>FWWM01002732.1_pt1 | contig 13566 bp, 13 predicted proteins | sample 2228351 | NCBI WGS metagenome assembly FWWM01 (sample SAMEA103939774, study PRJEB20133) | metagenome | reverse complement strand
CAGAAAGCTAAGGGCCCTGACCGACCATCTGAGCAATTCCATCGCCCGCCGGCGTCCCGTGCCGCAGCGCTGGCTCGAGGGGCCGCTGCTCAAGAAGATGCTGCGCAAGCACGTCGTCAACCGCCTCGCCGGACAGCAGGAACGCCAGCAGGTCGGCGGCGCAGCGGCGGGCCCGCCCCTCACACCGGAATCGCGGACCGGGCTGGAGTCCTACCTCCAGCGCTATCTCCGCACCCAGATGGAAACCGAAGCAGGGCTCGTGCCCGAAACCCTGACCTTCGTCTTCGGCCACACCCACAAACCCTTCGAGGATGCCCTGACAGTCGGCTCGCTGGGCACGCTCCCGGTCTTTAATTCCGGAGGTTGGATCGTCGAGTCCGCCGAGGCCGTCCCCGTGCGCGGCGGCGCCGTCATCCTCATCGACGACGACCTCAACGCGGTCAGCCTCCGGATATACAACGAGGGCGACTACATGGCCCGCGTCGAGGAGCCCCGGCGCCCCGGGGAAGAGCACACCGACCTATACAAGGCCGTGAAACACAATCTGGACACCTACCAGGCCCCCTGGATCCAACTCAAACAGCGCGTCGAAGAGGAGGTCGACAAGCGCTATCGCCTGCGGGCGGCCGCCCACATCTAGTCGCTCAGTCGTCCCACTCGCTTCTTGAGCGCTCTCGCTTGAGCCGCCCCCGCACGCTCTTCTCCCGCAGCCGCTCTTCGACCGACTGCGCGTTCGCTTTCTCGGCTTCGGTCGCTCCAGCGCCTGCGCGACGCAGCGCGCCAGCCGGCGCCGGGCATCCTCCCGGTTTCGGAGCTGGTCCCGGCTCCGGCGGGACGTCACAATCAGATCCCCCTCCGACGTCAGCCGGTTCGCCAGCCGCCGCAGCAGCCACTCGCGGTCCTCCCCCGCCAGCGCCGCGCTCTCGGCCGGCCGCCAGCGCAACTCGACCTTGCTCGCCACCTTGTTCACGTTCTGCCCGCCGGGCCCGCCCGAGCGCGCAAACGCGACCCTCAACTCCCCGCCCGGTATCGTCACACGCTGGTTGACCGGCAGGTCGTCCACTGCTTCCAGGATACGCCCCGGGCCTACTTGCGCTCGTAGCGGCCCATGTATCGCGCTTCGGCCAGCGTGTGCTTCCCCAGCGCCCGATCGAGCGCCGCCCGCCGCGCCCCGGCTTGGAGGCCGAGCGACTCCACGTCCACAGCGTACAAGCGGAAGTAGTAACGGTGCGGCCCATGGCCCCGTGGCGGACACGGCCCACCGTAGCCTTCCCGCCCAAAGTCGTTGACCCCGCTGACCCCCAGCCGGCCCGGCCGGAAGCCCTCTTCCAGGCCGCGCGCGCTCGCCGGAATGTCCCACACCAGCCAGTGAGTCCACGTCCCCACCGGCGCGTCCGGGTCGTCCACGATCAGCGCGAAGCTCTGCGTCTTGGCCGGCGGGTCTTCCCAAATCAGCGCCGGCGACACGTCCTCGCCGTCGCAGGTGTTCCGCCGCGGGATCGTCCCACCCTCGCGGAAGCCTTCCACACTGAGTTTGAATGTCATCGCCTCCTCCACTCGTTCTCCGACCACTTCACCTCGCCCAGTGTATCTGACCCGCGGGATCGCACGCGACCCGGACGTAGTAAGATACCGGGCAAGTCCCGACATCGGAAGCAGGCCGCCATGAGCTACCAGCCCATCCAACACTACGGCGTCATCGGCGACATGCACACCGTGGCGCTGGTCGGCCTCAACGGCTCGATCGACTGGCTGTGCTATCCGCGCTTCGATTCCCCCAGCGTCTTCGCCGCCATCCTGGACCACCGCAAAGGCGGGCGGTTCGCCATCTCGCCGGCCCGCCCCGACGGCGTCCATTGCAAGCAGCTTTACTGGCCGGACACCAACGTGCTCGTCACCCGGTTCCTCCGCCCGGAAGGCGTCGGCGAGATCACCGACTTCATGCCCGTCGCCTCGGCGCACAAAGACCCGGAACACCGCTGGGTCGTCCGCTTGGTGCGCGCCGCCCGGGGCTCGATGCGATTCCGCGCCGAGTGCCTGCCCGCCTTCAACTACGCCCGCGACCCGCACACCGTTGAGTTCTCGCCCCACGGCGTCTGCTTCTACTCCGCCCATCTCAGCCTCGGCTTGGCCACGCACATCCCCCTTCAACAGCACGGCGGCGGCGTGGCCGGCGAGTTCGAGCTGCGGGAAGGCGAGACGGCGACCTTCATCTTGCAGGGCATACCGGGAGGTGGCGGATGCGCGCTGTCGATCTCCGAGGAGGAAACCGAGGCCTTGTTCGAAAGCACGGTCGAGTACTGGCGCCGCTGGCTCTCCCGCTGCACCTACACGGGCCGGTGGAGGGAGATGGTCTGCCGCTCAGCCCTGGTCCTGAAGCTGCTCACCTACCAGCCCACCGGCGCCATCGTCGCCGCCCCCACGTGCAGCTTGCCCGAAGCGGTGGGGGGGACCCGTAACTGGGATTACCGTTACACCTGGATCCGCGACGCCGCCTTCACCCTCTACGGCCTCCTCCGCATCGGCTTCACCGACGAGGCCCGCGCGTTCATGGGCTGGCTCGAGGAGCGTTGCAAGGACATGAATCCCGACGGCTCGCTCCAGATCATGTACGGCATCGACGGCCGCCGCCGCCTCGCCGAGGAAGAGCTCAATCACCTCGACGGCTACAAGGCGTCCCGCCCCGTCCGCATCGGCAACGGCGCCTTCAACCAGCTCCAGCTCGACATCTACGGCGAGCTGCTGGATTCGGTCTACCTCTTCAACAAGTACGGCGAGCCGATCTCCTACGAGCTGTGGACCTATCTGCGGCGGCTGGTCAACTGGGTCTGCGACAACTGGCGGCAGCCGGATGAGGGCGTCTGGGAAGTCCGCGGCGGGCGCCGCCACTTCGTCTATTCCAAGCTGATGTGCTGGGTCGCGCTGGACCGCGGGCTGCGGCTGGCCGACAAGCGATCCTTCCCGGCCGACCGCGACCGCTGGCTGAAGTGCCGCGACGAGATCTACGAGGAGATCCTCCAGAAGGGCTGGAGCAGCCGCCGGCAGGCGTTCGTGCAGGCCTATGGCAGCGAGTCGCTGGACGCCGCCAACCTGATCATGCCCTTGGTCTTCTTCATGTCGCCCGCCGACCCGCGGATGCTGAAGACCCTGGATGCCATCACTCGACCGCCGGCCGAGGGCGGCTTGATGTCCAACAGCCTGGTCTACCGCTATAACATCGAGGACAACATCGACGGCCTCCGGGGCGAAGAAGGCACCTTCAACATCTGTTCCTTCTGGCTGGTGGAAGCGCTCACGCGCGCCGGGCGGCACGACCGCCGGCGGCTCGACGAGGCGCGGCTCATCTTCGAGCGGATGCTCGGCTACGCCAACCACCTGGGCCTCTACGCCGAGGAGACCGGGCACAGCGGCGAAGCCCTCGGCAACTTCCCCCAAGCCTTCACGCACCTGGCGCTCATCAGCGCCGCCTTCAACCTGGACCGGGCGCTGGACGGCCGCCGGTGAGAGACTCCTCTGAGAACAGGCTCCGTACGTGGTTGGGCTTCGCCCTGGCCTGTCTCGTGGCCTTCGGCATCCTGACCCTGTGGGTGCGCCCGCGGTGGGCGGTCAGCGCCGTCCAGATCGGCGTCTTCGCCCTGACCATCGTCTGGTTGTTCGGCGTCATGCGGCGCGGCTTCTCACTGCGCCTCCACCCGCTGATGCTCCCGCTGGCCGGCGCCACGCTATGGGGCTGCCTCCAGTTGGCCACGGGCGCCACCGTCTACCGCTGGGCGACCGAAGTTGCCGTCCTGGACTGGTTCACCCGCCTGGCCGTCTTCCTGCTGGCGCTGCAACTTTACAGCGAACCCCAGCCGCGCCGCCGGCTCCTCCGGGGGCTCCTCTGGTTCGGGTTCCTCCTCAGTTGCGCCGCCATCCTACAGCGGTTCACCTCGCCGCAGAAGATCTTCTGGCTGTTCGAAACCGAACTCGAGACCGTCATGGGCCCGTTCGTCTATCACAACCAGTACGCGGCCTTTATCGAGACGGTGCTGCCGCTGGCGCTGGTGACGGCGGCGCTCGAACCGCGCCGGCTCTGGCTCTATTCCGCCATGGCGGCGGTGATGGTGGCCTCAGTAGTGGCTGCGGTCTCCCGCGCCGGCGTGGCCTTGGTCGCCTTGGAAATCGTGGCGGTGCTGGCGCTGGCCCACCGGAGGGCGCGCTTGCCCCGACGGGCGCTAACCGCCGTGGCCGGGGCTACGCTGCTCTCGGCGGGGATCTTCGTCACCGCGGTGGGCTGGCGGCCGCTGCTGGAGAAGTTCCAGCGCACCAACCAGTATGGAGAGCGGAGGGACCTGCTGCTGTCGTCGCTCGAGATGGCGCGCGACCGGCCGTGGCTGGGCTTCGGACTCGGAACCTGGTCGACAGCCTATCCAGCCTACGCCCGCTTTGACGACGGCCGCTTCGACAACCAGGCCCACAACGATTGGGTCCAGTGGGCGGCCGAGGGCGGCGTGCCGTTCTTCGCGCTGATGGCGGCGATCGCCGTGCTGTTGGTCCGGCCCGCGCGGCGCACGGTGTGGGCAATCGGGCTGCTGGCGGTGCTCGCCCACTCTCTGGTGGACTACCACTTCCAGCAGCGCCCGGTGTTCGGCTACTACTACTTCACCCTGGCGGCCGTGGCCGTCGCGCGCGGGCGCTCAGTAGGCGCCCCGGCCGCGCAACACCACCCCCACGGTGCGGGCGAGGATGTGTAGCTCCAGCCACGGCGACCAGTTGCGGATATAGTAGGTGTCCAGCTCGCGCTGCATCGCCAGGTCGCCGTCGCTCCGGGCAGAGACCTGCCAGAGGCCGGTGAGCCCGGGCCGCACGCGCCCCCGCAGCCGGCGGAACTCCGGGTCGAACCGGTCCAGGTGGTATCGGGGGAAGGGCCGCGGGCCGACCAGGCTCATCTCGCCCTTGAGCACGCTCCACAGTTGCGGCAGCTCGTCGAGGCTCGTGCGGCGCAGCAGGCGTCCGATACCCGGCAGAACGCGCGGGTCGTTCCTGAGTTTGCAGTAGCGCCGCCACTCCTCCCGGGCCGCGGGCGAGGCGGCCAGGTGGCGCGCCAGTAGCGCCTGCGCGTCGGGGTACATGGTCCGCAGCTTCGGCACGCGGATCGTCCTGCCCCCTTCCCCCTCCCGCTCCTGAATGTAGAACGCCGGCCCGGGACTGACCCTCTTGATCCACAGGGCGGCGATGAGGATGACGGGCAGGGCCGCCAGGCCGAGCGCGGCGGCCAGGACCGCGTCGATCAGCCTCTTGAGAAGGCGGTTGGCGGGAACAAGAAGGTTCTGCCGCACCTCGAGCCCCAGGACGCCGCCCAGATCGTGCGTGCTCACCCACAGGCTCGCCATGCCGAACAGGTTCGGGATGACGATGACCCGGGAGAACGGGTCGCCATAGCGCTCGAGGATGGCGACCAGCCGCTCGCGCTCGACCCCCGGCATCGCCACCACCAGGTGGCGCACGCCCAGGCTGGCGGCGAGTTCGCGCGCCAGTGACAACGGCCCGGCGACGGGCACGCCCGCACATGCGCCCTGCTTGGCCGGATCATCGTCCAGGCAGGCTACGGGCTTGAGGCCCAACTCCGGCCGGGCGCGCAGCTTCTCGATGAGCAGCCGGCCCGTCGTCCCCGCGCCCAGCACCAGCACTGGCACGCCCCACCAGGCGCGCCGCGAGCAGGCGCCTCTAACGAGTGCCCGCACCGCCGGCGCGCCAAGGGAAACCACCGCGCCGGCGCTCAGCATCGCGCCGCGGGAGTAAACGCCGGCCATCTTGGTGAGAAACGCGGCGGCGGTCAGCACCAGCGACACCAGGGCCGTGCCCAGCACGATCCGCCGCAGCTCCTCCACCGGTCCCGGCCCGGCGGGATCGTACAGTCCGAGGGCATAATAGACAGCCAGAAATAACCCGAGGGCGGCGCCCAGGTGGAAGTAGTGCGCCAGGCTGACGCCCGGGTTGACCAGCGCCCACAACTGCACCCCCAGCAGCGTGCTGAGCGTGATGGCGAGCAGGTCCCCGGCCAGCAAGGTCAGCGCAGTAGCGAGAGGACGCGGGGCGGCGGCCGCCTCGGCCGGGCGGCCGAGGGCCAGAACCTCAACTCTTGACGGGAGCGTTGAAGCGCTCATGGCGCGCGCCCGGCCGGGCTCATGCGATCAAGTGGACGGGGGGCCGGGCGGCGTCTTCAAGCCGCTCGGCGGGCAACCTCAAGTGGGCCAGGCGCCCAGCCTTCCTGAGCTCGGCCTCGATCCACCGATAGGTCGGCACGAGGCCGTCTCGCAGCTTGATGGCCGGCTCCCAGCCCAGCACTTGCCGCAAGCGGCTGTTGTCGCTGTTGCGCCCCCGAACGCCCTGGGGCTTGCTCAGGTCATGCCGTTGGCGCAGGGCCTTGCCGGCGATGCCCGCCACCAGATCGACCAGTTGGTTGATGGTGACCAGTTCGCTGGTGCCGAGATTCAGCGGGTGGGGGTAGTCGCTGCGCATCAGGCGGTAGATCCCCTCCAGGCAGTCCTCAATGTACATGAACGACCGCGTCTGTTCGCCGTCGCCCCAGACCTCGATGGCCTCGTCTGAGGCGGCCAGGGCGACCTTGCGGCAGATGGCCGCGGGCGCCTTCTCCTTGCCGCCTTCGTAAGCGCCCAGCGGGCCGTAGACGTTGTGGAAGCGCACGACCCTGGTCTGAAGGCCGCAGTCCTCCCGGTAGTACTGGCAGAGCTTCTCCATGTAGAGCTTCTCAAGACCGTATCCCTCCTCGGGATCGGCCGGCCAGGCGTCATCCTCCTTCAGCGGCACGACGTCCGGCGATCTTTGCAGATACTGCGGGTAGACGCAGGCTGAGGAAGAGAACAGGAACCGCTTGACGCCGTTGACCCGGGCCGCCTCCAGCATGTGGGTGTTGATGAGGGTGTTGTTGCGGGCGATGGCCGCGTGCGAGGCGGTGATGTAGCCGATGCCCCCCATGTCGGCGGCCAGATGATAGACCTCGTCGATGTCCCGGGTGGCGATCAGGCAACTGTCGAAGCGCCGCAGGTCCAGCAGCTCGAACTCGCAAGCCGCCGTGGGCTCGAATTCGGGCGGCTTGATGTCAGCGCCGCGCACGCGGTAGCCGCGCGCGGCGAGAAACTTGGCCAGGTGGTGTCCGATGAAACCACCCGCGCCGGTGACCAATACGTTCGGACGCATCCAATACCTCCGTTACACTTCAGGCCGGAAACTTCTTCAGCCCGAGCAACTGCATGGCGAACAGCACGACGAACCGCGGGTTGTGCTTTAGGTACCGCTTCCACAGCCGCCGCGGCTCGGTGCCCAGCCGGAACAGCCACTCCAGCCCCGCGCGCATCATCCACCGGGGCGCCTGGCGCTTGGTTCCGGCCAGAAAATCAAACGCCGCCCCGACGCCCAACATCACCGCCTGGACCCGCCCCTTGTGCGCGGCCATCCACCGGTCCTGCTTCGGCGTGCTCATGCCAACGAACAGGATCCGCACCCCCGCCTCGTTGATGGCGCGGACGACTTCCTCGTCTTCCTCCGGCGTCAGCGGCCGGAACGGCGGCGACCAGGCATAAGCGACCCGGAGCGACGGAAACCGCCCGCGCACGTAGGCGAGCAGGCGCTCCAAGGTTTCCGGCGCGCCGCCATAAAAGCCCACCGGCAGCCCTTCCCTCTCGGCCGCCTCCAGCACCATCGGCGTCACGTCCGGCCCATACACCCGCGTGGCGACCTTGCAGCCCAGCAGCCGCAGCGCCCACACCAGCGGCACCCCGTCGGGAGCCACCAGATCCGCCCCATTCATCACCGCCCGAAACTCCGCCGAGTCGTACGCCTCCATGACGTTGTTGACGGTGGCGAAACAGATGTAGCGGGATTGGGCGCTTGACCCCCGGCTTATGACACAACGCAAGGCATCATTGTACGAGCTCCAATCGACACGAGAACCTAAGATCTTGGAAAACCCAATGGAATTCGGGCGAGCGCCCAAGGCAATTCTCATCACTTCGTGGTTTTTGTGATGAGTGAAGAGCAAATCTCCATCAGCCTTTTATGGTTCGCGTCAGCGGCGTACTTTGACTCGAACACGCGCCGTGCTTCCTGGCGCATCTGTTGCGAATGCTGGGGGTGCGAAAGCATCCAGTCAACTTGGGCGCACAGGTCGTTGTGATTACCCGGCCGGAACAGAAGACTGCTGCGGCCATGGTCGACAATGGACGCCATGGCGCCGATGCTGCTGCCGCCCACCGGCGCTCCAGCCGCGTTAGACTTCGACGATTACAAGACCGAACACCTCAGGCCATTCCGACGGGACGATGACAACCGAGGCCCACTGCGCCGGCCTCGTCACTTGTTCGGGCAGCAGGCACCCCCACCACTCGAGCGCGGGCGTGCGAGCCGAGACGGACTCGATGAACGATTCCAACGGTCCGCCGCCTGCCATCTTGAGCGGCAATCGGCGGCCATTGTCCTTCCGAACCCGGACTAGTGCCCTAAGCCCCTTTCCTGTTGGATCTCCGCAGGCGTGCACAGCACGGCAAGGTGCGAGAAGTAGAGGCGGCGCCAGATGTTGCCGAAATATAGCGGCATCCATCGGCGGCATAATGCCCGCACCGTCATTGACAGCGCCGATCGCTCGTCGGCGGCGGCAATGAAATTCAACGTCTCCCGACTTAAGATCGGTGCATACCAGCGTGTGTCCAGAATTCGAAGTCCCGCATCCTCGATGAGCTTCTGAAAGCTCTTCATGGTAAAAAACTGGACATGGCCGGCGGTGTTCCTGTACCCGAAGATTGCAGTCTGCAAACGCATCAGCGGAAGGCGCTCTAACGGAACTTCGATGACCGCGTACCGAAACGTAAACTTTCGGACACAAGATCTCAGGAATGCCAGTGGCTGCTCGAGATGCTCCAAAACGTGGCTCAGGACGATGAGATCGACAGCGCGCGGGAGCATAAAGTTGTCATCGGTAATGTCCGCCGGCTGGACGATGATGCCCTCTCCGCGCCGCGACAAGAATCGAACGGCATCCTCGGAGTAGTCGAAGGCAAAAAACAATTTTCCGATGCCTCGCGCCCGACAGCCCCGGATTACCTCGCCCGTACCGCAACCGAGTTCAGCGACAGTATGAACGGAAATTTGGTTGCGGCGCAAGAGCTGGTCGATTGAATCCAGTTTTTCGCTGGCCACCAAACCGGCGGCGACGGCTTCCCGCTGAAGATGGCGGGCGTAAAGATCATTGTACCATATCTTTCCTTGACACTGTTGTGGCTTACTTGGTCGCATCGATGAGCTCCGGTAACGGTTGTAACTTCCCGGCTTCAGTCAACGCCGCTTGATAGATTTTTATAAGCGATCGGTAGTTTTGGTCGGCCGTGAAGCAGCGGATGAATTCGAGTCTTGCCTGGAGTCCCATCTGTCTGCGTTCCTCCGCATGGGAGCTCATCCAGCCGATCGCAGCGGCGAGCCGCCGAGCGTCCCCCGGCGCAACGAGCAGACCCGTAACGCGATTTCGAATCAGGGATGAGAGGCAGCCGATGTCACTGGCCACGACCGGGCAGCCTGAGGCGAAAGACTCGACCACGGTGAGAGGCAGGCCTTCGTACCAGAGCGACGGCACGATGAGATAGCTGGCGTCTTGAAGCAGACGCAGCACTTTGGCACGGTCGACACGGCCCAGCAGAGAAACATTTGGAAGCGCCGCGGCGCGCTGACGGACAAGAGCTTCGAGCGGCCCCTCTCCCACGATCTTCAGGGGAACGTCGGGCGGCGCCAGTTTCCACGCATCCAGCAGAGTTCCCACGCCTTTCTCTTCGACCAGCCGCCCGACGAAAAGGGCGAAGCGGCCGTTGCCGGCCCCGAGGCCGGGATCGTGCGCAAGGAAATTACCTTTGATGTGAACCTTCGCGGCAGGAATTCCGTACGCCACAAATTTGTCTCGAGCGAACTTCGTCAGGGCGATATACGCATCCACGATCCTCGTCCAGGTTCCGAGAAAGCGATGGATCCCCAACATACAGGCCGTCGCCAAGCTGGCGGACCTGCTTGCTCTGTAACAGCCGTAGAGGATAGCCGGCCAGGCGAGGCCCGCTCCGGCGCAGCGCTCGCAGGTTCGACCCTCTCGAAACATGACCGCACTAGGACACAGCAGGCGGTAGTTGTGCAGGGTCTGCACCACGGCCGCCCCGGCCCGTTTCGCCGCATAGTAGCAGGATGGCGAAAGAAGCGGAAAGGTATTATGGAAGTGCACAATGTCCGCCCGCGTCATGCGAATCATCTGCTCCAGCCGCCGGCAAGCTTGACCATTCCAGATGGTGCATCGGGCAAGCTGGATTCTGTCCAAATGAGCAATGCGGGCATTGTGGTCTTCAAATTTCACGACATTATGACCGCGAGCCCGCAGCAGTTCGGTTTCGGCCTCGACAACCAGGTCCTCCCCGCCGGGCGTTTGATAGTAGTTGTGCGCCACAATGACGGTCACAGCGACGCAGTCCCTTACCCCGATTGAAGAGATGCGTGCTCGTTGTCCTCAACGCGTGCCATGCGAATTCAACCAATTCTGAAGGGAGCGCCCCAAGAGCTCTTCGAGGATCTTGATCTCATTCCAAAAGACCTGCTGCAACTCCCGCCTGAAGTCCGGGTTGAGGGAACTCCGAGGTGCGGGCTTCAAATTCAAATCCCACAGCCACTTCGGCCTCAGCCGCAACGCGTTCAAACCGCGTTTCAACGGAACATAACCAGGGCCACACATGTTCCTTGCCCCCACCAGAACCCTGGCGAAGGTGACACTCCGCAAGGCCCTTCTTTCGTTGAATCTGTTGAACACCGTGCGCCCGTCATCGCAGACTCCGAGAAACTCGAGGACCTTTATGTACACCGAGCGGGCGTCCCGCAGTAAATCGTCGAATACTATCACGTGTCGATGAGGTTTTTCCACTAACGCGAACAGCCTTTGTAATTGTGTTCCAAGGCTGCATATCGCCTTGTACTGAAGCAGCCGCGACTCCGTACACCTTCGAGAAAGCCGCCCCCCCGACCTGCGTTCTTCTTGCGCACGCCAAGCAACTTCGACGTCCCATATATCTTCCTCCAAGAAATTAACAAGATGGTTATGAAGCGAGCAAACCATGTCGATGGGATTTCGCACTAATGCGATAAATTTCGCCGCCGGGTTCACTTTGAGGATCCCAGGGATTGCGACGGAGGAGCTCAGGTAGAATACCGACGCCTCCCCCGTCTGCTGGCCCGGTTGCGCCGAACGAAACAGTCTCAGGTAATCTGCAAGGTCTTTATATCTGCGTTCACTATCAGAAAACAAATCCGTCGCGAAAAAGTGGGGCTCCTTCTCATAGGAAGGCATGTAAATTTTCGGGTGGGTCTTCAAGTATTCGTACAGAGCTGTGGTCCCACACCTCGGGGCACCCACAATGAAGAAGTCAGGAATTCCAGCAAGAGGCATGAATGCACTTGTCCTGGAGTCCCGCGTTTCCTGGTCTCAGCTTCTGTCGGCAAAGAATAACGCTTCCAACTCCGGCGCCGTAAATTGTCCAAAACCAGACGCCGGCCATCGGACCTTCCAAAAACACGTCGAAAGCAGCGTTGGCGACGAAGGCGGTCCAGTAAACGAGGAGAAATAGAAGAACTGACCCAAGACCGGCAGCTTGACCACTCCTGAATTGGAAATAGTAATAGAGGATGCTGGCGAACCACGCGCCCTGTGCGAGTAGCCAGAGCATGAGACCGGGGACACCTGCCCTCGCGAGAAGGGTTAAGTGGCCGTTGTGGGGACTCCGCAGTGCATGGTCTGCGCGCACCTGGAATCCGTCGGCGTCGGCCAGATTGATGCCAAACCCTTTGCCCGTCCAAAAGTAATCTCCATGCCACGTGTATTGGACGATTCGGCTCCACCACCGCAACCGCCAATGTTTAGTGCCCTCGTACTGAGGAATGCCGGTGTCGAAAAAGATGCTTCGAAAACGCTGAGTCATCGAATCGATTGAAATTTCTTTCTGAACACCCGGAATAGTTACTTCGATCTCAAGCAGCGCGGCAACGGCAATGAGCCCGATGAATGAAGCCAGAATCAAGGCGACGTTGCGGGTCTTTGGACGGAGAAGCAGCAAGAGCGCGATGGCGAGGAGGAACGCGACGATGGCCCCACGGCTTGTGAGTGTTGTCGCGAGCAGTGCGGGAGTCAACATGAGCCAGCGACCGGAAATCTTCCTGACGCGCAGGTAAATGAAGGCGACGACACCGCTCAGGTGAACTGTGATCTCAGCCGCCTTCAGGACCGGCGCCGCATGGCCGCCTGGTGCAAACGTCCACCACCCCAGGATAGTCGAGGCAGCCCAGACGATGGGGGCAATTGACACGAATAACCAGACGAAGCTGCGGTATCGATCCAGCAGTTCGGACATGGTCGCGGGCTTACAGGCGATGGCGGCGGCTACGAGCACTGCAAACCAGCCGTAGCCCCAGATGGCGGCGTCGCGGAGGGCGTCCACTCCGTAGACAGGGATGTAGGGTATGGTGCGGATAGCGCACCAGAGCATCAGGGCTAGCAGCGGCGCCAAGTGCCACGTCCGCAAGGCGAGCCACTGGCGAGGAGACATCAGGAACAGCAACGTGCCAGTGCCGAGGACGATCTCGGCGACGAAAAGGTTGCCGAGGCCCAGATATGCGAACGGCTTGCCGAAAAGCGCATATCCCAGCAGCAGCAAGCAGTGAAGAGAGAGAAAGACGCCTAACCCGGCTCGGGCCGGCCGGATCTGCTCTGGAACGGGCGCCGGGATGGTGTAAGGGATTGCGTTCAATCGTCGACTCAGTTTACCGCCGGTGGGAGCTTAATCCGTTGTCCCTGTAATACTTCCGGTAGTAGCCGTAGTAGTAATAGCTGTCGCTGATTTGCTTGTGGACTTCGTTGAGGACGATGCCCACGAGGTGGGCGCGGAGGCGGCGGAGGGTCTGGACGACGGACTGGACGGCCTTGCGGCTGGTTTCGCCGGCGCGGGTGACGACAACGACGCCGTCGACGGCGGTGGCCATGCGGAGGGGTTCGGCGAAGCCGAGCAGCGGGGGCGCATCGAGGATGATGAGGTCGTACTCCAAGGCAGCCTCCTCGAGAAGTTTCACCAGGCCCGCGCCGAATAGGTCGGCGGCGCGGTGGGAGGCGGGGCCGGCGGGGAGCACGTCGAGCGATGGCAGGTGCTCGGGCTTGATCAGCGCCTGGCGCCAAGGCACCTCAGAAAGTAAGACGGTGGACAAGCCGACCGTGGGCGAAGCGTCGAAGCGCTAGTGGACGCTGGGGCGGCGCAGGTCGCCGTCAATTAGGATAGTACGCAGGCCATCCTGGGCGAGGATTACAGCAAGGTTTGTGGCAACCGTGGTTTTGCCTTCCTTAGGCGTGGGGCTGGTGATGAGCAAACGGCGAACAGGTTCATCTACCGCAGAGTAGCGGATGTTGGTGCGCAGCATCTGTCCAGCGTTCCATAGCGGCAGGAAGGGAATCGACTGCGGGGCGGCCGGTTTCTGCTCCAGGAACCGGCGCAGCTCGGCGGCGAT
>FWWM01013067.1_pt1 | contig 13571 bp, 6 predicted proteins | sample 2228351 | NCBI WGS metagenome assembly FWWM01 (sample SAMEA103939774, study PRJEB20133) | metagenome | reverse complement strand
GGGGATCCAAGTGACCCTTGCCGACGGCCGGCGGCTCCGCCCCGAGCGGGTCTGGGAGGACCCGGAGACCGATGTCGCCGTCCTGGGGGTCACGGCACCCCATCTGGTGGCCGCCCCCCTGGGCGACAGCGACCGGGTGGAAGTGGGCGATTTCGTGCTGGCCGTCGGAAGCCCGTTCGGGCTGAACAACTCGGTCACCCTGGGCATCATTAGCGGCAAAGGGAGGCGCGACCTGGACTTGGGTGATTCGGGGGTGCGGTTGCAAGACTTTCTCCAGACCGACGCGGCCATCAATCCCGGCAACAGCGGGGGGCCGCTGGTCAATCTCCGGGGCGAGGTGGTGGGGATTACCACGGCCATTGCCAGCCGTTCGGGCACGAGCGAAGGGGTGGGATTTGCCATCCCCATCAACCTGTTCCTGGCAGTGGCCCGCCAGTTGATCGACGAAGGTCGCGTGACCCGGGGTTTTCTGGGGGTGACGCTGGATGGGGAGTTTGGCCCGGCCATGGCCGCCGAATTGGGGTTGCCGCGGCCGCTGGGCGCCCGGGTCGTCCAGGTGGCGGAGAACTCGCCGGCCGCTGCGGCGGGGCTTCGGGTGGGCGACGTGGTGATTCGGTTCGGGGGTGTTCCGGTGGAAAACGACTCCCACCTGGTGAATCTCGTGAGCCTGACCCCGGCTGGCAAGCAGGTCGAGGTGGTCATCCTCCGCGACCACCGTACGCAGGTTCTCCGCGTGACGGTGGGCCAGCGGAAGTGACGCGAACTCAACCATCGGTGCCCCAGGGTTTTCGGGAGGCTGTGTGGGTACCGCACGGAAGGTGCCACGAGGCCCGTTCTTGACCGCGACGACCGCCGGCGATGAGAATAATTATAATAACCGTGGGTGATCGGCGTTGCAGTGGTTTCCTGAGGCTCGAATCAAAGGGGGGCGGGGTGGTCTGGCATATGATTGGATACATGCGCTGATGTAGTCGGCCGAGCTTCCGACGCTTTCGATGAGGCCCGAACATGTCTCCCCCAGCCGAAAACGTCCTCCAGCGCCTGGACAACACGCGGCAGAAGTGGTGGCTGTTCACGCTGTTGAGCACGGCGGTCCTGGCCACCGCGGTGTCTTGTGCGGTGTTCTTGCTGTTCATGCTCACCGACGCATTGGTCAAGTTCTCGCAGACCTGGCTGGCCGTGCTGTTTGCGGTGTGGCTGGGCGTCACGTTGGCTTTGGGGGTGGTCGTCGTCCGCCGCCTGGTCCGCAAGAACCGCTCGCTGGAGGCGACGGCCCGGCGGATCGAGGCCGAACTGCCCGAACTCGGCAGCGATTTGATCAACCTCGTCCAGCTTTCCCAGGGACAGAAGAACGGCGATGACGCTTTTTGCGAGGCGGCCATCAACCAGGCGGCGGCGCGGGTCCGCGGCTTGCGCTTCGACGAGGCGGCCCGCCGCGAAACCCGCTGGAAACGCCTCCTGGATTGCATGCAAACCCCCCGCGACCTGGCCGAATCCCTGGCCCTGCTCGCCCTGGTCGTCGCGGTGGCTGGGGTCTGTTCCCTCGTGGTGCCCAACTGGGGTTCGGCCGCCACCCGGTTGATGAAACCGTGGGAGTTCGTCCCCTCGGTGGGCAAAGTGCAAATCCAAGTGACGCCGGGCAATACCGAGGTGCTCGTCGGATCGAACGTGGAGATCGTCGGCCGGGTGACCAATGCCGACGGCACGCCGTACCGCGGCGTCCTCTACCTCCGTGAGGAGGGGGGCCCGGAGACGGCCATGGAGCTTGCCGCCGACGACAAGTACGCCACTTACCGGGCTACACTCCCCTCGGTGACCAGGCCGCTGCAGTACCGCCTGGAAATCGGCGATTCGCAGACCGAGATCTACACCATTTTGGTGCGGGAAAAACCGACCCTCAAGCAGGTCGAAATCACGTACATCTATCCCGAATACACCAAACTTCCGCCTCACCGGGTTACCAAGATCGATGCCGATCTCGACGCCCCCCAATACACCGTGGCCCAACTGCGGATCGAGCCTTCCACCCCCATTGCCGAGGGCTCCGTCGAGCTGGAAGGCCAGCGGTATATCGGCCGGGTCGAGCTGCCCATGCTCAAGGACGGAACTTTCACGGTGCAGATGGCCAACACGGCAGGGCATACGGATCCCAACCCGCGGGTGAACCGGCTGCGGGTCACGCCCGACAAGCCCCCCACCGTAGAGATCCTCAGGCAATCGCGCGAGGAGACGGTGGCCCCGGGGGGGACGATCCCGGTGCGGATCCGGGCTGGGGATGATTACGGCCTGGGCCGCATCCGCCTGGAGATGAAGGTCCAGAAGGAGGCCGCGGGCGAGGCCAAGCCGCCGCAGGCGGCGCCTGGCGGCGATTCCGGCGGGATCGTGGTGGTCCGCACGTGGGGGGACCTCGAGGATCGCGAGGCGACGGTCTTGCATCAACTGGAATTGCCGGCCGACAAAGCCCCGCCCGGCTCGATGGTGATGCTGCGGGCCGTCGCAGCCGACCGCCGCCAGTTCGACAAGTTCGGCATGCGCCTCCAACCCCAGGAGGCGGCCAGCAACTGGGTATCGATCCGCATTGTGGACCCCGAGGCCAAAGCGGCCGCCGTCGTCGCGCAGGCCGAGAGCCTTCGGGCCGCTCTCTTCAAGATCCTGGAACGCCAGATCCGGGCGCGCCTGGCCGCCGCCACCATTTTGCAGCGCCAAGGGGTCGCCGAGCGGGCCCGCCAGTCGGCCGACGTTCGCACCGCCCAGGTCGAGATTCAAAAGGCCTCGACCGCCGTGGTCCAGTCGGTCACGGAAATTGACACCGAGGACCGCCGGCAGATCCAACGGGCGATGAACCGGCTGGCTTTCGGCGAGATGCTCGAGGCGGTCCGGATCTGCGACGAGCTGGGACGCCAGACCACGCCCGAGGGCTTCCAAGGGCCGGTGCCCCAGTTGTTGGGCACGCAGGATAAGATCATCGAGGAACTTCGCAAGATCCTCGACGTGGCCCGCCAGGCGCAGACCGAGGCCCTGGCGGAAATGAAGAAACGCCCCGGCGGCGACCTGCCCGACGATACCCGCAAAAAGCTCGAAGATGTCCGGCGCAAGCTGGAGGAGTTCCTCAAGGCACAGAAGAAGATCATCGAAGCCTCGGAAAACCTCGCCAAGAAGCCGGTCGAGGATTTCAGCGAGGAGGAAGAGCAGCTCCTGAAGCAACTGGCCGCCGCCGAGGACGACTGGGCGCGGTTCATGAAAGAGCTGGCTTCGGACCTCAGCAAGCTGCCGGAGCAGGATTTCGCCAATAGCTCGGTGGCCAAGGAGCTGGTGGAAATCCAGACCGAGATCAAAATGGCCGAAGACGCCCTGCTCAAGAAGTCGGCCGACATCGCCGTGCCGCTGGAGCAGTTGGGCTACGAGATGGCCGAGGAGATCACCACCAACCTGGAAAAATGGCTGCCCGACACGCCGGACCGGGAAAAGTGGAGCCAGGAAGAGGCCCTGGCCGACGACAGCAAAGAGGCGCCCATGGCCGAGCTGCCCGGCGAGCTGGAGGACCTGATCGGCGACCTGATGGAGGAGGAAGAGGACTTGTTTGATGAGATGGAGGACGTGTCGTCCAGCGCGGCCGATTCGCTGGACAAGGGGGCGGGTTGGGACGTGGCCGATGGCCCCATTTCCAACATGAGCGCCAAAGGGGCGACGGGCAACCGGCTGCCCAATACGAACGAGATTGGCGGCCGGGCCGGCGAGGGCCGCCAGGGCAAGGCCAGCGGGGAGTTCGTCAGCGACGAGGCCGTGGGCAAGGGGGGGCGCCGTACCCCCAGCCGCCTCACCCCCGACCCGATCCTGAAAGGCCAGATCAAGGACCATAGCAAAGAGCCGACCGGCGGGGCTACCGGCGGCGGCAAGGAGAGCGGCCAGGGGGGCGAAGGGCTGGAAGGCCCGGCCCCCAACGCCCCGGGACCGCGCGACCTGGCACGCCTGGCCGGCAAACAGGCCTCGCTCCGCAACAAGGCCGAAGGCATCGACGCCCAGTTCCAAGTACTCAACTTCCACCACCAGGACCTCAAAAAACTGATCGAGCTGATGGCCCAGGTCGAGGCGGACCTCCGGGCCGGCAACTACCAGAACGCCCTGCGCCAGCGCAAGGTGCTGGCCGAACGGGCCAACAACGTTCGCGAGTATCTCCGCGGCGAGTTCGAGGTCCGCCAGGATGCCAGCATCAACCTGCCGGCCGACATCCAGAAGCAGATGGTGGGGGCCATGCACGACCCCTCGCCGCCCGGCTGGGAGGAGCTGAATCGGCAGTACTTCGAGCGTTTGGCCACGGCGGGGGCTGCAACGGGGCCGGCCGCCCCCGCTGGACCCGCCCCTCCCGCTGCCGCCCCGGCGACCCCGACCGTGCCGGCAGGATCCACCGCCCCGGCGCCCGCCGCGCCCAGCGGCCGGTAACCCAAAAGAACGCGGGCCGACAAGCGGCACGCCTTGGCAGTCAGGCTTCTGGATCCCTTTTGCGGATTGACGGTTCTGGGCCCCCGCATGGAGGCGCCGGTGGCGGACCCGTTGTCCGGCTAGGGGGTTCGGCCGGAGCGGTGGATCGCGTCGTGCCAAATGTTGCCGTTTTCTGGCTCGCTTGACAGGCCCTCCCGCCCCGCCGGAACTTTGGTGTGGTAACCTTTCTGTGGGGCTCTTCCGGAGGGTTTGTCGCCGTGGATCCCTATGAGCTGTTCAAACACTTGGGCATTTCGCTGTTGCTGGGCCTTTTGGTAGGCTTGCAGCGCGAGCACGTAGCCACCCGGCTGGCAGGCGTGCGGACTTTTCCCCTGATCACGGTGTTGGGGACGGTGGCAGCGCTTTTGGCCAAGGCGTTCGGCGGCTGGGTCCTCGCCGCGGGGTTCATCGGCGTGCTGGCCAGCCTTCTGTGGTTTGAGCGGGCCGGTAACGTCCAGCCCGACTACGATCCCAACACCACCACGCGTGTGGCGGCCCTTTTGATGTACGGCGTCGGGGCATTGCTGACGCTCGGCCGTCGGGAGTTGGAAGCGGCCGTCGCCGTTGGCGGTGGCGTGGCAATGCTGCTGCAATTCAAGCCGCAGCTCCACGGTTTCGTCCACCGCCTGGGCGAAGCCGACGTGAAGGCCATCATGCAGTTCGTGCTCATCACCTGCATCATCCTGCCGGTCTTGCCGGACGAGACCTATGGCCCGCTTGCGGTGTTCAACCCCTTTCGGACCTGGCTTTTGGTAGTACTCATCGTGGGGATCAGCCTGGGAGGGTATATCGCCTACAAGTTCCTCGGGCAGAATGCCGGGATTTTGCTCGCGGGGATCTTGGGCGGGGCGATTTCGAGCACGGCCACGACGGTGAGCTACTCGCGCCAGGCCCGCAATGGTCCCGCGGAAGCGACCCTGGTGGCGAGCATTGTGATTATGATCGCCTCCGCCGTGGTGTTCCTCCGCGTGATCTTGCTGATCGGCATCGTGGGGAGCGAGTATTTGCCCACCATGGCCCCCCCGTTGGGCGTGCTGTTCGTACTGAGTCTTGTGCCCGCCCTGGCGGCCTGGCGTCAATCGCGGCACTTGCAGGCCGCGCTTCCAGAACCCGAGAACCCCACGCAGCTCCGCTTAGCGGTCTTCTTCGCCGCGATGTACACGGTGGTGCTGTTGGCCCTGGCCGCCACCCGGCAGTATCTGGGCCAGCGAGGCCCGGAGGCGGCCTACGCGGTGGCCGCAGTGTCCGGTCTGACCGATATGGATGCCATTACCCTTTCCACGGTGCAAATGGCGGCCCGGGATCCCACCACCGCGGAGCACGGGTGGCGCTTGCTGGTCGTGGCCGCCCTAGCCAACCTGGTGTTCAAGGCCGGAGTGATCGGCGTATTGGGCAACCCGCGGCTGTTGCGGCAGATTGGGCTTCTGTTCGCTTTGCCATGGCTGGGCGGGGTGGTGCTGTTGTGGCTATGGCCTTTGTAGCCGCCTGGCCCCAGACGCCCAACGCCCCGCCAGGGGGCGCGGGCACCCGGCGTGCCGTCTCCGGGGCCACGTGGCAGGCGCCTCGACCGGGGCTTGCGAGCGTCTACTGCCGTCCCCCGGCCCAAGCGGTATAATGCATTACGCAGTCTTTGGCGCAACGGGGCGTGCGGTAACCCGCGGGCATGGCCTTGTTGGGGGCACATGCGATGAACCGAAGCGTCATCACGCCGCCGGACGAGCCGGCCAGCCCCGAAGGGATCAAGGCTGGCGGTTGGTGGCACACCTCGGCCCAGCCGGATCGGCTGGTCTGCGATCTCTGCCCACGGGGTTGTACCCTGGGGCCGGGCGACCGGGGCTTCTGCTTCGTTCGCCAGAACCTCGACGGCCAGATCGTTTCCACCACCTATGGCCGAAGTACCGGGTTCTGCATCGACCCCATCGAGAAGAAACCGCTGAATCATTTCTATCCGGGCAGCGCGGTATTGTCGTTCGGCACGGCGGGATGCAACCTGGGGTGCAAGTTCTGCCAGAACTGGTCGATCTCGAAATCCCGGGAGGTGGACCGCTGCGCCGAGCGGGCCATGCCGGAGGACATCGCCTACACGGCCTGGCAATTGGGCTGCCGCAGCGTGGCCTTCACCTACAACGACCCGATTGTCTGGGCCGAATACGCTATCGATACCGCCCGGGCATGCCGCGATCTGGGCATCCAAACGGTGGCGGTCACCTCGGGCTACATCAACCCGGCTGCCCGCCAATCCCTGTTCGCCGTCATGGATGCCGCCAATGTCGACCTGAAAGGGTTTACGGAAGAGTTCTACTGGAAGCTGACCAGCGGGCACCTGGAACCGGTCCTCGACACCATTTGCTGGCTGGTCCGCCAGACCGAAGTGTGGGTCGAGCTGACCAACCTGGTCATTCCCCGGGCCAACGACTCGCTGGACGAGATCCGCCGGATGTGCGAGTGGATTCTTTCGGAACTCGGTCCCGACGTGCCGCTGCACTTCACCGCCTTCCACCCGGATTTCCGGCTGCGGGATCGGGGGCCGACACCGCCGGAGACCTTGTTGGCGGCCCACGAGGTGGCGCGGCGCGCCGGGTTGCATTACGTCTATACCGGCAACATCAGCGACCCCGAGCACCAAAGCACCTACTGCCCGGGATGCCGGCGCGTGGTGATCGAGCGCGACGGCTATTGGCTAGGGCAATACGCGCTTCAGGGCGACCGCTGCCAGCATTGCGGCACCCGGGTTGCCGGCCGGTTTGGCGAGGGCCCGGGCGATTGGGGCGGCCGGCGCCAGCCGGTGCGGATTCGCAAGGCGCCCGCGGCCGGTCCGCCAAACACCGCACACCCATCCCGCACCCCGCCCCCCTCTGAGTCGAAGGGAGGTTCGACAATGGGCGCTAACCCCTCCAATCCGGATCGTCCGCATTCTTCCGGCAATCCGGGGAGTAGCGAAGCAAACTCGCTGCAACCCCTCGAAGCCGCGCCAGCCCGGCCCCAACTGACCCCGGCCGACGAGGAACGGATCTTTCGTGCCGCAGGGCAGCGCGTGGCCGCCGCCGTGTGCGGCCAGCCCGCCGGTCCCTTGGAAGAGTCCCTCGGACACGCCGCCAGCACCAGCTTGTTCGGGTCCTTTGTGAGCCTCAAACGGGCTGGCCAGTTGCGATCGTGCTGCGGTTACCTAGGCCCCGCGGTGCCCCTGGCCGAAGCCCTGGACCACGCCGCCGTGCGGGCAGCGCGCGAGGACCCCCGCTTTCCCCCCATCTCGCCCGCCGAATTGGAACACCTCGATATGGAGGTGTGGCTCCTGTGGGGCGCCCAGACCGTCCCCTACCGCGGCGAGGAGCGGGTCAAAGCCATCGAAATCGGCAAGCACGGCGTGCAGATCTCCCGCGGCCACCATCGAGGACTCCTGCTACCCAGTGTGGCAGTCGAGCACGGGCTGGACGCGGCCGGCTTTCTCCGCCAAGTGTGCCTCAAGGCCGGCCTCCCCCCTTACGCCTGGCGCGAGGACGACACCACACTGGTCACCTTCGAGGGATACGCCATTCGCGGCAAGCTGAAGTCGGCACTCGGCGAGATGGCATCGCGCCTGCCGGAGGTGGCAGCCGGCGGCCCGACGCCCAAAGAGCTGGGTGACCTGGTGGCATTCTGCCGCCGCAACGTGCTCGACTTGGCCCGCGGCTTTACCCCCAGTTTCTACCTGCCCGGCGGATTCGATGGGGGCGTCTGCGGCGCGGTCCTCACCATGCGCCTCCCGCGGGTGACCGAGCCGTTGACCTATCCCAAACTCCTCCTCCGCGGTGAGCTGCCCCTGCAAGCCACCCTGTTCGAGCTGTGCGAAAGCGCGGCCCGGCGCCTTCAGTCCGCCCGCCTGGATTCCGCAGCCATGGACCGCATCTCCTGCGGCCTGGCCGTCTTGTGGGATCCGGCGATGCACGGCACCCTGGCCGAGCCCGATCTGTCGGGTTTGGACCCCCAGCGACGCGCCGTGGTGGTTTCGGACGGCCGGACTTGGGGGTTGGCCTACGACCGGGCACGCACCGCCGAGGAACTTGTGGAGGCCGCCTGCGAGCGGGCCCGGCTCCGCGGCTCCCCAAACGCCCAGGTGGCCAGCCTGGCCGTGGCCTCCACCGAGCCCCGGTTAATAACCAGCAATGCCCCGCGAGCCCAACCCGGCCCCACGGTTCGCCCACCCGCGGTGGCGGGCCAGTATTACCCTCTCGAGCCCCACATGGTCGAGGAGGCGCTGGCTCAGATGATCCCCGCCACACGCACGCCGGAGCCGTGGGCCGGCGCAATGGTCCCCCATGCAGGCTGGAAGTACTCCGGCCGACTCGCTGCCCAAACCCTGGCACGGGTCCAAATGCCTTCCCGGGCTATCATCATTTGCCCAAAACATACGCGGGGGGGCGCAGACTGGGCAGTGGCCCCCCACCACGTCTGGGCGCTCCCCGGCCGGAATCTCGAGTCCGACCCCGATTTAGCCCGGACCCTGGCCGAGCGAGTCACCCATCTCGCCCTGGACGCGGAATCGCACCGCCGGGAGCACGCTATCGAGGTCCTCCTGCCCATCATCGCCCGGCTTTCCCCCCAAACCAAGGTCGTGGGCATGGTCATTCGCGAGGCCTCGCTCGACCAGTTGCGTCGCTGTGCCGACCAGATAGCCGACGTGCTTCGCGAGCTGCCGGAACTGCCCCTGCTTGTCATCTCTACCGATATGAACCACTATGCCGACGACGATTGGACCCGCAAAGTCGATCGCCTGGCGTTGGATGCCATCCAAACCCTCGATCCAGAAAAGGTTTACGAAACGGTGTTGGGGAATAACATCTCGATGTGTGGAATCTTTCCCGCCGTGCTGGTCATGGAAACGCTGCGCCGGCTCGACCGGCTGCACCGGTGTGAGATGGTTGGATACTCCACCAGCGGGGATGTAACCGGCGATCGCGACCACGTGGTGGGTTATGCCGGAATGCTCTTCAGCTAGGTCCGCACATGGAAATCCAATCTCGCCGATTTCTTCAATCCGACTTGACGTAAATCAATGCCCGCCGACAGTTCGGCGGGCATAATTGTGCGCAAGGCACCCAGCCCTTACGGGGCGCAAGCCGCCATCCCGATTAGTCTTCCCCCTAAAGAGATTCGTTCCACAGCAGTGCCTGCCATGCATCGGCAAACAGGCAACACCGGTCCACGCATCGCGCGCGAGCGCCGCACGGTGCAGGCAATGATCAAGATTTTTTGTCGCGCCCACCATGGCCGGCAGCCGTCGCTCTGCCCCCAGTGCCAGGCGCTTTGGGATTATGCCAGCCAGCGACTTGCGTTTTGCCGGTTCGGCGAAGACAAGCCCACCTGCGCCAAATGTCCCATCCATTGCTACAAGCCGGCGATGCGCGACCAAATCAGGGCCGTGATGCGCTACGCCGGCCCGAGGATGCTTTGGCATCACCCCGTGCTAGCCCTGTTGCATAGCTGGGACGGCTGGCGCAGCCGCAAAAGCGATTAGCCGGAGGAACGAGCACGGAGCACGGAGCAGGGAGCACGGAGCAGGGGCTGATCCCGAAGGGATCACCGCCATTAGCCGGAGGTCAGCGCAGCGCCACCTCCGGGGATGAGCACGGAGCAGGGGGCGGGGGCCCGGCACCCAGCCACAGGCCGGCAACAATCGCAGCCTAACCGGGTTGCCCTAAACCACCACCCACGGGAATCGAACGCCATGATTACCGTACGTCGAAAGATGATCGAAATCGACGAGTCCAAATGCGATGGCTGCGGCCAATGCGTAACGGCGTGTGCCGAGGGGGCCATTGCCATTCGCGACGGCAAAGCCCGCCTGGTGTCCGAGGTGTATTGCGACGGCCTGGGGGCGTGCGTGGGCCATTGCCCGCAGGGGGCCCTCCGTGTCGTGGAGCGCGAGGCGGCGCCGTTCGACGAGCAGGCCGTACAGGAGCATCTCCGCCGCCAAGCATTGCCTGTGGCCAGCGCCGCGCCCGGGGATGGCTGTCCGGGTACGCGGCTGGCGGTCTTTCCGGCGGGAGGATGGGAGAGCACCCGGTCGAGGGAGCCGCCCCGGCCGGTCCCTTCTGACCATCCAGCGCCGACCGAGGCGGCCGAGCCGTCCGCCCTGGGGCACTGGCCCATCCAGCTCCGGCTGGTGCCTCCGACGGCTCCGTTCCTCCGCGATGCCGACGTGCTCTTGGTGGCCGACTGTGTGCCCTTCGCCCTGGCAGACTTCCACCGCCGCTTTCTCCGCGGCCGGCCCGTGCTGGTGGCCTGCCCCAAGCTCGACGACACGCGGGGGTATGTCGAGAAGCTCGCGGCAATGATCGACCAGGCCCCGTTGCGGAGCATCACGGTTGTGCACATGGAGGTTCCGTGCTGCACCGGATTGGTGCGACTGGCCGAGGCGGCCCAAGCGATTGCCGGCAGGTCGCTCGCCTTGGGCGAAGCGATTATTTCGATTCGCGGCCTGGTCCGTGACCTCCGCGACGCTGTGTAAAAAACCCTGGCGCGGTATAATCCGGCCCCAAGGTTTCGCCCCTTTGGCCCAGCCGCCGCTTGCCGGATGAGTGCCGTCCCCCTCTCGCGCGACGAGATTTGCGAACGCTTTCTGGACCAACTGCCCTTTACGCCCTATCCGTTCCAGGAAGAGGCCCTGTTGGCGTGGTTCACCTCCGACGAAGGGGCGATGATCTGCGCGCCGACCGGCATGGGCAAGACGGTCATCGCCGAGGCGGCGATGTTCGAGGCCCTGGTCAACGGCACCACCGCCTATTACACCACCCCGCTGATTGCCCTGACCGAGCAAAAGTACCGCGAGCTCCAGTCGCTGGCGGTCAAATGGGGCTTCTTTCCCGACGATGTGGGGCTGGTAACGGGCAACCGGCGGGAAAACCCCAACGCCCGCATCCTGGTCGTGGTGGCGGAGATCCTCTTCAACCGCCTGCTCCACCGCGACGCTTTCGATTTCAGCCGCACCAGCGCCGTGGTGATGGACGAGTTCCACAGCTTCAACGACCCCGAACGCGGCGTGGTCTGGGAGCTGACGCTGGGGTTGTTGCCGCGGCATGTGCGGCTGCTGTTGCTTTCGGCCACGGTGGGCAATGCCCTGGACTTCCTCCGCTGGCTCCGCACGGCACACGGCCGGTCTCTGGAACTGGTCCAGGGCCACGAACGCAAAGTGCCGCTGGTCTTCCAGTGGGTCCCCGACAAGCTCCTCAACGAACAGATCGAGTGGATGGCCGAGGGCCCCCCCGACGAGCGCCTCCTGCCGGCCTTGATCTTCTGCTTCAACCGGGAAGAGTGCTGGACGGTGGCCGAGGAACTTAAAGGCCGCGGACTCCTGACCCCCGGGCAGCAGGCCCGGCTGGCGCAAGAACTCAAGGAGCACGATCTGAGCCAGGGGGCCGGCCCCAAGCTCAAACAATTGCTCCTTCGCGGTGTCGGGGTCCATCATGCGGGCGTGCTGCCCAAGTACCGCCGCCTGGTCGAGGACCTCTTCCAGCGCAAGCTCCTTTCGGTGGCCACCTGCACCGAAACGCTCTCAGCGGGCATCAACCTGCCCGCCCGGTCCGTCGTCTTGCCGAGCCTGGTCAAAGGGCCGCCGGGCAAGAAAAAACTCTTGGATCCCAGCACCGCCCACCAGATTTTCGGCCGGGCAGGCCGTCCCCAGTACGATCGCCGCGGCTATGTCTTCGTGCTGGCCCACGAGGACGACGTCCGGATCGCCCGCTGGAAAGAAAAATACGACCAGATTCCCGAGGATACCAAGGACCCGGCGCTTCTGAAGGCCAAAAAAGCCCTCAAAAAGAAGATGCCCCACCGCCGCGAGACGGAGACCTACTGGACCGAAGCCCAGTTCGAGAAATTGCGTGGGGCGCGGCCGGCCAATCTCGCCAGCCGCGGCTCGCTCCCCTGGCGGCTGCTGGCTTATATGATCGACGCTTCGCCCGAGGTCGAGGCCATGCGGCAGCTCGTGGCCAGACGCTTGATGGATTCGCCGCGCCTGGAGGCGGCCCAGCGCGAGCTGGATCGGATGCTGCTGGTCCTGTGGCGGGCCGGATATGTGACACTCGAGCCCGAGCCGCCCAAAGACCCGCCCGCCACCGCACCCCCGCCAGCCGAACCCAAGGCCACCCTCCTGCCTGCCCGGTTCGATGAGCCCCCGCCCGAGCCCCCCAAGCCGCCGCCCTATCGGCCCCAGTTCGTCTGGCCCACGGAGCAACTCCCCAAATTGCTCGTGTTCCGCGGCGTCAACCCCCTCTACGGCGTCTTCCTGGTCAACCAACTGGGCATTGCCGACCGCGCCGAACGCCTCCAGGCCATGGAAAGCGTGCTGGAGATGCCCCGCTCGATCGGCCACTTCGTACGGGTACCCAAGCCGGACCGCTTGCCCCCCGGCCCCCTGGCCACACTCCGCCTGGACGAGGCCCTGCTCCGCCACGGCCTGGCCACCGTGGACCAACTGGTGCCACGCCAGGACGACGAAGACACCGACCGCCGCCGCAGCTCGTTCGACGAAGAGCCGCCCCGCGTGCTGACCCTGGCCGAGAAGCTGCGGCTGTTATTCGATTTCGACTTTCCCGGCGTGCACGATCTGAAGACCTACCCGGTGTGGGCCGCCGGCGAGGTGCTCGAATTCAACGGCGATTTCAACAAATACGTCACGGCCAAGGGACTGCAAAAGCAGGAGGGGATCATCTTCCGCCATCTGCTGCGGCTGATCCTGCTGTTGGCCGAGTTCAAGCAGCTCTGCCCGCCCGATACCACGGCGGACCAGTGGCAAGGCGAACTGGAGGACATCGCCGACCGGTTGACAGAGTGCTGCCGCAACGTGGACCCCACCAGCACCGAGCAGACGCTCCAGCGGGCCGAGGACGCCACCGCCGAGCCGGTGTGGTAACGACACCCTTGTGGGCCGGCGCTGGCCCCGGCAGCCTCTACCGTCCAATCGCTCCGGAGCCAACCCCTTTTCGCATTCTTGCCAGCAACCGCCCCACGTTGCGCGGCGGCCATGGAGGAATGAGAAGAACATCGCGTGGGTGCAGAGCACCCACCCTAGTGCGCATCCGAGCGCACCGAGTCGGCGGGGTGAAAGTCCCCGC
>FWWM01013066.1_pt1 | contig 13572 bp, 9 predicted proteins | sample 2228351 | NCBI WGS metagenome assembly FWWM01 (sample SAMEA103939774, study PRJEB20133) | metagenome | reverse complement strand
CCGCCACTGCCTCCTCGCCGATGTAAAGATGGAGGAAGCCGGCGATCTTGCCCTGCTGGTAGGCGATGCGGGCCAGCTCCTCGAAGCGGCGGATCCGGACCATCTGGCGGTAGAAGTCGAGCTTGGCCTCCACGTCCAGCCGCACGCCCGGCGCCTCAGCCGCCTTCGACACGTTCCCTTTCCCTCGACTGCTCATGCGCGTCCTCCTCCGATCAGCGTTCGGAAGCTTGCCCTGGGAAGCCCCAACGATCCTAACCGCCTGCGGGGGCGGCCCCCAGCAGGTTCAGATCCCCTCCGATCCGGCGGCGTCGCCTGAGGGTGAAGAAGGCTCGAATCTCCCTCAACGAAATCAACAAACAATCACACCGCCTGGGAGCTCCCTCTGCGGCCGCTCCGGCCGGCTCGGCGTAATTTATGTGATTATAACACGTCAGGAGATGGGTAGGCCTTTTTCGCCTGCCCGCGCAGGGATGGGCCCTTCTCCTGCGCCCTCAGGGAGACCGGGCTAAAATAAAAAGAGCCCGTTTCGTAGCCCCTTCCCGCGTCGGCATCCGTCGGCCTGTTCGCTCGAATCCAGCGCCGGAGGTGGATCCGTGGAGGAGCAGGGGATTCCGCAGCCGGAAGCGATGGGTGGGGAATCGGCTCCCCCCACCCCCCAGGAGGCGGTGGCGGAAGCGGAAGCCGCCCTGGCCCAGCAACTGGAGGCCCTGAAGCGGGAGCTGGAGGCGGCGCGGGCCCAGGCCCAGGAATACCTTGAGGGCTGGCAGCGGGAGCGGGCGGCCTTCGCCAACTACCGCAAGCGGGTGGAGGCCGAGCGGGCCCAGTTCGCCGCCGAGGCGACGGCCCTCTTCATCCGCAGGCTGCTGCCGATCCTGGACGATTTCGAGCGCGCCCTGCAGACCCTCCCGGACAACCTGCGCCACCTGACGTGGGTGGAGGGGGTCGCCCTGATCTACCGCAAGCTGCAGCTGGCCCTGGAGTCGGAGGGGGTGCGGCCCATCGAGGTGAAGCCCGGCGATCCCTTCGACCCCATGCTGCACGAGGCGGTGCTCTACGAGCCGGCGGAGGGCTTCGAGGAGGGCCAGATCGTGGAGGAGCTCCAGAAGGGCTACCGGTTGGGCGAGCGGGTGCTGCGGCCGACCCTGGTGAAGGTGGCCCGCCGGCCGGAGCCGCCCCCGGAGCCGCCGGCCGGGGAGGGAGGGGCTGGTTCATCCGCGCCTTCCGCCCAAAATGAATCTCAGTGAGCGCCTATGGCGACATCCCGCAGGGATTACTACGAGATCCTTGGCGTCCCGCGCAACGCCACGCTGGAGGAGATCAAGCAGGCGTATCGGCGGCTGGCCCGCCAGTATCACCCCGATGTCAACAAATCGCCGGACGCCGAGGAGAAGTTCAAAGAGATCAACGAGGCCTACGCGGTCCTCTCGGACGAGGAGAAGCGGCGGATCTACGATATGTATGGCCACGCCGGGCTGGAGGGCCGTGGCCTCCGCCCGGAGCCGGCGGATTTCACCGACCTGTTCGCCGATCTCTTTGAGGACCTCTTCGGGTTCGGGCCGCGGGTTCGGACGCGCCGCGCCCCCCGCCGGGGGGCGGACCTCCAGACGGAGGTGACGTTGACCTTCGAGGAGGCCGCCCTCGGGACGGAGAAGGACATCGAGGTCATGCGCCACGAGCCCTGCCCGCGCTGCCGCGGATCCGGCGCCGAGCCCGGGACCGGGCCGACCCGCTGCCCCACCTGCGGCGGCCTGGGAGAGGTCCGCCGGGTGAGCCAGTCTTTCCTGGGGTCCTTCGTTCAGGTCACCACCTGCCCGACCTGCCGGGGGGCCGGCGAGGTGATCGCCGCCCCATGCCAGACGTGCGGCGGGGAGGGGCAGGTGCTCACCCGCCGACGGATCGCCGTGCGCATCCCGGCGGGGGTGGACGACGGGACGCAGATCCGCCTGCCGGGGGAGGGGGAACCGGGGGAGAACGGCGGGCCGCCGGGCCATCTCTACGTCCAGGTCAAAGTCCGGCCCCATCCGTATTTCCGCCGCCGGGGGGATGACCTGATCGTCCAGGTCACGGTGAACGTGGCCCAGGCCGCGCTGGGGGACCGGATCCCAGTGCCCACGCTGGAGGGGGAGGAAACGGTGGAGATCCCGCCCGGAACCCAGCCGGGCCACGTGATCCGCCTGCGGGGCCGGGGCATCCCCCACCTGCGCCGCGGCGGGCGCGGGGATCTGCTGGTGGTGGTCCAGGTGGAGATCCCCACCCGCCTGACCGCGGAGCAGCGGCGGCTCTTCCAGGAGCTGGCGCGCACCCTGTCGTCAGGGGGTGTGCAAAAGCCGGAGAAAGGGCTCCTGGAGCGGCTGAAGGAGCTTTTGGGAGGATAGGTTCGAACCGCGCCTCCGTTTCCCCACGCGAAACCCCTCCGCCCGCTTTCCGCCGATCCGTCGCGGGCGGCCCCGCCCGATGGGGGATCCCCCAGGTTTCGGGAGGAACCTCGGCCCAATGCAGTGGTTGGAGATCGCGGTCACCGCGCCGATGGAAGCCGCGGAGGCGATCGCGGAGGTGCTCTCCCGCTATGCCCCCCACGGGGTGGCCTTCGATTACGGCCCCATTCCGGCGGAGGGGCCGGACTGGGAGCGCCCGGCGCTGCCGCGGGACACCCTCACCGTCCTCGCCTACCTGCCGATGACCGCGGGGTGGGAGGACGCCCGGCAGCGGATCGAGGAAGGGCTCTGGCATCTGCGCCAGATCCTCCCGTTCCCCCCGCCCCGCTTCCGAGTGCTGGAGGAGGAGGAATGGGCCGAGGCGTGGAAGGCCCACTACGACGTCCTCCGGGTGGGCCCGTTCGTGATCCAGCCGACGTGGCGCCGCGCGATGCTGTGGCCGGGGGAGCTGCTCATCGAGTTGGATCCGGGGATGGCCTTCGGCACCGGCACCCACCCGACCACCCGGCTCTGCCTGCAGGCCCTGGCCGCATGGCTGCGGCCGGGGGAGCGGATCCTCGATCTGGGCACCGGGTCCGGGATCCTGGCCATCGCCGCCGCCCGCTGCGGGGCGGGCTGGGTGTGGGCGCTGGATATTGACCCGGTGGCCGTCCGGGTGGCGCGGGAGAACGTGCAGCGCAACGGAGTAGCGGACCGCGTGGAGGTCGCGCAGGGCTCCCTGGCGGAGGCCTTGGCGCGGGAGGAACGCTTCGATGGGATCCTGGCCAACATCCTGGCGCCGGTGATCGTTCGGTTCTGCGAGGAAGGGCTGGGGGCCCTGCTGCGGCCGGGCGGCTGGGCGATCGTCTCGGGGTTCCTGAGCGGGGAACAGGAGGCCGCCGTCCGACGCGCTTTGGAGGGGACAGGCCTTGCGGTCTGCGGACGGTGGAGTGAGGAGGATTGGGTCGCCCTGGGAGCGCGCCGGGACGCTTGAACGAGGGGTCCGGATATCGCGGCGCGCCGCAGAGGAGGAGGCGGTGGGGGCTTCCCGTCGGACGGCGTGGCTGGCCCGCTGGCGAGAGATCCGGAGCCGGGTCCTGAACGGCTTCTTCGGCTGGCTCTACCATGAAGGGGCCTGGGCCTACGATGGGGTGGCCGCGCTCGTCTCCGCTGGGCGCTGGCGCCGCTGGGTGTGCCGCGCCCTGGACTTCGTGGAAGGGGAGCGGGTGCTGGAGGTCGGGTGCGGCCCCGGGCACCTGCTGGTGGCCATGGCCCGCCGCGGCCTTCGTCCGGTGGGGCTGGATCGCTCCCCCGCGATGGCCCGCCGCGCCCGCCGGCGGGTCGGCGCCACCGTCCCGCTGGTGCAGGGCCAGGCGCAAGCCCTCCCGTTCCGCCGTGGATCCTTCGATGTTGTGGTGACCACGTTCCCGGCCCCTTTCATCTTGGAGGAGGCCACCTGGCGGGAGGCGGCTCGGGTGCTGTGCCCCGGGGGCCGCTGGGTCGTGCTGCTCGGGGCCTGGCCGGCCGGGCCGGCCCTCGGGATCCGGGCCCTCCGGCTCCTCTTCCGGTGGACGGCCCGCCCGGACCCTGCGGCGTCTCCCCGAGGGATCTGGCATGCCCTGGCTCAGGAGGCCGGCCTGCGCCTTCAGGAGTGGTCCGTTGCGGATGGGCCGTGGCGCCTGTGGGGGGTGTTGGCCGTCCGAGAGGATGCGGGCAACGAGGAGGAAGCGGCTTCCGGCCCGGCCAGGAGCCCGGCGATCAGGGCGTGAACGGCCGCGCTGAGCCAGAGGTTGCCCGTGAGCCCGAAGAGGGCGGTGGCCGCTAGCTCCCCTCCCCAGAGGGCCGGCGTCGGCCGGGTCCCCTCGAGCCTCCCGATCCCCCAGCGGACGCTCCACCAGAGCCCGAAGGCCGCCCATGCCGTGGGGACCGGATCCATCGGGAAGGCCGCCGCCGTGAGGACCCCCCGCCACAGGGCTTGCAACCCCTCCCGGGCCAGGGCCTGGAAGGCGCCCTCCGCCCGCTCGATCCACTGCACAGCCCGCGGCCGCCAGAGCCGAGCGCTCCACAGCGCCAGCAGGGTGATCCCTCCGTACAGCCCGGCCAGCCCAACGCCGCGGACCCAATCGGCGGCCGACCAGCCCAGGAGGGTTCCAGGGGCCAGGCGGAGCGGCCCGGACAGCCCGACCTCCCGCAGGCTGAGCCACCCGAACCGCAGCGCGACCCAGAGGGGGAGAAGGCCGTAGGCCAGGGGCGCGCCCCCTTCGAGGAGGGCCTGGCCCCATCCGGGCGCCCGCCGCTGGAGCATGGGGGCGAGGGCTTCGATGGCCAGCGCGAGGACGCCCAGGAGCAGTGCCGGCGCCCAGGCGTTCATGGCGCTCCTTCCGGGGAAGCGCGTTGGTCCTCCAGGGCGGCGCTCGGGATCGGGACCTGAAGCCGGACGCGCGTGCCCTGGCCGGGCGCGGATTCGATGCCGAATTCCCCACCCAGCAGCTCCGCCCGCTCCGCCATATTCAGCATCCCCATGCTGCCCCGGCGGCTGTAATCCGCCCGCAGGGCCTGCGGATCGAAGCCACGCCCGTCGTCCTCCACGATCACCGTCAGCCGGTTCCCCTCCGCCCGCGCGCGGATCCACACGTTCTGGGGGTCGGCGTGCTTGCGGGCGTTGTTCAAGGCTTCCTCGATGATCGAGAACACCAGCCCCTTCGCGTTGGCATCCAGGATCCGATCCACCGCCGGATCCACATCCAGATGGATGGCGAACCGTTCGGTCTCCTGGAGCCGCTCGGCCAGGTGGGTGAGGGCCGCCACCAGGCCCTGGGATTCCAGGATCAGCGGCCGCAGGCGGAACAGGAACTGGCGCAGTTCCTGGACCGCCTGGCGGGCCATCTGTTCGGTCTTCCCCAGTTCTGCAGGCAACTGATCCGGATCGTGCTGGAGCAGCTTCTGGAGGAAGTTGAGGCGCATCGCCAGGGCCGCCACGCTCTGGGTCGGGCCGTCGTGCAGCTCCCGGGCCAGCCGCCGTCGGGCCTCTTCCTCCACCTCCACCAGTCGTTCTTTCTCCCGCTGCAGGGTGTGATAGAGCAGCGCGTTCTGCAGGGCGATGGAGGCCTGGGTGGCGATGATCCGCAACAGATCCCGGCGCTCCCCGGCGAACGCCTGGGGGTCTGGGCTGCCGATCACCAGGATCCCGTAGCGCTCGGGCCCGATCCCCAGCGGGAGGACGATCGCCGCCCGGGCGATGCGGATGACGGCCAGCCGGCCCAACTCCGGGTCCTGGGTCGGATCGGGGCATACGACTGGCTCGCCGCTCTCCATGGCCTCCCGGATCGCCCCTGCCAGCCCGGGGAGATGGGCCCGCTCATCCCGGGGCGGGAGGCGACGGGCGGCGGCGATCCGCAACCCCTGCGGATCCAGGAGCGCGATGAACATCGGCGGGGATGGATGCCCGGCCCCTCGGAACAGGCTCTCGCTGACCTCCAGGGTGGTATGGAGGATCTCCTCCGTTCGCCGCATCTGCCCAAGGGCGGCGGCCAACTCAAAGATCCCCTGGAGCTGCTGGCGGGCCTGGGTGAGCAGCCGCCGCTGGGCGGCCTCGCGCGCCTGAAGCTCCCGCAGAACCTCTGACTTCAGGCGATCGCCCACCACCCCCGCCAGCAGCGCGCCCAGCCCCAGGACGCTCCCCTGAATGAGGAGCGGGGGAAAGGCCAGCCCTCCGCGCCGCTGGATCCACTCCCAGAGGATCAGCCCGCCGATCAGGCCCAGGGTGATCAGCTCCCCCGCCCACCAGCCGATCCGCAGGGCGGCGGTAAGGATCGGCAGGAAGGCGAAGAAGAACAGCGGGCTGTTTGCCCCTCCGGTGAGGGCGATGAAGGAGAACGTCAGCAATGTGTCGGCGGCCAGGGTGAGGGCGGGGAGCGGGAGGGGAGAGCGCCGGAAGGTCAGGGCGAGCATGACCAGGATGTTGTAAAGGCCGGTGAGGATCAGGAGCACAAGGAAGGCGGCTTCGGACGCCTGCCATGCGCCCGGGTTCAGGGCGACCGCCACGGCCATCGCGACGATGAGCAGCCAGCGCAGGTTGCCCAGGATCCACTCGATCTGGGCGGTATCAGTTGGTGATGGGGGTGCCGGCCGCATCCGCATGGCGCCTCGTCCGGCTTCCCAAGGGATGGTCGTCGGTTCCCTTCGGGGATGGCCTCCCGTGGCGGAGAGGCGTTCATAACGCCATCGCCAGGGCCTCCAGGTCTACAGCCGGGCGGCGATCCTGAGCCAATGGTAATCGAAAGCGGCGGAATCCACCAGGGGCCCGGCTCGCGCGGAGCGCTTCCCGGTCAGCGGATCTCTCGTTACAATCGAGCACAACCCGGAGCGGGGGGACGGACGCGCCGCCCCCGCTCCGGAGGCCTTGAAGGAGCGCCAGCGATGGTGGGGGATCAGCCGCTCCGACGGGACATCCACCTGTTAGGGGATCTGCTCGGTGAGGTGATCCAGGAACAGGCCGGGCTGGAGGGCTTCGAGCTGGAGGAGGAGGTGCGGCGGCTCGCCCGCGCCCGCCGGGCTGGCGATCCGGAGGCCGAGGGCGCGCTCCGATCGTTGCTGGACCGGCTGGCCCTGCCCGAGCTGCGGGTGATCGCCCGGGCCTTCACGATCTTCTTCGACCTGGCCAACCTGGCGGAGGATCGCCACCGGGTGCGGGTGCTGCGGGCCCGGGAGCAGGCCGCCCATCCGCGACCCCGACCGGAATCCATCCCCGAGGCGTTCCAGCGGCTCCGGGCGGCCGGGATCCCCTCCCAGGCCGTGCGGGGGCTGCTGGAAGGGCTTTCCATCGAGCCGGTGTTCACCGCCCACCCGACGGAGGCCAAACGGCGGACCGTGCGGGGGATCCTGAGCCGGATCCGCGCCATCCTGGCCGATCTGGACGCCCCCGATCGGCTGCCCCGGGAGCGGGAGGAGCTGCTCCGCCGGCTGCGGGCGGAGCTGACCGCCTTCTGGCAGACCGACCTCACCCGGGTGCGGCGCCCGTCGGTCATGGACGAGGTGGAGAACGGTCTCTCGTTCTTCGTGCGGACGCTGTGGGCGCTGACCCCCCGGTTGTATCGGGATGTTCAGGAAGCGCTGCGGGCCACCTATCCGGAGATCAGGGATGAGCTGCCGGTCTTTCTGCGCTTCGGCTCCTGGATCGGCGGGGATCGGGACGGCAACCCGCGGGTGACCACGGAGGTGACGGCCCAGACGCTGCGCCGCCATCGCCAGGTCGCCCTCTCGCTGCACCTGCAGCAGGCCCGCGATCTCTTCGTCGCCATGGGGATGTCCACCCGCCAGGCCCCGGTCTCCCCCGCCCTGGCCCAGGCGCTGGCGGAAGCCGAGGCGCGATGGTCCGCCCTGCGGGAGCGCCTCTCCGGCCTTTCCCCGTATGAAGCCTATCGGCGATGGATCTACGTCATCGCCTGGCGTCTGGAACAGACCATGGCGTGGGATCCGATGGCGGGCCCGCCCCCCGAAGGCGCCTACCGCTGCGCCCAGGAGCTGGTGGAGGACCTGGAGCGGATGCGGGAGAGCCTCCTTCAGGGCCGCGGGGCCTGCATCGCCGAGGGCCTCCTGGGGGACTGGTGGGTACAGGCCCGGGTCTTCGGCTTCCATATCGCCCGGCTGGATGTGCGCCAGGAGGCGCGGCGCCACGCGGAGGCGGTCGCCGAGCTGCTCCAGGGGGCAGGGATCGAGGGCTATTTGGAGCGCCCCGAGGAGGAGCAGATCGCGCTGCTGGTGGAAACCTTCCCGCGGGCGGCGGCGCTCGCCGCCCAGGCTGTTCCCTCGCCCGAGACGGCGGAGACCCTGGCGGTGTTCCGCCTGCTCCATCGGGCCGCGGAGGCCTACGGCCCGGAGGCGCTGGGCCCGTATATCATCAGCATGGCCCGCAGCCCGGCCGACGTGCTGGCCGTGCTCTGGCTGATGGCCGGCGCGAACGGCCTGTCGGCGCCGCCCCCGTTCTTCCAGGTCGCGCCGCTTCTGGAGCGCATCGCCACCCTGCGGGACGCCCCCCGCATCCTGGAGCGGATGCTCTGCCTTCCCCTTTATCGGGAGCATCTGGCCCGTCAGGGGAACCACCAGATGATGATGATCGGCTATTCCGACAGCACCAAGGACGGCGGATACCTGGCGGCCGTGTGGGCCCTCTACCGGGCGCAGGCGGAGATGGTGCGGGTGGCGCGCGCCCACGGGATCACCCTCACCTTCTTCCACGGCCGGGGCGGGGCGCTGGGGCGGGGCGGCGGCCCGGCGGCCCGGAGCATCCTCGGGCTCCCGCCGGACGCCGTGGGGGGGCGGCTGCGCATGACCGAGCAGGGGGAAGTTTTGGCGGAGCGCTACGATGACCCCCACATCGCCTACCGCCACCTCGAGCAGATCCTGTGGGCGACGCTGCTGGTCTCGGCCCTTCCCTCCGCGGAGCCGGAGGCCACCTGGGTGGAGGCGATGGAGCGGATGAGTGAGGCGGCCTACCGGGCCTACCGGGAGCTGCTGGAGACCCCGGGCTTCCTCACCTACTTTCAGCACGCGACGCCGATTGATGGGATCGAGGAGTTCCCCATCGCCTCGCGACCGGCCCGCCGGCGGCCGGAGCGGCGGCTGGAGGACCTGCGGGCCATCCCCTGGGTGTTCTCATGGACCCAGAACCGCCACCTGCTTCCGGGATGGTTCGGGCTCGGGGCGGGCGTGGAGGCGTTCGTGCGGGCGGAGGGGGCGGCCGGATGGCAGCGCCTGGAGGAGATGCACCGCCACTGGCCGTTCTTCCAGGGGGTGCTGGCGGACGCCGCCTTGGCCCTGGCGAAAACCGACCTTGGGATCGCCCGGGCCTACACGGAGCTGGTCCCGGATCCCGAGGCGCGCGAGGTCCTCTGGGCGCGGATCGAGCAGGAATACCACCGGACCCGGCGGGCGATCCTGCGCATCACCGGCCTGCCGGACCTTTTGGAGGACATCCCCTGGTTGAAGCGCTCGATCCAGGTCCGCAACCCTTACGTGGACCCGCTGAACTTCATCCAGATCCTCCTGCTCCGCCGCTGGCGGGAGCAGCCCGAGGCGGAGGACCTGCGCGAGGCCCTGTGGCTGACGGTCCAGGGGGTGGCCGCGGGCCTGCGGACGACGGGGTGATCTCGAGGAAGAGGCGGCTGGCGCAGCGGGGGGCGGGAGGCATAGGCCCCCCGCCCCGCGACAGCGGTTCATCCTCAACGCCCTGGGGGATAGGTGGGACGGGGCGCCGGCGGGGTCTGGGTCCCTCGGCCCTCCCTTAGGGGTTGGCGACCGTCCCATCCGATGGGCGTAGGGGTGGGGCGCGGGAGCCCCTCCGACGCCCCGATGAGCGTCAGCAGCGTCTTTGCAACCCCTGGCCCTTCCCAGCGCAGGAAGAGGCTTGCCTCGAAGGCCGGCCCCTGGGCGTAATGCACCGTCAGGGAGATCAGGCCGGCCGGCAAGGGCAGCCCGCCCGTCGCCTCATCACGGGGCCCATGCACTATCCAGGAGGCAAAGACCGGCTCGTCTCCCAGGAACAGCCGCCCACCGTCATCCAGCCGGTCGAAGAAGAAGCGATAGGTTCCATCCTGGGGGATGAGGACCCATCCTTGGAAGCGGGCGCTCCAGAAGGTCCCCTGCACCCCGGAGACGGGCTGGTTAGGGGCGGCGTGGGTGTCGAAGGCGATGGCCGGCAGCGTCCCCTGGAAGACCGGGGGCGGGGTGAAGGTGTCCCAGGTGATGGGGCCGTTCAGCGTCCATTGGCCGTCATCGGCATCGTTGAAGAACGCCGCCTGGAAGCCGGGCGGGCAGAGGCCGTAGGGGATGGGGGAGACGGTGGGGTTGGCCGCCAGAATGATGTCCAGCCGATACATCGGGCAGGCGGCCTCCCCCAGGCGCTCCGGCCGATGGGCAGCCCAGGCCATCCAGAATGCCTCCACCCCATCGCGGATGGACACGAGGGCAGGGATGGGGATCGGGATGGGACCGAGACGGATTTCCTCCACCGCGATCTCGAACTGGTCAGGGGTTTCCTGGGTGGTGAGGGTCCAGAGGCCATTGCGGGCGGGGCCGTCGAAGCCGTCGGCATAGAGGTCCCAGGGCTCAGAGCGATCGTCGTAGAGGTCCCAGAGGGCGGCGCCCACCGCCCATTCGCTGTCGGCGTTCGTGGGATGGTCCACATCCCGGGTGGGGAAGCCATCCTCAACACGTGGGGTCTCCAGGTCCTTGTCTAACGCCATGGGATCATTGAGCAGCGCGGCGGCCAGGAAGGAGGCCCAGCCCTCGCTCCAGGCGCACGAGGGAGAAGTGTGCTTGTTCGGATCGTGGTTGAAGCCGTTGCGGGCGCACGCCAGGAAGGTGTAAGGCAGCGGGCCGAACGGGGGCACGTTCACCTGGTAGCCGGGGAAGTGATCCATCACGAAGTGGCCGAACTCGTGGAGGATGATGGAGGGATCCGATCCGTCCGACTCGGTTAAGAAGATGGATCCGAAGAAGGCGCAGGAGTGCACCTGCACCTCCCCCGACAGGTAGATGCCGATCCAGCGAAGCAGTTCGCGCAACTGATTCGGGATGGACATGCGTTCGGGGAGGAAGAGGCACGCGGTAGGCCAGTAGACGGTAAGGCGGGCGTTCGGCGCCCAGCCCACCCGCTGCTGAAGCCCCTCCCACCCCATCCGGGTCAGCACATCGTAAATGAAAAAGGCATTGCGCTTTTTCTCATCCCGGATCTCCACATTGTAGGTGTAATAGCCGGAGCTCAAATCCTGTCTGATCACGTCTGTTCGGTGATAAAACATGTCCACATTGGGAAAGAAGGGAGGCGTTCCGCCCTCTTTCACTTCCCAGACCTCGACGCGGCGGTTATCGGTGGCACGGATGACCAGGTAAGCATCAATGGGAAGATATGGGGAAGAGGAATCCAGGATGAAGGTGTAGAAACCATCGGAATCGGTATAGGTGCTAAGGACGAGGCGATCCTCGCATCGGATTTTTTCCTGCAGGGACGAGAGCGGGGGAGAGATAGGCGGTGTGGGACGTGGTCGCGGGGTGGGAGGGATAGGGGAAGGGCATTCCTCAGGGTCGACCCGATCCCAGAGTTCCACGAGGACGCCGCGGGCGGGGAGGAGGACATTGGGCGACCGGGGATCGGCGTAGAGGATACGGCCGGTGAGGCGCAGCGGAGGGATAGGGGTGCCGGGGGTTGGGGTCGGGATAGGGGTGGGCATAGGGGTGGGCGGGCTAGGACGGGTGGGGATGGGGCGGGTGAGGGAAGGGAAGGCCAGGCCCTCCGCCGCGAGCGGGGAAGGGGTGGGGAGGGGTTCCTACGGCGGGGTCTGCCGCCGCTGCCAATTCCATGCCTCCCAGGCCGCATTGAAACACTCGCTCACCTTTTGCTCCCGCGCCTCCTGCTCCGAGGGCGGGGCCGATTCCGGCGGCCTTGGGTATTTCTCCCGGCATTCCTCAGCCAGCCGCTCGATCACCTCGCGCTCCTCGGGCGAGAAGCCCTCCTCCAGCCCGTAGTCGCTGCAGGTCCCCGGCTGCTCATACGTGTCGCAGAAGACCGTCGGCCGCTCCCGCAGGGACCGCCCCGGCAGCGCCGCCGGCAGCCCCAGCGCATACTGATAGGGGTCATAGGGAAAGCGGAAGGTGCAGTGGAGGTCTCCGCACTGCTGACCTTCCAGGGCCCTTGCCCGCCTGGAGGCGGCATAGAACTCGGTCCAGTGGGCTTCGGTCTCGGTGCTCCACCCCAGAATGCCCTGCCAGATCCGACGCTCCTTCTCCAGGATCCGGCCGGTGGACCGCCCGTCCTGCAGTTCGGGGATGCGGTAGGGCACCCGCAAAAGGGCGTGGACCTGCCATTCCCCCGCCTCCCGCACCCGCAGCCGCACCTGCACCCGGTCCCCCCGCACCTCCTTTTGCGAAGGCGGCAGCCACCGCCGCCCCACCGGAAAATGCCCCAGATCCAGCGTGATGCGGGTCCCTGGGACGGTGTAGGCCTCCTCCTCCACGAAGGACATATTCAACAACGGGTCCACGATGCCCACGGGGCGATTGGTTTCCACCCGGTATGGGTGGGGGGCTTCCACCCCCAGCACCTCCAGGGTATGCGGGGCGAAGATCGTCAGGGTGATGGGAGGATCGTCCTCATCGTTGCGGAAGAAGACATCAATGGCCAGGGTGAACGGAACCCCCACCTGCGGGGTCCCCTCCAGCCAGAAACAAAGGACGTTCTGGAAGCGGTGGTTGGTGCAGATGGGGGAGCGGGGTGGGGAGGGCGCGGGGCCTGGGGGCGGGGGCACGGCGAAGGAGCCGCCGGGGGCGCAGGTGCCCATCACGAACAGCAGCGGCAGGAGGGGGAGAAGGCGCCGCCATAAGCGACCCCGCTGCACCGGCCATACACCGAACCGCGTGTGGGATCCCATGGTAACCCCCTTTCTGCTTCGCGCGCTTTAAGCAGACGCCATCGCCTGTTCTCCGGAGGGAAGTTGGAGAGCGCTGGCGTTTGCCAGGATCGCCCGAAGATGCCGATGAGTCAAGGCCTGGGAATCCGGACGCTCCAAGCCCTCCGCCGCGAGCGGGGAAGGGGTGGGGAGGGGTTCCTACGGCGGGGTCTGCCGCCGCTGCCAATTCCATGCCTCCCAGGCCGCATTGAAACACTCGTTCACCTTTTGCTCCCACGCCTCCTGCTCCGAGGGCGGGGCCGATTCCGGCGGCCTTGGGTATTTCTCCCGGCATTCCCGATCCAGCCGCTCGATCACCAGGAGCTCCTCGGGTGAGAAGCCCTCCTCCAGCCCGTAGTCGCTGCAGGTCCCCGGCCGCTCATACGTGTCGCAGAAGACCGTCGGCCGCTCCCGCAGGGACCGCCCCGGCAGCGCCGCCGGCAGCCTCAGCGCATACTGATAGGGATCATAGGGGTAGCGGAAGGTGCAGTGGGCGTTTCCGCACCGCTGACCTGCCCTTGCCCGCCTGGAGGCGGCATAGAACTCGGTCCAGTGGGCTTCGGTCTCGGTGCTCCACCCCAGAATGCCCTGCCAGGCCCGATAGACCTTCTGCAACTCCCTCCCTGTGGGTTGCCCGTTCTGCATCTCAAGGATTCGGTAAGGCACCTCCAGAAGGGCGTGGACCTGCCATTCCCCCGCCTCCCGCACCCGCA
>FWWM01013065.1_pt1 | contig 13572 bp, 9 predicted proteins | sample 2228351 | NCBI WGS metagenome assembly FWWM01 (sample SAMEA103939774, study PRJEB20133) | metagenome | reverse complement strand
ACGCAGCACCAGCAATCGAATGTTCGTCCCGCACCATGGCATCGCTGCAATGAGCTGGAGCCCGACGCGCGATCAGCTCGCCTACATCAGTCCAACCGAACCGGTGCGTACCTACTACGGTCCGCTGCGCGTGCTGGATGCGATCAGCGGCAAAGTGAGCACGCTCACCGACGACATTGTGCTGGCGTTCTTCTGGTCGCCAAACGGCCGGCACATCGCCTACTTCACCATCGCCAACGTCGCCGAGCACGTCTGGTACAACATCCTCCCCAATCCGGATGTCGCCGCGCGCGACGGCGGATTCTGGAATCGAGGCGAGGTCGAGGCCGGGCAGGAGGCCGAACTGGATGAGTTCGAAGATGACCGCGTGTTGCGGTTCAACCTGTGGGTGGTGGACATCGAGCAGGGCGACCACCGGCTGATTACCACGTTCGCGCCAACCGAGAGGTTAGTCAATCACTTCCTGCCCTTCTTCGACCAATACGCCCTTAGCCACCGCATCTGGTCGCCCGACAGCGATGCGCTGGTATTGCCGATGGTGATGCGCGACGACGAAGGCGAGGAACGCACCATCGTCCATGTCGTGCCGACGCTGCGCCGGGGAGAGCCGCCCAGGCCGATCGCCGAAGGCATGATGGCGTTCTGGAGCCAGCAATGAAGCGGCGCCCGATGCGTTCATCGTCGCATCGGGCGCCCATTCGCTTGCTTCCGCAGTCTTATCGGATCAGGTCACCGGCGGCATTCACGACGAACCACACGTTGTTGACCCCTTGTCCACTGACATCGCCGGGGGACTTGTCGTTGACCCAGTAATAGAGCGGCATGCCCTTGTACGTCACCTGGAGCTTGCCGTCCTGGCGCCGGGTTGTGCCCAGGAGACCGGCGTTGACGCCCTCCCCAGCCACCGGCTGACCCTCGGTCAGCAAAGGCGGCCAGATGTCAGCGCACCCCTCGTAACAGACGCTCTCGCCGGGCTGATCCCTGGTGAAGGCATAGAGCGTAAGGCCATTCGGGCCAACGAGTATGCTGCCCAGGCTGGTGTTGCCCAGGGCGACTCTCACCCCCGCCGGTTGCGCTGCCGCGGCCGACGGCGCCCCCACCATTTCACCGGCGGCATTCACGACGAACCACACGTTGTTGATCCCCTGGCCATTCGTCTCGCCGGCGGCTGCATCCCGGGCAAAGTAGTACAGGGGCATCCTGTTGTACGTCACCTGGAGCTTGCCGTCCCGGCGCCGGGTCGTGCCCAGGAGACCGGCGTTGACGCCCTGACCCGCAACCGGCCGTGCTTCCGTGAGCAGCGGCGGCCAGTTGGTGGCGCACTGGTCGTAGCACGCGCTCACCCCAGGCTTGTCGTTCTTGAACGCGTAGAGCGTCATCCCCTTCGCATCGGTCAGAATTTCTCCCAGTTCAGTATTGCCGATCGCGAGGGCAGCCACCACGGGCACCGGCCGAGTGATCATGCGCCCGTTCGGGGCGACGACGTACCACACATTGCGCACGCCTTGCCCGAGCAGATCGCCGGGCGCCTTGTCGTTCACCCAGTAGTACAGCGGCATGCCGTTGTAGGTCACCTGCAGCTTGCCGTCGGCGCGCTCCGTGGTGGAGAGCAGCCGGGCGTTGATGCCCGCATCGGCGATGGGCTTGACTTCGGTGAGCAAGGGGGGCCAATTCGCCGCGCATTGGTCGTAGCACGTGCTCTCATTTGGCTTGTCGTTCTTGAACGCATAGAGCGTGAGCCCGTTCGGGCCGACCAGGATGTTGCCCAGAAGCGTCCGGGCCACCTGAACGCGAGCGATGAGGCTGGTGTTCATGCTGCCATCTGGCTTGACGACATACCACACGTCGCGCACGCCCTGGCCTCGCACGTCACCTGCGCGTCGATCCTGCGCCCAGTAGTATAGCGGCATGCCGTTATAGGTCACCTGCGACTTGCCATCTCTGCGAGTGATGGTGCCGAGCAATTCTGCGTTCACCCCGGCGCCGGCAACCGGTGCGCCATCGGTAAGCAGAGGGGGCCAGTTCACCGCGCATTGGTCATAGCAGGCACTCTCGCCCGGCGTGGTGTCCAGTTTGAACGCGTAGAGCGTCCGGTTGTTCGAGCCGACGAGGACGTCGCCGAGCGGGGTCTTGCCGACTTTGACGATCGCAGATCCCGGCTGCGCCGGTGGCGCAGCCCGAGCCACCATTGGGCCGGTTGCAGCCAGTGTGAACACTAGAAGCGCACTTCCCAGCGCACTTCGAAGGGTGAAATTTGTACGTGTCATCGAATTCCTCCTGAGTCTTGTCGAATGGAGAGGGCAACAGCCCTCATCCAAGCCCATGAACACTCGAACGTGGCTCGACCCAACGTCGAACGAGCCCTTTGTGATCGTGCATGCCCGATCCATCCAATAAACGAGCGGGATCGGTATTTCAGATTTCCGCCGATCCACCGGCACCCATAGCGCAGCAGGTTGCGCCCCTATCCGGCAGCTAAGACCGCGTCCGTCTGGCGATGAATGACGCAGCCAACGAAGGTTGAGATCGGGACGGGCAGTCGGTTATCGCGGAGAATAGGGGCACGACATGGATATCATGCTGTTCGCGTTGCGCATACTGATCGTCGCAGCGTTGTATGCGTTCCTGGGTGCGGTGTTGTGGGCGCTGTTGCGAGAGCAGCCGCCGAGATCCTCGCCCGCTGTGCCTACCTCGCGCCTGATACAGCTGCTGGACGACGACGCACCCGGCGAGTCGCTCGAGCGACAATATGCTGTTCGGTCGGCGGCGTGGATCGGGCGCGACCCGAACTGCCTGGTGCACACCGACGACGAGTTCGCCAGTGCGCGTCACGCCCAGGTGATCTGGCGAGCCGAGGATCAGGCATGGTGGATCGAGGACAATGCCAGCCGCAACGGCACCTTCGTGAACGGCCAGCGCGTGATGCGCAGCCAGCTGAAGGACGGCGACGTGATCCGTGTGGGGCGGGCGCGCTTCAAATTCGAGCCGGACGGCGCGGAACCTTCGGCTTGAGTCATCGTCACCGGCGGCTACGCATTCACCGGTGCATCCGGCCCGACCAGCCGCGCATCGTCGGTCGCAATGATCTCGGTGCCGACCCGCTCGCCGCTGAGCGCGCGCGCAACGTTGCCCTCGACCAGCCCGGAGAAGATGCGCACCGTCACCGTCGGATGGACCATCACCAGATCGAGCATGTCGCGCACTTTGCCAGCCATGCCGCCGGTGACATCTGCGCCCTGCGCCCCGCCGACGCTGCCGCGAACCGCCTCCCAGTTCGAGGGCGTGATACGCTCGACGATGCGCCCCCTTGATCGCCCGGCCGCCGGGTCCCACCGCTCGTATACGCCCTCGGTCTCACCGGCCAACAATACACAGGTCACGGGCAACACGTTTGCAAGATAGGCGAACACTTCCTCGGTCGAGACGATGGTCCCACCGCGCACAGCGTCGAAGGCAACGTCGCCCATCACCAGCGGCACGAGGCCATGTTCGAGCGCTGTACGGATCGGTGCAGCATCAAGGTAGAGCAGCCGGCCATCCTCACAGCGGGCGCTGGCGGATGGGCAAAAACTGATCACGGGCACGCCGGCCTCGTGGAGGGCATCGGCCACGATGCGATTCAGCCGCGCCGCCGCCACCGAGACCTCGGCAAAGCCACGCCATTGCGCCGGCCCGCGCACGCCGGCGCGCGTGTCATACTTCTTCGCCGCAGCGTGGCCGAACGAGCCACTGCCGTGGCCCAGCAGGATGGGGCCCTGCGCGTCGAGGATCGAGCGATGGATTTCGTCGGCGAGGCGGCGGATCACGTCCAGGCGCGGCATGTTGTCCCCGGTCTTGTCGGTGATCAGAGAGCCGCCGAGTTTCAAGAAGATCATGTTCGATTGCTCATTCGATTGGGATTTGCGAAGGCTATCGTAAACGAAATCACCAATCGTGAATCCGCGATGCGATAATCCCCGCGATGTCCGACACCACCAATACGCTGCGCGTCCACCGCGATAAGGACTTCCTCTCCGATTTTCTGAAACGATACTGGTTTGCGCCGCCCGTCGCGCTATGGCGCTCGATCGAGGCCAAGGCGTTGAGCGCGCTCGACTTTCCGGCGCCGATGCTCGACTTCGGCTGCGGCGATGGCCTGTTCACCGAGGCAATCTTCGGCAAACAGCCGGGCATCTTCGGCTGCGACATCGCCCGGGCTGAGCTGCCCTCGGCGCGAGACAGCGGGGTCTACGCGTGCGGCGTGCAGTTCGCCGACGGCCATCACCTGCCCTATCGCGATGGCGCGTTCGGCACGGTATACAGCAATTCGGTCATCGAGCACATCCCCGACCCTCAAAATGTCCTGCCCGAGCTGGCGCGCGTGCTGCGCCCCGACGGCCTGCTGGTATTGACAGTACCGAGCGATCAGTTTCGCGAGCTGCTCGACGGCGTACGCACCGCGCCGACCAAAGAAGCCGCGGAGCACTACGCGCGCAGCGTGGACGAACTCCTCGCCCACTACCACTATCACACTGCGGACGAGTGGCGCGTGCTCCTGGCAACGGTAAACGTCAGGCTCATCGGAGCACACTACTATGTCTCCCCGGAGAGCGAGCAGCTGTGGGACCGCATGAATCGCGAGTACGGCACCGGCCGACGTTCCCTCTTCAACATGCTCGCTTCCCCGCGCCTGCGGCCGCTGGGCTATCAGGCGCTGATGGCCAGACAGGTGCACAACTGGCTGATCGCGAAGCTGCGACCATACTATGACGCCCACGCCTCCGACCGCGGCGGGGGCCTGTTGGTCATTGGACGGAAGTTGAGCTAAACTCCCTGCTCGACTCTCGAAAATGCAACTTGAGGCGCTGGTTTCATTTTCGATCATCTGTTTGCACTTTCGTGGTCGCGTCCCGGATTGGACGAAAAGATTTACGGAGGAGGTGATTGCCAGGGATTACGCTGCGATTGCTATCTGCCCTCGGATGTCCAGTCTGTCCCGCGTCCAGACGGCCGGGCAACGTGCAGTCATGTCCGGACGGATCCTATCACAGACAGACGAAAACTTGTGGGCCGAATTCGGTTCCAGGATGAAACGATCAAGACCAATCAGGAGAATAAAGGAAGCATGAAGAAAGAGACCAAACTCACCCGACGACAACTACTCCGTTTGTCTGCACTCGCCGGCACCGGTGCTGTGCTTGCCGCCTGCGCCGCACCGGCAGCACCAGCCCAACCTGCCGCGCCGGCGCAGCCTGCTCAACCGGCAGCACCGGCTGAAGAAGCCAAGCCGACCGAAGCCCCGGCAGCGCCAGCCGGCGGTACGGTCCAAGTGCTGCATCGCCAGGAGTACTTCAAGGCGTTGGAGGAAGAGCTGAAGAAGCAAACCGAGGAGTTCATCGCCAGCCTCGGCTACACGCCGGACGTCTCCACGGTCAACCCCGAAGTATTCGGCGACTTCGTCGCCAAGATGCAGGCCGCGGTCGCCGCCGGCAACCCACCCGACCTGGCCTATCACGGCAACAGCATCTCGGTGCTGTATGACGCCGACACGGTGACCGACGTGAACGACATCGTGGCCGAGCTGGTGAGCAAGCACGGCGAGGTAGTGCCAGCCAACGCCGAGCGCAACGCCAAATTCGACGGCGTGTGGTACTCTGTGCCGTTTATCACCACAGCCGGTGCGTGGTTTGTACGTCGCGATGTGGAGGCGGCGGCCGCTGTGGACGTGACGAAGCTGCCGAAGCTGCAAGACCGACTCGATGCGGCCCTCAAGATGTCGGATCCGGCAAAGGAGATGTATGGCTGGGGTCTCACCGTCAATAGAAGCGGCGACGGTCACGGTTTGATCCAGACGGCCTTCCAGGCCTTCGGCGGGCGCGCAGTGGACGAGACCGGGACGAAGATCACCTTCAACTCGCCGGAGACCATCGCCGGTGTGGAATGGTTGGCGACCATCTATACCGACGAGAAGTACAAGCCAGCTCTGCCGCCGGGCGTGGAAAGCTGGACCGATCCGAGCAACAACGAGGCGTACCTGGCAGGCAAGATCGGCATGACGCAAAACGCCTTCAGCGTGTACGCGGCGGCCAAGCGTGATAACAACCCGGTCTATCCGAATACGGCCGTCGTGCGCTTCCCCCTGACGAACGATGGCGCCATCGAGCTGGGAGGCGGCGGCGCGCAGTGGTACACCATCTTCAAAGGCGTCAAGAACCGCGACGTCGCCAAGCAGATCATCATGCACTTCATTGACCCGGCTGTGTTTACGCCTCTGTCGGGCCTCGGGGGCGGCTTGTTCATGCCTGCCTACAAGAATAACTGGACCGATGATCTGCTCAAGCTCGAGCCGGCCTTCCCAACGCTCAAGGAGATCATGTTCAACCCGACGGACTACACCGGATTCTCGTATCCGGCGCAACCGAACGCCGCAACGGATGCGTGGTTCGCGACGGGCTTCCTGAGCGAGATGATGGCCAACGTCATCACCGGCAAGATGTCGGCCGAAGAAGCCGTCAAGGACGCAACCGAGAAGGGTGTGGCCATCTTCGAGGAGAAGGGCCTGCCGCAGAGCTAGACCCCCTTCTTCCATCACCCCTCCCTCGTGAGGGAGGGGTGATGGGGAGGGAGCGCGGAGGAAGACATGGCTCAACAGATGACCGCGCCGTCACGACTGGCGCAACCTCAAGGGTCGAGCATCAGCAAACGGCTGGAGCAACTGCTCGGCAAAGATTGGAAGATCGCAGCGCTATTCGTCGCGCCAATGGTCATCCTGATGGCAGGGCTCATCCTGTACCCGTTCCTCAACGCGGTCTACATGAGCATGTTCGTCCGCACGATCAACCGTCAGGAAGTCTTCGTCGGCTTGGATAACTATCGGCGCCTGTTGACCGACGCACAGTTCACGGGCTCTATCCTCAACACCATCCGCTTTACGGTGATTTCCGTTGCTGCCAAACTCGTCGTCGGCCTGGCCATCGCCTCGCTGCTGAACAGCAAACTGCCCTTCCGCAACGTGCTGTCCGGCATCATGCTGTTGCCCTGGATCGTCCCCGAAGTGGTGACAGCGCTGACTTGGCGCGGCATCTTCGACCCACTGTTCGGCACACTGAATCCGCTGCTCAAGACCATCGGCCTGATCAACCGGGACATTGGCTGGTTGTCCGAACCCGGCCTGGCATTGGGCAGCGTGATCGCGGTCAACATCTGGAAGGGCATCCCGTTCTTCACCATGCTGCTGCTGGCAGGTCTGAAAGCCATTGACAAGGAGCTCTATGAAGCCGCCGAGGTGGACGGCGCGAACGGCGTGCAGCGCTTCTTCAACATCACCCTGCCTAGCCTGCGTTACGTGATCGCCGTGACGGTGCTGCTCTCGACGATCAGCACATTCAACACCTTCGGCCTGATCTATCTGATGACCGGCGGCGGCCCAGGTGGCGAGACGCGGGTGTATTCGATCCTGGCCTACGAGCGGGCACTGCTGCAAAACCGTTTCGGTCCAGGTGCGGCTGTGTCACTCATGACTGCGCCCTTCCTCGCCATCTTCATCTTCTTGCTGGCACGCTTTATGCGCCAGGGTGTGGACCGCAGCGCGCCGCGCGAGGCGAATAGCCGATGGCTGAAAGCGGCCGGGCGCGCATTGCCATGGGCGATTGCCGGCGCTGCTATCGTCGTCGCCGCGATCGCCACGCTCAACAGCGCTGGCGTTGTCGGCCTGCTGATCTGCTTCGCGGCTACAGCGTTGATCTGCGCCGTCCTATTCGCATTTGGTCGGTTCGCCGCCTTCCTGTCTGCGCGCTCCACGCCGTGGCTGATCGTCGCCGGTGTAACCCCGCTCATCATCCTCGCCGCTCTCAGCAGCGGAGACCCCGTGCAAGCCATCCTGCGGGTGTTGGCTATAGTATTCGCCGTTGCCTTAGCCGGTGTGTCCGTGTATGGGTTTAACCTGATTGCCAATCGTATCTTATCGTCGTCGGCGCGCGATCGAGTTGGCATTGCTGCCCGGCTGCTCATGCTGTCGCCGTTCCTGTTCTTCGTGCTGTTCCCGTTCTACTTCGTCATCATCACTGCCTTCAAAGGTGACCCACAGATTCAGCAGCGCGTGTCGCTTTTCTGGCCCGATCCATGGGTTCTGACGCAATTCGACACCCTATTGAACAGGACGCAGTATGTGCTGTGGTTCCGCAATACGGTCACTATTGCCATCATCACCACCGCCCTGTCGGTATTCTTCGCTGCGCTAGGCGCCTATGCGCTGGCGCGATTGAAGTTCCGCAGCGCCGGCGCGCTCACCACCGTGCTGCTGATCACTTATCTGTTGCCCGGCTCACTCATGTTCATTCCCATGTACCGCATCCTGACCGGGCTCGGGGCGATCAACACGCACATGGCGTTGATCCTGACCTACCCCACCTTCCTGATGCCGTTCGCAACTTGGGTAATGATGGGCTACTATCGCTCGATTCCGGAGGACCTGGAAGAAGCAGCCATGATCGACGGCGCAAACCGGTTCGGCGCGTTCTGGCGCATTACCCTACCGCTGGCGCTGCCTGCCCTGCTGGCCGTCACGCTGATCGCGTTCACCAACGCCTGGAACGAGTTCCTGTATGCTTTCATCTTCCTGACCAGTGAGAAGCTGATCACGTTGCCGGTCGGCCTGCAGAAGCTCGTCTTCGCCGACCTGTATCCGTATGGCCAACTCATGGCGGCATCGCTGATCATGTCCATCCCGGTCGTGGCGTTCTACATCTTCGCCCAGCGCTTCCTGGTGGAAGGGTTGACGGCCGGTAGCGTCAAGGGCTGACGCCAGAGCAAGCACATGACCGGTTCGAGGGCGCCGGAAGGTGTCGCACACACACCTTCCGGCGCTCTCTCGTTTGTCTGGCCCCACAAGTCCGATGCCGCACGCGGCTATGGACCGACCCGCTTCTGAGCAACCTCTCCTCTCTTCGATCGTATGATTCGGAGTGATGAGCACCCTGGACAATTCGTACATCGTCCAGCTCGAGGACGTGCACAAGTCCTTTATCATGGGCAAGGAGGCTGTGCCGGCCCTGCGCGGCGTCACGCTCAACGTCAAGCGCGGCGAGATCCTGTGCATGATGGGGCCGAGCGGCAGCGGAAAGACCACATTGCTCAACATCATCGGCGGGCTGGACACGCCATCGCGTGGGCACGTGATCGTGGATGGCGAGAACGTCGTCTCGCTCAGCGAGGAGAAGCTGGCCCGACTGCGCCTGCGCAAGATGGGCTTCGTCTTTCAGAACTTCAACCTGCTCAGCAACTTCACCGCGCTGGAGAATGTGCAGGTGCCGATGGTGCTGCTTGGCCAGCGCGATCCGAAGCGCGCCAGGGAGTTACTCGCGCGGGTCGGCTTGGGCGACCGCATGACGCACTACCCCAGCGAACTCTCCGGCGGCCAGCAACAGCGCGTGGCAATTGCGCGCGCGCTGGCCAACGATCCGCCTCTTATCATCGGCGACGAGATGACCGGCGACCTCGACACAGCGACCTCCTTCGAGGTCATGGAGTTGATCACACAACTCAATCGCGAACGCGGCACCACCATCGTCTACGTCACCCACGACCCACGCATGAGCACCTTCGCCCACCGCGTGATCCACATGCGCGACGGCAAGCTGGCAGAAGAGTCGGTCAACGCGGAGAAGTAGGCGATGGGCTTGAAGTACGTCCTCAACTCGATGAAGCGACGCAAGCTGCGCACGGCCGTCGTCGCGCTGGCCTTAGTGGTCGGCGTAGCGTTGGTCGGCGCGCTGCTGAACCTGGTGGACACTCAACGCCAGTTCAGCGTGCAGACCGTCGGTGTACAGACCGGCGGCTATGATCTCAGCATCCGGCGCACCGATCTGGCGCTGTCGCGCTTCTTCGACCCCACTCCGGTGGAACGCGCCGTCCGCGCGGTATACGACCGCGTGACCGACGTCCATCCGCGCATCCACGGCACGGTCGAAGCGCGCAAGGCCGATTCCGTGCAGGGTGAGCGCGTAGAGATCATTGCGCTCGATGCACCGCGCGACACGCTCCTGCCGGTCACGGCCACCAGCGGCAGCTATCCCCCCCAAACCGGTCAGGTCTTCCTCACCCAACCTGCCGCCGACGCGCTGCGCGTGCAGGTCGGCGACGAAGTGGTCCTCTCGTACGTGCGGCCCGCACCGCGCGAACCAGGTCAACCCGCTGCACAGGGCGTCAGCACTGCGCGCGCCGAAGGCCGCTTCGTCGTCTCCGGCATCGGCGTGGTGGGTGGCGTGGGCGATGCCTTGCTGAGCCTCGGTGCGGGCCTGCCCAGCACGGCCCTGCTGCGATTGGACGATGCACAAACCTGGCTCGGCGAGCCCGGTCAGGTCGAGCGCCTGTTAGTGGTATGGCAGGCCGACACCGCCGCCGGCAGCGACGCCCAGGCCGCTGTCAGCCGCGCGCGCGACATCGGCCTGCGGGTGCGCGACACGCTGCAGGCCGAACTCGGCGCCGAGTATCTAGTCGAGCTGCAAAAGTATCAGCAGCTCGATCGCACTGCCCAGGCCTTCGTCTTCCAACAATCGTTCATCACGCTATATGGCCTGCTCAGCATGGGCATCGTGGGTCTGATGGTGAATGCGCTGATGAACACGACCGTGACCGAGCAAAAGTACGATCTGGCCATCCTGCGCGTGCTGGGCGCGCCGCGCTGGCGCTTGTTCGAGGCGGTCGTGATCGAGGTGATCGTGCTGGGTGCGGTCGGCCTGACCTTCGGCCTGTTGCTTGGGCGGGTCATCAACGACTTCGTGATCACGCCGTTGTTGCTCTCGCAGTTGAACCTGCCGACGAACGTGCGAGCGGCCTGGTCGCTCGAATCCGTGCTCACCCCGACGTTGATCACCATCCTGGTCCTGGCCATCGCCACGATCAGCCCGGCGCGCAAAGCGGCCGCCACCAAGGTGATGGTCGTGCTCAACCCGGCTGCAGCCGACCAGCCCACGCTGGAGGACCTGGCCAGGCTGCGCGAGCGACGCGCCAACTATGGCCTGCTGGCTGCCGGTCTGATCCTGCTGGCCTTCTGTAGCGTGATCCTCTTCCTGTTCCCGGTGCTGTTCTCGTTCGGCGACGCCGGGGCGATCGCCACCACGTTCTTCACGACCTTCCTGCTCATGGTGGTGGGCATGTCGCTGGTCTTCTACTTCATCACCACGCCGCTGGAGCGGTTGCTGGTGTCGCTCTACAACGCAGTCAACCCGAGGGCGGGCTACTTCGCCGGGCGCTACGCCCTGCGCGGCAAGGGGCGCAATGCACTCATTTCGCTGATGGTCGTGGCTAGCGCGGTGCTGCCCACGCTGCTGGCCACCCAGCTCGCCCTCACCGACGCAAACATCGAAACCGACCTGCGCTTCTCACGCGGGGCCGAAGCCTACGCGCGCGCCGCGATCGCCTCGCCCGGCGGCATCTTTCGCACCACGCGCCGCACCAGCGACCGATTGAACGAGGAAAACCTGATCGAGCTTCGTCAGCAGCCGGGTATCGTGCAGGCCGTCGGCATTGCCGATGACTTCCGCACCGAGGTGAGTGATCGAGTGCAGTTGCGCAGCGCTCGCGTCCAGGTCATCGGCGTGCGCGGCGACCTGAACGATGTGTTGTTCGGCGAGTTCATGCAATGGGCACAGGGCGATGCCTCGGCCCTGCGCCGCATCAACGAGGATCCGAACGCCGTCATCATCTCGCTCGGCCTGAGCGAGGCACTCGACCTGCGCCTGGGCGACACGTTGCGCGTCACAGGCGCCGGCCTCGACCATGAACGGCTGATGACCATCATCGCCGTCGGCCAGCGCCTGCCGGGCTTTAGCAGCCAGATCACACGCAACGTGAACGATGCACGCGGAGGCAGCACCGGCATCCTGATGAACCTGGATGCCTACCGCGAGCTGCGCCACGATCCCGCATCCGGCCCGCTGGACGAGGGCGAGCCGCTGTTCAGCCGCGTGCTGATGCGCATCGAGTCGGGAATGGACCAGGTGGCGCTGGGCCGGGCGCTGCGCGAATCGCTGGGCGGCGACAAAGGCATCTCGGTAGAGCTGACCAGCGAGCTGGTGCAGTCCATCCGCGACCAGCTGGCACAGGGCCGCATCTTCACCGTCCTGCTCACCGGCCTCTCGATGGTGACCGCGGTGTTCGGTGTGCTGGCGGTGATGTACACAGCAGTCATGAGCCGGCGCGTCGAGATCGGCATGCTCAAGGCGATCGGCGCGCCCGGGCGCAGCCTGCGCGCCATCTTCATCGGCGAGGCGATCGTGATCACGCTGGCCGCCGGCCTGGCCGGCATCCTCGCCGGCACGATCCTCGGTTACGCCTTCGAGGTCAGCCAGCGCTTCGCCCAGGAATCACCGCTACTGCCCGCCTTCGATTTCTCCACAGCGCTGGTGATCGTGGTGATGGTGTCGCTGGCGGCCATCTTCAGCGCGGCGCTGGCCACACAGCCGGTGATCCGGCAGAAAGCGGTGGTGATTCTGCGCGAGCGGTGAGTCCGTCTGTTGCGCTGCGTGGCGCAGACGGCTCCTGAGAGGCAGGCGCGACGATCGGATGACGTCTTCGGCAAGGATCACAGAGGAGGGGCCGACCGCCAACATCGGTCGGCAGAAGCAGCTTGGCTGTGTCGGCAGGCCAAATGAGGACTCAGAGCCCGACGGCTTCGACTGCGTGCCCGTTGGTCACATACCATGCGGCCGATTGCCTGGCCGCTTCGACGCCTTCGGAAGTGATTGCCTCGCCGGCAACGACCGGCACGGCGATTACTTCCGGGATCTTGCAGTGCAATCGCGCGCGTTGCACTGCGCGCGCTACGTCGCGATCGTCAATCTGAGATGACACCTCGACCGCGAGATAGGTGACGCGGTCGTCGGAGAGGCGTCGGCCGCGCACAATGGCATCCAGCAAACTGATCTCCGCCACGTCCTGCTCGGTCAGTATGCCATCAGCCTGTGCCCTGCTCAACAGATCATCTAGTTCGCTGTCGGTGAGGGTCCTCGGCTTGCGCAGGATGCGGCGGAAGTAGACAAACGGCCGCTCACGGTATTTGCGTTCCAGGGAGTCACCCTTGATTGATCCCACCTTGGTCTCGAGCCCGTCTACTTTGGCCTCGAGCCTGTCTACCTTGGTCTCGAGCCCGTCCACCTTGGCCTCGAGCCTGTCTACCTTGGTCTCGAGCCTGTCTACTCGAACTTCGAGTTCACCTACCCTGATCTTGAGCTCAGCCATATCAGCCTCGAGCCCACCGACCCTGGTCTTGAGTTCAGCCACGTCCTGCTCGACGCGATACAGCCGTTTATTCATCTCCTCGACCACTCTGGTCAAGTCACGAATCAATCCCGGCAGTGAAAGAATCTCTTCGCCGAGTAGTTCGCGACGCAGCTCAGCCTTCCATTCGGGCTTGGTCCGAAGGATTTCGAGCAGGTCGCGGAACTCGTTTACGGTGAATGCCATGGGTCACAAAAATTATACATATCGGACCCTGTCGGCCACCTGATGCCTCTTCATGTTGCCGGGCCTGCGAGCGGTATCGCCGGCAACCGCCTCCAGCACGGCTCTGATTTACACAACCGATGATCCAAC
>FWWM01013064.1_pt1 | contig 13572 bp, 16 predicted proteins | sample 2228351 | NCBI WGS metagenome assembly FWWM01 (sample SAMEA103939774, study PRJEB20133) | metagenome | reverse complement strand
TCCCACGGATTTTTTGTCGGGAAAAAAGCGGAGTTCTCTGTGGACGAGCCCATTGCGAATTCATCAAGATTAGTTTTCCCTATGATTATAACACCTGCTTCTTTCAGTCTTCCTATCACGGTTGCATCATATGGGGGTATCCATCCCTTCAATATCTTTGATGCACATGTTGTTTCAATTCCCTGGGTTGCTATTATGTCTTTTACAGCTATGGGGATTCCGACAAGCGGAGAATTTATATCTCTGAGTTCTCTTATTTTCTTCTGCACTTCCTTTGCTTGTTTCAGTGCAAATTCTTCCGCAATGGCAAGAAAAGCCCTTATTTCACCATCTTTCTCTCTTATCTTTGATATGTAATACTGTGTGAGCTCTTCTACCCCGATTTCTCCTTTCTTTATAAGCTCTGATATTTCAACTGCGCTTTTCCCTTCTATCATCTATCATTAGTATATTTCAAGTAATCTTTTTGCTATGACCTCCTCCTGAATTTCTGATGTCCCTTCGAATATCCTGAAAAGCCTTCCATCTCTCCAATATCTTTCTATTTCATACTCTTTTGAGTATCCGTATCCGCCGAATACCTGCATTGCCTCCGATGTTACATATTCTACCATCTCTGCTGCGTATAGCTTTGCCATCCCCGCCTCAAGGTCGCATCTTTTTCCTGTATCTTTCATTCTACAGGCGTGATATGTGAGTTGTCTTGCTGCTTCAATATATGTATGCATTTTTGCGAGTTTTGCCCTTATAAGCTGGAATTCTGCGATTGGTCTTTCAAACTGTATCCTTTCCTTTGCATATTTTATAGCGAGTTCAAATGCACCTTGTGCTACCCCAACAGCTCTCGCTGCTGTCTGTATTCTTGCAGATTCATATGTTGCCATCAGTTGATAAAAACCCTTGCCCGGGACCGCACCTATCAGGTTTTCATCTGGCACAAAACAGTCTTCAAAGTGAAGCGTCCAACAGTGCATACCATGATATCCTAATGTTTCTATTAGCTCACCGTGTATGTTCGGGTGTTTTATTCCTTCATGAGCTTCAGATGGTTCTTTTTCCACGATAAATATTGATAATCCAAGGTGCCTTTTTTGTGGATGTGTCTCTGTTCTTGCGAGGACCACAAGTATGTTTGCTCTGTTTGCAAATGTGCACCATGTTTTTGTTCCGTTGAGAATCCATCCACCTTTTGTTTTTTCGGCTTTTAGTTTCATTCCTGCAGTGTCGCTTCCTGCGTTGGGCTCGGTGAACGCTGCTGCTGCGAAAATCTCTCCCTTTGCAAGAGGTGGGAGATATCTCCTTTTTTGTTCATCTGTTCCATTGTTTAAGATTAGTGTTTCCGCTATTATGTTTCTTGTCATCACGCTTCCAACAGAAAGCCATACACGGGAGAGTTCTTCTGCGGTGATCGCCATTGACATATAGTCAAGTCCAAGCCCGCCCCACTGCTCAGGAACAAGTATACCAAAATATCCAAGTTCTGCCATTTTTCTTATTATCTCCCATGGTATCTCTTTATCTTGAAGGTCATATTTGTGCGCTATCGAGCGAACTTCTTTCTCTGCAAACTCGCGAACCTGCTCTCTTATATTTTCATAAAACCTCTCTCTCTCGTCAAGCATTATAACTTCATTTTATAATTTATTTAAGTTATGTATGACTTACAGAATTTTTCCCTTTCCTGTTACAGAATTTTTCTCTTTCCTTACCTGTGTGTTTCAGAAATTTTACCTCAATTACAAATATTACCCGTTTATCCAAATTTTTAAAATAGAATTAAATTAATTTTCAATATTTGCTTTAATTCTTTTTGGAAATTGTGCCAGCAGGCTCTTTTCTCTTTGCGCTGTAATTAACTATATCTTCTCTCTGCATTTTTTTCAAAGTATAGCTATAACTCAGTTTTGGAATAGCGATGGGCAATTTCGTTCTAAAATAAAACTGTAATATAATTGAAGGGGGACCCAAGGGAATATCCTGAAATTACCAGAGGAGGGTTCGGTGATAAGAAGATTGCTATTGACATAAAAACTGCGAGAAGAATTGGTAAAAACAGAATAAGCGGATTTACTCTCGGTAGTTTTGCTGGCTATTTCTTGTATCCCAAAAAGAGGATGGTAGGTTGCAAATTTCCATATGGGGAATTTGAAGAGCATTGGATTATAGGCTTTATTTACTCTTGGAACCCAGACGCAGATAGCTTACATATGGTTTCTGATGTTGAAGTAATTTTTCAACTCAAGTGAAAAATTGCGTCAAAATCTACTGGGACAGGAACAAACATTTGCCATAGGTTCCATTAAAGATATAGACAAATTAAGAAAGTAAGAAAGGAAGAAGTATTGTTTAAGAGCAAAGAGGTAAGGATACCCACAACACGCTATAGAAGTCTAAGCTGACGAACCAAGAGAGAAAATAGAGGGGCAAGGAATATAGCTATGAAAGGATGTCCTGCTGTTTGGTGTATTACAAACCCTATGCCACTTGATGTTAAATTTTTTAATAAAATAAAAATAAAATATCTATATATCTATTAATATCATTTTATCTATTTATTAATTTCTATCAATTCAAAATTCTTAAATATTCGATATTTTTGGATATTCAATTAATTTTTCCTTTGATGGAATTTGAGGAGGTTATAAGGAGGAGACATTCGGTCAGAGCGTTTCAGCCTAAGGAGGTTGAGGAGGAGAAAATTTGGAAGATTTTAGAGTTGACAAGACTTGCTCCTTCTGCGGGGAATTTACAGGCTTATGAGATATTTTTGGTCAGGAGTGAGGTGAAGAGGAAAGAACTTGCAGAAGCTGCTTTGGGGCAAGACTTTATAGCTAAGGCGCCTATAGTTCTTGTCTTTTGCGCTAATCCGGTTGTATCCGCTTGGAAGTATGGAAAGAGGGGAGCAGAGCTTTACTCAGTTCAGGATGCTTCCATTGCTGCTGTCTTTTCAATTCTTTCAGCTACAAACTTGGGATTGGGGAGCTGTTGGGTTGGAGCATTTGACGAGGATGAGGTCAGAAGAATATTAGGTGTAAGAAACTTGAGACCAATAGCAATAATACCAATAGGTTATCCTGCGGAAGAACCTTATATAACAGGAAGGAGAAGCTTAAATGATTTGGTTCACGAAGTATAACAAACAAAAAAGACTATTAGGTAGATTAAAAAATTGAAAAAAGCAAAAACAAATTTCTGGTTGTTATAAAACAAAGTTAATGATACCTAAGAAGAACAAGGAGTGGAAGAGAAGGAAGTTTGAGGAACTCAAAGATCTAAAAGCAAATCATAAATATTTTATTTTTTTCAATTTTTCTGGTCTTAGTGTGCATGATTTTGTAGAATTGAGCCGGAAGATGAAGGAGCTCAGGAACCAGCTGAAGGTAGCCAAAAATGCATTCTTAAGAATGATTTTCAATATAAGTTTTAAAGAGCCCATTGCGGTTCTTGCTGTCAAAGAAGACCCGATAAAAGCGGTAAAGGAACTTGTGAAGGCTTTAGGTGGTGACAGGATCAGAGGATCTTTTATGGATGGTAGATTTTTTGACATAAACAGCACCGTCGCTCTCATGGATTCTCCCGATATGTCTGAGCTGAGAGGGATGGTCATTGGGACGCTTGTGAATATTCTTTCTCGCACATTAATGTCGCTTTCATGGAACCAGGTGGTCCTTTTGCATATTTTAAGACAGAGGTCAGAGGAAACAGGCGAAAAGAGCGGAACTATCGTTGGCGGTAGTATATGACTTTTAATTTTTTACTTTTAAGTTTTGATTTAGTTCTTGCGGGTGGTTGATTTTATTGAAGGAGGAAAAAAATCAGATGAAGGACATTATTCAGAAGGTGAGAGAATTGAAGGAGATAACGGGTGCCGGTCTATCTGATTGTAAGGCTGCTCTTGAAGAATCACAAGGAGATATAGAGAAAGCAGTTGAGATCCTGAGAAAAAGGGGAATAGCGAAGGCCGAGAAGAAACTCGCCAGGGAGGCAAAAGAAGGTATAATTGATTCCTACATACACATAGGAGGGAGGATAGGAGTTCTCGTTGAGGTTAATTGCGAAACTGATTTTGTTGCAAGGAATGAGGAGTTTAGAAGATTTGTGCATGAGATAGCTATGCAGATAGCAGCTATGTCTCCGCGCTGGATAAGGAGGGAGGATGTCCCTGAGGATGTAATCAAAAGAGAATTTGAGATATACTATGAACAGAGCAAAGCAGAAGGAAAACCGGAACATGTGGCTGAGAAGATTGCGAAAGGAAAACTCGAAAAATTCTTTGAAGAAAATTGTCTCTACGAGCAGATATGGGTTAGGGATGGTAAAAGCAAAGTTGAGGATATGATAAAACTTATGATTTCAAAAGTTTGGTGAAAACATAGTTGTCAGAAGATTCGCCCGTTTTGAGATTGGAAAGGATTAAAATTCCTTCTCCTTGTTTTTCATCTGCCTGATAGAGTGTCCTTTTCATGCTTTCTGAGGAAACCTCTTTTTGATTCCGAACTTAAGAATCTCACAAACTCCTCTATTACTGTGGATTTATTGTCTATTTCCTTTATTCTATCTATGACATCGGATATTTTGAGTGAAGTATCAATGTAGATTTTTAGCGCTTCTTTCAATTTCTCTATATCTTCTTGTGGGATTTTCGCTCTTTTAAGTCCTACTATATTTAGACCTACGATCCTTGCTTCAACACCTGCTACGAGCATGAATGGTGGGATATCCTTTGCGGGGAATGAGCCTGCCCCTACCATCACAAGCTTTCCTACCCTCACAAATTGATGTGTTCCTGCCAAACCGCCGAACACTGTTCTATCTCCTACTTCGGTATGTCCGGCGAGTGCTGTGTAGCTTGTTATTACACATTCCGACCCCACATTGCAATCGTGCGCTATGTGAGCATAAGCCATTATGAAATTTTTTGACCCTATTTTTGTTATTCCACCTCCTTGTGGTGTTCCCCTATGTATCGTTGCAAATTCACGTATAATATTGTCGTCTCCTATTTCAACAAATGTTTCCTCCCCTTTATACTCAAGATGCTGTGGAGGAGTTCCTATTACTGCATAATGATATATCCTGTTTCTCTTGCCTACTTTTGTATTCTTCTCCAATATAGCACCTTTACCCACATATGTTTCTTCGCCGACTTCGACATTTTCTCCTATATATGCGCCGTCTTCTATTATTACTCCTTTACCTATTGAAGCATTTTCAGATACATATGCCCCTTTTGATATCTTTGCTGTTGGATGGATCATAATTTTAAAATTTTGATCTTTTATAATCTTGACCTGGAAACCTTCTCTCTTATGCTCTCTAATTTTTCCCTTATTTCTTTGTTCTGGATTTCAGAGTATATTCTCACATATTCTCTGTCGATTGCTACAAGACGCGCAAATATTGTTTTTGCGAAATATTTGTAAATTAACATTGCAATTTTGGGATTTTGTTTTTCAAGAATATCAATTCCACCCTTTATTATGTAGATTATTTCGGTCGGGGAAGATGCTGCAATAGCTGATGCTGACGCAGGACTTGACATAAGAATATCTCCCTCTCCAAAAAATTCTTCTTTAACAAGTGTAGAAAGTTCAATATTATCTTTTATCACCTTCACTTTTCCCTCTAAGATCATGAAAAGTCCCCCCGCTCTTTCCCCCTCCTTTATTATCACCTCTCCCTCATTAAAGCTCAATATGTTGATGAATTTATCTAATCCCTCGAATTCTTCATTGCTCAGAAACCTAAACATTCCAGTTCCCTTTATCTTACTTATTATACCCCCTCTCTTCAAAACTTCCATTTTTTCTCTCCTCTTTATTTTCCTCTTTTTATTTTTATCTGATGTAAATTTAAGCAATTTTTGGCTTTTAGATGAGTTGCTGTTTTCCCTCACTGTTTCTCGCTTTTTGTTTTTTCCTTTTCTGCTTCTGTATGCTTTAATTATATTAGATGGCGACGTAGCTCAGTGGTAGAGCAGGGGTCTCATAAGCCCTGTGTCGTGGGTTCGAATCCCACCGTCGCCACACAGCAAGATTTTGAAGATTTATTCAATTGAAAGGGCTCAGGAGGCTCTCGGAGAAATAAGGTCGATAGTTATGGACATAAAAAATAGGGGAAGAGAATATTCAAAATGTCTTTTAGATGCATCTCGTCTTATACTCAATTTCAGGGATAATCCATACGATAAGGAAGGGGTGCTTGATAGGACGATAAAAACAAGACAAATGCTAAGACAGCTTTTTGATGAACTTGAAAAATATGGAGTGATACTGCGTGATGTGGAGTATGGAACTGTTGATTTCCCGGCGGATTTGGATGGGGATGATATTTTCCTCTGCTGTAGGACTCTTGAGGAAAAAGAAATATCATTCTGGCATTCAAGAGATGAACCTTGCACATCCAGGAAACCACTTAAAAAATGAAGATTTTCCTCACAGGTCTTCCGGGTTCTGGCAAAACTACTTGTGGGAGAAAGCTTGCAGAAAGGCTCGGATGGGATTTTATTGACATTGATGAAAATATACAGAAAAGGGAGGGGAAGAGTATTTCAGAGATATTTGAAGAGAAAGGAGAAGAATATTTCCGCTTTGTTGAATCTGATGAGTTGAAGAAAGTTGTTTTTTTGAGCGGTGATGCTGTCATTTCTCATTTCTTTGGGCGGTGGTTCTGTAACTCGTGAAGAGAACCTGCACCTCGTAAGGAAAAATGGTATTGTGATAAATCTTTACGCAGAACCTCACATGCTTATAAGAAGACTTAGGGAGCAGGAACAAGAGGTCCGCCCGCTCCTCAAAGGAGATGTTGAGAAAAAAATTTCAGAACTGCACAAATTGAGAGAGAAATGGTATCGTATCTGTGATTTTGCGGTTGATGTATCATCTAAAAGTGTAGATGAGATAGTTTCTGAAATCGAAGTAATGCTGACCAATATTTTTGGTATGAAGACTATCAGAGTAAACCTTGGACCAAGATCATATGATGTTCTCGTTGGCAGGAATATTTTTACAAATCCGGTGACGAAAAATAGAATAAGAAGGCTCTTTCCGGACACGAAAAGATGCATGGTTGTGTCCTCGCATGGCATAAGGGAACTTACCTATAAGGTCAACCGTATTCAAGAGGATGAAGTCAAGACATTAGAAGATTTAGTAAGGAAGTTTTTGAGTGATTACCAAGTTTTTTTTGTAGACCTTCCGGAAGGCGAGAAAACAAAAGATATTTTTTACGCCATCTTTCTGTGGAACAAATTGGTGGAGTTTGATATAAAAAAGAGTGATCTTATTGTTGTTTTAGGTGGTGGTGTTTTTGGCGACCTTGTGGGATTTGTTGCATCTACATGGTTGAGAGGTATAAGATATATAAATATCCCTACAACTCTTCTCTTCTCGCTCAGGTTGACTCATCAATAGGTGGAAAAACTGGGGTTAACACCAGGAAAGCAAAAAATATGATTGGGACTATATATCAACCTTCACTTGTTATATGTGATACATTGTTTGTATCAACTTTACCTCAGAGAGAATTTATGTCTGGTATGGGTGAGGTTCTCAAGTATGCTATATCGCTTGATAGCGAACTTTACCGATATATTCTGAAGAACAAAGATAGCATACTCACAAGGTCTGACGACGAAGAAATTCTCTCTCATGTGATTTTCAGGTGTGGTTGTATAAAGGCGGATATTGTGTCTTCTGATGAGAATGAAGAGACGGGTTTGAGGATGCTCCTTAACTTTGGTCATACGGTTGGACACGCCATTGAGGCATCTTTAGGGTATAGTATACCTCACGGTTTTGCGGTAGCATTGGGTATGATAGCTGAGGCAAAAATCTCTGATATTTTTCAGGGGAAGAAGATAGGTGATGAGGTTGAAAGTTTCATAAGAGACTTTGGACTTGGTCATATTTCGGATTTACCGTCCGGTGGTATTGGTAGTAGGATAGCCAGTGCTTTTTTTGATATTTTATCTTCAATGAGGCTTGACAAAAAAACGAGAGGGGATCATATAAACGTTATTTTTCTTGATGATATTGGTAAAAGTCATGTTGAGAGTGTGAAGATTGAAGATTTTGTTAAGGTAGCTTCTGGTGTTCTTAAATCTTTTTTGGATTCTGACCTTTTGCGTTTGGACTGAATCACTTTTTTGTTACGCTTTCTATTTTCTTTTTCAGCGTTTCCGGAGTGAAGGGTTTGACGATATACTCTGATATACCAAGTTTTATGGCTTCTATAACCTTTTCTTTTGAGGTCTCTGCTGTGACCATTATCACGGGGATATTTTTCAGGTTTTCATCTGCTTTCATCTGTTTGATGACCTCTGCACCGTTCATATTTGGCATATTCCAGTCAAGGAGTACGAGGTCGAATCTTTTTTCTTTGAGTCTTGAAAGTGCTTCTCTTCCATCTGCTGCCTCATCCATATCATCAAAACCTATTTTTCTCAGTATATTTTTGAGTATCTTTCGCATCGGTTCATGGTCATCAACTATTAGTATCCTCATCAAGAAAATAATTAATGATTAATTGTTCTGATATTTCTTTGTTTTATTTTTCTTACTACAATTTTTGCTCGTTATTTTTTCTTTCTTTTTTTCTATTGGCAGGCTGTGCGCCTGGGGTCTCAGTTCTCAGTTTTCGGTTTTATGTAGAATGGTTCTTAATGGATTGGTTTTTTCAGGGAGCATTTTGAAAATTCCGCACATTGGATAATTCTTTATAGTAAAGTTGAGAAAATTGTTTTGTGTATGGTTTATCTATAAAATGATGATTTATTTATTAATTACATGTTAGGGGTTTTATTATTTGATGATGGTTGTTTGTTCTGTTCTCGTGTTGCTCGTTTTCTTGAGAGATTTGATGTCAAGATAGTTCCCATAAGTCATGCGTTGGATACACTTTCGGAGTTTATGGGAAGTGGATTTGCTTTTGCACTTTACTTTATTCCTGAAGGTGATGAGAGAATTTACTGGGGGGAGGATGCTGTCTTTATGGTTATGAAGAAAATAGGTGTGGGACCTTTTGCATACCTTTCCTATATTTTCTATCCTATTTTGAGGAAGTTAAATAGAAATGCGGAGAGGATAAATCGTCAGCGTGGCGTTTGTGGATGTATGCTTTCTGGTTCGCGATATATAGGGAAGGAAGGTATCATAAAACTAAAACAAAATCTCATTTTGATTTAAGCTTTACTTTTTTGAGTTTTATGTATCCAGCAAACTCTTCTACAACTTCCCGTGTTGAATACTTTGGAATAAATCCAAGGTAATCTTTTGATTTTGTTCCATCCGCAACGAACGTATATCTTATGTAATCTATGTGCTGAGGTGGAAACGGAGCGAGACCTATGCTTCTTAAAGCTGCACATATTGCGTATGCCCATGAGTAAAGTATTGGAATATTTATCTTACCCATAAGCCTTATTATGTAGTATAGTGGTAGTGCTCCTCTGCCTGTTATGTTGTAAATCCCCCCTGGTGCTTCCGTTTCGTCTATTGTTACCCTCATGAAAGCATCTATCAGGTCCTCTTGGTGTATGAACTGCATCATTGGGTCAAAACCAAGTATTGTGAATATGAGTGTACCGGAAAGATACCATGTCATAAAATTTTTCACGCGGTCTCCCATAGCTGGGCACTTTCTCAAAATAAATACTTTTGTATCTGGATTTTTCCTCGCAAATTTTCGGGTGAGTTCTTCAGCTTCAACTCTGTCTCTGATGCATCCGTAGTCTTGCCTTATTCTCAGTGGAGCATCCTCCTTTATGAGATTTGGATTCATCGGGTGTGCTCCATATACCTCTGTTGTTGAGGATAATATGAATTTCCGAACCTTTCTTTTTGCGCATGCATTAAGAACATGCCATGTTCCTATCGCCTGAACTTCATGCACAAATGACGATGATAGTGGAACCCACTCCTCAAAAAATGCAAGATGTAAAAATGTATCTACTTTCTCCCTTTCTATTACCTCGTATATCATCATATCAGCTCGTTCACTGCATCATTCAGAAAACTTGGTTTGTATTTATCAATAACTGTGAGCTTTACACCAGGTATATTCTGCAGTCTTATTGCTAAATTTGTACCAAGAAACGTCCTAACTCCTGTAAGCGCTACGCTTATGTCGGGCATACAGATAATTTTAAGTCAGGAAAAATATTTTGGAATTTTTTATTTCGTTTTGTTTTGTTTCATTTCGTTTTGTTTCATTTCGTTTATCATTCGCTCACTTCATTAATTCAATTCACTTATATTTCTTTATATTTCTTAACTTTTTATATTTCTTTACCTTACCTTTATTTTTCCACACTTATCATTCATCATTTATGTTATATGTGCTGCCCTAACTTCTACACCTATATGTTGAAGCTCTGATATTATCTGCTTCAATATCATGTTTACTTCCTCTGATGTCATAGTTTTTTCTCCACTTTGTCTTATGATTATTCTGACCGCTATACTTTTTTTCATTATTGTTCCCCTATCTTCTATGTTTTTTTCTTTTCTTGGTTCCCATATATCGATAATGAAGGCATCTGCGATTGCGGGTTTTAAAAATATGTGTTTTATGTCCTGCCACGATAGGTTTTCAGGTATGAAGAATGATATATCTCTTTGGAGCATTGGGAGTTCTGAGTAGAACATACCTATTTTTGCTGTATCCAATCTTTCAATTTCAATTTTTGATGTTTCAATTTCGCACAGGAGGACCTCTGAATCAAGCTTTTTGTCAAAAATAGCACCGATTTTTCCTACTACTTCATCTCCCTTCTTTATGATAAAAGCATATGTGAGGAGGTCATCTTTTGCTGGTTCAAATGTTGCGGAAGGAAAGAGTATATCTACTATACCTTTCATATCAAATATGTCTCCTCTTCTCTTTGGGAAAGTCCATAATGGTGGGAATGAGTTGCCATGTATGCCAAATGATATGACCTCTTTTTCTACTCCTTTCCCCTGAAATATCCTATTTATTTCAAATACTCTTACGTTATACCATCCTTTTTTTATCGCACCTGATATGACTTCATATATATTTCCTATGAGAGTTTTTGAGAGGTGAGAGAATTCTGATGTTATTGGATTGCTTATCTTTATATCTCCGGAACTTGAGAATGGATAGGTTTTTATCTCAGAGAAACCCAATGATACCATTAGATCTTTTATTTTCTCTGTTCTCAGCCTATTTTTTGTTCTCTTCCATTCTTCGTAAAACATTGAAGGTATAGAAGGGAATGTTCGCAGTATTCTATGGTAACCGAGTATTCTTGCTACTTCTTCAACTATATCCTCCTTTGATTTTATATCCCACCTTGCAATTGGGGGGATACATTCAATTTCACCATTTTCTTTTTTCTCAACCTTAAAAAGAAGGGAGTATAAGGCATCTTTTATTTCGCTATCTTTGAAGTCCGCGCCAGTGTATTCCCTTATGAAATTTATTGGGATGGAAATTTTTTTTCTTCTGAACTTCTCTGCCGAGACCAGAAGCTTTTTCCCTTTGAATTTAAAATCCTGCTTTTCAAGCATATCTTTTATTCTGACAACTGCAAGTAGCACGTTAGCTGGATTTACATTTCTTGCAAACCTGTAAGATGATTCTGTTTCTATTCCATGTCTTTTTGCGGTTTTTCTCACATATATTGGGTTGAAGAAAGCACTTTCAAGAAGAATTTTTTTTGTGTCTGGGCCAATACCTGTCTCCTTTCCTCCGATCACTCCTGCTATTGCTATAGGACCTTTCTCATCTGCTATGATAAGGTCGTTTCCATCAAGTTCTCTTTCTTTTCCATCAAGGCAAAGTATCTTCTCCCCCATTTTTGCTTGTCTCACAAATATTTTTCCTGTGATTTTTTCACTATCAAATGCATGTGTTGGTTGTCCAAGTTCAAAAATGATATAGTTCGTTATATCCACAATTGGATTTATAGGTCTTGAACCGCAAAGGTAAAGGCGCGATATTATTTTTGGTGTTGAAATTCTTTGTTTTATATACCCTTCAAACAGCGATGCTGAATACATGAAACATCCATCTTGGGATTCAATGATAACATCTATATCTATTTTTTCATCTTCGGGTATTTCTGAGTTGAATTTTCTGATCGCGTCATCTACTGAATATACTGGTGGGGGAACTTCTGCTCTTTTCCTGAGGATTGCTCCAATTTCTGCTGCAATTCCAGTTATGGAAAGTAAGTCGCCTCTTTGGGGTGTTATTGATATGTCAATTATGTGGTCTGGTAAGTCAAATATTTCTGAGGCGTTTTTCCCCACTTCCGTATTTTCGGGAAGCTCAAGAAGTTTATCTTCTTCTCCGTTTTTGAAACCAGCTTCTGCCGGTGAAAGGAGCATACCTTCCGATACAACATCTCTTACCTTCTTTTTATCTATTTTTATCAAATCATTTCCTTTTTTCACTCGGGAACCCGGGGGAGACCATAGGAATTTACCTTTCTCTACGTTTGGTGCTGCAGATACAACTTTATATTTACTTTGTCCATCCCATATTGTGCATATTGGTAAGCGTATTCCTTCTCTCTTCTCTATGTTTATAACTTCAACTACTTTATATTCGTTTGCGAATTCTCCTTCTATCCATATTTCTTCAACCTCAATTCCTGCCATTATGAGTTTTTCTGCTATTTCCTCGGGGTTTAAGTCGATTTCTATGAACTCACTGAGCCATTTGAGAGGAACTCTCATTTTATTCTCATCTTATTCTCATTTTATTTCCTAATTCCTTTATTATTTTTTATTTAGTATTTTTCTATTTCTATGTCTGAGATATCTCCTTTTTTGTCTTTTCCTTTTTTGAAGAAGATTTTTATTCTATCACCAAGATATATATCTGTTCTTTTTGAGGGAATTATGAGCACTGAGTCTGTTTTTGGTACTTTTATCGCTATGATTGAGAATGGTGGTGTGTATGGAGAAAATTCCGACATTGTATAATGAACTACGGTTTGAGATATCACCTTCCCTGAATTTGGTAATTCCACAATGTCTTTCTGTCTTATTTCTTCTGCGCATATGGGACAATAGTCTGGAGGGGGTATGAAAACTTTTTTGCAATTTTTACATCTTCCTGCTTTTAGTTTTCCTGATTTTATTCCATGCCTGAATATTTTTTCATTTTCGGTTTCTGGTATTTCATAGTCTATTGCGAACCGTTTTTCTTCTTCTGTTTGTTTCTCTTTGAATTTCTTTTTCATATTCTGGTTAATCCTCCATTCTTTTCCAATTTTTTATTCTATTTTAATTTTTTTGTGTTAATGATGTTTTTTTGTTTCATGATATTTATGAGGTTAAGCCGATAGAATAACCATTGATGAATGTGATAGAGTTCTGAGCGTGATAGCGGATGCAAGTCCTATTATTTTTCCTTGCCTTTTTCCCTTTTTTTTGTTCTTCAGATAGCTGAACACTTCATAGAATCTTATGAAGGATGAGGCAGGAGGACAGTTTGCAAAAAATACTCCACCTGATAGGTTCATTTTTTCGAATACTTTTTTCTCATCTAAACCAAGAGATTCTGCCCATAAGTATATCATGGGGGGTATAAAATCATATA
>FWWM01000854.1_pt1 | contig 13573 bp, 15 predicted proteins | sample 2228351 | NCBI WGS metagenome assembly FWWM01 (sample SAMEA103939774, study PRJEB20133) | metagenome | reverse complement strand
GTTGCTCTTGAGAGCTTGTACATGTCGCTCTCCTTTATCCTCCTGACAGCGAGAATTCCGGCCTTTGCTAAATAGTGCTGCGCAATGTCGTCGATTCCCTTCTGGCAGAGAAGTACGTTTGCGCCGGCAGCTTTGATCTTGTCTACCATTGCCTTGAGCATCCTGTTCTCTTCTTCGATGAACTTTTGCATCTGATCTGGCGAGCTGATGTTAATCTTGGCGTCAATCTCCGTCTTTTCAATTTCAAGTGGGCTGTTGACTACCGCAATCTTGGCATTTTCGATTCTCTTTGGCATGCCGCCGTGCACGACTTCCTTGTCAAGGACGATTCCGTGGATGAACTTGGTGTCCTTGACAGAGCCGCCAGCCTTCTTCTCCACCTTGATGTTGTCAATGTCTACTCTGTATTGTTCGCCTGACTTTTCAGCAACTGCAAGGACGGCGTTAACCACCATCTCTGCAAGGTCTCTGGAATCGGACGACACTATCTTTGATGCCATGGATGTCCTTGCGATCTTGTTCAGAAACGCCTTGTCTGTCGGGTCGACTTTGGTGGCGATCTCACGCAACGTTTCGATAGCTTTGTGAGATGCTTTCTTAAAGCCCTCGACTACGACAGTCGGGTGGACGTTCTTTGTTATCAGCTCCTCTGCCTTTTCAAGCAGCGAGCCGGCAAGGACAACGGTCGAAGTAGTGCCGTCTCCGACTTCATTGTCTGTTGCTTTGCTGATCTCCACCATCATCTTTGCTGCGGGATGCTGCACGTCGATCTCTTTCAAAATGGTGGCGCCGTCGTTGGTAATGGTGACGTCGCCAAGAGTGTCGACGAGCATCTTGTCCATCCCCCGGGGTCCCAGCGATGTCCTGACTATTTCAGCTATCATCTTTGCTGCAGTGATGTTGTTTCTCTGCGCCTGGTTGCCTTTTGTTTCAGTGGTACCTTCTTTCAGAAGAACAATTGGAACTTGTTGTGCTGACATAGATTGTTCACCTATGTTAGTAACATCCAGTGTGTAACAGGATTATTTATGTGTTATTTTGGACTCTTGCTCTGCCTCTACCGGTGAGAACGTAGCCCGAATCCGTCATCTTGACAAGACCCTTGCCCTGTAGCGTGAGTAGCCACATTCTTATGCTAAACTCGTCTCTCAATCCAATTTCATACAAATCATTATTCAACATTACTCGCCTGTCGGCTGGAGTCGATTCGTCAATTCTCCTAAGGATCTCTATCTCCAGTTTATCTCTGCTTGAATAATTGCGACTTCCCGAGGCGATCAGAATTGCATCACCTCAAAATGCACATAATGTATTCTACGATGGGCTAATTAACATTACTCACATAATTTGGGTAAGTAATAAATCCCGTGGATGATTATTGAACTGTACAAGGTGATGATAAACTGGCTGCAATATGCATAGGCGATAGGATCCGGTGTGATGATGGTGTAGAGGGAGTGGTAACCGACTTGCACAAATATGGCAATGAGCGGCACATACTAATCAAAACTGATGCTGGAGAAGAAAGGGATCTGAAGCTGTCTGATTATTGCCGTAAATGGGTTCATCTGTTTCCCTAATTCTTTATCCGGAAAAAATAAATTTCAGCGAAGGTAATATTGCATCGCGGCCTTGGAGAGTCTCCTGACGCTCCGCTTCGGCGTATGCACTGTTGTCGGCTGCTCAGGTCTTTATCAACCAATTTCTACTCTCTGGGGCCGTCTTGAGAATGGATAAAAAAAATTTGCTGTTGTTGTCAGTGGCCTGCGTGTTTCTTTACAGCTTTCTTCTTACCTTGCTTGGACATATTGCACAATGATGCTGTGTACATGTGGCGAGTCCTTCTCTCCAGAGCATGCATCGCACCGCCACCGCACCGGTTCACTGCATTCTTCGCATAACTCTAAAACTGCAAGTTCAGATCCGCATGATCTGCATAGTTTTTCCATTTACAATGCCTCCAGATAGTCACAGAATGTGTGTGTCCTTGTATTTAATTTTTATCATTCAGGCAAAATCCTGATCGCCCTAGTAGGTCGCTGAATTGCAATAAAGTAGGAGGTGGTGCGTTGATCGCCCACTAAATATCTCTGGCACCAACTTTCAGGATCTGGTTTTTACCGTAGGTTCTTCTATGTAGTTTTACCCTTTTCTTTATCTCTTCTTTGATTGCCTTCCGCAATTCTTTCTTGGATCCAATTGTACCAATTAATCCCTCGATGCCTATCTCGGGTGTCTGATGCCATAACGGATCTTGGGAATACCAATTTCCTAATGATTGTAGTGCCAGACTTTTCGTCTGCTGTACATTGGATGTTCTCTTTTCCTCTGTTCGCATGTATACAACACCTCTAGAAGACGCTTAACAGCAGTTCAGCTGTCGGATGTCTAGCATATTACTTCTACAATGCAGGATTTAAAGTTACTCACAACGTGTGAGTCATGAAAGAATAGCTCGGCCAAAAATTAGAGTCAGATTGTCTGACAATGCGGAATGATTTTCGAATTTGGTATTGAAGGGCAGCTCTTCAGGGCGATTGACAGGGAGTTGGCCGATGTCAAGGAACTGCTGGATATGATCTTCCCCGAATCGTGGGCTGCATGAGATCTGAAGACGTCGACAGGAACCTTGCTACTACAACTACCAAATCTCTGGAAGTTTTGCCTTTGGGCCTTGCGTACTGGAATCTAGAAAGCTGATGCATAGCACGAGTTACCTGATAGTGACAACCGAAACCGGAGAACTGCCTATGGGCACAAATCTTGATTAAAAGAAGGGGTGCTGGCCGTTGCTGATGAAATGAAGAGAGTCGCGGAACATGATATCAGAGCAGTCATGCAGGAAAGCTGCGTCTGCGACCATGTCTATGTCTATACTGAGAAGGAGGAATACGAGCTAGCAGAACTCGGCTTTCTTGTAAGAGCCCAGTATCTTGATGTACGATGTCTTTGGTTTTATTGACCTGAGGGCTTCCCGTACCGCCTTATCGTGTCTATGACCTTCAAAGTCTACGTAAAAGTTGTACTCCCATGGTGTTTCTTTTGTCGGCCGGGACTCTATCTTGGTCAGGTTTATCTGGCGGATGGCAAACTCTTCCACAACCCCAAACAGCGCGCCGGGTATGTGCCTGACCGAAAATATTATGGATGTCTTGTAATTGCCTCCCTTGGCATTGCCTACCTTCTTCTTGGCAGACAACACTAGGAATCTGGTATAGTTGTTCTTTCTGTCCTCTATGCCTTCATCAAGGATCTCCATGTCGTAGAGCTCGGCAGCACGCTTGCTCGCAATGGCCGCAGAATCGAGCATCTTGTTCTCCTTTATCATTTTCACTGCGCCAGCGGTGTCATAGGCCGGCACCGATTCAAGCTTCTTATTTTGTAAGTAGCTCCTGCACTGCGCCAAGGCTTGAGGGTGCGAGTGCACAAACTTGATCTTTCTGGCGCCCCTATTTGCAATAAGGCAGTGCCTGACCCTCTGGTATACTTCTCCTATCACGCTCAACTTTGTCTGCAACAGCAGGTCGTAGATCTCGTTGACGCTTCCTTCAATCGAGTTCTCTACTGGCACGACGATATAGTCTACTTCACCATCGCGACCAGCATCAAAGACATCCTGAAAAGACTTTTTTGGTACAAGAGTCGCCTTGGGGAAATACTGAAGAGCCGCCATTTCCCCGAATGCACCACGTTCACCTTGAAAGGCGACCTTTGCCATGGCCCTTACTTGCCTGCTTTTTGTATCAGCCGAAATGATTCTTTGCCATAGTCGTGCGCCAGCTTGCGGTTCTCAAACGCACCGCACTCGACGCACTTGATAGTGCTTTCGTTGGTGCGCACCGTGTCTCCGCCGCACATGAAGCAAAGGGCGTAGAGCAGCCCGAACTCTTTCTCCGCAAGCGTAAGGTGGATTGTCGAGTTGAGGAGGCTAATGACCCTGCCCCTCACAATGTCCCCATTGTGGAAGATGGCGCGTCTGTCGCCCCTCCTCTCCATATCGGCACGGGTGCCAAGCTTGGCAGATGCTATGGCGGAGAAGCCTGCGTCGGACCACTTGTCGTTGATGTACAGAATCTTGATGGAAACCATGGTGCTAAACATCATCTCCACATACCCTACAATGATGTCCCCAATCTTTGGGAGCATCGGAGGACGCTTGGGTTCGATCTTGACAATTCTGCGTTTTATGTCGTAAACCTTGGTGCCAATGGTTGCGGAGCGCACTGTTCCATCTGAAGCTAGAAAAGTATTCTTGCCGCCCTCAAATTCTTCAATAGAAGCAATATGTTCGCCGGGCAACATTGGCTTGTTATCTTGTTTGCTCATTCAATAATTGAACTCTGATGGAAAGTTATAACTGTTTAGAGGATAAAATTTTAGAAATTTTTTGCGTTTTGCATGTAAACCTGTAGGTTTGTTGTCGGAGAGTCTGGGCGAAAGATAATAAAGGTATAAAGAGCAGTAATGTTCAGGTGTTAGTGTGAGCCAGAATACCTTATCCCTAAAGGTACTTGAGGCGTATACCAGAGATGTCGGTCGAGGTGTAGCCAGAATTGACTATGACTCGATGGATTCGCTGGGGGCGTCGACTGGAGACGTTATTGAAATAAGAGGCAAGCGTAGGACCGTTGCCAAGTGCTTGCCGCTTTATCCGTCGGACGAGGGCAAGGGCATAATCCGAGTTGACGGTCTGGTCAGGAATAACGCTGGCATCGCGATTGGCGACACTGTTATTGTAAAGAAGATTAAGGCAGTTCCTGCTGAAAAGGTGATTGTTGCTCCACTAGAAGCTATACCGCCGATAGACGAGCGGTACCTTGCAGATGCACTGGAAAGCGTTCCTCTGATCAAGGGCGACAACGTGATGGTTCCGTACTTTGGCGGCAGGCTTACATTCCAAGTAATCGGCGTGACGCCGGCTGCTGATGCCGTTCTGGTTACACAGAAGACGATATTCCATATCGCTGAAAAGGGCGAGACCCTGAGAGGTGTACCCCAGGTAACATACGAGGACATTGGAGGGCTCAAAGAGGAGATCCAAAAAGTACGTGAGATGATAGAGCTTCCGCTCAGGCACCCCGAGATATTTGAAAAGCTCGGCATAGAGGCGCCAAAGGGTGTACTGCTGTACGGTCCCCCCGGCACGGGCAAGACTCTGCTTGCAAAGGCTGTGGCAAACGAGAGCAACGCCCACTTTATCAGCATCTCCGGTCCGGAGATAATGAGCAAGTTCTATGGCGAGTCAGAAGCCAGACTGAGGGAGATATTCAAGGAGGCAAAGGAGAAGGCACCTTCTATTATATTCATAGATGAAATCGACTCGATCGCTCCAAAGCGCGAAGAAGTAACAGGCGAGGTCGAAAGGAGAGTTGTGTCGCAGTTGCTATCACTGATGGACGGCCTCGAAGCAAGAGGCAAAGTCATTGTCATTGCAGCAACAAACAGGCCAAACGCAATCGACCCCGCGCTCAGAAGGCCTGGACGCTTTGACAGAGAAATCGAAATCAAGGTTCCAGACAAGCGCGGTCGACTGGAGATACTGCAGATCCACACCCGCAACATGCCGCTTGATACCGATGTCGATCAGGACAAGGTGGCAGGAGTGACCCACGGCTTTGTTGGAGCAGACTTGGAGTACCTCTGTAAAGAGGCTGCAATGAAGTGCCTCAGGCGCGTGCTCCCAGAGCTCAATCTTGAGGACGAAAAGCTTTCACCAGAAGTGTTGAACAAGCTTATAGTCACCATGAGCGACTTTGAAAATGCAGTCAAGGAAGTGATGCCGTCCGCCATGAGGGAAGTCTACTTGGAGTCGCCAGACATCCCGTGGTCTGCGATTGGCGGTCTGGAAGAAGTCAAGCGCGAACTTCAGGAAGCAGTCGAGTGGCCATTGAGATATCCGGATCTTTACACAAAGCTTGGACACACCATGCCAAAAGGCGTTCTGATGCATGGACCATCTGGCACAGGCAAGACTCTGCTTGCAAAGGCAGTCGCAACCGAATCGGAAGCCAATTTCATAAGCGTAAGGGGGCCTGAGCTCCTGAGCAAATGGGTGGGCGAATCCGAGCGCGGCATACGTGAAATCTTCCGAAGAGCCAGACAGGCAGCTCCATGTGTCGTCTTCTTTGACGAAATCGACTCGATTGCTCCTACAAGGGGCATGGGAGGCGACAGCATGGTCACCGAGCGCGTTGTGTCGCAGTTGCTTACAGAGCTTGACGGAATTCAGGCGCTGTCAGGTGTGGTAGTAATTGCAGCAACTAACAGGGCAGATATGATCGACCCTGCGCTCTTGCGTCCCGGCAGGTTCGACAAGATAGTGTTTGTCCCAATGCCGGACAAGGCTGCAAGGCAGAGAATCTTGGAAATCCACGCAAAGGGCAAGCCAATGGGGCCAGACGTGGACTTTGCCAAGATAGCCGAGATGACAGAAGGTTTCAGCGGCGCGGACACGAGTGCGGTAGCCAACACGGCAGTGTCACTTGTCCTGCATGAGTACCTTGCGAAATATCCGACGCCGGAAGAAGCAGCCAAACACGCGTCAGAAGCGCACGTGATGCTTCGACACTTTGAAGAGGCTGTAAGGAAGATCAAGACACAGAGGGAAGGCAAGCCGACAGAGAAAGCGGTTCCGTACTACCGCTAGACTCATTCCTTTTTCATTCATTTTTGTTTGAAATTTTTTAGACATTCTGTGAAGGCAAATGTTTTTAAGCAATTGGTTTTATGTTAGACGTAACTAAAAGAAATTGGTTGAAAATTCACAGGTTCAACTCGTAGAAAAACCAACTGCAGCCACTCTAAACCGCTTTGTCAAACCCGTTGACATCAACAAATTAGTCGCACAGTACGGGACACCGCTTTATTTGGTGGATGAAGACACGCTGCATGCAAAGGCGAAGGAACTACACAGTGCTTATTCAAAGTACAAGGGCCCAGTCAAGATCGCGTACTCGATCAAGGCCAACTTTACTCCGGCAGTGATCAAGGCGTTCATGAAGGACGGGTTGACATTCGACCTGACTTCGCTTGGCGAGCTCCATTTTATCAAACGATGCAAGGCAGATCCTGAAAATGTCATTTATACGAGCGTGACAGAAGAACCAGAAGAGTACATCGAAGTACTCCAAAGCGGCGTGCGCAGAGTTGTCGTCAGCTCCTTTAACGGAATGACAAACCTGGCCAAGGCTGCAAGCAAGGTGGGAACAAAACCACTCACAATGATACGCGTGAACCCCGAGGTAGGCGTCAAAGCCGAGGTCCGCGCATCATATAGGAACGGCAAGTTCGGAGTACCGTTCAATGGTGGCACAATCGATAGCGCGGCCAAGATTGTCAAACACATCCTTGGCAACGATTACCTCAAGTTCGAGGGCTTCCACTTCCATCTCGGTTCTCAGATCACAGACTTTTCATGCTATACTCACGCGCTGGACAAGATGGACGCATTCATGACCAAGATGAAGAAGGAAAACCCGGCGTTCCATGTTAACACATTTGACATCGGCGGAGGAACACCTGTATTTTACAACGACCCAGTCCCGACTCCTGCGCAGATGGCTGAAAATCATGTCGGCAAGCTGAACCAGCTTGCAGAGACACACGGCACATTCACTCTCCTGATCGAGAGTGGTCGCTTTCTCGTGGCCGAATCGTCGATGCTGGTATCGAGAATTGTCAACACGAAGGAATACAATGAGCACAAGATAGTGATAGTTGATGCGGGTTACCACATACTTCTCGACGCGGCGCTGCTCAAGCAGGAATATCCGCAGGAGGTAGTGCCAGTAGTAGACGGCAAGGACAGGACAACTGCACTTGCGCCGGTAAAGAATACACACCTAGCGGGAAGACTGTGCGACACGTATGATGTATTCCCGCTTTCAAAGGCGTCAGACCTGACAGAATCTGCGGTCGGCAGGTATGTCTCGTTCTACAATGTTGGTGCCTACTCGGTCGTCTTCAACATGCCCTTCCACTGCCAGATCAAACCGCCGATAGTCATGAAGGACAGCGACGGCAAGTTCCGTCTGGTTAGAAAGGAAACGACGTACGAACACCTCTTCAGGGAAGAGGGCGGAGACCTAGTCTAGTACCAACAACAAGATCCGCCATTTTTTGCGGCGGGAACGTTTTTTAAATCAATGACGGCAATACTGGAGAATGAGCGACAGCAAAAAGACCCGTGCCCACATCTTTGTCAGTGGCACAGTCCAGGGTGTATATTTCAGGCAAAACACAAAGGAGGTTGCAACAAGGCACAATGTTACCGGCTGGGTTCGCAACCTTCCGGACGGTCGGGTAGAGGCTATTCTTGAAGGTGATGAATCTGATGTCAACAAAGTGATCGAGTGGTGCCATGTCGGGCCGCCAAAGGCCAAGGTAACCGATGTAAATGTGAAATTCGATAACTACACTGGCGAGTTTGCCGACTTTGTGATAAGTTATTGAATTTTCTGGTAAGCCTCGACTATCTGCTTTTTTACATTCTCTGCATCTTCGCTAGTCTTGACTGTCGTGGTCGTCGGAGGAGCGGCCCTGCCATACCTTATCGACACTACAAGCGAGTCGCTTGCAGGTTTGATATCGAGGAATGTGCGAAAGTTCATAGTCTTTGCATAAGCAACTCTATGGGGCCTCACCTCTTCGATGACGTTGCTTCCAAGTGATCTAACGAAGCTACGGAGGTCTAGCATTATCGTCCTAGCCGGCTCTTTTAGCCCTTCCAAGTGACTTTCAAAGGGGATGCGGCTGTCGGGAGAACTGAACATCATCTCTTGATGGTGCATGGGGCTATTTCAAACTATTCGGTGACCCGTCCGTCACCGCGGTTTTTTCTTGCTATCCCCGGAGAGAATACTGTGTCTGCAAAGACAAGACCTGTAACTGGGCGGGTAAAGTAGATCGCGGTGAGATTAGATTCCTTACGATCGATTCTATCATTCCATCTGTTGTCAGGATTGTCTATTCGACAACAAGCGGTGCGTCTAGCTGAATCGATGATCCTTGTGTCCTGATGCAACTCCTTCACCAAATAGATTGGGAATGTGGGTGCAAGCGCAGTCATAGCCACGCCCTGTCCTGTCTTGAGCTTCTTGCCATTCAGCTTACAACCACCGTCCCCTTCATGTTTGGATGGATCTCACAATAGTACGGGAATTCTCCTGCTTCTTCGAAGGTAAAGCTGAACACTTCTCCTCTCGTCAATATTTTCGAGTCAAATGTGCCATCGTTTGAGGTGGCAGTATGTATAGCAGAATCATCATTTTGCCATGTCACGGTTTCTCCGACCTTGACCTCGACAGGATCTGGATCGTATGAATCGCTCCCATCATTGGCTACTATACTCACTATTGTTGAATTTGCAGGAATGGTCGCAGGTGATTCTCTCCTAGAATTTCCAAATTCTTCGATACCTTCCAAGGATCCGATATCTATGTTGCCAGACAGAACCTGAGCAGCCACGATGGCACCAGCTATTATGACCGACCCAATCACTATGGATATCGACAGCAATACAATTTTCCAGACCATGGTAGGGATAGTCTGTTTGATTTTTGTTTTAACCCTTGTTTACCTGTCCTACGTAACTGAGTTACCTGAATGCTTATTTGCCCTGACAATATATCTAAAACCTACTGGCTGGAAAACGACAGCAGCTGCCGCACCTGTTGCCACTGCGCTGGCCAGACGGTAACTAACAACATATTCCCATGGCAATTGAGTTAAATTGGTACATGCACATCGAGAGAGAATTTACATCAGGAAGGATATCATATTGAAGCTTAACGATTACGGCGAGCTCAACCAGAGCCAGCTCATGAGTTATTGTGGGTTGAACAACGTGAAGCACAAGCCAATAATCGACGAGCTGGTGGAAAAGGGGCTGATAATTCGGTTCGAGGAACCATGGGGAGAGCAGAACCGGATAATCAAGTACAGGGTTTCAGAGAAGGGGAAGGAAATAGTCGCATCGATACTTGAGCCTTATGAGCTATTGTTTCCAAGGAGTGAGAAGAAGAAACATGAAGACAGCAGGTAACTCTGTTACTGCCCACTTTATAATGGAGAAAAGTGGATCGCTAGGTGAGTGACATGACCGATAGTGGCAGCAGCAACAACAACAACAGGAAGGGAACGGCACATGAGAATCTGCTTGAGATACTGGATAATGTCATTCACGAGCTGGATTTCACGAGAAAGATGGCGATAATAATGGTTCTTTCATTTATCATTATCCTGCCTGCGTCTGCCGTTATCGTCGGCATATTGCTTGAGCGCGGCATTGACATTGCGGTTGCGCTGCCTATAATTGGTGGTGCGGTTTTTCTGGTGTGGCTATGTGTAGGCATCCGACAGTGGATCGTCTTTTCAAAGTGGATGCAAAAGTACAGTCTATACAAGGAACTGCAGAAAAGGTTGGATGAAAGATTGGATTTTGACAGGGATAAGGGCACGGAAGAAAAACCGCAGTAGTGGTTATATCATCATATCCTGATCTTGACGCCGCTTCTCTTCAAGTATTTCTTTACCTTGTCGACGGTCAATTTTTCATAGTGGAATATCGATGCAGCAAGCGCGGCGTCAACATCTGCTTTGTCAAACACGTCAACCATGTGCTTGGCGCTTCCGCAGCCGCCAGAAGCTATTACAGGCACCCTGACTGATTGGCATATTGCCTTTGTAAGCACAATATCATAACCGTTCTCGGTGCCGTCGGCGTCGATGCTGGTCAAGAGTATCTCGCCGGCTCCCCTCTTCTCTACTTCTTTTGCCCATTTTATTGCGTCAAGGCCGGTGCCTTCCTTGCCGCCGTAAATCCTCACCTCGAACCAGAACTTTTTGCCATTCTCTTTGAAAATCGTCTTGCCCTTTTCGATGTTGTAGTTTCTCTTTGCGTCAATGGCAACCACCACGCATTGCTTGCCAAAGATGGACATCAGCTGTGTTATCAGTTCTGGGTTCTTGACAGCCGCAGTATTTATCGAAACCTTGTCTGCGCCGGATAGCAGAATATCGCGAGCATCTTCAAGCTTTTTGATTCCTCCTCCCACTGTGAAAGGGATGTCTATGACACTTGCTACTTTTCTAACAACGTTCTTCATGGTGTCCCTGCCCTGCTGCGATGCCGTGATGTCGAGGAAGACTAGTTCGTCAGCTCCCTGCTCGCTATATTTCTTGGCAAGCTCGACCGGGTCGCCGGCGTCCTTCACCTCTGCAAAATGGATGCCTTTTACCACTCTGCCGTTGTCCACGTCAAGGCACGGTATAACTCTCTTTGCAAGCGTCATGCCAGTGCCTTAGCCCTCTCTATCGTGATCTTGCCGTCATACAACGCCTTGCCCAGTATGACAGAACTGCAGCCAGCGCTTCTGACCTTTACAATGTCATTCAGGCTTGCGATGCCTCCACTTGCGATTATCCTCGCAGATTTGGCAGCCTCTGCAAGGGTTTCAACATCAGGTCCCTGCAGCGTGCCGTCCCGCTCGATGCTTGTAAGCAAGAACTCGTCTACGCCCATTACTGAAAACTGGGATATCGCGTCGGCTACCTTGGTGCCTGTTGACTCTTTCCATCCCTTCACCATTATGTTGCCGCCTATCTGGTCTATCGAGATAACGATCCTGCCGGGATTCTTTTTCGCCAGCTTTCTTACAGCCTCTGGCTGGTTGTATGCCATGGTGCCGATCACCACCCTTGCAGCCTTTCCAAGCATCTCTTCAGCCTTTTCAACCGACCTTATGCCGCCGGCTACCTGCACGGGGATGTTTATCGCTCCTGCTATTGCAGCGACCAGTTGCGAGTTGTCACCACTCCCAAATGCTGCATCAAGATCGACGATGTGCAGCATGTCTGCTCCAGCGGCTTCCCACTTTTTCGCCGTTTCAATAGGGTCGTTGCTGTACACCGTCTTGTTTGCAGGGTCGCCCTTGACCAGCCTGACTACGCTTCCGCCCATGATGTCAACTGCGGCAATGACTCTCATTTTCCACCATTGTCACACATTTTGATAAAGTTCCTGAGCATAACTGCGCCGACTTCACCGGACTTTTCTGGGTGGAACTGGACACCAATGAGGTTGTCCCTTTCGATGACCGCCGGGACACTGACCCCATAGTCGGAGGTAGCCACCACCAGCTTGCGGTCCTTTGGAGCCGTGCGGTACGAGTGCACAAAATACACCCACGAGTTGTCCTTGACTCCCTTTAACAGCTTGCTATCGCGCTTGATCTGCAGGTTGTTCCACCCCATGTGCGGGATCTTGACCTTATTCTTTGGTAGGAGCACCACTTCTCCGTCCAGTATTTTCAATCCGTCAAGCTTGCCTTCCTCGCTCCTCTCAAAGAGCATCTCCATGCCAAGGCAAATGCCCATCACGGGCATGCCGCGATCTATCGCCCTGTCTAGGTGCCTTGCGCCGTCCTCTATCGACTCTATGGCGGGGTCGAAGTTGCCTACGCCCGGGAGCACCAGGCCGTCGAACCTGTCCAGGTCCTTAAGGTCATAGATTATCTCGACGCTTTCTGCCCCGTTGCGCTCCAGGGCCGATTTCAGGCTGAACAGATTGCCAGCGCCATAATCGAATATTGCTATCTTTGCCAAGTTCACATTGCCCCCTTTGTACTTGGGACTCCTTTCCTCCTGCTGTCGATGCTTGCTGCCATGCGGAGCGCCACTGCAAGCGCCTTGAGCGCAGCTTCGACCTTGTGGTGGTCGTTCTCGCCATATTGCACCACCATGTGCGTGCAAGCATTCAGGTTCTGTACAAGTGACCTTGAAAAGTGCTCAAGGTCTTCCCTTGGCACTCCCTCTATGTCGTCGCGGGTCAGCTTTAGCTCCACCTTCTGGTATGGTCGCTTTACCAGATCAATTGATGCGTATGCAAGAGCTTCGTCCATCGGGACCAGAGCATAGCCGAACCTTGCAATCCTTTCTCGCTCGCCCAGCGCCTTGTCTATTGTCTGGGCCAGCGCAATGGCAACATCCTCTGCAAGATGGTGGACTATACCGTCGTTTGATTTGCCATTTAGCGTAATGTCTATCATGGCGTGCTTGCCGATCGAGGTTACTAGGTGGTCAATAAATGAGAGGCCCGTCTTGATGTTTGTCTTGCCCGTGCCATCAATGTTGACCTGCACGGTGACTGCGGTTTCTTTTGTTACCCTCTCGATCCTCGCCCTTCTTGGACCCGCCAACATCTGTTAAGCCGCCAGTACCTTATTTATCGTGTTCGGTAACTGGTTGACGCTCTTTGCGATAGCCTCAACCCCCTCTCGTTTCAACTGCGCTACGGTCTTTGATGGGTTGGGGCTGTTGCCATATATGCCGACAAATGCTATTTTCACGTCTCCCTCTTTTTCGGCCCGCCTTGCCATCAACAGGTCTTCTACCGAGTCGCCGGCATATACGGCGGTCTTTGCATTCATTGCTTCCATTGCCCGCCAGATGGCGTACGGGTTGGGCTTGGCATATTCACGCTTTTCGTCTTCGAGAAAGACGCAGGCCTCTAAATTGAAATACTTCATCACCGGCCTGAGCGAATACTCTGCCGCAACCCTGCTTCTTCCGGATA
>FWWM01003249.1_pt1 | contig 13579 bp, 15 predicted proteins | sample 2228351 | NCBI WGS metagenome assembly FWWM01 (sample SAMEA103939774, study PRJEB20133) | metagenome | reverse complement strand
GCTGTCGCCAATTGGCTTTGTGAAGGACTCTTAGAATATGCCAAGTAAACCCGATATTCATCATCAAGGAGCCGTATGAATCTTTATGCTATCATCATCCTCGCCGCTCTGCTGTTGGATTATATGCTGCAATTGCTGGCCGACTATCTCAATCTCTCCCGGCTGGGCAACGAATTACCGCAAGAATTCCACGGTGTTTATGATTCCACCGCCTACGCCAAATCCCAGTCCTATACCCGCGCCAACACGCAACTGGGCATTATCTCCAGCACTTTCTTCCTTATTGTCACTCTGCTCTTCTGGTTCTTGGGTGGATTCAATGCTCTTGACCGACTGGTTCGCAGCTGGCAATGGCATCCTATATGGACCGGTTTGTTTTATATCGGATTGTTGGGCCTTGCAAAGGCCATCCTTTCCCTCCCCTTCGGCATCTATGATACATTTGTCTTGGAAGAGCGCTTTGGCTTTAACAAAACCACGGTCCGCACTTTTATTTTGGATCTCATCAAAGGGCTTTTCCTTTCCATTGTGATCGGAGGGCCGTTGTTGGCAGGGGTGTTGGCCATCTTTCAATATGGGGGCTCTTGGGCGTGGTTCTATTGCTGGCTCGTCGTCACCCTTTTTACACTTTTCATTCAATATATCGCGCCGACGTGGATCATGCCGCTGTTCAACAAATTTCAGCCATTAGCGGAAGGGGAATTGCGACAGGCCATTCTGGGTTTGATCCAGAAAACAAACTTTGTATTGAAAGACGTATTTATCATGGACGGCTCCAAACGTTCTACAAAAAGCAATGCCTTTTTCACCGGTTTTGGCAAGAATAGACGCATTGCTCTATACGACACATTGATCGACAAGCATCCAACCCCTGAATTGGTGGCCATTTTAGCGCACGAAATCGGCCATTATAAGAAAAAACACATCCTGCGGGGACTGCTCGCCGGCATCGTTCATAGCGGCATCATTTTTTACCTGTTGTCCATTTTTCTGGAGCATGAAGGATTATTCCGCGCCTTTTACATGGAGGAAAAATCTGTTTATGCAGGTCTGCTCTTTTTCGGCCTACTCTATTCGCCCATTGAGATCATCTTATCCCCTATATTCCATTGGATTTCGCGTAAACACGAATATCAAGCCGATCATTTTGCTATAGAACACATCGAGGATAAAAACCATCTCATTCAAGCTCTGAAGAAACTATCGGTAAACAACCTCACGAATCTCACCCCCCATCCGTTTTATGTGGCATTGAATTATTCGCATCCTCCTGTTCTTGACCGTATATTAAAGATAAAGAGCTATACCTAATCTTTGCTATTTTAATTTGTTAGAAAGTTCATTGATTTTTTTGATATTTATTCTAAATTTAATGGGATAGTCGACCCAAACCACGTTAGGCAGCTACCCCCTTGAGGGATGATGATATGCATATTTGGGTAGTATATGAATCGCGTCTGGGCAATACGGCACATATCGCCCGCGTTATTGCTGATGCGTTGTCCACCACCCATCGTGTCCGATTGGTGGAAGCACAGCAAGCGGAGGTGCCATATCACGTCGATCTCATTTTCATCGGCTACCCATTACATAAAGGGCGGTCGCCCGAGGCGATTTTAGCGTGGTTAGCCAAACTGCCTTATAACGCATTGAAGGACACTTTGTTCGTTGTGTTCGATATTCGCTATCGCCGTTTCCGAATATGCCACCGTAGTGGAGAAACGCGCCATCTCACCAGGCTATTACAGCAACTTGGAGGCAGAAAAGCAGGAAATGCGCAAAGTTTTTATCTCTTGGGGAAAGGAGGTCCTCTATCAGAAGGGGAGCTACGGCGGGCAGTTCGATGGGCGATCACGATTGGGGAAAGATTATCTCATCTCAGCGCCACAACCATGTTGGCATCTGAAAAACATAGTCATCATGTCATCGCATAGGAGCTGCTGTCATTAAACAAGGAGAGGCAGGATGTTAAAGGAATTTAAAGAATTTGCCATGCGCGGCAATGTAGTGGATATGGCCGTGGGTATTATGGTGGGGGCTGCTTTTGGCGCCATTGTGGGCTCATTGGTGTCCGATATTCTGATGCCACCCATTGGTTTACTGTTGGGCAATGTCGATTTTTCCAATCTTTTCATTGTGCTGAAAGAAGGCGCCACACCGGGGCCGTATGCTTCGTTGGTAGAGGCGCAGAAGGCAGGTGCGGTCAGCATCAATTACGGGGTGTTCATCAATCTCATCATCCGATTCATCATCGTTGCCTTTGCCATGTTTCTGCTCATCCGCGCCATCAATCGCCTGAAAAGGCCGGAACCAGTGCCGGTGGTGACCACCAAAGAGTGCCCGTATTGTCTTTCGAAAATTGCGTTGAAAGCACAGAGATGTCCGTTTTGTACCTCGCATTTGCAGGAATGAAGGAAGCTAACAGGTCATCGGTGCGTTGCAATTGGGTGAAAGGGGTCGATGAGAGAGCAATCTCAATTCCTCTGTTTTATATTAAATATGACGAGGCAGCAGGCTCCTTCCTTCTCCAGCCGCATCAATATAGTTCGGATTAATCGCCCATGCCGGAAACATCCACTCGATAGGTGGGGGCATGGCTATGCTCGGGCATAATGAACACCATAGCATTGGTTGCAGCAATCCAGCAAAATATCCGAAGAAAAATCATCTTGCATCTGCTCTGTGCCTTCACACTGCTTTTTTTAGATCAGAGTAGTCGCTGGTGGGTGCGTTCGTACATGGAACCGGGAGAGAGCATCGACCTTTGGAATGGCTATTTGCAAATTACTTTTCAGCCTAATTATTGCGGTTTCTCCTGGTTCGTACCAAAGTTGCCGGAATGGGTGCATCTCCTATACGCCATTTTGCTTATCTTCATCGCCTTATCATCTCTGCCAGTATATCTCTTTTATATTCACACCAGACGGACGAGTTGGATGGCGGATATTGCCTTCGTTTGCTTGTTGGCCGCGGTGGTTGGTCATCTCATGGAAAATATTTTCGTCCCATTTACCACCGATTTCATCCGCATATTTTATTCTCCCTGTGCCAATCTTGCCGATGTTTACGCTTACAGCGGCCTTGCAGCTCTGACGTTTGAATCGATCACCTATTATCGATTTGAAAAGCAACATCCCAGTTTTCAGCCGACAAAAGGTTGGTTGCCCTTGATAGTATGGCGCTTTTTCCTCGAGCTCTGCCGCGGGCGGAAGTGAATATTATTAGTCCATTAAATCTCCTACAATCAAACCATTTTTTCTAACGAGTCCAACAACATCTTTGAAAATAGAATATTCAAAAGCCAAATTAAAACCCACCCCATTCCTCACCATGAAAAATCCTTCAACACCTCATCCAGCGTGAATAGGCAAATAGCACAATCGAAAAACAAATACCTTCCTCATGGCAGGGCGGATTTTGCCTCCATAGCAATTCCGAACCCACTCCGTGATATTACCGTGCAAAATATTCATTTTCCATTTGATTTTTTAAAATCTATTAGTATATTACATTAACCGTTCATTCAATCCCATCTTAATAACTAAACACAAGGAGGCCAAAATGGATATCAAGAAAAGGTTTTGGATCTTCTGTTTTGTTTTCTTTCTTTCTAGCGTCCAAATCATTTGGAGTCAAACTTATCCCATCGATAAGGGCAGCAAATTATTGTTTGGAGGCATGTCGGTTCAAACTTCCTCCGGCAAGTTATATGAGGACGCCAATAAGAACGGCTCTTTCAACTTGACGATGAATCCCGGTTTTGCCCATTTTGTTCTTCACGGCCTGGCGGTCGGTATGATGATGGAACTCTCTAGTTCATTCCAGGTAACGACAAGGCTTATGGGTATGGTGTCGGCCCGCATGTGTCCTACGCCTACGGTCCTGCGGGAAAGGTCGCAACATTTTATCCTTTTGTTGAAGCCAATTTTCTCTATCGAGAACAAATAGAGCGCTTTGGCTTGGGCGATTTTCTCATGAGCAGCACCCTTAAGGGCTATAAAATGATTTTTGGCTTGGGTGTAGATTATATGCTGACCGAATCAGTCGGTCTCTACCTCGAAGGCCTCTACCATATGGAAAAATTAAGTATGAAAGATACAGACGAAAAATATAACGGCAATGCCATCCAAATGGTGGTGGGTATTGTCGCGTTCATCTATTAATCGGTTCATTTCTATAAATAAGTACATCTTTTACATATACGTTACTCCGATTTAGAGGAGGTCACTATGAAAATCCTGAGCATTACTTCCATTTTATCCATCTTATTGCTTTTTACTTTTTCGCAACTGGCGGCGCAAACCTCACCCATCTCAGCTGGTAAGATGATGTTGGCTGGAAAACTCGCTTTTACCAGTTATGGCGGCGATCTCTATGAAAATGAGGCAAAAGACAAATTAACGACTATTTCGATGAACCCCTCTTTTGGTTATTTTTTATTAAAGGGATTAAAAGTAGGGGTTATGGGTCAGTTCGATAGGATAAGCCAGGGTTCCTATAAAGAAAGTTTGCTGGGCATCGGCCCTTCGCTTGCTTATTATCTGGGAGATGGCAACGAAGCTGGAAAGGGTCATACCTATCCGTACGCAAGCGTTGGCTTTCTGTATTTTACTGGTGCAACCGAATCGGAAATTTTGTCAGATGAAGAATCGGAAACATATAAAGAAGATGTTTCCGGAACGGGTCTGGTATTTTCTCTGGGATTTGTCCACATGCTCACTCATTCGATCGGATTCGATACCGGGTTGAGCTATCACATGAACTCGTTGAAATTCGAACCGAAAGGTGAAAAGGGCGAAACATTAGATGGCACGACATTCAATATTACTTTCGGAATTGTGGCGTTTTTCTAAGCCATTCCATTACCTCTCTCATCCCTTTGGACGTTGTAGAGGCATAAATTGACCCATTCGGTTTATAAAAATTCTAAGACTTGAACCGCAATAAACCAAGCCCACCGCAGTGGTGGGCTTGTGCTTTTCTATAATAACCTGCAAAATCTTTGCGAGTTTGAGCGAAAAAAGGGATAAAGTGATGTGATAAAGCTTTCTTCTGATCAAGTCATATCCAAAAACGCAGAATTAAGGAGAATAAAATGCCGCGCTACCTGTTTGCCCTAATGATTCTTATTTTCTCCCAGATAGCCCTATCGCAACCTGCACAACCAACCATACGCCCCATTCGTGACGATATCGGTTTCTGCTGGGACGCCAAACAAATGCAACGGTTGGTAGACTATTTAGCAAAGAATGAAACATTGAAACCCTTGCCAGCTCCACCGTTTGCCGCCATTTCGCCACACGATGATTATCTCTACGCCGGCGCCGTCTATTATCCACTCTTCGCTTCGATCCGCACCAAAGAGGCGGTGATCATCGGCCTCACTCACGGCAGCGTCCGCCGCGAAATCGGCGACCCGCAAAATATCCTCATCCTCGATGAATTCGACCTTTGGCATGGACTGGCAAAACCCATCGCCCCATCACCTCTGCGGGAGATCATAAAAACCAAGATAGATGAAAAAGATTTCCTCATCAACAACAAGGCCCACCAATTGGAACATTCCATCGAAGCGCTACTGCCGTGGCTGCAATATTTCAATCCAAACATCACCATTACTCCTATTATGGTCACCGCCATGACGTTACCACGTATGCAGTTCCTTGCAAAAACCCTAAGTGAAATCATCGGTAGCTATATGCAAGAACGCAATCTGCAACCTGCCACCGATGTATTGATTCTCATCTCTTCCGATGCCAACCACTATGGTGCAGATTTTGACAATACCCCCTACGGAGAAAATATACACGCCCACGAAAAAGGAACAGCCGAAGACCGACGACTGGCACAGGCCTATCTAACTGGCCTCATCACCGAGGAGAAAATAGCTGCGCTCACCAAGGAAATCTGGGATAAAGATCAAAAACCCGCAAACGTTCGATGGTGTGGTCGCTATTCCATACCTTTTGGGGTGCTGTTAGCCCACTATATCCACCTCAAATGGAATGCCCGCCCTCTCACCGGTCACCTGTTACGGTACTCGGATACCTTTAGCAATGGCGTCATACCTCTACGAAAAACGGATATGGGAATTACCGCTCCGTTCTCCCTGAAGCATTGGGTGGGATTCTTTTCTGCAGTCTACTATTGATGAGTTTCCACTACCCTTTTCTGCTGCTGGCGTCTGAATTCTATCGTTTTGCCGAAGGCACCGTGGCAACGCCTTTTTTTTGCAACTTGCAGATATCCAATCACACCGAAGGGTTTAACTCGTTTCGCCGGCCCGTAGATTCCGTCTCAGCCTGGCATATTTGCACCTGCGAAGAGTATTATGATGGAACAAGTTGTTGAAAGTCAGTTCATCTAATGTATTAAAATCATCTCGCGTCATTTGTAGCAAGTCCGGACGAGGTGTAAAAGCTGGTTCATTAGTAATGATGGGTGTGTAATTGAATGGACATACTTGCTGGCAAATATCGCAACCGAATATCTTTCCGTTCAATTTTTCCGCAATATCTTCTGATATCTCCCGATCGGGAGGCAGCTCAATGGTGTTATAGGATATGCATCGACGGGCGTCCAGTACATAAGGCTGAACGATGGCTTTGGTCGGACAGGCATCGATGCAGCGACGGCAGGAGCCACAACGATCCGAAGCTGGCAGATATTCCATCAATTCAACAGTGGTCAACATTACTCCCAAAAACACCCAGGAACCATATGGCGGAGAGATGATGAGAGAGTGTTTTCCCTGCCAGCCAACGCCGGCTTGTACCGCCCAATATTTTTCCATCACCGTGCCCGAATCGACAAAATACCGGTTTTCACTATCAGGGGCTAATGAATGGATGAATCGCGCTAATTTTTGGAGTTTTTTACCCAACACCTTATGATAATCGTCCCCCCAGGCGTAACGCGAAATTAAATTCGTCCCCGGACCGGAAGCAGGATGAAAGTAATTCTGCGCGACCACAATAATCGAGCGAGTATAGGGTAAATAAAGAGTCGGATTCAACCGCCACTCGCTTTGACGAGATAAATAGCTCATCGAGCCATGATAGCCCGCTTCCAGCCAGCGTAGCAATCGCTCCGGCGGATTGACTTTACCGGCTTTTGCCACGCCAACAACATCGAATCCCAGTTGCAAAGCTTGGGCTTTGATGGCTACAGTAAGCGTCTTGTCATTCATAACGCCTCATTCTTCAGCTCGATGAACCGGCGGCTATGTTTGATTAACTTGTCCCCTTGAAGGAACCCTCGTTCGATCCTCACAAAAAACCATACAATTTTGCTTTGCCACTACTCTATTTTGCCTTCATCGGCTCCCATTCGCCAAACGTCTCGATTTCCAATTTGACCTGGGCGTCGGTGGTAAAAGTCTCCGATGAATTATAGGTCCAACCGAGATATTCCGAATCGCCGCCACCCTGCGTGGTGATGAGGAAGCGATTGGAGAGGTTGCCGATATTCATCGCCCGATCTCGCGGCAGGGGTTTATCGCCACCCTGGGGATCCATGGGCACCCAGCCATAGTTGGGCAGATAGACCTCGGGCCAGCGATGGAACACATCGTCGAAACTAGCGTCATCACCGCGGACGACGATGGCCCCTACATACCGTGCCGGAATGCCTGCTGCGCGACAGAGTGCGATAAAGCTAAACGTATACTCCGAGCAGGAACCGCTGCCCCGTTTCAAAACCACCGGCGCCACATTCCAGCCGCCTTCCAATTTGTATTCCAGCGTATTTCGCACATAATCGAAAATCTTCCGCGCCATCCAATAGGGATTCTTTTCCTCGCCGATGATGGTTTTAGCCAATTCTTGGATATAGGGATCATCGATCAAATACTTGCTGCCGTTGGCGGTATAGGCATCACGAATATCGGATGGTATATCGGCCAAGGTACCGCAGCGATCGGGAAAGATGAAATAGCGGATGGCGCTGATTTTGGCTTCCAAATCCATAACAGAGGTTAGCTCTAACCCTGACCCTTTATTGGAGTAGGAAAAATGGGCGATGGGCTGCTGCCAACGGTCTTTGACCAGCTTCCACCCACTCGGCTGGAAAGATTTTTTCATGATCGCCTGCTGCGGCAGGTCTTCGGGAATGGCAAGGTAAACATCCAATCGTTGCAATCTGCCGTCGCCATAGATTTTGACTTGATGGGTGAAGGTAACGCGACAACAGCGCGTATTTTCCAGCCGATAGGGTTCCAAATCCTGCCGCACCAGTTGATAGACTTCATCGGTCTGATAGTCGGAGGTCCATAAATAGGTGCCATCAAAGGCGACGCCCCGAGGATAAGGACCCGGTGCCGAGATAATCATGATGACTTCACCCGAATGGGGATCGATCATATGCAGTTCATCGGCGATGCGGTCGGCACACCAAAGATAGGTGCCATCCCAGGCCAATCCCTGAGGCGAAGTGGCAGGTGCAGGAAAGGTTTTGACCGCGGTGCCGTCGCTAAGGTCTATGCGCATGATCGATTTTTCTTTAGAGTCACTCACCCAGAGCGTTTCACCATCCCAGGCGAGGCCTTCGGGATTATCGCATGGAGCATCCAGCGCCTGTAAAATAGCACCATTTTCGGGGTTAATTTTAAAAATCTTCTTCTGCTTCCAATCGACGTTCCAAAGATGGCGGCCATCGAACGCCAATCCCGCAGGCCAAAATCCGGGTGAAGGAATGTCGGATATCTTTTTGCCGGTTGTGGGATCGATTTTGAAGAGACGGTCGGCTTTATAATCGGCCAGCCAAAGATAGCGGCCGTCGTAGCAGAGGCCGGTGTTGAATTTGCCGGGCGATTGAAATTTTCGTAACACCTGGCCGGGATAAGCGAAAAGAAACGTCACGCCGGTCAAACAGAAAAACATAAAGAATAGCATATTTTTTTTCATGAGTTTCTCCTCCTCAATGATCTGATAGATTCTTTTATAAAATACATCATTTTAGATCAAGATGCAAATTCATTCGTTTTTTTGTTAGCCTAATAGGAAAAAAGCCCAGCGTGTAATGACTTTTGAACGCGATAAAATAAGGGGGTTGATATATCCTTGCTTCTTATGATTGATAGATTGAATCGATAGGAAATTTTAAATCTATGTCTTGCAATTTAATATTGGAATTTATATATTCATTCAAGAGATTACTACCCACTTTCATAAACCTGATGCTCATTGTTTAACATGATCACCAGAAACTAGCATAGGATTGAAATACAAGTGGTCTGGATGCCTATCCGTTAAAAACTGGCAATATAAACACGCGCCCAGCCCACCATAAAGTTGTGTAACGAAATAATCAATTATTCGTATCATTTCTCTGGAGAGAAAATTATGCTGCAATATGACGCCGAAACTTTTTCGCCCAACCAAGAGTGGCTCGCCTTGGATGAGATGGAAAGAATGATCGTGGTGATGGAATATCACAAACGCCTCAAGATCAACATGCCCAATGCCAGACTTCATGCCATTGCCCACGTGGTAGTTGAAAATCAATTAGACGAAGGACTCGAACCTGTAAAAGAAAAACTGGCAGAATTGATACGAGACGGCTTGAGTCGACATGATGCCATCCACGCCATCGGCACGGTGGTCATGGCACAGACCTATGACATGTTGAAAAATGGCAAAACGGACGACCAACCCGTTCTTGCCTATTACGACAGATTGAAAAAATTAACGGCCAAAAGCTGGCGTATGCTTGGTGAATAAAATATATTGTGCTGGTAATAAGGTCGATTAGAGTATCATTTTTCGGTCTGTGTGATTAAAAAACTAAGGCCTGAATTCCGAAGCGAAGAGGTCAAATGGCCTCAGCGAAAACATGGAGGGTCGCGGGGGGAGCGTGTATTCCAAAAACGAGAAGAGAATCGTGGCTATATTCTTCACCCACTCGGTTTTTGCGAAATCAGTGCCACCAAACGTTAGATAAAAAGCCAAGTCCCAATATAGATCAATCATCCATTCTAAACTGGAGGTTGCCAATGAAAAATAGCATATTCTTTTTTATCCTCATCGTTTTTGTCTTGATTTTAAGCGCATCGGCGCAACAGCCGCCGATCATCGATCGCGAGCTGTTCTTCGGTGATCCGGAAATTTCCGGCGCAAAAATATCTCCAGATGGGCAATACATATCTTTTTTAAAGCCCTTTAAAAACATTCGCAACATCTGGGTCAAACTGCGCACCGAGCCTTTTGAAAAAGCGCGACCTATCACTGCCGATACTACGCGGCCGGTCAGCGGCTATTTCTGGTCGCACGACAGCAAATACATCCTTTATGTACAAGACAAAGGCGGCAACGAAAATTATCACATCTACGCCGTTGACCCCTCGATGAAGGGTGATCCGGTGCCGCCGGCGCGTGATCTGACCCCGTTCGAAAACGTACGCGCCTACATCTACGACGTCCCCAAGAAACGGCCTAACGAAATCATCATCGGCCTCAACGATCGCAAAGCGGAACTTCACGACGTCTATGTCCTCAACATCATTACCGGCGAACGCAAGCTGATCCGCGAAAACAATGAAAACATCCTCGCCTGGGTGACGGATTTGAAGGGCGAAGTTCGCCTCGGCTTGCGGATGACCGATGATGGCGGCACCGAGATTCTGCAAATCGAGGGTGGACAATTAAAGCCAATCTACCGCGTGACATCGGATGAGAGTTGTGCACCCCTGCGGTTCACACCAGACGGCAAACAATTCTACTTACAAACCAATAAGGGGACGAATGTCGATAAAACCGAGCTGCAACTGTTCGACCTCAAAAGCGGCAAGACAAAACTGGTGGAAAAAGATCCGCTGAACGAGGTGGATTTCGGCGGTGCGCTTTTCTCTGATCTCACCAACGAATTGCTGGCCACATTTTATGTTGGCGATCGCGTGCGCATGTATCCACGTCAGAAAAAATTCGCGACCGATTATGCCAAGATGAAAAAGCTTCTCCCCGACGGGGAGATTTCGATTGCCGACATGACCGCGGATGAGAATCTGTGGATGGTGGCGGTCTCGCGCGATGTCGACCCCGGCTCGCGCTATCTCTACGACCGCAAAGCCAATACCGTTGAGTTATTGTATCGCGCGCGGCCGGATTTGCCGACAGAGCATCTGGTAGCGGTTAAACCCGTGCGCTATACGGCCCGCGACGGCTTGACCATTCCCGCTTACCTGGCCCTGCCCAAAGGCCTGCCGGAAAAGAATCTGCCCACGGTCTTATTGATTCACGGAGGACCTTGGGCGCGGGTAATGTGGGGTTATAATCCAGAGATGCAATTCCTCGCTAATCGCGGCTATGCGGTATTAACGATGAATTTCCGTGGCTCCACAGGATATGGCAAAAAATTCCTCAACGCCGGCAACAAACAATGGGGCACCGGCGCCATGCAACACGACATCAGTGATGCGGTTGCGTACCTGATTAAGGAGGGTATTGCCGATCCCAAACGCGTCGCCATCTACGGCGGTTCTTATGGCGGTTATGCCACTTTAGCGGGACTGGCGTTTACGCCTGACCTTTATGCCGCGGGCATTTCCTACGTGGGACCCTCCAACATCATCACGTTGTTGAATTCCATACCGCCCTATTGGGCGCCGATGAAAAAGCTCTTCACCGTGCGCGTCGGTGATATGGAAAATCCCGAGGAGTTGAAGATGCTGCAGGCGCAATCGCCGCTGAACTCAGCCACCAACATCAAAGCGCCGCTGTTGGTCATTCAGGGGGCCAACGATCCGCGGGTGAAAAAACGCGAATCGGATCAAATTGTGGCTGCCTTGCGGGACTTGGGTCGGCAAGTGGAATACATGGTAGCCCCCGATGAAGGCCACGGCTTTGCCGGCAAGGAAAACCGCTTGGCGGTCTATGCGGCCATGGAACGCTTTTTCGCCAAACATTTAGGCGGCCGCTATCAGGAAAACATGCCAGACTATCTCAAAGAAAGACTGGAGGCGTTGAGAGTCGATATCAACACCGTTACGGTCGTAGCGCCTGAAGTCGTGCCAACAGACAAAGGCATGCCAAGGTTCGATGGCGCTCTGCTGAAAGAAGAAACGCTTAAATATAACGTATCACTTGAAATAGGTGGACAGAAACTCAACATGGCAGTCACCCGCACCCTGCAAAAGACCAGTTGTGATGGCAAATCTGTATGGCGCGTGATTGACGAAACCAGTGGCTTTATGGGCACTGCTGCGGATACGCTCGATCTGGATGCCGTTTCGCTATTGCCGTTGCGTCGAGGAGCGAAACAGGGCCCGGCAGTGGTGACGGTAAAATTCGTCGATAAAGAAGTGACTGGCAACATCTCAGCCCAGGGGCAAAACATGCCTATCAGCGTAAAAATGGATGAACCGGTGCTTTCAGAAGGTGCCGGTGTGGAACTGCCGGTCAGCACGCTGCCGTTGGAGGAGGGATATACAGCTCTTATCCATCAGTTCGAACTGATGGCCGGCAAAGCCAAGCCGATGAGCGTCAAAGTGACCGGCAGCGAGTCGGTGATGGTAGGTGGTGCACCGATCGCAGCCTTCAAGGTAGAGATCCAACCTACCGAAGAAGATAGTGGTGGCTCGAAGCTTTGGATTGCCAAGGATAGCCGTCGTATCGTTAAAACCGAAAACCAACTGCCTCCGCAGATGGGGGGTGGAATGGTGATATCGGAATTGGTGCCGTAAAATCAGATCCGTTGGGTGTCCAGTGAGCGGCATTTAGATTGATTCCCAATAAAGCTCGAAATTATTGAACGTTAATAGTCAATATAAAAGCCCCTGTTTGTTCATTATAAACAGGGGCTTTGTTATTAGTAAGTGATTCATCGCCTTTCTTTTTTGCATTGTGTTGCCGAGAGGTGCAGATCAAAACATAGAATGATAGGGTAAAAAAATCAAATGAAGGAATAAACTTACTCGCACGTCATGTCTCTTCGTTCCCCTCTTCAAAATGACAGCGTTCGTGATTACTCTAACAAGTCCGCGCTTTCTGCGTTAGTTATATAAATGAAAGTTGTACAAGTCGGAAGGCGGGGTTTCCCAAGCCGCCCTGCAAAAAGCGGCGTTTAGCTGCCGCACTCCCAAAAACGGAAGATGGGTTTTCCTCCCCACCACAAACGGCGGGCAAGAATGCCCGCATTCCAAAAAAGGAAGGTGGAGTTTTTTTAAATAGCTAACAAGCTAAAGCTTGAACAACGTACCATGGAGGGCGGGTTTTCTAACTCGCCCCAAGTGGCAGGCAAAGTAAGATGTCTCGTCGCTGGCGCTCCTCGACATGACACGTTTTTAGAGGTTTTCACACAGCCACTAAAGCTTGAACAACCTACAGCCGGGTTTTTCAACCTGCCGCATCTGGCGGACGAGAATGATCGCCCTACAGTAAAACCAGGCTAAAGCCTGAACAACGTACAGACGGAAGGCGGGTTTTCCTACCCGCCAAAACGGCGGACAAGAATGACCGCCCTACAGTAAAACCAGGCTAAAGCTTGAACAACGTACCATGGAAGGTGGGGTTTCCTACCCGCCACAAAAGAGGGCAGGAATGCCCGCCCTCCAACTCGCTTCATTTTTAATCACACGTTAAAGCGT
>FWWM01013040.1_pt1 | contig 13601 bp, 16 predicted proteins | sample 2228351 | NCBI WGS metagenome assembly FWWM01 (sample SAMEA103939774, study PRJEB20133) | metagenome | reverse complement strand
ATATAAAACTCTTATTAATTCACTTTTCTACCTTTCACTACACGGGCTTGTTTTTTATATTTCTTAATTTTTTTCAGCTTGATCAGAAGGTAAGTGCTGGCAGAACCCGGTTGGGCATAATAGACCTGTCCGCCATAATCCAATTTCCCACGTCCGTCTTTCCATTCTGCAGCAAGCAACGTAAATCGTCCCCGGTTATTCACGTCACCAAAAACTAAAAATTTGTCGTCGGTTTCAAACGAAACGGCTATTTTATTCTTATCGTAAACCTTAACACAAACCCCCGGAGTATTTTTCGGGATGATCACCTGATCCAAAACCGAAGAACTTGATATCACCACTTTACCGGTTTGGTCAATGTTTTTTTGTTCTTCACTTTTTTCACCTCTTACCAACGTGATATCACTTGACACCCAATATTGTAAACTTTTTAATTGTTCTTCACCAAGCCCATATTGTTCGATTACGGCCTGGTTGATTGGAATCTTGGTTGCACAAGATGTTAACAATACGGCTAATGAAGCCATGAAAAATATCCTTTTCATAATTTTTTTTCTTTAATGGCCTGCAAATATAATACCAATTTGCACATTCCAAATCTTGAATCTGTCAAAATACATTAAAGTATACAAATTCTGTAATAATCTGTCAAAATAAATTTTATCTCAGCACGGCAATTCAACCTTTAAAGCAAATTTTTGTGAAGTTTTCATAAGAATAAATTTTCGGTTACATTTGTTGCATAAATTAATGACGGATGCAAACTCTTGATTTAAATGATAAAACTGTATTAATCACCGGTGGAACCGGTTCATTGGGACAGAGGTTGGTAAAACGAATCTTGCAAGAATGGCCGGGAATTAAGAAGCTAATCATCTATTCTCGCGATGAACATAAACAATTCCACATGTCTCAACAATACCCTTCAAAACAATATCCATTTCTACGTTTTTTTATAGGAGATATACGCGATTTTGACCGTTTGTTGATGGCCACCGAAGATGTTGATTACATCATTCATACGGCTGCGTTAAAACATGTGCCGATTGCCGAATACAATCCAATGGAACCGGTCAAAACCAATATACTTGGAGCCGAAAATTTAATCATGGCTTCATTGCGCAATGGAATCAAAAGAGTGGTGGCGTTATCTACCGACAAAGCAGCTGCACCCATCAATCTTTATGGTGCAACCAAATTGGTGTCTGACAAACTTTTTATTGCAGCCAACAACATCAAAGGTAAAAGGGATATTCGATTTTCTGTGGTAAGATATGGCAATGTGATGGGATCGCAAGGTTCTGTCATACCATTTTTTATGCAAAAAAGAAAAGAGGGCATCATCCCTATAACGGACCCTAAAATGACAAGATTTAACATAACACTCTACGAAGGAGTAAATCTTGTTTTTCATGCACTGGCCAATGCTTGGGGAGGAGAGATATTTGTTCCAAAAATACCATCCTATCGAATCACCGATTTGGCCGAAGCCATTGCCCCCGGTTGTGAAAAAGTCATTGTCGGCATAAGGCCGGGAGAGAAAATTCACGAGGAAATGATTACCTCTTCCGACTCCTACTTTACTTATGATACCGGTAAATATTACGTGATACTTCCCAGTATGCCCTTATTTGATGTTAACGATTTCATCAAGCAATTCAATGCCGTGAAAGTGCCTGAGGGCTTTCAGTACAATTCAGGCACAAACGATAAATTTCTTACCGTAGAAGAGATAAGAGATCTGATTAAAAAACATTTGTATCCCGACTTTCAACCTGTCTAATATGCCTGCCAAAGCATTGTCATATGCCATAATTCCTGCAAGAGGTGGCAGTAAACGAATACCCCGGAAAAATATCAAGGAATTTAACGGAATACCGGTGATAGCCTACCCAATAAAAACAGCCCAAAAAAGCGGTTTGTTCGATAAGATTTTTGTTTCTACCGAGGACCCCGGAATAGCATCCATTGCAGCTAAATATGGTGCGGAAGTTATGCCCCGAAGTGCACTCAATGCCAATGATTATGCCACAACATCGGATGTGTTGAAAGAAGTTGTTGAACAATGGAAAGAACTTAATCTTTTGCCCGCCAGGGCTTGTTGCATTTATCCGGTAACCCCATTGTTGCAAATCAAATTTTTGGAAGAAGGTTATAAAAAATTGCTTACCGGCAAGTATCACTCTGTTTTCCCTGTGGTCAAATTTCCGTCTTCAATCTTCCGTGCTTTGACAGCAGATGAAAATGGTTATATAAAATTTATTTTTCCTGAAAATCAAAATAAGCGTACACAGGACCTTCCTGAAGCATATTATGATGTCGGTCAGTTTTACTGGTTTGATGTAGAAAAATTTATACAAGCCGGACAATTGATTACGTCTGAAAGCGGATTTATTGTCTTGCCGGAATATTTCATACAAGATGTGGACAATCCGGCCGATTGGCAAATGCTTGAATGGAAATACCGGATTCTTTCGTCCAATGGAATAATAGAGAAATTATTCTAAATTCATTCACTCCAACAAATCCCAACTCAGCGGAGTTCCTTTTTTAATGCTTACACGTACTTTCTTACCAATCACATCGGAAAGATATTTGGGAGCAAGGCCCACACCGGGACGAATCGATCTTACATGATCTTCTGTCAGAATTTCCCCGGCATGGATGTCTTTCACAATAAACAAAGAACGGCCAAAAACTCTCGATTTTTTCGATTTCTCGGTCAATTCATAGGTGATTTTGCCCAATGCCTTTTCAACATTTCTTACGGCATCGACCATGTTTTTAAATTCGCCGGGAGTTAAAGAAAATTCTTTGTCAGGGCTATCGATACTTTTGTCAAGAATAAAATGTTTTTCTATGATTCTGGCCCCTAAAGCTACGGCAGCCACAGGCACTTCTGTACCCAATGTGTGATCCGACAATCCTGCTTCCACACAAAACGTTTCTTTCAAATTTGGAATGGTCCTGAGGTTGATTTCATCATACGGTGCAGGATACGCTGAGGTGCATTTTAATAACACTATTTGATCATTGCCGACTTTTTTGCAAGTATCAACAGCTTCTTGTATCTCACATAAAGTGGCTATGCCGGTGGAAATGATCATAGGTTTGCCTTTAGTGGCGGCATATTCTATCAATGGCAGGTCTGTAATTTCAAAAGATGCAATTTTGTATGCAGGGACATTCAGAGTTTCCAAAAAATCCACAGAGGTTTTATCAAATGGCGTTGAAAAAAATATCATGCCCAAATTTTCGGTCAATTCCTTCAGTTCGTGATGCCATTCCCAGGGAGTATAGGCCTCTTGGTATAGATTGTACAGCGTTTTTCCATCCCAAAGAGTTCCGTACTTGATTTGAAAATAGTCGTTTGAGCTGTCGATGGTCATCGTATCCGGAGTGTATGTTTGCAATTTCACTGCATCGGCACCGGCTTCTTTCATGGCATAAATAGTATCTTTGGCTATCCGGATATCTTGTCCGTGATTGGCAGATAATTCGGCAACAATCAACACTTTTTCATTTATGTCGAAATTGGAAATTTTCATATGCTTTTTTCTTTTGGATTAATTTGAGACATAATTATGACATTATACCAACGGTTATCCCTGAAAACATAATCTCTCAAGGTCCCTTCAACTTCAAATCCTGCTTGATTATATAGTTCTATGGCTTTTTGATTGTTTTCCATGACTTCCAATCTTAATGTATGCAAATTTAACACATCAAACGCCGTTTTTTTTATCAACCCGATCAATATTCTACCTTTGCTTTTTCTTTTGTTGTTGGGGTTTGCATAGATGCCCAATAAGCATCTTTTGTGTGTTTGATTGATTTGATTAAAATAAATCACACCTAATTCCGCCTCATCTTTTTTTACCAAGAAATATAGATCTGAAGAATTATTTTTAAGATTTTCCACAAATTGCAAGTGTTCTTTGAAGGAGATTATTTTGTCGTTATACATCCAACGCCTGATGCTTTCATGATTTCTCCATTTTAAAATGTTTTCGAGTTCGGAATGGGGCAGTTGTGTAAAATTGATGAGTGTACAATCGTCTATATTTAATATGTCGATGTTTGATTTCATTAACGTAAACTTCTGATCAATTCGAAAGCTTCAGCGAAAGCACAACCAACTTCCAGCCCTCTTTGTTTAGCTTTTATACGAATTCCTTCCAAACTTCGGGGATGAGGGTACTCACGCAGTTCATTTTGATATTCTGCCATAGCTTTAACTTTGAGTTCTATGGTTGATTCAATATTGAAATAAACGTTTGGTGAAAATTTCAAAGGGTAATTCCATTCCGAAGAAGAAAGAATCTCGCCGGCATAAATTTCCTTGACGGTTTCTCCATGAATGGGGCGGGTAGCAGTCAAAACGGCACGGTAGGTAATTTGATGATCAATGTTGAGATCATGTTGTGAATGAGTGAAAATTATAGACGGTTTTATTTTGTTTTTTATTTTCTCTACTTCTTTGACAACATCCAATAGGTCGACATTGTCGAAACGATTGTCGGGCAAATCGCAAGTAAACACCTCTTTAATGCCAATCACCTCATTTGCTTTGACAATCTCATTTTTCAATTTTTTCAGCTCTTGTTGACGTGCATCAGGGTTTCTTTTATCGTCTCTTGAGGTAACACCTTCGCCCAAAATCAAAGTATAGGCCTCACAGCCCTCCTGAATAAGCCGTGCCACCGTGCCGAAACACGCCAATACTTCATCATCGGGATGGGCATAAACCAATAGCAAAGTTTTCTTCATATTTTCATTTTTAAGATTGACTGGAATTTTCTGTAATTTCAAATTTTCCGGTCAAAAGACCGGATTTTTTTTGAATGCCGGAGAAAATTATTTTAAATTGACCAAGTTGAATATAAGCACGGGGATATCCTTCGGCATCTACCATACGGATAAAGTCATAGATATCTTGCAATGTTTCAAAATGTTGATTGAACATATCGCTTTCTTCGGGTTTTCGTCTTGTGAAATAGACAGGCGTGCCTTGTTGTGGAACAGGTATCGGGCGATGGTTGAGAATATAAGGTATCATGTCGAAAAAAATTATGTCTGATGCACTCATATACAATTCTTCGGCACTACCAAGACCAACGTAAAAATTCCTCTTCAAATAAATGTCTCCTCCGTCGGTTTCCTGACCGGCTTTGATGGCCGAAATTTTTGTGCGGTAAATTTTTTGCCGTATTAAATTTTGTAATGGACTGCCTCCTCGGCCAAAAGGTAAATCTGTCATATGAAAAACCACACATTCGTATTTTTCGTAAATCGCTTCAGGTATTTTCCATGACCAGTGAGGAAAAAAAATATAGCTGGGGTTTAGATTTTGTAACCATGTGTTGTTGAGGTCTTCCTTTCGGTGGATGATATGTATTTGATAACTACCGTCAAGTTGTTTTTTCAAAACTTCAGCGTTTCGGAGGTTCCAAGACTTGATGGCTGCAATGATGATGTTTTCGGCACTCACAATAGTATGTTTATTGAATTTTTTTCATTAATTCCCTGTAAATTCTGAATACCCCCTGCCCATCGATGAGGTTTTGACCCATGTGTGACATGCTTTGTCTCTTTTCGTAACTAATCATAGAGTCCAGATTTGAAAGTAATACGGATGACAGATTTTGATCATTCCAATTGCCAAGGTGAATGGTAAATCCGGCTTTTTCACAATAAGCCACATTTCCGGATTGGTTGTCTGCAGTTAAAATAGACATTGCCGGAGTGCCTGTTGCGGCAAGTTCATACAGAGTTTGTCCCCCGGCACTTATGGCTATATCGCTTTCCAACATGGTTTTTTTCATCAATCCTGCATCAGGCAAATATATCAAATTAGTGTTTTGGTCGGCAGTTTTTTTGATTTGGTCAATATTTTTATATCCTCCTCCAATGATGACATTTTTCTGTAATGTGGGAAATTTCTTCTTGATGATAGACAAAACAACCGGAGTAAGATTTCTAAAATCATCTCCGCCAAAAGTTAGCATAATGCTCGTCAATTCTTTGTGAATTATTCTTGCCGGCAAATCCCAAAATTCTTTTCTCATGGGTAAATATTCTACGCCCAGCAAATATTCAACACCTTCGATAGATGGATACTTGAGGTGTTTTGCGTGTATATTTCCATTGATGACTATTCCCGGAGGATATGCCAAACGGTTATTGTCGTCGTAATAGACAGCAATCTTAGTGTGTTGTCGAATAGCACGATAAAGGTCAAGGCCGGCAAGATAACTGTCAATGACCACGATGTCGCTGCCTTGTATAATCTCTGTCAGATATTCCGGTTGTTCAATCCAGTCAAAAACATGTGCCTGACAGTTTTTTAATAGGGGGTTGATGGAGGTGTCTCCGTTGACAATCAGGACAGGTACAATGCCATGAAGCTCAAAGACCTGATAAATAGCCATCATTCTGGTTAGATGACCAAAACCTTTGCTGATGCTTGCTTCGGTTATGATACAAATTTTCATGACGGGAAATGAAAGGAATACCGCTGTGTTTATAACAAAAAAGCCCGGTTTTCCGGGCTTTTCCAATAGTTATTCGGAAAAATTACAATTTGACTCTTTTGTATGTTTTTTCGTCGGATACAGTCAGTTTTTTTCTGCCTTTTTTACGGCGACGGGATAAAACTTTTCTACCGTCTTTGCTGGCCATTCTTTCACGGAATCCGTGTTTGTTTCTTCTAACTCTTTTAGATGGTTGATATGTTCTTTTCATAAGAAAATTGTTTACTCAATTTTTGGGCTGCAAATATACTTTAATTTTTTATTTATGCAATTGAAAATTTAAAATTGTTCGAAAGCCGAAAAGAAAAATGAGGCCTCGATGCGGGCATTTTCGTCGCTGTCGCTTCCATGAATGGCATTTTTGGCTTTTGATTCTGCAAATTTTTTACGAATAGTTCCTTCTGCAGCTTCTGCAGGGTCGGTGCTCCCTATTAGTTTACGAAAATCTTCTACAGCATTTTCTTTTTCCAGGATAGCAGCCACTACCGGTCCGGACGACATGTATTCAACTAACTCAGCATAGAAAGGTCTCTCTTTGTGAACTTCATAAAACTTACCGGCCAATTCTCTGCTGAGACGAGTCATTTTTAAAGCTTTGATTCTAAATCCCGCAGAAGTTATCATACTTAAAATATCACCGGTAAAATTTTTTTCAACAGCTTCCGGTTTAATCATGGTAAAAGTGATATTTCCTTTCATGTTTCTTTAATTTTGCCGCAAAACAATGAATTTTTTTTGAAAAAACGTATGTTTTGAATAAAATTCGCCCGGGTGTATAAAATTTGCAAAAAAAGACCAAAAATTTTTGGTGATTTTTTAAATTTGTAAAAAATAGTACATGGACGATAGTTTTTTTGATTGGGACGATTTCGATGAATACAAGGAATTTCGCGATTTGTTGGATAAATATGAAAAATCGCTGGAAAGCGGATCTCCTGTATTTCTTGACCCGGATGAGTTTGAAGAAATAATTGACTATTATCTTGCTACCAATCAACATCAAAAAGCTCAAGGTGCCATTGAACTTGCATTGCAATTTTATCCCGGATCTTCGGGAGTTATATTGTTGCAGGCGAGATCTTTTTTGGAAGCACACAAGCCGCAAAAGGCTTTGGAAATAATTAACCAATATGAACCCAACTTCCAACCTGATGCAGAATGGTTTCTTGTGAAGGGAGATATTTACAATCAACTTCAACAGCATGAAAAAGCCATACAGTGCTACAAAAAATCATTGGAATTTATCACCGATACGGACAAATATTTTGAATCGGATGTTTATTTAAGGATCGCTTATCTCTATCAAAAAATCGACAATTATGTCAAAGCCATCGAATACTTTAAAAGAGTGTTGGATGTGATGCCGGAAGATGAGATTACATTATATGAAGTAGCACATTGCTATAACATGATGGATGATGATGACGGCGGGATAGAATTTTTGAAAAATTTCCTATCCCGAAATATATACAGTGCCACTGCTTTTGTATTATTAGGCGAGTTCTTTCACAACAAAGGTTTGTATGAAAAAGCGCTTGATGCCTATGAATATGCCATAGCCATCAACAAAGATTATGCCCAGGCCTATATCAACAAAGCTGAAACATACATAGAACTCGAACAATATGAAGATGCCCTGGAAACATTGGAAGAATATAAAGCCGGAAAAACACTTATCGACGAGCATGCCCGGTATCTTTATGGAATAGCTCTTGCCCGCACAGGGCAACATAAGAGAGCCATGAATGTTTTCAGAAACCTGATCAAAAACGACCCATTTAATGCCGAAGTTTGGTATGAGATGGCATATTTGGCATTTGAAACATCCGACTATCATTCCGCCCGGCATTATATCCGGAAGGCAATTGATCTGGACGATGAAGATGCCGAATATTACTGGCTTGCAGGTATGATTGCCAACAAATTATTGATGTTTGAAGAGGCAAGGGTTTTCTATATTCAGGCACTGAACGGGGATGAAAGTGTCCGCAAAAAAGCATTTTTAGCATTGTTATATAACATGCTACAATTTGATGTTGAAATTTACGAATTGAATTTACCTTTGCCCGGGCATTCCGGTTTGGAAATAGATTTACCGGATATATTTGCTTTGACTACTGCTCATGACCGCTCTGCCGAAGATTGGGCTATGTTTTTCTTGAAACAATTGCCTGAACTAAAAGAAGTTGATCAATTGGCGTTTCAGATTGCTCTCGAAAAACTCATTTCACTGGCAATAAATTATTTCTACGGAAGAAATAAAAATTGTGCTTATGACATTATCGAACAGCTGGTAAAAAATCATAAACAAGAGACCATCAGTTGTTTACAGGAAGAATTTGCAGAATTCGTTAAAAGTGATTTACATTTGCAGAAAATTTTAGAATCTTAAAATTTACATGAAACATCAAACGTATTACAATTATCAATTGACATATTTGCCTAACCGTACGGTAAAGCCAAGAGATGTTGGATTGACCATGGTGATGGATAAAGGTTTGAGTGTACGCCAGGCAGAAGATTTGGTACAAACAGCCGGTCATATCATTGATGTGGTGAAATTGGGCTTTGGAACCTCTTTGATTACAGGTGGATTGAAAGAAAAAGTGAAGGTTTATCAAAATGCAGGCATACAGGTCTATCTGGGAGGAACTTTATTTGAAGCATTTTTGGTCAGAAAAAGATTCCGTGAGTATTTAAAACTTGTCGATTCGCTTGGATTGACTCATGTTGAAATTTCAGACGGATCCATCTATCTCAATCACGAGACGAAGTGCAAATACATTCAAAAACTTTCAAAAAACTACACAGTATTCTCTGAAGTGGGATCGAAAGAAGAGGGTATATTGATTAGTCCCGGCAAGTGGATTTCAATGATGGAAAAAGAACTGGATAGTGGATCGTCAAAAGTGATTGCCGAAGCCCGTGAAAGTGGTACAGTGGGAATATACCGTCCCAGCGGTTCGGCTCATAGCGTTTTGGTCAACAAAATTTTGAAAAAAATTCCTGCCGAGAAAATTATATGGGAAGCACCCAAAAAAAACCAACAGATTTATTTTATCAAACTACTGGGAGCAAACGTTAATTTGGGCAATATTGCTCCGGAAGAAGCCATTCCTGTGGAAACCTTACGTTTGGGTTTAAGAGGCGATACGTTCTTTGAACATCTTCCTGAGAAAGTGAAAAAATTGCATAAAGCACGTTAAAAGTGGATTGGTTAAAGCGTTTATTTGATTTTATCTTGCACATTGACGTGCACTTGCTCGAATTGATACATCAATACGGCACCTGGGTTTATGTCATTTTGTTTTTGATTATTTTCGTAGAAACCGGTCTGGTTGTCATGCCTTTTTTGCCCGGAGATTCGTTGTTGTTTGCCGCCGGTGCTTTTGCCGCACAAGGAAGCTTAAATATATTTGTTTTGTTGATTTTGCTCTTTGTGGCTGCCGTGATAGGAGATTCTTTAAATTACTATTTGGGTAAAACCATCGGATTGAAAGTATTGCAATGGAAAGTGGGTGGAAAAAATTTGGTGAAAAAAGAGTACATTGATAAAACCAAAGAATTTTATGCAAAGTATGGCTCTAAAACGATAGTCATTGCCAGATTTGTTCCGATTGTCAGAACATTTGCACCTTTTGTTGCGGGAGTTGGAGATATGCAGTATCGGAAGTTTATTTTTTATAATATCGCCGGTGGTTTCATTTGGGTATTTTTATTGACATTGGCCGGTTATTTCTTTGGCAATATACCTATTGTGAAAAACCATTTCGAAAAAGTCATATTTTTGATCATTTTCATCTCAATATTGCCAATAATTACCGAATGGATAAAACATTTGTTGAAAAAGAGAAAAAAATCTACGGACTCATCGGTAAAAGTTTAAAACATTCCTTTTCACGTAAATATTTTTTGGAAAAATTTTCAAAAGAGAAGATCCATGCCGATTATTTAAACTGGGAAATTAATGATGTCGAAGAAATCTATCACTTGATAGATAAATATCCCGGCATCGAAGGATTTAATGTGACTATTCCTTTTAAAGAAGCCGTAATAAATCATTTGCATTGGCTCACAGAAGAAGCCAAAGATATTGGTGCGGTCAATACCGTCAAAGTTATCCATATAAAAAAAGGTATATTGCTGACAGGACATAATACCGATGCAACGGCCTTTGAAGATACCTTAAAACCTTTATTGGGTAAACATCACAATAAAGCATTGATATTGGGAAGTGGCGGAGCATCAAAGGCAGTCGGGTATGTTTTGAGAAAATTAAATATCGATTTTTTAATTGTTTCCCGAAAGGCAAGTTTTCAAAAAAATTTTATTACATACGATCAGATAAGTAAAGACATCATGGAACAATATCCATTGATAATCAATTCCACGCCAATGGGAATGTTTCCGCAAATACATGTCAGGCCCTCTTTGCCTGTGGAATATTTTAATGAATCACACCTTGTGTATGATTTGATTTACAATCCTGAAAATACACTCTTGATGCAGGAAGCCAAAAGAAGAGGGGCCACTGCAGTAAACGGTCTTCAGATGCTTTACCGCCAGGCAGATCTTGCATGGGAATACTGGAATAATTGTTTGTTGATTTTTTAATCATGTTAGTTTCATTAAAATACTTAATTTTACGGGAAAAATCAGAATTATGGAAATGACAGCTACCAAGATGACTACTGAAGATTACATAGCACTGGAAAACCAATATGGGGCGCATAATTACCATCCACTGCCGGTGGTGTTGGAAAGAGGAGAGGGGGTGTATGTATGGGATGTGGAAGGGAAAAGATATTTTGATTTTTTGAGTGCTTATTCGGCCGTAAATCAAGGGCATGGACATCCGCGTATCATAGAGGCCTTTATACAACAAGCCCGCAAGTTAACACTTACTTCCAGGGCCTTTTACAACAAAGAACTGGGGTTATTCGAAAAATTTATCACCAATTTGTTTGGTTACGATAAGGTGTTGATGATGAACACCGGGGCAGAAGCTGTAGAAACAGCCATAAAACTCGCCCGAAAGTGGGGTTATGAAAAAAAAGGCGTGCAACCGGAAAAAGCAACCATTGTGGTGTGCGAAAATAATTTCCACGGACGTACGACCACCATCATTTCTTTTTCGACAGATCCACAAAGCAGGGAAAATTTTGGGCCTTATACTCCGGGGTTTATTACAATACCTTATAACAACACAGCAGCATTGGAAGAAGTATTGTCGAACAATCACAATATCGTTGGATTTCTCGTAGAACCAATTCAAGGTGAGGCAGGGGTGTATGTGCCGGATGAAGGGTATTTAAAATCTGCCGAAGAAATTTGCCATAAGCACAATGTGTTGTTCATGGCCGATGAAATTCAAACAGGCCTTGGCAGAACGGGTAAGTTGTTGGCATGTATGTACGAAAACGTCCGCCCGGACATACTAATTTTAGGGAAAGCGCTTTCCGGGGGCACGATGCCTGTATCTGCAGTGCTGGCAGATGACGAAATTATGTTGACAATTAAGCCCGGACAACATGGTTCCACCTTTGGTGGCAATCCTTTGGCATGCAGAGTGGCTACCGAAGCTCTGAATGTATTGTTAGATGAACATCTTGCAGAAAATGCTGCCGAAAAAGGAGAAAAATTGAGGATTGCCCTGAATAAAATTGCTGACCAAAGCAATGGGTTGATTCAGACCGTGAGGGGAAAAGGTTTATTAAATGCCATTGTGATTAATTGCGATGAAGATAGCGATAAGGCATGGAAATTTTGTTTGTTATTAAAAGAAAACGGTTTGCTAGCCAAGCCGACGCATGGCAATATTATCAGATTTGCCCCTCCATTAATTATCAATGATCAACAATTACAAGAATGCATTGCCATTATTGAAAAAACAGTGAATGACTTCAATTCAACAATGTATCACTATTTTTTTGCCTGACATAAACAATTTACTTGTATCTTGGCATATATGCCCGATCGGTCATTTTTTTGCATAAATTAAGCCCCATTGTATTAAGGAGATGGTAAGGTTATTCAGGAATTTTATTTATTTTTGTAAAAAATCATTTAACCATGTTAAAAAAGTATCTTTATATCATAGCAGGTCTTGCATTTGTGTCATTATTTTCTTTTAACCCAAAAAATGAGGCCGAATTGAAAATCTCAGGGAATGACGACGTGAAAGTTGGTTTGAACATTGGCAATAAAGCTCCCGAAATTGTGATGAACGATCCTGAAGGCAAACCCATAGCATTATCTTCATTGAAAGGAAAGATGGTATTGATTGATTTCTGGGCTTCGTGGTGCGGTCCATGCCGTCGTGAGAATCCTTTTGTGGTGAAAGCTTATCATGAGTTTAAAGACAAAAAATTTAAAAACGGTAAATCATTTACAATTTACAGTGTGTCTTTGGACAATAATAAAGAGGCATGGAAAGCTGCCATTGAAAAAGATGGCTTGACATGGCCTTATCATGTGAGTGATTTGCGTGGGTGGAGCAACAGTGCCGCTCAGATGTACGGAGTATATTCCATACCTTCCAATGTTTTGATAGATGGAGACGGTATCATACTTGCCAAGAATCTAAGGGGCGAAGCTCTTACGGAGTTTTTAAGAAACCAGTTGAAGTGATTAGTGCTCGGGTCAATTTCGACAGAAGTTTTCTTCTTTGATAAATCTTTTACTTCCAATCCGGCAACGACCTCAAATTTAAATTAAGGAAATCGGGATCTATTAAATTTGGTCAATTTTTTAATTAGTTCCTCCTGAAAAACCCGGAAACATTCACTTTATTCACTGTTTATCAATAACTTATTGTTGAAAAATAGTCAGGATATTAACTGCGAAATTACAAATAAATTGCTACTATCGGACAAAAATCTTGCAAATTATATTGAAAAAACTAATAAAGAAATCCAAGGGAATTTGTTGAGGAGGTAATGTAATACTACCCAAAATTTAGATTTCTTGTAAAGTTGAAAAAAGTCTATATGAGTATACACACAAGTTTCTCATTTAACAAATTTAGAAAAATTTTCAAAAAATTTGCCCCGGCAACTATGCCTACGA
>FWWM01013039.1_pt1 | contig 13602 bp, 17 predicted proteins | sample 2228351 | NCBI WGS metagenome assembly FWWM01 (sample SAMEA103939774, study PRJEB20133) | metagenome | reverse complement strand
TTGTTATCGTTGACTTTAGCACCTTTTTGCCATTATGCACAGCATTAATTACGGTCATCAAGAAAAAGAGTTTTTCAACAGCCTGCTAGAACCCATTTCAAAACCTCTATTTCTGTCACCCTGAGCGCAGCGAATGGTCTCAAGTAATTGAAAATACGAGATTCTTCGCTTCGCTCAGAATGACAATTTTATAAGATATGGGGTTTTGAAGTAGGTTCTAAGCATTGCGAATTCTTACACCCTATTGTGCAGACGAAAAAAAAGGGGGAAGCCGCCTGGCCTCACCCCCTGATTTCCCTGGTGGAGCTGAAGGATTTGAAGTCCTGACCTCCTGCAGGCGAATGAGGTCAGGGGGTTTTCTTTTTTTGCCCATAAAATCACAACTTACTGAAATAAATGGATTTTAAGGTGCATAAACATTAAAGGGAATAGGCTAGCAAAAGGCATTAAAGAAAATGAGACCGTTGCATAAAGGGTGATTCCAGACGTTTCTTTTTCTGAAGAGACGCCGGATAAGAGTTCAAGTTGACGATTTGTTGGCTACTAAGACGATTTCACCTCGATTTTTAAAGCTTATTGGTTCCGTGAACCCGTATACCGGGTTTCAGTTTCAATGTTCAGCGACATGAGCCCCAGAGAGGGTTGGACTGCGCAGCTTTAAGAAATTAACCCAGCGTTTGAGGTTCACCACCAGGGCCACCATGAGCGTTTGGACGCTCACTTTTGCCAGCCCCAATAGAGGGCTCGGCGCAGACCGTGAAACTTTTTGCACTCGGCGAACTTTCTTTCGATTTTGGGGCGCTCTCGCCAAGACTTCCGAGGCCGTCCGAGTCGAGGAGAGCGGAGCTGCAGACCGGGAGAGACCCCCGGGGCTGGGAGGTGGGCTCGGTTGGCTTTCGGGTCGGAGGCCTTGTCAGCCGTCAACTCCCGGGGCTGGGGCTGGGCCAACTCGGGCAGGAGCGCCCGGCCCGGGACGTTCCCCGGTGTGGTCTTCACCTGGACAATGAAGTCTGAATCGGCGTCCTGCACCACGTGAATCCACGGGGAAGTCTTTCAGGGCGGCTTTGATAAAGGAGAAGTCTACGGCCCGGCAGAGATCGGAAAGGAGGTGGGGGCGCCGACGCAGCAGCTGGTCGTAGATGAAGTTACCCAAGAAGGAGCCGTTGGCGCTGCCGGCCTTGCTCATGGGACTTCCAAGGGAAAAATATTATTTCTCTGATATTACAACAAGTTGAGCAATTTCGCGAGAGAATTATCACCTTGATTTAAACAATTTTTCCGATGTATTTCTCAACAATCTCAAATTCACACCACATTTTTCCATCACTCGCCAGCCATCCGGCGTGCCCGGCAAAAGGAGAGGGGAGTGCTTGCCAAACGAGATTCGTGGGGTAAAATACCTAATATTCTGGGCCTTGAACAGCACCGGCAAAAGATAAAACATAATTTAAATCTCCTGGAAGGAATCTCCTAACAACGACCCGCAAACTTTATTCTGGGAGAAGGTTTGCTGCCGGGGGCCCGGTTTCCGGTGGCTATCTCCTCACAAAAACAACCGACACATCGTGTTTGTTGATCCAACCCCCGGGAAGCGGTTGGAAAAGGAGCAGGAGCCATGCTAGAAGAATACCCCAAAAAAATAACTCTGCCGGATAGTCTCAGGTTGACCCTAAGACCCATGACCCGGGATGATCAATATGCGCTCTACAATTTTTTTATCAACCTGGCGGAAGAAGACCGGCGCTTTCTGCGCAACGACGTAACTGACCGCAAACTCATTGAAAAATGGGCCCGCAATTTGAACTATGACCTTGTTCTGCCGATTTTGGCGGAACACGATGGCCGCATCGTGGCCAACGCCACCCTCCATTACCAGACCTTCGGTTGGGGGCGGCATGTGGCCGAGATCCGGATTTCCATCTCCCCCGAGTTTCAGGGCCGGCGCCTGGGTGCCGCCTTACTGAAGGAGCTCACTCATCTGGCGGCGCAGAATGGGGTAAAGAAGCTTCTCGCCAGAATCGTGACCAACCGGGAGGGGGTCATTCGGGCCTTTGAGCGGGCGGGATTCAAAAAGCTCACGGTATTGCAAAATTATGTGAAGGACTTACAGACTCAGCAGTATGCCGATATTGCCCTCCTGGTCAAGGAGCTGCCGGCAACGACCCATTAGCGAGTTTACAAGGGAGACAGCCGCATGCAAAAGGTGGTGATTGCCAGCGCCGTGAGAACCGCGATCGGCGCTTTTGGTGGGACTTTGCGGGACGTCCCGGCGGTGGAGCTGGGCGGCATCGTTATCAAGGAAGTTCTGCGCCGGGCCAAGATCAGGCAGGACAAAGTGGACCTGGTTATCATGGGGAACGTGCTGCAGGCCGGGGAGGGCCAGAACCCCTCCCGTCAGGCCGCCTTGCTGGCGGATATTTCCCAATACACTCCGGCCATCACCGTCAACGCCGTGTGCGGTTCCGGCATGGAAGCGGTGATCACCGCCACCCAGAAAATTCAGGTGGGGGCGGCGGACATCGTGGTGGCCGGCGGGATGGAGTCCATGAGCCAGGCGCCTTTTATCCTGCCCCAGGCCCGGTGGGGGGCCCGCATGGGTCATGTGCAAATCCTGGACACCCTGATCCATGACGGCCTGTGGTGCTCTTTCGGGGACACCCACATGGGGATTACCGCCGAAAACGTGGCGGAGCGTTTCCACCTCAGCCGGGAGGAACAGGACGCCTTTGCGGCCTTAAGCCAGCAGAAGGCGGAAGCGGCCATCAAGTCCGGCCGTTTCAAGGATGAGATCGTCCCGGTGGAAATACCCCAAAGGAAGGGCGAACCGATCATCTTCGACACCGACGAGTTTCCTCGGTTCGGCACCACCGTGGAAAAGTTGAGCAAACTGAAACCGGCTTTTGCCAAAAACGGCACCATTACTGCAGGGAATTCCTCGGGCATCAATGACGGCGCCGCCGCCCTCCTTCTCATGACTGAGGAACGGGCCCTGAAGATGGGCGTCCGCCCCATGGGCAGGATTGATGCTTACAGCTGTGAGGGATGCGAGCCGGAACTCATGGGCACCGGCCCCATTTATGCGGTGCGCCGGGCCATCGAAAAGGTGAGCGAGGAACGGGGGAAAAAGATTCAATTGGTGGAACTGAACGAGGCCTTTGCGGCCCAATCCTTAGCCTGCCTCAAGGAACTCAACCTGCCCCCGGAAATCGTCAACGTCAACGGCGGCGCCATCGCCTTGGGCCACCCCATCGGCTGCAGCGGGGCCAGGATCCTGGTGACCCTGCTCTATGAGATGCAAAAACGCGACGTGGAGGTGGGCCTGGCCAGCCTGTGCGTGGGTGGGGGCATGGGGTATGCGATGATCGTGGAGCGGGGCTGGTATTTTTAAGGGTAAACCACTGTTGTCCGCCATCAGCAAAGCAGGAGAAATCATGGACAAACTGACGAAGCTCCTTATCAGCACGTATCCCCAAACCGTCTCCCTGGAAGATGGTACCCTCATAACCCTCAGACCCTTGTTGAAAGCGGATGAGGCCGCGTTGTTGAACTATTTCGGCAGCCTTCCCCCAGAGGACCGCATGTGCCTCAAGGAGGACGTGACCGACCCCAAGGTCATCGAGGGCTGGATTTACGATTTAGATTACGACCACATCCTTCCCCTCGTTGCCCTGCACAATGGGAATATCGTGGGAGACGCCACCCTGCACTTCAACCCCATCGGCTGGACCAAACATCAGGGGGAGGTGCGCCTGACCACTTCCCCCCACTACCGGGTCCGGGGGTTGGGGACCATCCTGGTGCAAAACCTCATTGACCTGGCCACCCAACTGGGCTTGGAACAGATTCACGTGGAGGTCCCGCCGGTGCTGGACAAGGCCTTTTATCTGTTTGAAAAAATGGGATTTAAGGAGGTGGCGAAACTGCCGGGCTTTGTGAAGGACCTGGAGGGGAAAGAGTCCGACCTGGTGCTTCTGGTGAAATACCTCTAGAACCTATTTCAAACCCCGAAATCTTCTAAAATTGTCATGCTGGGCGAAGCGAAGAATCTTGTATTTTCAATTAGTTGAGACTTTTCGCGGCGCTCAGGATGACAGGAAGAGCGGTTTGCAAATGGGTTCCAGTCAGGACCCGGTGGTGTGGGGGGCCGAGCGCCCAAGCCGCGCGAGGATGCCCCGGCATCTTATTCCTCCCCTTCCCCTTCCTCCGGGGCTTTTTTCGGCCCGGCCAGGGGAAAGAGCTCCAGCCAGGATGGCAAGGGGGTCAAGCCGGCCAGGGCTTTCTGGGTCAGGTCAGAAAAATCCTGCCCCAATTCCAGCCATTTTTTAAACTGGGCGTCCATGGCGCTTTTGTAGGCCAGATAATTTTTCAAGGTCTGCTCCAGGTACTTATCGAAAAACTCGCTCAATACGCTGTCCCCATAGCGGATCAGGAGGGTAAGCAGCGAAACCGGGAGCAGCAGGGTTTTCCTCTTGACCTCCTCCAGGACGATCTGGGTGAGGATAAAGGCGGTGACGTCCTCCCCGGTTTTGTCATCCCGGATCTCGACCTCCCGTCCCTGCTTGACCAGGTCGGCGACCTGGCTCAGGCTGACAAAAGCGCTCTTTCCGGTATCATAAAGGCGCCGGTTGGCGTATTTTTTCAGGACCACTTTTTCAGGCATGGCGGCCGTCTCCTCTGATGAAGGTATAAAATGATTTTTTGCAAAAAGCAAATATTTCTCTCATATAGGCTTTCTCTATGGATAAAAAATATTTTACATTGCAAAAATTTTCCTTGACAAGGGCACCCCGGGAAATTATAGTGGAGGAAAATCCCCACTGGCTGAGCCCCAAGGAGAAAAACCTGATGGATCCCAAAAAACTGGCCACCCAAATGATCGCCTACTACAAAACCACCTTTGACAATTCCTTTAACGCCCTGATGACGCTCCGGGAGCAGATGGAGCGTACCGCCAACCTGTTCTGGGGACAGATGGTCAGCCTCCCCGAAGAGGCCAGGAAAGGGCTGAACGAGTGGACCAAGTCCCACAAAAAGACCTGCGAAGACTTCAAAAAAATGGTGGATGACGGCTTCAAGAATCTGGAGTCCTTCACCGCTTAACCCAAGCAGGGCGAACTATCCCGAACCCAGGAGGAGAACGTAATGATGGACCCCCAGAAGATGGGCAAACAGATGATGGATTTTTACAAGTCCACCTTCGACAATTCCTTTAACGCCATGATGATGCTCCAGGAGCAGATGGAGCGCATGGCCAACCTGCTTTGGGGACAGATGATCAATGTCCCTGACGAAGTGAAAAAGGGTTTGGCGGAGTGGAGCAAATCCTACAAGAAAAGCTGTGAGGATTTCAAGAAGGCGGTGGACGACCACTTCAAAAAGTTGGAGTCTTTTTTCGCCGAAGCGGAAAAGCCGGAAAAGAGCAAAACCGCCTAAACCACTGACGTGGGCGGGGTGCCGGTTCCCGGCATCCCGTCTCTCCCGATCTTTGAGACCCTCTCCCCGCGCCCAGCTTCTGGTCAAGGCGCGGGGAATGGAGGGCACCTCTGCTGGAGGGGGAATTTGCTGCGCTGGACGCGGCGGCCCCACAGATCCCGCAAAGAAGCCCTGGGTTTTTCAGATTCACCCCCAAACCGGGTTTAGCCGGGTGGAAAGGACAGATTGATGCCAGAGACGAAAACCATCGAACTGGCCCTCCAGGGAGGCGGCGCCCATGGGGCCTTTACTTGGGGGGTCCTGGACCGCCTCTTGGAGGATGACCGGATAGTCATCGAAGGCATCTGCGGGACCAGCGCCGGGGCCATGAACGCCGTGGTGCTGGCCGACGGCCTGGACACCGGCGGCAAGGAAGGGGCGCGTCAGGCCCTCCGGAAATTCTGGTCAGAAGTGAGCAGGGCCGGAGCCTTTTCCCCTTTCCAACGCACCTGGCTGGATCACCTGATGGGCCGCTGGAATCTGGATTATTCCCCCGGCTACATATTTTTTGACCATCTGACCCGCCTGCTGTCGCCATATCAATTGAACCCCTTCAATATTCAACCGCTGCGCCAACTCATCTCCTCCCTGGTGGATTTTGAGCATGTCCGCCATTGCCCGGGCATTAAGCTTTTCGTGGTGGCCACCAACGTGCGCACCGGCAAGCAGAAGATTTTCCGCCGCCAGGAGATGACCGTGGACATGGTGATGGCCTCCGCCTGTCTGCCTTACATTTTTCAGGCCGTGGAAATCGACGGGGAGGCGTACTGGGATGGGGGCTACATGGGCAATCCGGCTTTATTTCCCCTGGTGAATGACACCGCCTCCCAGGACATTGTCATTGTCCAGATCAACCCCTTGTATCGGGAGGAAATCCCCCGCACGGCCCCGGAAATCTTTAACCGTATCAATGAGATCACCTTTAATGCCAGTCTGATCAAAGAAATCCGGGCCATCGCTATTTTAAAGGAATTTATTAAGACGGCGAACCTGGAGGATCAGAAATTCAGGGATGTCTTTTTCCACCTTATTGCCAATGATGAGGAGCTCAATCCCCTGCACGTCTCCAGCAAGTTCAACACTGAATGGGCTTTTTTCATGCACCTGCATGATGTCGGTTATCGGACCACTTCGAACTGGCTGGATCAGAACTTTGAGACCCTGGGAAAACGGTCCAGCCTCGATTACGAGTCATTCTATTTGAAGTGGAAAGATGACAATTTATGATCGAAATTCTCAGCATTGTCGCGGCCCTGCTCCTCTTAATGTTTTTTGCCTACCGCGGCATCACCGTGGTCATCATGGCGCCGCTCATGGCCTCCCTGGCCGTGCTCCTGGCAGGGGACACCCTGATTTTGGGGGCCTATACCCAGGTGTTCATGCGGGCCACCGGCAATTTCATCATCTTGTATTTCCCTTTGTTTCTGCTGGGCGCCATCTTCGGCAAACTCATGGATGATAGCGGTTCGGCCCAGGCCATCTCGCAATGGGCCGTAAGAACCTTCGGGGAGAAGCGCTCCATCCTCGTGGTGGTGTTGTCCTGCGCCTTGCTGACCTACGGCGGGGTCTCGCTGTTTGTGGTGGCCTTTGCCGTGGTTCCCATCGCCGAAGTCCTGTTCCGGGGCAACGGCCTCCCCAAGAGACTGATCCCGGGCGCCGTGGCCCTGGGGGCCTTTTCTTTCACTATGACCGCCTTGCCGGGCACCCCGGCCATTCAGAATGCCATTCCCATGCCGTTTTTCGGGACCACCCCCTTTGCCGCGCCGGTTCTCGGGATCATCGCCGGCGGAATCATGCTGGTGCTGGGCATGCTGTGGCTCAACCGCAGGGCGGCTCAAGCCGCCGCCCGGGGGGAAGGCTACGGGGAGCATCGTGACGCGGCGCCACAGGTGGACAAAAAAATGCGGGCCCGTGCCGAAGGCGAGGGGTTTGACCTCGGGGAGGTGGGCCAGCGGGCGGCGACCGGGCGCAGCCCGGGCATTCTCACCGCCCTGGCGCCCATCATCCTGGTCATTGCCCTGAATTATCTTTTCAGCCGGGTGATCCTGCCGGCCTTGGACACCTCCTTCCTGGCCCTCCCGGCCTACGGCGAAACAGATCTCGCCGCGGTGATCGGCATCTGGTCCATCATTGCCGCCCTGGCCTTTTCCATTTTGCTGGTTATTGCCCTCAATTGGCAAAGATTCTCCAACCTGGGCGACAGCGTGGACTCCGGGGCCAATGCCTCGGTGATGCCCATCTTCAACACCGCCAGCCTGGTGGGCTTCGGGGCGGTTATTGCGCTCTTGCCTGCCTTTGCCCACATCTCCCGGGGGGTTTTCACCCTTGGCGGAGACAATCCGCTCATCTCCCTGGCCCTGTCGGTGGGCGTCCTGGCGGGCATCACCGGTTCGGCTTCCGGGGGCATGAGTATTGTGCTGCAGTCCATGGGAGCCAAATTTGCCGAGATGGCCGTGGCTGCCGGGATATCCCTGGACCTCATGCATCGGGTCACCGCCCTCGCCGCCGGCGGTCTTGACTGCCTGCCCCATGGGGGCGCGGTCCTTACCTTGCTGCAAATCTGCAACCTCGGACACCGGGAGTCGTATTCTGACATTTTTGCGGTTGCCGTGGCAGCGCCGGTTATCGCCCTCATAGTTGTTATTATTCTGGGTTCGCTGTTTGGGTCATTTTAAAAAGGGGACGCCCCGTTTCAAGGAGTGGAGAAATGTTTGATCAACAAAAGATGACCAAACAGATTTTTGCGTTTTACAGGACCACCTTCAACAATTTCTTTACCGTCATGATGATGTTCCAGGAACAGATGTTGCGCCTGGCCAAACTCCAATGGGCCCTGATGTCCAGTATCCCTGACGAGGGCAAAAAGGTTTTTGCCGAGTGGTGCCAATCCTACAAGAAGAGTTGCGAGGATTTCAAAAAAGTGGTGGATGAAGGCTTCGCCAGGTTGGAATCTTTCTTCTCTGATAAGTGAAAGAGAGAAGCTCACAATTCTTTGATGGCCCAAACGGTTGGGTCGCCGGACGAAGGGACGTTTAAGGTTTACCCTTTGAGCAACCGAGGCATAATCACGCTACCTTGGGGCGGAAATACTCCTTTGGGGAAATCGGGAGAGAGGAATGTCTGAAGCGAAAAATCTACCCTCAAATATTTTCGAATTGGCCGCCGTCTCCCCGGAGACGGCCCTGGAAACCCAAGCCAAGCTTATCTCGGCTACCGTTGATCAGGCCCGTTTCCTGCAGACCTATTGGGTCGGATTGTGCCGCTATATCCAGGACTTCATGGAGCCCTCATTTTCTGCTTTGGAATCATTTAGAATTACGGAAAAAGAAAAGCTTCGGGAACATCCGCCCCAGGATAATATCAAGGATTATACGCAACTTCTGGAATTCCTCCAAGAATTGTCCAATAAGGGGATGATTCATGGGTTAAAGACCATTCATAAATATCATGCCGATCAGTTCCATCAACTTGCACAGGCCTGGTTCAATACTTTGTTTCAACGGGAAGGTGAGGATATCGCCTCGTTTATGGCCCGACAGGCCAGGTTAATGGACCTGGTGGTTCACGAATATCCCCAGGCTATCAGGAATATCGAGCCGGAGTACGGCTTTCACTTTGATGACGGCAACTATGTTCTGGCGGCGGAGACCGAACGCTTTTACCTGTACCAGGTATTGCCTCGGGACAAGTCGGTCAAGGTGCGCAAAAAGGCCAAGCCCATTGTCATCATCCCTCCCTTTGTGCTGGGGGCCAACATTTTGGCATTTTTGCCGGGAGAGGGGAAAAGCTTTGTTCACTGCTTCGCGAACCAGGGCATTCCCACCTACGTCCGCATTGTGAAAGATATCTATGCCAACCCCGCGGTCCAGGTCATGACCGGGGAAGATGACTGCCTGGACACCAAATTCTTCCTGGAGCAGGTCAAGGCCGCCCACGGTCAGGCGTCAACTCTCTGTGGCTACTGCCAGGGAGGGTTCACTGCGGTGATCAATTATCTGTCCGGGGAATTGGATGGCTTGGTGGACACCCTCATCACCAGCGTGGCGCCCATGGACGGGACCCGCAGCAAGGGGCTGTCGGCCTTTCTGGCCCAGATCCCCAAACGCTTTGAGGATATCAGCTTTGCCTTCAAACAGCTGGACAACGGGAACAAAGTGGTAAACGGCCGCCTCATGAGCTGGGTGTTTAAACTGAAAAGCCTGGAAAAAGAAAACCCCGTGGTGGCTTTCTACCGAGACCTGAAGCTATTCGAAAAGACCTTGAAGATCAACAAAACCGCGGCGGCCATCAATTACTGGATGATCTACGATCAAACGGATCTGCCGGTGGCAATCAGCAAGTTGAGCTACGACTCCTACACCATCCCGGTGGCGGAGGATGGCACCCTGCCGGTAAAGCTGTTCGGGCGGACCCTTAACTTTCGGCGCACGCAAGAAAAGGGCGTCAGGTGGCTTATCTGCATTGCCGAGAAGGATGAACTGGTGGAAAAGGAATCCGCCTTGGCGCCCTTGGATTGGGTGGATGCGGAGGTGGCCATTTTTCCCAAAGGCCACGTGGCTATCGCCACCAGTTGGTCGATGCCCACCAGCGAATGCTCCCTGGACCGGTGTTTTCTGGACTATCGGGGGCCGGTGCGCTTCCACTTGGACGTGGAGGCGGAAAAGGAGCAAGCTGCCGCCGGGGCATCCCCCAAAAGGACCCAGAAAGCCCCCGAGCCCCTGACGGGTGCGCCCAAGAAGCAGGAAAACTGAAATGAATCGACCTTTTTTGGAGTTCTGGGGGAAGGTCCTCCTGGAGGCCGCCAAGAGTCAAAAACGCCTGGAGGATATGGTCGAAGCGCTCCAGAGGGGTTTCTGGAGTTTCCCGGACTATGCCAAGCTGTTTCAGGCAGCGTATGACCTCGAGAAAGAAGCCGGGGACAGCGCCGATTATTTCGCCCTGTGGAAGCAAGCGGAGGAAAATTTCCGGGAATCTTTCCGGGAATACTTCAAGCTCATGGGGATGGTGCCCAAAGAGGACTATGACGCCGTCGTGCGGGAAAATGAGCAGCTCAAGGAAAAGGTCATGGACCAGGAAGAATCCCTCAGGCAATTGCACCTGCTGGTAGATGAGAAGGGCATGGGGCTGGAAGCCGCCAGCCTGGAATTTCACAAGCTCATCAAAAAACAGGGGGAGCAATTCCAGAAGCTCTTCATGGGGTTGAGCGAAGCGGTTCAGGAAGAGGAAAACAAAACCTGAATAATCCTGAAGGTCGGCGGTGGCGACAGGATTTCAGGGGCATTTTTTATCTCCAGGAAAGGACAAACACGGCATGCTGGAAATCAGGGAGGCAGTGGCGGTTATCACCGGAGGAGCCGGTGGGATCGGCGAGGAATTGGCAAAATATTGGGTCCGCCACGGAGGTAAGGTGGTGTTGGGGGACATCAACCGCGACTCATTGAGCCGGGTGGAGGCGGAGATCAAGGCCATGGGCGGCCAGGTGGCCGCCATGGTCTGTGACACCACCAAAGAAGAGGATTGCGGCCGCCTGGCGGATTTGGCCATAGAAACCTTCGGCGGCATCAACTTGGTGGCCCCGGCCGCGGGCATCATCCGTGACGGCCTCATGGTGGCCCCGGACCGGGAGACCGGCAAGGTGACCAAGAAGATGTCCTTGGCCAATTTCCAGGCCGTGATCGACATCAACCTGACCGGGGTGTTCCTGACCGTCCGGGAGTGCGCCGAGCGCATGATCAATCACGGCTGCCGGGGTCTCATTTGCCTGTTTTCCTCCACCGGCTCCCTGGGCACCGCCGGTCAGCTCAATTATTCTTCCACGAAAGCGGCCATGAGCGTCATGCCCAAAGTCCTCACGGCGGAGTTCTTCCGTCGCGGCTTGGGGGACAAGCTGCGTTGTGTGGCCATCGCCCCGGGTTATGTGGGCACCCCCATGGTGAAGGGCATGGACCAAAAGGCCCTGGGGAAAATTCTTGAGCAGGTGCCCATCGGCCGCCTCATTGAACCTGCGGAAGTGGCCTCCCTCATCGGAGAGCTTTACCGCAACGAAGCCATCGCCGGGGAGACCTTTTTCATTCACGGCGGCCTTCGTCTGGGTTCCAAAGGCTGAGGCATCGCCCCCAAAACCCGATTACCCGGGCAACGCCCACGACCCCGGCCCCTTACCCGGCCGGGGTTTTGCATCGGCGCCTCGTCAGGGCTGCTCCCTCATTGTCCTGCATCCGGTTTTTGGGACACCAGTTTCCCTTAAGCCCCCCTGGCGAGTTCTCTGCCAGCCAGGTGGCGCGGGCCTGCCAGGGGCCCTGAGAGCCGGTTTTTCGCCAGCCCTACCTATGGTGGAGGTTCACCAACCCCCGGACCGCAGTCTTTATCTCCCCGATATTCTGAAACGCCAGACTATAGATAACCTGCTCTTTGCGGGTCCGGATAAAGCGTTCGGCCACGCCCTTGGTCTGGGGTTGCTCGAGAAAGGCAAAGCCGGAGCTGATACCCCAGAGTTTCAGCGGGTTCTTGCAATGGTCCGACCGGTATCGGGCGCCGTGCTCTGACCGCAGAGCCTCACCTCGGCCGGTGTCCTGCCCCTTTTCCAGGCATTAAAGCTCCACACCCAACTCCCGGAAGAGCTGCTCCATGGGCTCCCCTCAAATGAGGCTTCCCCCCCCACCGGCGTCCCCAGTCTCCCCCTGCCTCCCGGGGATGGCACCGGGAGAAGGCCCGGTAGGAGGTGCAGCCGCAGTGCGCTCCAGGAATTCGCGGACGCCACTTGATAGCAATGGTTTTTTAAAAAATTTCCGGACGGGTCACAAAGTACCCCGGGGGGGCCGTCCCCCGGTTTTGGTTTGTGGGACGAGAAGAGGGGGCACCAAGGACCCACCTGCGGGCGGCGGCGGGCAGGCATCCCCGAGTTCGAATGTCTGGCAAGGCACCAAGGAAAGCCAGCAAGGCCAAAAGGCGGTCTTCAGGGATAAGAACACCAGCGGCAGGTTACCGCGGGGGGAGCGGCAGGGTGGATCACCGCAAGCCAGGCAGACAACCCCTGGTCCACCGCCAGGATCCGAATCCCCGCCTGAACTTGATCGAATTGGCCACCTTGGTTTTTTCGTAAAATTCGCATTTTCCGTAGGTTTGAGATAATGCCAGGGTCATGCTAAGGAGTCACCTGGCAGGTGGATTACCATGATCCCCAGGGTAAAAGGATAATGAAGTGCTTTCCCAAGAAGGCCGATGCCGAGGCTTACCTGGGAAAGGTTCAGGCGGCCAAGCGGGAGGAGCGATATTACGATATCTTTGATGTAAAGAAAGAGATACAGATCACTTTCAACGAACTGGCCGACCGATATGTGGATAACTTCAGGGGGCAGAGGTCCTTCAAAGACTTTAAGAGTCATGTGATAAGCCATCTGCGGGAAGTCTTTGGGGACCGGCGGATTTCTGAAATTACCTATCTTGACCTTGAGACTTACAGGAATTGGCGCAAAGCCACCTTAACCAAGGCAGGTAAACCAAGGACAGACGCAAGCGTCAACCGGGATATGGCAATCCTGGGGCACATGTTAAACAAGGCGGTTGAGTGGAGCTTGTTAGAAAGCTCCCCCTTCAAGAAGGGCAAGCGGCTGATGTTCATAGAAAACAATCATCGGCTGCGCTTCCTTACGGATGCTGAGGTTGAGGCCCTGCTTCAGGCTTGTGACGATCTGAAAACCCATTCCCCCCATCTGCGCCCCATTGTGGAAACGGCCCTGCTCACCGGCATGCGGCGGGGAGAGGTTCTTTCCCTGAGGTGGGAGCAAATCAGAAACGGCTTCATCTACCTGCGGGAGACCAAGGCACACAAGGCCCGGCAAATCCCCATCAATGACCGGTTGGCCGAAGTGCTCAAGGAAGTGCGCCGAAAAAATCAGCTAAAATCGGAATATGTGTTTTGCGACCCCCAGGGAAGACGGTTTTATGAGGTGAAGCGATCCTTTACCTCAGCCTGCCGGCGGGTCGGCTTGGAGGACTTCCGGTTTCATGACCTGAGACACACGTTTGCCTCCCGGCTAGCAGGCTGTTGAAAAACCACTGAAATCAGGCTTGTCATCCTCTTTGAGGACGATTTCGATACCTTTATGACGGGCAAACTCCCGGAAAAAT
>FWWM01013036.1_pt1 | contig 13605 bp, 12 predicted proteins | sample 2228351 | NCBI WGS metagenome assembly FWWM01 (sample SAMEA103939774, study PRJEB20133) | metagenome | reverse complement strand
TGGCAGGCGGTTGTAGCCCACGCCGTTCGAACTCCTGCTCGATGCGCCGCCAGCCTGAGGGTTGCTCCTGTTCCAGTCGCTCTGCTAACCGCTGAGCCACCCGTTCGTCCGAGAGCCAGCGTTCGCGCACCAGCCATTCGAGCGTGCGCTGTACGATTGGCTCTGGGAAGCCCTTTGCCCGCAGTCGCGCCGCCATCTCCTGCTGAGAATAGTCGCGCCGTGAAAGCCAGCGCAACGCGATGCGTTTCGCCTGCACGAGAAGCGCCTCGTCCATCATCGCGCTCCACATCCTGAACCGTCGCTTGCCGTGCCTCTGGGCAGTGCCGAATCTTCACTCCAGAATGATACCCGCTTGCAGACGGGAATCAACTCTTTTCCCGGCACTGCGCTCATGGGCGAGACGCCCGTGAAACGCTTGATGGGCAGGATGCCCAAGCCACTTTGCACGGGCGAGACGCCCGTGAAACGCCACCGCTCATAGGTGGGATCAACTCTTTTCCCAAAGTTGAAGGACGACGGCGAGGGGGGCATCGGTGCGGATGGAGTTGCCTGAATGATGTACGCCGGACGCGCGATAGCCACGCTCGCGCAAAAACTTAATTGCCTCGCGCGTGGGAGGCACTGAACAGTCTAACTTATCCGCCAGCCCTGAGAGATTGTACACAATCGGCAGTTCGTCCAGCTCGCGATTGAGCTTGGTGATAAAGCGACGCGCGTCGGCAAAATATTCCTCATGTGCCGTGCGGAACATCGCGCCCAAAAAGGCATGGTCATGCAACGGTCCCAGCCACAGGGGTCCAATCCAGCGGACGGTTTGCGCGGGGTCATACTCCTGAATGAGGGGTGCGGGCACGCCCGCGTGCGCGATACGATACTCGCCGTCGGGCATCTGCACGATAAAGCCCAAATGTTCCGCGTTGAAGTTGCGTGTGCCTTTGAACACGCGCATCAGCACGCGCCAGCAATAGCCATCGAACAGACTGAAAATGGGCACGCCATGCATATTCGCCTGCACCAATCGCCGCTGGAGGAAGCCGACCAGAATGCGCAGTCCGAACTCGTGGCATTCGCGCCCCAGTGCCGAAACGGCATCGTAGGACTTGAGCGCCTCGCCACGCTGGGCGCCGCACAGCACGGGCGCGTCGGTCGCCGTCACATAGAGCAGTCCCTCCCAGCGAATCACGCCCGTTGTCCATGGGATGAAGGGCGCAGGTGAGCCGAACGGGTCTAAATCCACCCAATCGAACCGCTCATCCTCCAGATAGAGTCGGGCGAGCAGCCGCTGGGCAAGTTCGTTGTGCAGTGCCACACGCGGCTCCCCGTCCAGAACGCTTTTGAGGTAATCGAAGGCGTCGTAGTTCGCATCGTTCACCAAGATGTGCGCGACGGGCGCCTCGGCGAGGTAGCGGCGCGTGCGCAGTCCCAGTCCCGCCATCAGCTCCAGCACTTTGAGCGGGCGTTCCAACTGTTCCGCCTCGACCCGCATCGCCAGCACGCCCAAATCGCGCCCCAGTCGCGCACGCGGATTGTAGAACACCCGCTCGCTGACAGGCAGATGGAATTCAACCGCGCCCTCACGATAGAGCTCTGTCGCCATCGCAGAGATAAAGTGTAGCATGGTGGACAGGCATTCGTCCCCATGCACTGCTTATGGAGAGCGGGCTGTCTCGCGCCAGTAAATATCGCGCGTCTCGATAATAGTAAAGGGGTCGTGGCACTGGATGGCAATATGTCCCTCGCGAAATGCGCTATCGTGGGTATCGACCGTTTTCTGTCCGTTGATGAAAATCTGGATATGGTCGCCGCGCGCCACGATGCGCATCGAGAACCATGCCTCATCGCGCGTGAGCAGGCGCGTCGCTCGTGCCTGACGATAAAGCGACCCTGTGAAGGGTTGATTCTCTATATGGTTATACACCTGCGCCTCATAGCCGACCGGCCAGTTGTTCGGGTTCTCGGGGTTGGGGCGGGCGCGGAAATAGATGCCGTTGTTCGGCTTGAACTGCTCCGGGCGCACCGAGCGGACGCGAATCATCGCCCTCAGCTCAAAGTCGCGGAAGGTGCGCTCGGTGAACAGGTGTCCCATCCCGCCCTGTCCAATCAGCACGCCCTCCTTCACCTCCCAGCGTGCCAGCCCCGTGGCGAACCAGCCTGTGAGATCTTTGCCATTAAAAAGCGGTTGCCAGCCTTCGTTGCACTCATTCGGCTTCAGTAGTTTGATGCGCAGGTTGCGGAACCGTACCGTCACGCCTGGGTGGTGCTGTTGGAAGCCAATCACGCCCCGTGAAAACTCGTGCAAATCGGCGTCCTGCACCGTTTCGCCATTAATCGTCACCTGAATACGGCTGCCACACGCGCGGATTTCGAAGCGGTTCCACTGCTTTTCGGGCGCGATTTCGCGCATACGCTCCAGATGGGTGGGCACGCGCCCGTAGATACTGCCCGTCGGGTTGTTTGGGTCTTGCAGGCTGATTTGGATTTCATAGCCCTGAATCCAGGGCGTAGGGGTGCGTTGGGCACGAATGAAAATCCCGCTGTTCGATTCGTGCGTTTCGCCCCGATCGATCCAATACTCGCCGCGCAGGATGAAGTTGTCATATTCGGCTTCAGTGCCGATCCAGCCTGCGCCATGGGTGGGTCCCACCAGCTCACCGCGTTCGACGCGCCATTCGGGTCCGGCGTAAACCTTCCAACCGCGCAGGTCGTTGCCGTTGAACAGGGGTCGGAAGCCCTCCCGCCGTTCGGCAGGCGCCAACTGCGCCCAAACGAGGCTCAACAGCACCCACATTCCGAGCAGACAGCCCAACCGTCGCATACACATTTTTCGCTTAGCATCCATTGCCGAAGCCAAACAGGACCAGGAGCAAATCGGCGTCGTCCACGATGCCATCACCATTCACATCCTCTGACAAGCCCGTGCCTGTCTGTCCAAAGGCGAACAGCACTGCGAGCAGGTCAGCGTCATCGACACAGCCGTTGCCATTCGTGTCGCCCGTGCGCCAGGTGTCCAGCAGATAGCCTTCCGTGCGTTCGGTCGCGGAATTGAAACCCTTCCCTACGATATAACGCCCGTTGGCGGAGGTGGCATATGCCACATCCAGACGCGAGCCATCCGTTAAGAGCTGAGCGAAGACCGTGTTCAAATCCTCCATCCCTTTGTCCGCGCTCCATTGGAAGGCGCGCCAGCAGTAGTTGCTGTCCTCAGATCTGCCCACCACCACCCTGCCATCAGCTGAGATGCCGAATGCCTCACTTTCGTACCCGCCGGGCAGCACATCGAGGTTCTGCATCCCGTTATGGGTGGTCCATCGGAAGGCGCGCCAGCGTCCTTCGCTATCCTGCGCTCTGCCTGCTATGATGGCACCATCGGCTGAGATGCTTCGTGCTTCGCTCCATTCGCCCCCCAGCGTGCCCAAATCTTGCATCCCGTTATGGGTGGTCCATCGGAAGGCGCGCCAGCGTCCTTCGCCATCCTGCGCCCGACCTGTTATGATAGTGCCATCCGCCGAGACGCCGTATGCCTCGCTCCATGCACCACCCAGTGTGCCCAGCTCCCGCATTCCGCCTACCTCCGTCCAGCGGAAAGCGCGATAGAAGCCGACGGCATTCGTTGCCACCCCCACAACAGCCGCGCCATTGTGCGACACGCCCAGCGCCTTGCTATAGTCGCCGTTGGGTAGCACGCCCAGATCCTGCATGCCAAACTCTGGCGTCCATCGAAAAGCGTGATAAGCGCCGTCGGCTGTTGTTGACACGCCCACCACAACTGTCCCCTCGGGCGACACGCCCAGCGCCTCGCTATAGTTGCCGCCGGGCAGGACGCCCAGATCCTGCATCCCGCTCGCCGCTGTCCAGCGGAAGGCGTGATAGTAGCCGTCCCCAGCGACAGCAAGCCCCACCACGACCGAGCCATCTGCCGAGACACCGCAGGCAGTGCTCTCCGAACCACCCAGCGTGCCCAGCCAGATCAGTCGCTGTGCCTCGCTCCTGCCAATAAGCAGACCAGCGCTGACCAGCAGTCCCATAAAAGCCTTCGCATACGCACTCATAAAGGTTCCCCCTTCCTATTATAACCTATCGGTTCCCTTCGCGCCACACGAGCCACACGAAGCGGGGCAGGTTGCGCACTTTGGCGATTTTGCGCGGGTCATGCAGGAGTCGCCAGAGCCATTCCAGTCCGTAGCGTTGCATCCAACGCGGGGCACGCCGAACCACGCCCGCATACACATCGAAACTGCCTCCCACTCCCACCGAAACGGGCACACCGAGCGCGTCCTTGTGGCGGGCAATCCACTTCTCTTGGCGGGGCATGCCCATCCCGACCATCAGCACATCGGGGCGCACCGCCCGAATCTGCTCCAGCAGGGCAGGCTCCTCATCGGGCGAGAAGTAGCCGTGATGCATGCCCACAATCTGCGCGTTCGGGAACGCCTGGAGCAGGTTCTGCCTCGCGCGTTGCGCCACACCAGGCGCGGCGCCCAGCAGATAGAGCCGATAGCCCCGCTCGTGGCTCAAGCGGGTCAGCTGCGCCACCAGCTCCACCCCTGGCACTCGTTCGGGGAACGGCTGTCCGCGCCGGCGCGCCGCCCAGATTAAGCCCGCACCGTCGGGCGTGACCAAATCGGCAGTTTGCAGAAGTGTGCGAAATTCTTTATCTTGCTGAGCCAGCACCAGTGCGTTCGCATCGGCGGTAATCACCATGCGGGGGACTCGTTCGGCAATCCATCGCTCGATGCAGTTCAGGGTGTCCTGCATGCCCACACGATGCACGCGCACGCCTAAAATCACTATTGCGGGCAGTGTCCCGCTCCCCACTTCCGCCAACACGCCCTCCATGCCCTTTCGAGGATACCCAAATCCGTGAGCTTAATCGCGGAGCAGGCATGAAAGATTTTGAAGAGTCTTCATTTTGGAATGAAGACTGTGCATTGGGAATGAAGACTCGTCATTTTGGCTCGGTAGGGGTGTAGTAGGAGCCGCGCCTTCTCCCATGTAGAGTTAACTTGCCTTCCTGAACGAGCCTTTTTAGCAGATAAGATGCCTGATACTCACGAATTTGACATAACTCGGCGGCTTCCTTGCGGGTGATTCGCCCGTGCGCCTTGGCATATTGCAAAAGCATCTGCACCATTTGAGGAAAGTCAAAGCCCCGAGTACGGACATAAGCAGCCTTTTCGCCCAGCAGGCGGTAAGTAGCAGCCGATAAGTGGTAGGAGCGCCCTTTGCGTTCGCCACGTGCTTCCAAGATCCCTGCCTCCACCAATCGCTCCAGAACAGCTCGTGCCTCCGTCTCCGATCTTTGGATAAGGGAGGCAGCTGCCTGAGTAGTTAAGCGCCGCTCCTGCCAAAGGTAGTTGAGTAATAGCAGTTCGTTCAAACCCAGAGGTCGTTGGGCTTGATTCTGCTCTACGACCAGTCGCACGAAGGTAAGGTTCGCTTCGCCACCAGGCAGCACCAAAATCACATCTGTAGAAGTGCTACGCTCGTATGACGGAGCGGGACGACCATTCCGCAACTGTTCGGCAAAGATGATATCAATACCTCGCCCTGTTCGTTCCACAATCCCCGCTCGCTTGAAAGCATCAGCTAAGAGTGGGTTGCGAGGACGCGGAGGCGTCACCAGAATGTTGCCCAAGTGCACCCCTTCAGGGAACCCACCTGGGTTAGAAATCTCTATTCGGTCTGGATACCATTGAATGTGAACGGCTCCCAAACGGGTATAATCGCGGTGAATCAGGGCATTAGCAACGGCTTCACGAAAAGCCCGCTCTGAGTAGTCAGGAACGCTTACACGCAACAACCCTACCATCAACTCCTTCTCCTTATTGCGGGCGCGATAGCGGCTAAGGATTGCCTCCATAGTGCGGAGTAGTGGATAGTGGAAGAATTCATTAGTCTCCACTTGCTCGCCTGAAAATACTTGGAAAGCCACCTCATGGGTGGGAATGAACCTTCTCAAAGCTTCCTCTTTGCCGAAGAGAAGCAGCCCTAACGCCCGAATAGAGATGCTCTCATCAGAGTGAACCTCAACTGCTCCTAACGCTTTTGCTACTTCTAAATCAGAAAGCTCTAATAATACGGTGTCGCCTTGACCTCGGCTTTCCCGAACGAAACGACGGAAACGCTCGAACTCCAGCGAATCAAGGTCTTCCCAGCAAGCTTCAGGAATAGGCAATTTTGAGTAATCCAAGATTCCTCGGTGCGCCAGCATAGATTGCATCTCGTGGAAATGGAATGGTCGGCATTCAGGCTTGCCCCTGCCACCTATAGTACGTTGAAGGTAAATTCCGTCGGCAGTACCAACAGGCTCGCGGGATGGAGGCACTTCAATGACGAGTATTTCTTTGTCTTCCATAGGCACCACGCAAACTTGACAGGTAATGGAGGGGCGTGTGCGATTGGCAACGAGGGCTTGGATACGAATAGGGTCTGTCCATCCTCCATGACGAGGACGGGCGCCTGTGATACGACCGTCGTCCTCCACCCCTACCAAAATGTAGCCTATTTCACTACTGGGGCGGTTTGCAAGGCATACAACGGCTTTCACTAACTCATCATCCGAAAGGGGCTTGCCCTCCTCACCTTTAAACTCCACATTCAAGCTTTCACCTTTGCTAATTAGCTGCATCAGTTCTTCAGGCGCCATCACCAGGTCATCACCTCCGCGGATTTTTTCTCCCTTCGCGCCACACGAGCCACACGAAGCGGGGCAGGTTGCGCACTTTGGCGATTTTGCGCGGGTCATGCAGGAGTCGCCAGAGCCATTCCAGTCCGTAGCGTTGCATCCAACGCGGGGCACGCCGAACCACGCCCGCTGGTGTCTGTCGAATATAGTGAAACACCTCTTGAAGGTCTGTATTGACACGCTTGCGTGTATACAGAAACTGTACTTCTGCTAATACGATAGCAGGGATAACGATTTGTGCGTTAGGATCAGAAAACGCCCGCAGGGCGCGAGGCGACAAGGAAGGATTGCCTTCCAGTAACCACACCAGTGCGTGCGTATCGCTAATGTAAGTCATCATTTCTCATCGTGAGTTTCAGGTTGTGTCCAGTTCCACTCCAGCTGGGCATCTCGAATCTCTTGTTCTGTGGAGTGGGCATGCCCTTTCAGGATGCCGTAGAGGTCGCCGAGCGTTCGTGTGGGCGTTGTCTCCTCTGGCAGTACCATCACCCGCACGCGCTTCCCCTTCAATTCAGGGTGCTGTGCCGTCAGCTCTTCCCAGATGCCCTCTATCACTTGGATCGAAGCCATATTATTATCATACCTGAAATTCTCTCTGCCCTATTTATGTGCTCCTCCTCAGCACTTTCCCTGCGCGGGCGCCTGTGTATTGCCCGTCGCGCAGTACCCAGCGCCCGTTTAGCAGGAGGTGCACGACCCCTTCCGCCAGTTGATGCGGCTCGCGGAAGGTGGCACGGTCGGTGATGCGGGCGTAATCGAACACCACAAGGTCGGCATACGCGCCCGGTTGGAGCACGCCCCGGTCGGTCAGCCCCAATCGTGTGGCGGGCAGACCCGTCATTTTGAAAATCGCCTCCTCCAGCGTCAGCAGTCCCTCCTCGCGCACATAGTGGCGCAGGACGCGCGGGAAAGTGCCATAGCTGCGCGGATGGGGGCGCTCCTGACGCATTTTGTGGGGGTCGTTGCCCGCGCCATCGGAGCCGACCATCGTGAGCGGGTAGCGCAGAACGGTGCGCAGGTCGTCCTCACTGAGGTTGAAGCAGGCGACGCCTATATACAGCCCTTCCTTCACCAGCAGATCCAGAATGAACTCCTCAGGTGATTGACCTGCCTCTGCTGCCGCCTGTGCCACAGATAGCCCCTGCAGGGCACGGTTGCCAGGCACGGAGCCGATGAGCGCGGTTTCCCAGTCGGCATAGCGCTCGCGCATCTCGTGCAGGATGCGCGGGCGTGTCTCAGGGTCGCGCAGGCGCGTGAGCACCTCGGCAGGCTCGCCGTTCAGCGCCCAGTCAGGCAGGCATGCGACCGCCATCGAGGTTTGGTACGCGGTGTAGGGATAGACATCGAGCATCACATCCAGCCCGCGCTGGATGGCGTCGTCGACCATCTGCAGGGTTTGGTGCACCTTGCCCCAGTTGCGATGCCCTTCGGCTTTGTGGTGCGACAATTGCAGAGGCAGTTCGGCGCGTTCGGCGATTTCGAGGGCTTCCGTCACGCTTTCGATGAGCCGATCGCCTTCACTGCGCAGGTGCGTGGCGTAGAAGCCGTCATAGTGCCCAGCGACCTTCGCCAGCTCAATCAGCTCCTGCGTGTCGGCATAACAGCCGGGCACATACTCCAGCCCTGTGGAGAAGCCCCACGCGCCCGCCTCCATACAGAGGGCGACCTCGCGCTTCATGGCGTCCAGTTCGGCGGGTGTCGGGGCGCGTCGGTCGAAGTTCATCACCTTTTTGCGCAGAGTGCCGTGCGCACACAGAAAAATGATGTTCGTGCCGACCCCTTGCGATTCCAGACGCTGTAGATGCTCGTCGAAACTGTTCCAGTCCACTTCGATGCCGTAAGGCTTGAGCCAGCGTTGTTCCTGTTGGAAGAGTGGGGAGGTGTCAATCTGGGCGACGCCCAGTCCGCAGTTGCCCACCACCTGCGTGCCGACGCCTTGATAGAGCATGCTGAGCTGGTCTGGATTGGGCAAAAGCGAGAAGTCGGAATGGGTGTGAATGTCAATAAAAGCGGGCGCCACGCACAGTCCCTCCACATTCACCACCATGCCTGCCTGCCAATCGTCCAGCTCACCGATGGCGACGATGCGCTCATCAAGAATGGCGACATCGGCGCATCCGCCCGGCACGCCTGTGCCCTCGTACACGATGCCCCCACGCAGTAGAATATCACATCGCCCCTTCTCCATGTGCATGGGGAATAGGATACCTGCTGAGACCCGCTTCCTGCGGGTTATTCGGCGTAGCCGTCGGGGTGTTTCAGGAGCCAGCGATAGGCGTGCTCGATCATAATAGCCAAGTTGGGGTAGCGGGGTTGCCAGTTCAGCTCGCGGTGGGCTTTCTCAGCGGAAGCGACCAATCGGGCGGGGTCGCCCGCGCGGTGGGGCGCATAGCGCACAGGGATAGGCTTGCCCACCACCTGTTCCGCCGTTCGGATGACCTCCAGCACCGAATAGCCCTGCCCGTTGCCCAAGTTGTAGACGGTGCTGGGCGCGCCCGCACGCAGTTGCTGAAGGGCGAGGTAGTGCGCTTCGCATAAGTCCATCACATGGATATAGTCGCGAACGCAGGTGCCGTCGCGCGTGTCGTAGTCGTTGCCGAAGATATGGATCGCTTTGCGCTTGCCCATCGCGGTGAACAGCACGAGCGGGATGAGGTGCTCTTCGGGGCGATGGTCTTCGCCCAGCTCGCCCTCGGGGTCGGCGCCCGCCGCGTTGAAATAGCGCAGAGCAACTGAGCGGATGCCATACGCCTGCCCGTACCAGTGGAGCATGCCCTCCATTACACGCTTCGTCTCGCCATAGGTGTTGGTCGGCTGGAGCGGGTGATGCTCTGGAATGGGCAACTTTTGGGGTTCGCCATAGACCGCCGCGGTGGAGGAGAAGATTATCTGTTCCACGCCATGCGTGCGCATCGCCTCCAACAGGTAGAAACAGCCCAGCACATTGTTGTTGTAATATTTGGCGGGTTCACGCATCGATTCACCCGCGAAGATGGAGGCGGCGAAGTGCATCACGCACTCGATGGGGTGGCGGGTGAAGACACGGTGCAGGGCGTGCGGGTCGCGCAGGTCGCCCTCTTCCACAATGCCACCTACAATCGCGCGCCGATGTCCTGTGGAGAAGTTATCGAACACGACCACCTGCTCCCCTTTTTGCAAGAGCAGTTTCACCATATGTGACCCGATATAGCCCGCTCCTCCAACCACGAGAATCATCGGGTGGAGTATACCTGTGTCGGGGTATACTCTGGAGTCGAGGTGAGGTATGGGTAAAGAGGCGGTGTTGTCGCCTGACGCGCCAGCGCCCATTGGTCCTTACTCGCAAGCGGTGCGCGTCGGCAACTGGGTGTTTATATCGGGTCAGATCCCTGTGGACCCTTCAACAGGCGAGGTTGTGCCCGGAGGCATCACAGCGCAGACCCGTCAGGTTCTGCAGAACCTGCAGGCGGTGCTAAATGCCGTGGGCGCGAGCCTTGACCATGTGGTGAAAACGACTATCTATATGACCAATCTGGGCGAGTTCGCTGAGATGAACGCCATCTACGAGACCTACTTCCGTCCCCCCTACCCGGCGCGGGCGACGGTCCAAGTGGCTGACCTGCCACGCCACGCGCTGATTGAAATCGAAGCAATCGCCTATATCGGGTGAGAGCAATGCAGAAGATGCTGATTGGTGGGCATCTGATAGGGGCAGAGCAGTGGCTGGAGGTGCTTGACCCCTATCGGGGCGAGGTGATTGACCATGTGGCGCGCGGTGGAGCGCCCCATGTGGAGCAGGCGGTGAAGCTGGCACGCTATGGCGCGGACCAGATGCGCCGTATGCCTCTGTCCCAGCGTGCTGCGATACTGAGGCAGGTGGCGAACCTGTTGCGTCAAGAGTATCACTCGCTGGCAGCCCTGCTGGTGCAGGAGACGGGCAAACGCATCGTCGAGGCGCGCGCGGAGGTCGATAGAGCTATTACCCTGTTCGAGCTGGGCGCGGAGGCGTGCATGCATCCGCGTGCTTACCAGTTTCCACCCGAATCGTTCACCGATGGCGCGTCGCGCTTCGGTTTCTGGGGGCGTGAGCCGATGGGCATCGTGGGCGCGATTCTGGCGTTCAATCTCCCGCTGGCGCACGCGGCACAGAAGGTGGCGCCCGCGCTGGCTGCGGGCAACGCGGTGATTCTGAAGCCATCGCGCGAGGCGCCGCTCACCTGCCTGCGGCTGGGACTGCTCCTCTATCGCGCGGGCGTGCCTCCAGAGGCGCTCAGCGTGCTTACAGGCATGGGTGAGGAAATCGGGCGCGCCCTCGCCGCTGAACCCGATATCGATCTCTTGATGTTCGTGGGCAGTCGTGAGGTGGGGCAGGAACTTGCTATGCTGGGCGGTGCGAAGCGAGTCGAAATGGAGCTGGACGCGATGAGCGCGCTGGTCATCACGCCCTCCGCGGAACCGCAGGCGATGGCGGAACTGATTGCCTGCTGTGGATTCACCCTCAGCGGTCAAACGCCCACCGCCATCCAGCATGTGCTGGTGCACGAGAGCCTCTACGACCCCCTGAAGGAGCACCTTGTGCCGCTCCTCGAATCGCTCCAACTGGGCGACCCACTTGAGGAGAGCACCACGCTCGCCCCGCTGATTAACGCACAGGCGTTGCATCGTGTTGAGCAGTGGGTGCAGGAAGCCCTCGAGAGCGGCGCGAAGGTGCTGACAGGCGGGCGCAGTCAGCCACCCTTCTATCTGCCGACCCTCCTGCAGGATGTGCCTCCAGAGGTGCGTCTCTATCGCGAGGCAGTGTTCGGACCCGTGGTCATCGTGCAATCTTATCGCACGCTGGACGAAGCTATCGCGTGCTTGAACGATATCGATATCGATCTGCACGCAGCTATCTACACCCGCGAGCTCGCGGAGGCGTTCGACTTCGCGCGGGGCGTGCGCGCAGCCAGTATTCATATCAACGATTCACCCGCCCTGCATTTAGACCCCATCGTGCGCCGCGACCTTCAGGAGCACCATATGTGCTTTGAGGACATGCTTCAGCGCATCGAGCGCATGAGTATGCCCAAATATGTGGGGTTCGGTGTGATGCCGCAAGGGTAGCCATAGGGGGGTCTACGAGTGTGGTTGAGCAGGCGATTGAGCGGCTGAGGGAGGGGTTGAAAGGCACGCCCTACGAAGGCAAGGTCTATCTCGTGGGCGGCTATGTGCGCGATAAGTTGCTCGGACGACCCCTGCCCAACGATTTAGACCTCGTGCTGGAGGGCGACGCGCTCGCTCTGGCGCACTGGCTGTATGAGCAGGGCATCTCCGAGCATGCCCCTGTGGTCTATCCGCGCTTTGGCACGGCGCGGATAACAGTAGTGGGCATACCCATCGAGCTGGTGACGGCGCGTGCCGAATCGTATCGCGCGGAGAGTCGCAAGCCTGTTCAGGTCGAACCTGCCACGCTCTCTGCAGACGCCCTGCGCCGCGACTTCACCATCAATACCCTGCTGGAGAATTTGCATACGGGCGAGATTCTGGACCCGCTGGGCAAAGCGCTACCCGATCTGCAGGCACGGCTCATCCGCACGCCGCGCGAGCCGAAAGCCACTTTTTATGAGGATCCGTTGCGCATGCTGCGCGCGGTGCGATTCGCGGTTCAACTCGATTTCGAAATCGAGGCGCAGACGCGCGAGGCAATCGGTGAGGAGGCGCGCCGATTGGCGATTATCAGCAAGGAGCGCATCCGCGACGAGTTCACGAAAATCTTGGAACAGCCCGACGCTGGGCGCGGCTTGCAAATGCTGTTCGAAACGGGGCTATTGAAGGAGTTCGCCCAGCCGTTGCTCCCGATGGTCGGCTGCACGCAGAACCGCTACCACCAGTACGATGTGTGGACGCACAGCCTGAAGGCGGTCGAGGCGTTGGCGTTTCCGGCTCAGTCTGACAGGTCGGACATGTCCGACAGGTCAGACGGGTCAGGCGGGTCGGATGCTCTGCTTGCCCCTTGGGAACTGCGCCTTGCCACGCTGTTGCACGATGTGGGCAAGCCCGCCACGCGCACCGTGGACGAGCAGGGCGAAGTCCATTTTTACGGGCACGCGCGCGTGGGCGCCGAAATCGCCCGCCAATGGCTGCGCGAGATGCGATACCCCAACACCACCATCGAGCGCGTGTGCAAACTCATCAAACTACATATGCGACCGGGCGAATACAACCCGCGCTGGAGCGACTCCGCGGTTCGGAGGCTGATGCGCGACGCGGGCGAGCTGCTGGAGCCACTCCTGCAACTGGTGGAAGCGGACATCAAGGCACAGCGTGCCGATATGCCCCATGCCGACCTGAGGGCACTGCGCGCCCGCATCGAGGCGATTCGCGCCCGCGAGGATATGCAACGCTGGCAAAGCCCGCTGAGCGGTGAAGAGCTCATGCGCCACCTTGGTCTCAAGCCAGGACCGCTCATCGGTAGATTGAAAGACGCGCTCACCGAACGGGTGCTGGAAGGCACGCTCGCACCAGACGACAAGGCGCACGCTCTGCAAATCGCGCAGGAACTGCTTACCCAGTGGCAGACGGAACACCCCCCTATGTCCCCCTGTCAGCAGAGGGAGTAGAGAGGGGTACACTGCGTGCAGGCTCGTGGTATACTGAAAACGGTGAGCGAGATGGCAACACCAGCAACCCAAACCCGAAAGATGAGTGTGGAAGAGTTCGCGCAGAAATACTCGGGCAAGCGCGCCAAGTGGTGGAAATCTGGCGTCCTGATGGCACGCTCCAAGAGCTTCAAGGGGATGACCTTCTCACAGGCGACCCCGTGCTTCCGGGCTTTCAAGTGGCGGTGAAAGAGATATTTGAGTAGGGCGAGAGGATAGGGGCTTGCGCGTGGGTGTTAGTTCTATGCAAGCCCTCACCCCCTGCCCCTCTCCCACGCTGTGGGAGAGGGGGGTCTGGCTCCC
>FWWM01013035.1_pt1 | contig 13607 bp, 12 predicted proteins | sample 2228351 | NCBI WGS metagenome assembly FWWM01 (sample SAMEA103939774, study PRJEB20133) | metagenome | reverse complement strand
CACGCACCGTTTGCTGCAGCCCGACGTGCGTTTCGCCCGCCTCGGGTTGGTGATCATCGACGAGGAACACCGCTTTGGCGTGCGGCAAAAGGAAGCGCTGCGGCGCCTGGCGACGCAAGTGCATACGCTGACGCTGACCGCCACGCCGATTCCGCGTACCCTGGCGATGGCCCTGGAGGGACTCAGGGACTTTTCGGTGATCGCGACGGCGCCGGAAAAGCGCCTCGCGGTCAAAACCTTCGTGGTCAAAAAAAACGACACCCTGGTGCGCGAAGCGATTCAGCGCGAGCTGCGCCGCGGCGGTCAGGTCTTCTATGTGCACAACGAAGTGCAGACGATCCTGGCCGCGGCCGACGAGGTGCAGCGCTTGGTGCCCGGCGCGCGCATCGGGGTGGCGCACGGTCAGATGAGCGAGACCGAGCTGGAGCGGGTGATGCGCGACTTCGTGCATCAGCGCCTCAACGTGCTGGTGTGCACCACGATCATCGAGACCGGCATCGACATTCCTAACGCCAACACCATTCTCATCGAGCGCGCCGACTGCTTGGGTCTGGCGCAACTGCACCAACTGCGCGGCCGGGTGGGACGCAGCCACCACCAGGCGTTTGCCTACCTGATGACCGATCCGGTGGTCAAACCCACGCCGGCGGGGCAAAAGCGGCTCGAGGCGATCGCGCAACTCGAGTCGCTCGGTGCTGGGTTTCATCTGGCGATGCACGATTTGGAGATCCGCGGCGCCGGGGAAGTGCTCGGCGAAGCGCAATCCGGCACCATCGAAAGCGTGGGCTTTGCGCTGTTTACGCAAATGCTGCAAGAGGCGGTGACGCGTCTGCGTCGCGGCGAAGCGCTCAGCAGCGAAGCGCTCACCCAAGCGTTTGCCCCGCAGACCGAGATCCATCTGGGCGCTCCCGCGTTATTGCCCGATGCCTACTGCCCCGACGTGGCGCTGCGGCTGGATTGGTACAAACGGCTGGCCGACGCGGAAAACGACGACGAGCTCTGCGCCTTGAGCGAAGCGCTCATCGACCGCTTTGGGCCGTTACCTCCGCCCGCAGCGACCCTGATCACGACACATCGGCTTCGCTTGTTTTTGGCGCCCTACCGTCTGGCCCGTGTCGATGCCAACGCCCAAGGGCTGACCCTGCGCTTTGCCCACGACACGCCCATTCCCCCGCAGGCGGTCATCGCCGCCGTGCAGCAAGATCGCCGGCTCAAGCTCAAAGGCCCGGACACGCTGGCGTTGGCCGCGAACCTACCCGACGTGCCGGCACGTGTGGAAGCGGTCAAGGCGCTCGTGCGGCAGTTGAGCGGCGCACCCGCCATGGAGCTGGCAAAAATTGGCAAAACCAACGCCAATCGCTTGCGATAAAATTCCCCTCGCACCCTGCCCATACGAGGTTGCTCCACCATGAACGCTCTCCCCCCCTTCGTTGCGCTGGAAACCACCGCGGCACATCAACGCTTGCGCGCGCTGGCCAGCCGGTGGCCACAGGGTCCCTGGCGGTATGCAGGAGCGCACGACCCTGCCCATGCGCCGGGCAAGGCTTCTTCGCTGCCGCTTTTGGGTCCTGTCGGGGCATGGCGCCTGAGCTTGTCGCGCCAGCCGTGGGATGAAGCGGTACGCACGGGGCTGCTGGCGCTGGCGCAAGAAACGCACCTGACTGACGCCATCGCTGCGCTTTTTGCCGGCGCGCCGCTAAACTTCACCGAAAAGCGCCCGGCCTTACACATGGCGTGCCGGGGGGGCGCCGAACCGCCGACCGCAGACGCTGCCCGTTTCCAAGAAGCGGAAACTCTCATGCAGCGCTTCGTTGCGGCGTACCACAGCGGCCAGCTGACAAACGCCGAGGGCGATCCGTTTACCGCGGTGGTCAATATTGGCATCGGTGGGTCGGACGTCGGCCCGCGGCTGGTGGCGGATGCGCTTGCCCACTGGGGCTATCCGCTGCGTGGAATTCTGCGTTTCGTGGCCAATCTCGACCCCAGTGATTTTGTGCACGCCACCGCCGGCCTGGACCCGCGCACGACACTGTTCGTGGTCACGTCCAAGAGTTTTGGCACCGCCGAGACGCTCAGCAACCTGGCGTTGGCGCGCGCGTGGCTTGCCAGCGCCTGGGGGCGTGACGATCCGGCCACCCTCAACCGGCACTTCATTGCCATCACGAGCGCCCCGAAAAAGGCTCTCGCGCATGGGTTCGATGCCGATCGCGTGTTGTGGCTGCCCGAGTGGGTCGGCGGGCGCTATTCGGTGTGGTCGGCGGTGGGGCTACCGGTAGCGCTGGCGTTCGGTGGGGAGGTGTTTGCGCAGCTGCGCGCCGGCGCACGCTTGGCGGATGCGCATTTCCGCAGCGCGGCGCTCACGCAAAACCTGCCGGTGTGGGCCGGATTGCTGGGGGTGTGGTTGTCGACCTACTTACATTACCCGCAAACCGCGGTGTTGCCCTATGCCCAGGGCTTGGCGTATTTCCCGGCGTGGTTACAGCAACTGGAGATGGAAAGCAACGGCAAGGCAGCACGCCGCGACGGCTCGTCCGTGCCCTATGCCACGGCGATGGCGGTGTGGGGGATGAGCGGCACATTGGGGCAACACGCGTTTCACCAGTGGTTTTATCAGGGCACGCAGCGCATCGCGCTGGAGTTCATCGTTCTGCCGGCGCGCTGCCACAGCCGGGACGATGCGCTGCGCCCTCTGTGTCAAAGCGCCTCTATGGCCACGGCCAAAAATGCCCTGGCGCAGGCGCAGGCGCTTTGGCAAGGGCGTAGCGCCCAAGACGCCGAACACGAACTGCGCCGGCAAGGGTTCGACGCCGCACAGGTGCCGGCGCTCGTGCCGCATCTGGTGATCCCGGGGGGACAACCCAGCAGCGTGTGGATCGCCGAGCGGGCGGATGCCGAAGCGCTGGGAACACTGCTTGCGCTTTACGAGCACGCCACTTTCGTGCGCGGTTGGGTGTGGGGCATCGATCCGTTCGACCAGTTCGGGGTGGAACTGGGCAAAGCAATGGCCCGCGCGCTGGAAGCCAACGACAACGCCGCGCTCGATCCGGTGACCGCGGCGATGCTGGCGGTGCTGGCGCGCTCTTGAGCAAAGCAAGCGGCCTTCAGTAAGGCCAACGACGCCTCGTTGGCCGGCGCTTTTCGGCACAATGCCCGCCTCACAGCGGCGGCACAACAAGGCGCCGAAAGCACCAAGCATTCACTGGGCAGCGAAAAACGCTTGCCGATAGCGCCGCAGCTCTTCGATTGACTCGTAGATGTCGGCCAGCGCCGTGTGTGCGCTTTCTTTCTCAAAGCCCTGGAGCACCTGCGGCGCCCAGCGTTTGGCCAGCTCCTTCACGGTGGAGACGTCGAGGTTGCGGTAATGGAAATATGCCTCGGCCTTGGGCATGTAGCGGTACAAAAAACGGCGGTCCTGGCAGATGCTGTTGCCGCACATCGGGCTAGTGCGCGGCGGCACAAAGCGCTGCATGAACGCAATGAGCTGCGCTTCGGCTTCGGCTTCGCTCACCGTTGAGCTGCGCACCCGTTCGATGAGGCCGCTGGCCCCATGGGTCTTTTGGCACCACTCATCCATCGCCGCGAGCACTGCGTCGCTTTGACGCACCGCGATCGGCGGCAGTTCAGCGACCACGTTCAGATCGTTGTCGGTGGCCACCAGCGCCACTTCCAAAATGCGGTCGCGGTCGGGATCGAGTCCAGTCATTTCCATGTCGATCCAGATGAGATAGGGGCTGACCTTTTCTTCTTTGGAACTCATCGTGCTATCCTCAAATCTGGTTGCTATAATGAAGATTCCCACACAGAGAGGAGAAACCCCCATGCGTCCTATCATCATCGCTGCCTTTGGAGCCACACTCCTTGCGTCGGCACCCCTCGTGCACGCTGACCCCTTCCCTGGCGCCAACATCGCTAAAGGGAAAGAATACCACGAGAAATTGTGCGTCGAATGCCACACCCGGCGCTTCGGAGGTGAAGAAGGTTCCGGGGCGTACCTGCGCAATCCCCGGCGAGCCAACAATCCGGATGGCTTGAAGCAGATGCTGTCGGCGTGCACCGCGATGCTCAACCTTGACCTCTTCCCTGAGGACGAACATGACATCGCCGGTTATCTGAACCGGCGGTTTTATCGTTTTGGGCTGAATTGACCTCAGAGTGCATTCGCAGGAAGGACTGGTGATCGCCGCCCACGGGCGGCATTTTCTCGTTGCGCCGCGCGCGGACGCCGCGCCGCGCCAGGCCGTGACGCGGGGAAAGCGCAACGACGTCGCCTGTGGGGATCGCGTGCTGTTTACGCCTCTACCGGCCGATGGCGCGCGCATCGAAGCGGTGCTACCGCGCAGCACACTGCTTTTTCGCGCCGACGCGGTGCGGCAAAAGCTCATCGCCGCCAATGCCGATCTGGCGCTGATCGTCACGGCCACCGAACCCAGTCCTAACCCCGAGCTGATCACCCGGTGCCTGGTGGCTGCCGAGTCGCAGCAGATGTCGGCGCTCATCGTGCTCAACAAATGGGACTTATCGGCGCAGCGGCAGCGGGCGCTGCAGCTCCTGGAACCGTTCCGTGCCGCGGGGTACGAAGTGCTTACCGTGAGCGCTTTGGCCGACGTCTCCGCGCTGGCGCAGCGCCTGCGCGACCGACAAAGCGCGCTGGTGGGCGCTTCGGGCGTCGGCAAGTCCTCGCTCATCAATGCCCTGATCCCCCATGCCGCGGCGCGCGTCGGGGAAATCTCACAAGCGCTGCAATCGGGTCGTCACACCACCACGGCCACCCGGCTTTATGCCTGCAGCAGTGGTTGGATCATCGATAGCCCGGGCTTGCAGCAATTTGGCTTGCTGCACGTTGCCCCGCAAACGCTGGCCGAGTGCTTTCCCGAGTTTCGACCGCTATTGGGACAGTGCCGGTTTCGCGATTGCCGGCATGAAGGGAATGCGCCCGGCTGCGCGATCGTGGCGGCGGTCGAAAAGGGCCAGCTCCGCCGCGAACGCTGGCAGCACTACCAAGCAATCCTGACGGAGCTTTGCGCCTTGCCCGACTGGCAGCAAAAGCAACGCCGCCGCTGGTTGCGAGCTTTCCTTACAGCCGCTCGAAAATCGCCGTAATGCCTTGCCCCCCACCGATGCACATGGTCACCAGGCCGTAGCGCCCGTTGATGCGGTGCAGTTCGTGGATGAGCTTGGTGGCCAGGATCGCGCCGGTGGCGCCCACCGGGTGACCCAAAGCGATGGCGCCGCCGTTCGGGTTGGTCTTGGCCGGATCGAACCCAAGTTGCCGCATCACGGTGAGAGCCTGCACCGCAAAGGCTTCGTTCGATTCGATCACGTCGATGTCCTCGAGCGTTAGGCCCGCCTTTTGCAGCGCCACTTTGGTCGAGGGAATCGGACCTTCGCCCATCACGTCGTTGGGCACACCCGCCACCGCGTAAGCCACGAGGCGCGCGAGCGGCTTGAGGCCCTTTTGCTCGGCCACTTTCGCGTCCGCGAGCACCAGGAAGGAGGCCGCGTCGTTGATCCCCGAGGCGTTACCGGCCGTCACCGTGCCGTCTTTTTTGAACACGGGCTTGAGCTTGGCCAGCGACTCCATCGTCGTGTTGGGCTTGGGATGCTCGTCGGTGTCGAACACCACCTCACCTTTTTTGGTCTTGAGGGTGATCGGAACGATCTGCGACTTGAACCGCCCTTCCTCGATCGCGCGCGCGGCGCGGCGCTGCGATTCCAGCGCAAACGCATCTTGCTCCTCGCGGGTAATGCCCCATTTGACGGCAAGGTTCTCCGCGGTCACCCCCATGTGCCCCACGCCAAAGGGGTCGGTGAGCACCGCAACCATCGCATCCACCATCGTCGTGTCGCCCATCCGTGCCCCTTGGCGCATCACCGGCGAGAGGTACGCGCCGCGGCTCATCACCTCGACCCCGCCGCCGATCGCCACGTCGGCATCGCCGAGCAGAATGTTCTGCGCCGAGGTCACAATCGCCTGTAGCCCAGAGCCGCACAGCCGGTTGACCTGCATCGCCACCGAGTCCATCGAGCAACCGGCCTGGATCGAGGCAACGCGCGGCACATAGGCGTACCGCGATTCGGTGGGAATGCAATTGCCCACCGTGACGTATTGCACCGCCTCACCGGGCAAGCCGGAACGCTCGATCGCCGCTTTCATCACCATGCCGCCAAGTTCGGCCGGCTCGATGCCGGAAAGCGACCCGCCAAACGCCCCAATCGCCGAGCGCACCGCGCTCAGTACGACCACTTCACGTGCCATGTTTGTCTCCCTGGGTAAAAAACGCGCTGATAATGTATCATGAAATGCCGGTTAAGAAGCAGCGCGGGAAAAGGTAGCCGCCAGGGGCCGCCTTGCCATTGAGCATGTCTAGCCACTCGAGCAAACCAGCGCCGCAATTTCTGTTGGCCGGTCTGGATCAGCCGCTGTTTTGTCCATCCCGCGGGACATACACCGCGCCTTTGTTTCCGTCGGCAAGTCTGCTGGGTTGTTCCCCGAAAGCTTGCCGGTTGGCACCAAGCGCTTTTTCTTCTTCGCCCTCATTGCGCCCTAGTGCGGTTGCCAGTGGCACAGTCACTGACGAGCACCAAGCGCTTTTACTTCTTCGCCCTCACTGCTTCCTTGCTCTGACGGCACTTCTACTTCCAGCCGCTGCGGATCGCCGCCGATGCGATAGGTAATTTCCTGCGCTGCCGCCCGCACCGCGCGAGCAATTGCCCCCTCCCAGCTGGGATCGAACAAGTCTTCAGGACCCAACACGGTCAGCGCCAGCACCACATGCCCGTTGCAGTCGAACACCGGCGCCGAAAACGCATGGATCCCTGGGATCGGTTGCCCCACCGCTCGGGCCATCGCGTGCGCACGCACCTCCTCCAAACGCTGTTGCCAGTGCCGCACCGACACGCGCACTTTTTGCTTACCGGCCACCAACCGCGCAAGCTCGCGCTCGATCATCGGCTGCACTAAGCGCTCCGGCAAATAGGCGGCGAAGACACGCCCCGTCGCGGTAGTCAGCAATCCCATCACCGTACCGGGGCGCATGTTGACGTGGATCGCACGATGCGTTTCTTCTACCGCGATGATCGTCGGCCCGAGGTTGCCCCACACGGCAATCGCGACGTTCTGTCCGATGGCATCGGCCAACCGCGCCGCCACTTCTGAACCGACGCGCACTGGGTTGAGCGCCTGTAACGCCGCCAGGCCCAGGCGAAGCGCGAACGGCCCCAGACGGTAGCGCCCAGAGGCCGGGTCTTGTTCCACGAGTCCGAGTTTGCCGAAACTCACCAGATAGGGATGCGCTTTGGCGGGCGTCATCCCCGCGGCGGCGGCGAGATCTTTGAGCATCATCGCACTGCCTTGCGCCACCAACACGCGCAATAACTCCCCCCCCACTTCGATGGACTGGATGCCGCGGCGACGATCGTTGTTCTCCTCACTGCTTTCGTGCTTGAGCCACAGCGGCCAAGTAGGGACAGATGCTTCGGCAGCCGCTGCGCTTGCCGACCCGGCCGTCTCTGGTGCAATCCCCGCTTCCTGCATGTCTTTTTGTCCCTTGCGCCACTTTCGACGCGATATGCGCATTCTATTATAAGAGGACAACAGTCTGGAATGTGTTGGAATTCAGCATTATCGAAACGATTGACAAATAGCAAATCTCGTCTTATACTTGCTTCATCGAAGCTTAGCCGAACTCTGCCTAGGAGTTACTCATGTCCACCAAAGCCTTCGCTTCCGTTGCCGACCTGGAGGAAAAGCAAGTCAGTTTCGTCCAGCTGTCGGAGCATGCCTGGGCTTACACCGCCGAAGGCGACCCGAATACCGGTGTGGTCATCGGCGACGATGCGGTGATGATCATCGACGCCACCGCCACCCCGGTGATGGCCCAGGACGTGATCCGCAAAGTACGGGAAGTCACCGACAAACCGATCCGGTACGTGACGCTGACGCACTACCATGCGGTGCGCGTATTGGGCGCCTCCGGCTACCGCAGCGAAGGGTTGGAGCACATCATTGCCAGCTACCCCACCTATGAGCTCATCTGCGAGCGTGGCGAAGCGGACATGCATTCGGAAATCGGCCGTTTTCCGCGGCTGTTTCGCGCGGTGGAGAGCATCCCAGGGCTGACCTGGCCTACCCTGATCTTCAAAGACGAAATCACGCTGTGGCTGGGCAAACTCGAAGTGCGCATCTGGCATCCGGGACGCGGACACACCAAAGGCGACACCGTGGTGTGGCTGCCGCAAGAAAAGGTGCTGTTTTCCGGAGACCTCGTCGAGGCAGAGGCCGCGTGTTACACCGGTGATGCGTATCTGCGCGACTGGCCAAGCACGCTGGATAAGCTTGCGGCCTTGCAACCGCAAAAACTCGTCCCCGGACGCGGCCCGGCGATGATGACTCCCGAAGACGCGCAGCGGGCGCTCGCCTATACGCGCGATTTCGTCACCACCCTTTATGCTGCCGCCGAGGACGCCGTCCGGCAAGGTCGCGACCTCAAAGGGGCGATGCAACTGGCACGCGAACGCATGGACCCGAAATTCGGTCATGTGTTCATCTACGAGCACTGCCTGCCGTTTGATGTCACGCGCGCCTACGACGAAGCCAGTGGGATGACTGACCCGCGCATCTGGACCGCCGAGCGCGACCGCGAGATGTGGCATGCGCTGCAGGAGGCATGAGCTCAAGGGTCGCTCAGTGGGGGTGAGCATCCCGCGTGCGGCAACACCCCCTAAACCACCAGGGAGCTAAAACCGCACGATTGACCAAGCGGTAGACAAAGAAAAGACCGCCAACAAACGCGATTCCTGCACATAACGAGCGCGGCAAACAAACCATGCGCGCCAAGGGAAACCCCGCAGACGAGACGAAGCGGTTTTCCCACCACCAAAGGAGGTAGCAATGCTCAAGACCTATCAATATCCCAAGTTCCCGTTCCGGCGCCCACCGGAACTGGATCGCCCCAACGAAGTGCGCCACGTGCCGATCGTCGTCGTCGGCGCCGGTCCGGTAGGCATGTGCGCGGCGATCGACCTGGTGCAGCACGGCAAACCGGTGCTGTTGCTGGACGATGACGACACCGTTTCGATCGGCTCACGCGGCGTGTGTTACGCCAAACGTGCGCTGGAGATCCTCGACCGGCTGGGGGTGGGCGAAGCGGTGGTGCAAAAGGGCGTGTCGTGGAACGTCGGGCGGACGTTTTTCCGCAACGAGGAGGTATTTCACTTCAACCTCGTCCCCGAACCGGATCACCATCGCCCCGGGATGGTCAATCTGCAGCAATACTACCTGGAAGAATACCTGGTGGCGCGCTGCAACGCCCTGCCTGGGCTAGAGCTGCGCTGGAAAAACAAAGTCATTGCGGTCACCCCGGAAAAAGACCAGGTGACGCTGCGCGTCGAAACACCGGAAGGTGCTTATACGCTCAGCTGCGATTGGCTCATCGTTGCCGACGGCGCCCGTAGCCCCATCCGCCACATGCTGGGGCTGGACATCGAGGGCAAGGTGTTCTACGACCGCTTCCTCATCTGCGACATCGTGATGAAAGCGGACTTTCCGGCCGAGCGCTGGTTCTGGTTCGATCCGCCGTTTCACCCCGGGCAGTCGGTGCTGCTGCACAAACAGGCCGACAACGTCTGGCGCATCGACTTTCAGCTCGGCTGGAACGTCGATCCGGAAGAGGAGAAAAAACCGGAGCGGGTGATCCCGCGGGTGCGCGCCATGCTCGGTGATGACCGCGAGTTCGAGCTGGAGTGGGTGAGCGTCTACACGTTCCAATGCCGGCGCATGACCCGTTTCAACCACGGGCGGCTGCTCTTTGTGGGCGATGCGGCGCATCAGGTATCCCCGTTTGGCGCACGCGGCGCCAACTCCGGCATTCAGGATGCCGACAATCTGGCGTGGAAGCTCAACCTCGTGATCGATGGCAAAGCCCCGCCGAGCTTGCTGAATACATACTCGGAAGAACGCACGTACGCGGCGGACGAAAACATCCGCAACTCGACCCGTTCGACCGATTTCATCACCCCGAAAAGCAACGTCAGCAAAACCTTTCGCAGCGCGGTGCTGACGTTGGCGCGGCAGTATCCTTTCGCGCGCAAACTGGTCAACTCCGGTCGGTTGTCGGTGCCGAGCTTTTACGTCCATAGCTCCCTGAACACCCCGGACCGCGACACTTTTTCGGGACGCATGGTGCCAGGAGCGCCGATGGACGACGCGCCGGTACGCACCAAACAAGGCCAAGAAGAATGGTTGCTGCAGCAGGTGGGCAATCAGTTCATGCTGATGTATTACGTCACCGATACGGCCGAGGTCAGCGCCGAGCGCGCTGCTGAGCTCACCCGCTGGGCGATCGCGCCGGTGCCGATCGTGCCGCTGGTAGTGGCGCAACGCGGGGCGCCGGTGGAAGGAATCGCCACCTTGTACGACGTGCGCGACCGCGTGCGGCAGCGCTACGACCTCACTTCGGGAAGTTGCTACCTGTTGCGACCCGACCAGCACGTGGCGGCGCGCTGGCGTCAGTTCGACCCCGCCGCCGTCGAAGCGGCCCTGGCGCGCGCCACCTACCGCGACCGCTGGCATGGTTGAAAAAAGGAGACGACGATGGCGCTGAATCTGCAACCGAATTTTCATCAGCACGATGCGCGTTTTTTTTACGACTACGAACCAGGAGACGCGTTTTACGAGATGCTCATCGAAGCGCACCGTGAGCTGACGGACGAACAAAGCGCGCTGGTCAATGCGCGGTTGATTCTGCTGTTGGCCAACCACATCGGTGACCTCAATGTGCTGCGCGAGGCGATCGCCATCGCACGCGAGGGGGTTGCGCAATAAGAGGGTAAAACCACACCGTGCCAACTCGAGTGGGCGAGACGGCGCTGGCGGTGCTCGCCCGATCGTCTCGCTCCGGCATCGTGGATCACAGGAGGTAGCAAAATGAGCCTGATCAAGAAAATCCACCACGTCGCTTACCGCTGCAAAGACGCGATGGAAACCGCGCGTTGGTATGAAAAGCACCTAGGCATGAAACTGATCCTGTCGATTGCCGAAGACCAGGTGCCTTCCACCAAAGAGCCCGACCCGTACATGCACATTTTCCTCGACGCCGGAGGCGGCAACGTGTTGGCGTTTTTCGAGCTTCCCACTCGTCCGCCGATGGGACGCGACCCCAACACGCCGGCCTGGACGCAGCACATTGCCTTCGAAGTGGGGTCGCTCGAGGAGTTGCTGGCCACCAAAGCGCGTCTGGAAGCGGAAGGGATCGAGGTGGTGGGGCCTACCGACCATGCGCTATTTCAATCCATCTACTTCTTCGACCCCAACGGGCACCGCATCGAGCTCGCCGCCAATACCCCCCGCCCGGGGATGCTCGAGGCGCTGGACAAAGTCAAGTGGGAAATGCTGGAGGAATGGAGCCGCACCAAACAAGACCCCAAGCACGCGCGCTGGATGCACGATGGCTAGTATACGACGATGTTTACAGAGGCATAACATCCCAGTGGGATCGCGCCGCTGATCGATGTGCTCCCAGCGGCAGATCCCTCGTGCCGCAGTGCTGCCACGGCGCTGCGGCAACCGGCCGAAGAAGCCCACAGCGCACCCACCCTTCCCTGAGACGAAATCGGCCGAGAACCACGACAGGTATACGGTGCACGGTGACGGCATCGTTAAAGAGAAAGGACAAACCGCAATGAAACTTGCCACCCTAAAGCGCGGCGGTCGCGACGGGACCTTGGTGGTCGTGTCGCGTGATTTGACCTGGATGCAACCGGTGCCACAGATTGCCCCGACGCTTCAGCGCGCGCTCGATGATTGGTCTGCCACGGCGCCGCGGTTGGCGGAAGTGTATGACGCGCTCAACGCCGGTGCCGCACGTCATGCCGAACCGTTCGATCCGCGCTCGTGCGCTTCACCCTTACCGCGCGCGTTTCAATGGGCCGATGGCTCGGCGTACCTCAACCACGTCGAGCTGGTGCGCAAGGCGCGCGGTGCGGAAATGCCGCCGTCCTTTTATACTGACCCCCTGATGTACCAGGGGGGCTCCGATAGCTTTATCGGCCCGTGGGACGAGATCGTCGCCAAAGCGTCTTGGGGGATCGACCTGGAGGCGGAAGTCGCGGTGATTACCGACGACGTGCCAATGGGCATCACACCGCAGGAGGCGCTCGAGAAAATCCGCCTAGTGATGCTGGTCAACGACGTCAGCCTGCGGCACCTGATTCCGGCGGAGCTGGCCAAAGGGTTTGGGTTTTTCCAGTCCAAACCGGCAAGCAGCTTTTCGCCGATCGCCCTCACCCCGGATGAGCTGGGCGCGGCATGGCACGGCGGCAAGGTGCATCTGCCGCTGCGGGTGGCGATCAACGGCCGGCCGTTTGGTCAGCCCAACGCCGGGGTGGATATGCAGTTTCATTTCGGCGAGCTGATCGCGCATGCGGCCAAGACGCGCGAGCTCGAGGCCGGTTCGATCATCGGCTCCGGCACTGTTTCCAACAAACAAGGCGGGTTGTACGGTTCCAAAATCGAAAACGGCGGCGTGGGCTACTGCTGCATTGCCGAGGTGCGGATGCTCGAGACCATCGAAACGGGCAGCGCACAAACGCCGTTTTTGCGCGACGGCGATGTCGTCGAGATCTGGATGGAAGACGCGCACGGCAACGACCTGTTTGGGCGGATCCGCAACCGGGTCAAAGCGTTGCCCGAGTAGCGACACCAGCCGTCAGGGTTTGTTCGTCACCGTGGATGGGGCTTGCGCAGCGACTTTTTCGATGACGGGGGCATGATGCGACATGGCGCTTCTGTAAAACCACTTGGAACGACGATCCTGTACAAAATCAATCTGATCTGGTGAGGCTCTGAGGTACGACCGCCATGAAACTTTATTCCTACTTTCGCAGTTCCGCCGCTTATCGCGTACGCATTGCGCTGAACCTCAAGGGGCTCAGCTACGAGATCGTTCCGGTGCATCTGCTGCGCGGCGAGCAAAAAAGTCCGGAACACCGTCAGCGCCATCCCATGGGGCTGGTGCCGGTTTTGGAACTTGCCGACGGTACGACGCTGACCCAGTCGCTGGCGATTTTGGAGTACCTCGAAGAAGCCTACCCCAGCCCACCGCTGTTGCCAGCCGAGCCGCTAGCGCGCGCGCAGGTGCGCGCCATTGCCGCCACCATCGCCTGCGACATCCATCCGATCAACAACCTACGCGTGTTGCAGTATCTGACCGGCACGCTCGGCCTGAGCGAAGAGGCCAAACTCACCTGGTATCGCCACTGGGTCATGGAAGGGCTGACAGCGGTGGAGCGGCTGGTGGCGGCAAGCGCCGGGCGGTTTTGTCTGGGCGATGCGCCCACCCTTGCCGATTGCTGCCTCGTCCCGCAGCTTTACAACGCTCGCCGGTTTGACTGCGACCTCAGCGGCTTTCCTCGTTTGACCGCCATCGAGGCGGCATGTCAGGCGCTCGAGGCGTTTCGCGCCGCGGCACCGGAACGACAACCCGATGCGATGTGATGGTTTATCATAATTTTCACCCTATGCACGGAAAAGGAGCTAAACTCTAGTCTTGCATAAAGTGCCTAATAGTGTATAATAGTGAGCATGGAAAACACCATGAGCACAGGCAAGG
>FWWM01013030.1_pt1 | contig 13610 bp, 16 predicted proteins | sample 2228351 | NCBI WGS metagenome assembly FWWM01 (sample SAMEA103939774, study PRJEB20133) | metagenome | reverse complement strand
CTGCTCTATCCACTGAGCTACAGGGGCATCCCTATACACTTTAGCACACTCGCACGAGTTTGGCAACTGGTGGCCTTTGTGTGGTAAGCCCGGGTCACTCCGGTTATGATTGTCGCAGCTATTGGGACTCTGGCATAGTCCAGGCGTGAAAGAAATTGCCAGCCTCTGGTGGAACTCGCGCTGATGAACAGCATCCTAGGGGCACTCCGCCGATCACACGCGCCGCTGCGTAGAACTGATTCAAGCGGGCGTGATCGGCGCGGTGCGTGAAGTCCACTGCTGGACCGACCGCCCCATTTGGCCCCAAGGCGTCAACCGCCCGCCGGACACGCCGCCTTGCCCGCCGCACATTCACTGGGACTTGTGGCTCGGACCCGCGCCGGAGCGTCCGTATCATCCGATTTACCATCCCTTCCGCTGGCGCGGTTGGTGGGACTTCGGCACGGGCGCATTGGGCGACATGGCGTGCCACTGCATGGACGTTCTGTTCTGGTCGCTGCGGTTGGGTGCGCCGCTGACCGTTGAAGCCGAATGTGACGCCCATTATGCGGAAACCGCCCCAAAGTGGAGCATCATCCGCTACGAGTTCCCGGCGCGCGGCGATTTGCCGCCGGTGAAACTGACGTGGTACGACGGCGGAAAATATCCGCCCGCTGAACTCGCTGAAGGCGAAAAGTATCCCGATAACGGAACGCTCTTTATCGGCGAAAAGGGCAAGTTGCTTTTGATGGATCCCTACGGCGGCAGCAGTAAATTGCTGCCCGCGGCGCAGTTCAAGGACTTCTCGCCGCCCGCGCCCTACATCCCACGTTCGCCCGGTCATCATGCCGAGTGGATTCAAGGATGCAAAACGGGCAGCCCGACCGGCAGCAACTTTCAATATGCAGCGGCGCTGACCGAGATGGTGCTGCTGGGCAACGTCGCCCTGCGTGTGGGGAAGAAAATCGAATGGGACGCGGCAAACATGAAAGCGAAAAACTGCCCCGAAGCCGACCAATACCTCCGGCGCGAGTATCGCAAGGGCTGGTCGTTGTAGATGTTGCGTACATGTTCCCAATGATGAATCATTGGGCTACCGTCAAATATCCCTACGGGATAAGGAATCCCCGTCCCGTAGGGACGATATGAGATAGCCCAACGATTCATCGTTGGGAACGCTTCCATGAAGTTACTCATCTATCCACCCACAAGCGATAAGTGGTTGTCGGCAATCTGCGAGGTCTCTTCGGAGTTGCAGGTGGTCAACGCGACGGACCAAGCGACTGCGCGGCGGGAGATGGCGGACGCCGACTGCTTCTTCGGCGTCATCAACAAGGAGTTACTACAAGTCGCGTCCAAACTGCGCTGGATTCAGACGCCGATGATTGGGCTGGAACGCTACATGTTCCGCGAACTCGTCGAGCATCCCGTCACCCTGACCAACATGCGCGGGACGTTTTCCGACGTGATTGCCGACCACGTTCTCGGATTCCTCCTCTGCTTCGCGCGCGGCTTTCATCGCTTCCGTGATGCGCAGGCAAAACGCGAGTGGGCGAAGGATTACGGCTTCATGTATCTGCCCAACCACACGCTTGGCATCATCGGCTTGGGCGGCATCGGGCGCGAGGTCGCACGGCGCGGCGATTGTTTGGGGATGAGAGTCATCGCCGTTGACCCACGCACGAAAGAGGCAGAGCACGCCCACGAACTGCGCGGGGTGGAGGAACTGAACTGGCTGTTGAACGAATCGGATTTCGTCGTGATATGCGCCCCGCACACGCCGCAGACGGAGAAGATGATTCGGCGCGAGCAGTTGCGCCAGATGAAGAAAACCGCCTTCCTCATCAACATCGGACGCGGCGTCATCGTAGACTTGCAAGACTTGACCGACGCGCTGCAAGCGGGCGAGATCGCGGGCGCGGGACTGGACGTCTTTGAAACCGAACCGCTTCCCTCCGATCATCCGCTGTGGACGATGCCCAACGTTATCATCACACCGCACATCGCGGGGGTCGCGCCCCACATCGTGCATCAGCGGCAGTTGGGCGTGTTGCTGGACAACCTCAGACGTTTTCTGAACAACGAGCCGCTGAACAACGTGGTGGAGAAGGAGAAGTGGTTCTAAAAACCTCTCTTTGCGAAGGAATCGTCCATGAATCTGACAGTTCACTACTGTTCTGTCAAGGTAGGATTGACGGGTGGGAGAGTGAGGCTCCTGCCGAACTCCCCCGGCGCGGCGGGAGCCTTGCCCTCCCTTTAATTCTTGTGACAATCCGGCAAGTAAGGAATGCGAATGTGTCGGTTGCGGCGGCGATTGCGGCGGCGCAGATGCGCGCTGATGCGCCGTTGTGTGGTCAGGACATCCGGGGCGTTGCTGTGGCACTGGCGATGGATGCCGCGTTCTCAAAGCGAGAAGCAAAGCCAACGCGACGTCATCTGGCCCCTCCTCGTCCCTGCTAACGACGTCATTTACTGCGTGGTGAACTGGGAGGTAGAGGGGGGAGGACAAAGAGCGAGTGGATGTTATGCTCCTCACGCATGGGGGAAAGTGCCTGCTCCATCAGACAAGCCCTCTCGAGACCTACGCAACCAGTGGGGCGCACGCCCCGTTCGTGTATGGCAACAACACCCTTGCGTTCAGGAAGAACCACTGGGAAATCTGGGATGTGGATGTCAGCAAACTCAAGGGCGATTGATGAAGGTTGATTTGATGACCGCTTCTCGTCGTGTCGTTTGACTCTTGACGCCTCATGCGTTAAGATGAAGTCATCGGAACAGAGGTTATGATATGAGACAGAGGCAACGATTCATACTAACGACAATGCTGGGACATCTGGGGCTGCTGTGGCTTGCCTCATCTAATGCGCTCGCTGAGAGAATTCTACCGGGCGTCCAACGGGGCACTTACCACATTGACCGCTGGGGGCAGCACCGCTTCTCTTACCTGTTTGTCTCGCCCGAACTTGAGAAGACCCTCAAACCTTATCTGAGGACGCCCGTCATTCTTGAGGCGACAGAGGTTCGTCAGTGGATGAACCCCGGCGGCGCGATAATTATGCGGGTCGGCAAGGTTGAGAAACTGCCCATGCCAGTCAAAATCTCTCTGTCGTGGCAGGAGCCGAAGAAAGGACCGACGGCGTTGCTCCGCCGTGTTCCAGCAGGCGGAAGCATCAAAGTCAAGGTGACGGTCACAAATCGCTCCCATCAGAAACTCCTTCTCGATGGTCGAAACTTCTATCTCTCATTTTATCTTCACCATCCTTCAGGAGCGGGGTTCAGCGACCCTATGGACTTCTGGGCTATGCATGAGAGTTACACGCCTTTTGGTTCCGACAAAGAGCGTAGACTCTGCAAGCGCATGACGAACTTGCTGCCCCATGACCAGACGTTCAACGCCAGTGTGTTGCCCATAGCGTATTCACCCTACCCACGAATCGAAAACGCTCATACACTGAAACAGGGCGAATCACATTCATGGACAGTGACTTTGGAAAAACTGCCTGCCAACGAATACGAACTTGCAGCACTCTATGACTATCCCGAACGTCAACATCCCTACCCAATCTTCTCAAACGTCCTGCGCGTTGACGCGCTGACGGATAAACCTCTCAGATGGCAAGGGCTGGAAGTTGAACTGAAACCCGATGGCGAGCGTCAGGGTTCGGCAGGACAACCTATCCCTTTGCAAGTCCGCTTCAAAAACACCACGCAAAAGCCGCTGCGGTTTGGTTGGGTCAAAATCGGTCAGCGCGTTGACCTCTCCGACGCTTTGCTCTGCTACGATGAAAAAGGAACGCTTTTGCCTTTGCCGATTCCAGCGGGCAAGCGCAGAGTCGAGACGATACGACTGGAGCCGGGGAAGAGCCTCTCGGTGCAAGTCGAAGCACCTGCTCACACTGCTGTCGCACGAGTGGTCTTCGGGCATTGTGTTGTCGTGAGGGACACCCAACCAGATGAAACCCCTGTAAGCACTGGATATATCCTTTCCTCACACCGGCGGTTACAGAAATCGCATTTTTCGCGCGCGTGGACAGTGCCGGCGTTGGTCAGCATTGCCCTTGCCTGCGAAGCTCTTTTTCTTCTTCGCCATCGGAGGAGACGGTATCGGCAGGTTGCGTTGGGCAAGTCAGGGGGAACTGTCTCATGAAACTGTCACGGTTGAGTTTAGTCGCTGCATTGATAGCCACCTGCCTATGCTGCATCGCTGCGAAAGGAGCCGAAACTATGAAACCTCTCGCCCACTTCCGCGATTTTGCGCAACTCAAACAAGTGAACGGCGCGCCTGAAGGTTGGACAACGTGGACGCCGCGCGCCGAAATCTCGCCGCGTTTTGCGGTGGACGCGACAGCGGGACGCAAGGGACGCGGGGCGTTGAAGATGGATGTCAACAACAACCCCGCCGCTTACGGCGCGTGGCGGCACACCGTGGCGGGCATCGTCGGCGGGCGCGTGTATCGCTTCACGGCTTACTATCGTGTGGAAGGCGTTGAACACGAACGCCGCTGCGTGTCGGCGCGGCTGGACTGGCTGGACGAGAAAGGCAACCGCGCCCGTCCGCCGGATTACGCGCTGGACGTAGAACGGGTCGGGGAGTGGAGAAAAATCGAGCACATCGCCGCCGCGCCCGACAACGCCCGCCGCGTTGTCATTGAACTGTCCTTCGGTTGGTGCGCAAAGGGCGCGGTCTGGTGGGACGATGTTCAACTGAGCGAAGAACCATCCCCGCCGCAGCGCGTCGTGCGAGCGATGACGATTTATCACCGCCCGCGGGGAACGAAGTCCGCCGCTGAAAGCGTGGAGCAGTTCTGCCGCATCATCGAATCCGCCGCGTCGCAGAAACCGGATGTCATCTGCCTGCCCGAAGGCATCACCATCGTCGGCACAGGAAAGAGTTACGCCGAAGTCAGCGAACCCGTCCCCGGCCCGACGACGCAGAGGTTGGGGGAGTTGGCGAAGAAGCTCCGCTGCTACATCGTCGCGGGCGTTTACGAGCGCGTCGGCAGCGTCATCTACAACACCGCCGTCCTCATCGGACGCAAGGGCGAACTCGTCGGCGCGTACCGCAAAACGCACCTGCCCCGCGAAGAAGTGGAAGGCGGACTCACGCCCGGCGACTCATATCCCGTATTCGACACCGACTTCGGCAAAGTCGGCTTGATGATTTGCTGGGACGTGCAGTTCCCCGAACCCTGTCGCGCTCTCGCACTCAAAGGCGCGGAAGTCATTCTGCTGCCGATATGGGGCGGCAGCGAAACGCTGGCGAAGGCGCGGGCGATTGAGAATCACGTTTTCCTCATCACGTCCAGTTACGACATGAAAACCTTCATCGTTGACCCCACCGGCAGCGTGTTAGGTGAAGCAACTGCCGAACGTCCCGTCGCCGTCGCCGAACTCTACCTCGACCGCAAAATCATCCAGCCGTGGCTGGGCGACATGAAGACGCGGACGTGGAGGGAACGGAGACCGGATATTCCCATCAAGTAGCGAACAAAGCGGCTATTAGTTCGCCACGGAGATTATAATGGATTGCCGCCCTGGAAGGGTGAGGCTCCTGCCGAACTGCTCCGTCGGAGCGTTGCCTTCCCCCATCCCTCAAATTCACTGTGGCGAACTAGTAGGCGCAAAAACGCTACATTGGAGGGGGAGTATGCGATGAAAAAACCGGTCGTCATTCTTACGGTGATGTTGTTCATTTTCGCCTCGTGCGCTTCGGCGGAGTTTCGCGCCGGGGTGGCGGTGCGGGTGGTCACGCCGGACCCGCTGCTGCCAGTGTCAGGCGGCGTGGGACCTTCCAATCCGGTGAAGGAGAAACGCGGCGACCTGACGGTGCGCGCGCTGGCGCTGGAGAACAACGGCGTCCGCGTCGCTATCGTGGGGGCGGATTTTCTGGGGTTTCCTTCGACGCTGGGCAACAAGGTGCGGGCGCAGGTCAAAGGCGTTCCGCCGCAGAACGTCCTCATTGGCGTCACCCACACGCACAGCGCGCCTGACTGTTATGGTTTCCCTGACGGCAAGGGCGGATTCGCCTGCGACCTGAAGTATCTGGACATGGTGTGCGCGAAAATGGCGGAGGCAATCAACGAAGCCGTGGCGAAACTGCAACCCGCCAGCGTGAAAATTGCGACGGGCGAGGCGCGAGGGAAGATTGCTTACAACTATTACGCGCCCCAACTCTACGACCCGCGCTGCTCCGTAATTCAATGTCTCGGCGCGGACGGCAAACCGTTCGCCACGCTCGTCAACTACGCCGTCCACCCGGAGGTGCTGGGCGACTCGCAGGGCATCCTAAGTCCCGACCTGTGCGGACCGCTTTACGAGCGCATCGAGGCGCGCGGCGGGGGAACGGCGATTTTCATGAACAGCGCGCAGGGTGGAATGGTCACCGCCGACAACCGCGACCCCGCCGACCCCACGGGGCAGAGAGACTTACGCACATGGGAAGAGTGCGTGCGCATCGGCAATCTGCTGGCGGACGAAGCCCTGCGCATCGTCGCCGACGCGCCGGTTCAAAAGAACCCATCGCTGTTCTGCGCGGCGACCACCGTCACGTTTCCGATTGATTCGGAGATGCTACGCGCTATCGTGTCTGCCTCGCCCGTTCTTTCACAAATGCGTCAGGAGACAGGGAAGGTGTCCACGCAGGTCAACGTGGTCAATTTGGGCAACGCCCAAATTCTGACCATCCCCGGCGAAGCGCTGCCCAACATCGGCTACTACCTCAAGCGCAAAATGCGCGGCGAACACAACCTGCTGTTCGGCTTGACCAACGACGCCTTCGGCTACATCCTGACCAAAGTGGACTGGGGCAGTTTCAAGCGATACGATTACATCTCGCGCACCTGTCTGGGCGAGATGACCGGGGAAATCTTCATCGAAAAAGCCCTGGAGTTCGTCAATCGCTGCCCGCGTCCGCAGGTGGTTCAGAAATAGAGAAGGATTCCTCCTCACCGCGTCAAAAAAAAGCAACGGTGAAACTCATGGACGACAGCGTGCTGGTTGCCCGTGCAAAATCAGGCGATTACGAGGCGTTTGAACAACTTGTCAACCGCCACGAGCGGCGCCTCTACGCGCTGGCGATGAACATCGTGCGTCAGCGGGAGGACGCGGAGGACGTGGTGCAGACGGCGTTCCTCAACGCGCTGGAACATCTCAACGATTTCCGGGAGGAGGCGTCGTTTGCGACGTGGATGACGCGCATTGTCACCTACACTGCGCTGAAAGTGCTGCGCAAGCGCAAGGGCTTGGACACCGTGTCGCTGGAGGAGGCGACGGACGAGAATGAAGAAGGCGAAATTCCGCACCCCGAATATATCGCCGACTGGCGCGGCGACCCGGCGAAGATTGTCGAGCAGCGCGAACTCAAGCGGATTCTGGACGAGGCGATTGATGCGCTGAACGAGAAGTACCGCTTGGTGTTCATTCTGCGCGACGTGGAGGGCATGAGCATCGAGGAAACCGCGAACGTGCTGGGCATCAGTCCGGCGAACGTCAAAGTCCGCCTACTGCGGGCGCGGCTGGCGCTGCGCGAGAAGTTGATGCGGGCGTTTGGCGACGAGAGCAAGCGCGTGTTTCGAGTGCACCGGCACGAGGGCGACGAACGCGGCGCGACGCCTGCGGAGGCGGTGCTGCGCAGTTATCAAACGTAAGAAGGTGGAACCGATGAAATGCGAAGAGTTGCTCCGCATGTTGAATGATTACGTGGATGGCGACATTGACCCCGCCGTGTGCGAGGATTTTGAGGAACATCTGGCGGGTTGCAATCCCTGTCAGATGGTAGTGGACAGCATCCGCAAGACCATCACGCTTTACAAAGGCGAGGAAGTTTATGAAATTCCCCTTCCATTTCAAGAGCGTCTGCGCAGCGCGCTGAGAGAGAAGTGGAAGGATTTGCAGACGCATCGCCCGCGCGATTGATAATCACGGCAACAACGCCCCGAAGTCTGCTGGTGCGGACTCTATTGGGCATCAAACGGCGTCCCGATTTTGGGGACGCCGTTTCTTTTTTGTAACGCCCGGTCGCGTTGCGGTTCTGTTGCTTCAGAAACGTTGAGTCATTCAGGAGGCGATGGACTATGAGTAACGTGAAGCACGTAACAACCCAAGAGTTTGAGAGCGAAGTGCGGCGCTCCGAGCAGCCGGCGTTAGTGGACTTCTACGCGACGTGGTGCCCGCCATGCAAAATGCTGTCGCCCGTGCTGGACAAGTTGGCAGAGGAATTCACCGGGCGGGTGAAAATTGTCAAGGTGAACGTGGAGGAGGAATATCCCCTCGCGGCGCGTTATGGCATTAGTGGCGTGCCGACGTTGATGCTGTTCAAGGGTGGCGTCATCGTGGACACGATTGTGGGTTTGCTACCCCCGCAGGCGCTCAAGGCGAAGTTGGAACAGGTCGCGCCTGCCACACAGTCTGCGGCGGCGTAAGGAGATGGTGATAATGACGACTAACGGCAAGAAAAATATCGTCATCGTCGGCGGCAGTTTCGCGGGGTTGACGGCGGCTTACGAGTTGAAGCGTAAACTGGGCGACAGGCATAACGTCACCGTCGTTGACAAAAACGGCAGATTCACTTTCATCCCATCACTCATTTGGGTGCCGTTCGGCTGGCGCACCCCCCGAGCAGATTTCCTTCCCGCTTCAGCCGTCGCTGGAACGAAAGGGCATCGAGTTCCGTCAGGAGACCGTTGAGCGGATTGACCCAGAGCGGCAAGTAGTGGAGACGCAAACCGACAGTTTGCGCTACGATTACCTGCTGATTGGCACCGGTCCGCATGTGGACTTTTCGGCAGTGGAAGGTCTGGGACCGCACGGCGGCTATACGCAGAGCATCTGCACCGCTGACCATGCGGTGCAGGCGGGCGAGGCGTGGCAGGAGTTTTTGAAAGCCCCCGGACCTGTCATCATCGGCGCGACGCAGGGGGCAGCGTGCTTCGGGGCGGCATACGAGTTTGTGTTCAACATCGAATACGCGCTGCGCAAGGCGGGTGTGCGCGACAAAGTGCCCATTACTTTCGTCACCGCCGAGCCGTTCGCAGGGCACTTTGGTATCGGCGGGCTGAAGTGGGCACAGGAGATGACCGAGTGGTTCTTTAGGCACACCCATATTGACTGGGTGCTGAACGCAGTGATTGAGAAGGTCACGCCCAACGAAGTCCACTTCAGGCAGGGCAGCCTCCACAGAGCCAGACCGAGCCGCGACGGTGACAGAGCGGAACCTTCCGATGATTTGAGCGGTAAAACCCTGCCGTTTAAGTACGCGATGATTATCCCGCCGTTCTTAGGTGTGGAGGCGATTCGCAAATCGGGCTTGGGCAACGAGCGGGGGTTCATCGTGGTGGACGACTACTTCCGCCACACGCAGTATCCCAACATCTTCGCGGCGGGCGTGAGCGTGGCGGTCGCGCCGCCGTCGCCCTGCCCAGCAGGTTGCTCCGTGCCGAAGACGGGCTACATCAGCGAGGTGATGGCAAAGTATGCCGCGCGCAATATCGTCGCAAGCATCGAAGGCAAGCCGCTGACGCCCAAGCCGACGACGGAGGTAGACGCTAAGTGCGTGCTGGACGCGGGCAATCAGGGCATCATCATGCTCACCGACCGCGTGTATGCGCCCAGCCAGCGCAAGGTGCAACTGCTCATCCCCGGTCCGTGGGCGCACTGGACGAAGGTGTGGTTTGAGAAGTATTTCCTCTGGAAGATGCGGACGGGGAGAGTCAACTTGCCGTGAGAAGGGCAACGATGGACGTTTTGTGGTGGATAGTGTTCCATCAAGGGAGGATTGACCGGGGGGAGAGTGAGGCTCCTGCCAAACTCCCTCGACCGTTGCCGGCGCCTGGACGTCCTCGGTAGACGTTTACGAAGAGGGTAACACCCTTGTGGGTCTGTTGCCTCAGAGCAGCGCAGTCAGACCGACTGCGCTACAAACGGAGGTGAACGACGATGGGCAACGTAAAGCACGTAACAACCCAAGAGTTTGAGAGCGAAGTGCTGCGCTCCGAGCAGCCGGTGTTAGTGGACTTCTATGCGACGTGGTGCGCGCCGTGCAAAATGCTGTCGCCCGTGCTGGACAAGTTGGCGAGCGAGTTCGCCGGGCGGGTGAAGATTGTCAAGGTCAATGTGGAGGAAGAGATGTCTCTGGCGATGCGCTACGGCATCAGCGGCGTGCCGACGTTGATTCTGTTTAAGGGCGGTGTCATTGTAGACACCATGGTGGGGTTGCTGCCCCCGCTCGCGCTGAAGGCGAAGTTGGAGCAGGTCGCTTCTGTCGTCTAAACTGCTGCGGTATGAGGAGATGAAAACAATGGACCTACTGTGGCTATTGGGGTTTGTGGCGTTGTGGTTTGTGTTACAACTTTACGTGCTGCCCAAGTTGGGCGTGCCTACTTGAATGGGCGGTGGCTGTCCCGATGGTCATTGGGACGGCAAGGCGCAGAAGGAGCAGCGGGAGGAACTGCCGGTGACGCGAAATGTGCGATGACCGTTTTACGCAACTTCGTTGCAAACTTCTCTTTTTGCGTCGTAACGCTGCCGCTGCTCTGTTGTCTCCCACGACAGAGTGTTGCGCGCGGCAACAGCGGGATTTCGGGCATCAGAGTTGAAACGTTTGCACGTTTCAACAGCAAAGGGGATGGGGTTCATGTCACTCATCAACCACTCCATCGAAGCCGAGAGGATCATCGCCAAACAAGTCGCGATGTGGGAAGCCAAGAAGCGGTTGGAGAAGGAGGACATCCGACCGGGGCGGGGCAAAGTCCGAAAAGTTTCTTACGGTCCCTACCTGCTCATCTCGCGGGAGAAGGGCAGCGGCGGGCGCACGGTGGCGGACTTCGTGGGACAGCGGCTGGGCTGGCAGGTGTTCGACCGCGAGATTGTGGACGAAGTGGCGAAGCGGGCGCAGGTGCGGCAGCAGTTGATTGAGAGCCTCGACGAACATGACCGCGCCGTCGTTGACGACATCATTCTCTCCGCCTTAGACCGCGACAACATCGGCACGGTCGGCTATCTGCACCATCTCAAGCAGGTTATTCACACGCTGGGGCAACACGGCGATGTGATCATCATGGGGCGCGGCGCACGTCACATTCTGCCCCCCCAGTTCGGGCTGAACGTGCGCATCATTGCCCCGTTTGAGGTGCGTGTGCAGCGCGTCGCCGCCAAAGAAGGGTTGACAGAAGCGGCAGCGCGAACGGAGGTGGAAAACGCCGACCGCCAACGCGCCGCCTTTATCCGACGGCACTTCCAGAAGAAGGTCGACGACCCGCTGGACTTCGACCTCATCATCAACACCGCCGAGTTGAGCGCGGAAGCGGCAGCGGAGATAGTGTTGCTTGCGCTCAAGCAGAAGTTAGGCGTGACGCCCAAGAAATAGGCGGACGACGGTATAAGAGCACGGTGACGCTGCCGATTGCCACGTGGAAGGGGCGAGGCGGTCGACAAGGGACATGAGGCAGCGGTCATCGTGCTCGTTTTTTCAACGACTCGCTTTTTCCCCTTTAAGACGGTTCACTCTAAATCGAGATGCACCCGCATCGCCGTCCGCACTTTCTCCTGCAGCGCCGCGTCCTCCAGCCAGCCGTACGAACGACGCAGACGCTCTTTGGCAATCGTGCGAATCTGGTGCGCCATGACGACGGAATCGTGCGGTTGTCCTGCTTCCCCGGCTGGGATCATGACTTCCGTTGAGTAGATGCGGCGACCACTGCGAAACATCGTCATCGGCAAGACCGTCACGATGGAAAGAGATTCGTTGATGGCTTCGTGAGAAACGATGAGCACAGGACGCTCACCGGCTTGCTCGGACCCGCGCACGGGGTCGAGTTGTGCGCTGACGACTTGCCACTGATAGGGTGGGTGGATCATGGGGCATCATCCTCGCCGTTTCGGAATCGGCAGACGCAAACGCCTGCTCGGTTTCCTCGATGTCTCGCAGAAACAAGGGGTCTTGGGCTGCCTCTTGAAACTCGCGGCGCAGTCGTTCCGTCCGCACCCGCTTCAACTCTTTCGTCAACGCCAATCGCACCAGCACGTTTTGCGATGGAAACAACCCCGCCGACACGACTTCACGCATCTCGCGCGTTAAATCAGCGGGCAGAGAAAACGTCACCTTTTGGGTTGCCGTTCTGTGAGCCATCTCCTATCACCTCCACAACCGTATTGTAATATACACCAGTCTTTTATGCAAGCCTTAATGACTGGCAACTGTGGATGAACTGGTTTGTAACCATTCGGGAGTTGACATCTCTGTTACCACAGAACACCATGAAGGAGAACTGCTGATGAAACAACTGCTCATCTCGTTAACATTGTTGACAACACTAACAATGTCTGTGCTTGCGCAAGAGGACAAAGAGTATGACCTGCCGACCGTCGTGCAGACGGCGTTGAAGAACCATCCGAGTTTGCGGGGCGTGGAGGCGCAGGTGGACGCGGCGCAAGCGCGGCGGAAGCAGGCTGCCGCCGGCTACGCGCCGAAGGTGAACGCCACGCTGGGGTTCACGCAACTGGACGATGCCCCAACGTTCACCGTTTCTCCGCTGGGCACCATCACGTTCGGCGAAAAGAGCAACAAACAGGTGTCGCTGACGCTGCAATTTCCGCTGTCCACCGGCGGGAAGTTGGAGGGCATGAACCGGCAGGCGCGGGCGGGGGTGGAGGCGGTGGAAAGCGTGCTGGCGCGACAGCGGCAGAAGGTAGCAACGGATGCGACCATCGCTTACTTTAACGTCCTCAAAGCGCGCGGGTTCGTGAAGGTGGCGGCAGACCAACTCAAAGCCCTTGAGTCACAGCGCAATTCCATTGCAAGGATGCTGGAACGGGGCGTCGCCACGCGCATTGACTTGCTGCGGGCGGAAACCGCCGTGTCTGCGGCGCAGGAGATGCTGACCAAAGCGAAAAACGGTGAAGCCGCTGCGACCGCAGCGTTGGCAAACTCGATGGGCATGAGAGAAGGGTTAGGGCTAAAGGTAAAGGGTTCGTTTGACGAACAAGCCTCCACCATCAACCATCAACCGTCAACCATCGCTGACGTAGTAGCGGAAGCGTTGCGTTCGCGCCCCGAACTGCGTCAGGTCGGCGCGAACCGCGAAGTTGCCGAAGCGGGCGTGCAGGTGGCGCGGAGCGGTCAGAAACCGTCCGTCGGGCTGTTTGCGCAATACGACGCCGAGCGTCCAACCTTCATGCCGCGCACAGGCAAATGGTCGGCGGGGGTGGCATTGACGATGAACCTGTCCGACGGCGGGGCGACGAAAGCCGAGGTCGCGCAGGCGCGGGCGCAAATCGCGCAGGTCGCCGCCGCCTTAGAGGAACTACGCAACGGGATTGCGCTGCAAGTCACGGCAGCGTTTCTGAACGTGCAGAGCGCGAAGGAACGTTTGGCAACCACCGAGAAAGCCGTCACAACGGCGGAAGAGGGCGTGCGTCTGATTCGGCTGGGATACGAGAACGGCGTCAACACCATCACCGATTTCTTGGCGGCGCAGGCGGAATTGACGAAGGCGCAGAACGACCGCGTGACGGCTCTTTTCGACTTGCGCGTTGCCGAAGCGGAGTTACAATATGCCATAGGGCGGCAGCCGTAGGAAGGGGAAGGAAGGGGAAGGAAGGGGAAGGAAGGGGAAGTCAAGGGGGAGTGCATTACG
>FWWM01009760.1_pt1 | contig 13612 bp, 10 predicted proteins | sample 2228351 | NCBI WGS metagenome assembly FWWM01 (sample SAMEA103939774, study PRJEB20133) | metagenome | reverse complement strand
GCTTCATCGTCACTCCGTCCCGATTGCATCGGGACTTCGTGACTGACTACAAACTCACGCGCCCACAGCAAAGCGGCGCGCACGTTATCGCTGTTGCGTTCCATCTCCCGCAGAGCGGCGGATTCGTTCGGCGTGCGCTCCTGCGTCGCTTGCTGCTCTGCAAAACGCAGGAAATGCTCCGCGTGTCGCCGCCGCACCTGCATCCCTGCATCCGTGAATCCCTGCATCTTTTCCATCGCGTATTCCCGCACCGATTCCAGCATGAAATAGCGCGTCTGCTGGGTGGCAGCGTCCGTCTCGGAACGCAGCAATGAATGACGGCGCAGTTCCATCACGCCTTCCATCACGTCTAACGCATCACAGACGGCTTCTGCGTCCGACAGAGCAAACCCACCCGCAAACACAGCCAACTGAGCAAACAAATCTTTATCGTCATCGGTCAGTAAATCATACGACCAGTCAATCGCCCCCCGCAGGGCGCGCTGGCGTGCGGGCAGGTTAGGGGCGCGAGTCTGCAACAAACGGAACCGTTCGCTCAGGCGATGGAGGATTTCGCGGGGAGACATGCCGACGATGCGCGACGCGGCTAACTCAATGGCGAGCGGCACGCCCTCCAAGCGGCGACACAGTTCAGCGACGTCGACGGCGTTATCGGGGGTCAGCGCGAAATCCACTTTACGGGCACGGGCGCGTTCGACGAACAACCTCTCCGCATCGGACGGCGGCAGCGGCGGCACGTCCACCACGCGCTCGACTTGCAGTTCCAGCGCCCGCCGAGTGGTCACGATACACTTGACGCTTGGAGCGACGTTCAACAACTCATGGATGACTTGCGTCGCGTCGGGGTTTTGCTCCGTGTTGTCCAACACGAGAAGAAGTTGACGGTCGCGCAGAAAGTTCCAGAGTTGCTCTCTGACCGAGGGTTGGGGCTGCAGCGCGAGAGGCAATCGCGACGCCATGCGGTTGACCATCTCCTCACCGGAGCGAGTCTCCTCCAATTCGACCCACCAGACGCCCTCCGGGAAATCTTCCGGAAAATCGCTGAGACACAGTTCAGATAGTTGCAGCGCGCAGCGCGTTTTGCCCATGCCGCCGAAGCCCAGCAGCGTCAGCAGGCGCGTCGTCAGTTGTCGCAGCAATGCGCACCACATCTTGACCTCTTGCGTGCGCCCAATCAGCGGTGTGGAAATGAGCGGAAGGTTGTGCCGTTCGGGGCGCAGCGTTCTGAGAGGGGGAAAATCGTCCGGCAGGTCGGGATGGCGCACTTCGAAGATGTGTTCCAACTGCTCCAACCCGCGCAGGCGGTGGCGTCCAAAGTCGCGCAGTTGCACGTCGCCGGTGAGGGCATCTTGAACGACGTCGCGCGTTGCGGAAGAAATCAGGATTTGCCCGCCGTGCCCCGCCGCCGCCACCCGCGCCGCGCGGTTGACCATCGGACCGAAGTAATCCAGTCGTCCGCCGGAGTCGTAGCCCAGAAACGGCTCGCCCGTGTGGATGCCGACCCGCACGCGGAGTTCTTCAATGCCCTGTTCCCACTGCTGCGCTCGCAGCATCCGCTGTACGTCCAGCGCGCACTCCACGGCGTCGGTCGCTCGCGCAAACGCCACCATGAACGAATCGCCCTGCGTTTTGACTTCGTAACCGTCCCAGAACTGAATGCGCTCGCGGAGGAGGTGATTGTGCCGTTCCAGCACCAGACGAAATGCGTCACCCAATCTCTCCCACAGGGCGGTCGAGCCTTGGATGTCGGTGAACATCAACGTAATGATGCCGGTTGGTGGAGTGATAGCCATGTCTTACTTCGCCTTCGGAAGTAGATGGCTTGATTTTACGTCAGGGCGGAGAGGTTGTCAAATGGAGTGATGGTGGCATGTAGTGTTGGTTTCCATCACTCCAATTCTCCAACACTCCAATACTCCAGTTGTTTACCTCTTCGCGCCCTGAATCCACTCCAGCACCGTCTTGTAAGCCGCGCTGTCCGGTCCGTCCCATCGCTTCCCGCCGCCGTGCGGGATTTTGCTGGAGTTGAGGATGCCCTCCGTCGTCGCGTCGGAAATGGGCTTTTGCAGGATGAGGCTTTTTTCGGGTTCGAGGAGGTTGACGACTTTGAGGGCGGAGAAGTAATTGTCGCGGATTTGCTCCTCTGTGAGATTGCCGCGTTCGTCGGGGCGATTGAGGCGAAGGATGGTATGCGTCGAGTGGCAGTGCGCGCAGGATTTGCCGTCGCTGCCGGTCGCCGTTGCGAGAAGCGGCTGCACGCGAGTTTTGAAGAATTCGTAGTCGAGATACTTCGCAACATCCCGTTGCGACAGCGTGTTATCCGTTTCGTTGTAAAGCGCGTTCGCGGCAGCGGCGATGCGGTCGTGGGGGTCTTTGAGCAAGTTGCTGACCGCGAGACGAATCGCGGGGTTTTGCTGCATCGCTTTGCTCTTTGCCACGACGCTGAGGGCGCGCTGTCGCACCGTCGCGTCTTTGTCCTGCAAACTTTCGGCGACCAGGCTCAACGCCTGCAAACTGTTGAGCGTGTTAGCGTCGCGGTTGACGACCTCGAGCAGGATTGCTCGCTTCACGATGTCGGCATGGCGCACCAGTGATTGCAGCGTGTTCCGCACCAGCGGATCGTTTTCGAGGGTTGGGGAGGAAAACACGAGAGCCGCCGCCGCTCGCAGCGCGCCTTCGTCATCGCCCAGCAATGCGGAGCGCACGAACAGTTTTGTCTCGCGCTCATCGTGCAAGCGGGTCATGCCATTCAACGCGCTCAACAGTTGCATCTTCCACGACGGCGCGGCGTCGCTCTGCATGTAAGTTTTGAGCGCGTCGACGAGTTTCGGGTCGTGCTGCAACGCCGTCCCCGCGCGTTGCAGCACGTTGAACGCCGCCAGCCGCGCTTCGCGGTAGCCGGTCATCATCTCGGTCACCAGCGAGGCGTAGGCTGCCTTGTTCTGCGGCGTGACGTTGAGGGGCAGGAAGCGGAAGTACTCCCACATCGTCTCACGCACGCCGCCGTTCGGTTCCGTCGCCATCTCACGCAGGAAGCGCAGCGGTAGTTGCGAGACCGTCTTGGTGTCGCGCAGCGTGTAACTGGCGATGACAGCCGTGCGGCGATGCGCGGGATTGTCCAGCATGTTCAGCAGCGCCGCCTCCAAAACCGGCGCGGCGTCATCGTAGAACTTCACCGTTTCGATGTCGTTGCCGATGCGTGCATACAGGTTGTTGGGCGCGTCAATCACCACGCCGTAGCCGAATCGGTCGGGCGACTTACGCAGGTGGAAATCGGTCAAGCCGCGCAGAATCGCCTCGCGCTGCAAGTCATTTCCGTTCGTGAGCGCGTTCGCAACTTTCTTCGCCAGCATCGTCGTCGTCGCGCGATGCGCCTGCGTCGCTTTGTCTCTGTCCTCAGGTTGCGCCAGTAGAGGAATCCAGTTGTTGTAGAGGTAGCGAACGTTTTCGTCGCAAACGCTGTAAAAACCTTCCACCAAATTGCGCCGCACCCACGGGTGTTCTGCCACGGACATCCGCGCCAGATAAGCGTCTACAATTTGCTGTCGCACCGCGTCGTCGTCCGTCCAGTAAAACCACTGCCACAGCGCGCGCGAGGCGTATACGCGAACGAAGACGTCGGGGTCGCTGAGGCGTTGCTTTAGCGCAGAAAGCAATCTCGGCTCAACAGGAGTTTCGCCCTTCCGGGAGGGGGAGGCTCCTGCCGAACCGCGGCTTCGAGTCAGATACGAAAAATGCTGCGCGAAGATGAACACCGCGCCGCGTCGCACGTAATCGTTGTCGCTGTTTAACGCTTGCGCGATTTCCTTCAATCCCAGCCCCTGGCGCGATGCCAACTCGCGCAGCGCCCACGCCGCTCCGTGTCGCACAATCTTGTTCGTATCTCCCAACAACTCCACCAGCGGCGCAATCGCTCGCGCATCGCCCACGCGCCCCAACGCCTCACACGCCGCCCGCCGCACCAGCGGCTCATCATGCCGCGCCGCCGCGAGAACGTCACGCCTCAAAGCCTCCGACGGCTTGTCCCCAATCTGGTCAAGCTGGCTGATGAGAACGTCAGGGGAAAGAAGGGGAAAGAAGGGGAAAGAAGGGGAAGTAAGTGTATTTCTCGCCTCTCCAACGTTCCCCTTCTTTCCCCTTGCTTCCCCTTGCTTCCCCTTACTTCCCCTTACTTCCCCTTCTCTCCCCTTGCTTCCCCCTCTTTCCCCTTCTTTCCCCTTGCTTCCCCTTCTTTCCCCTTCTTTCCCCTTCTTTCCCCTTACTTCCCCTTTGAAGAACTCCGACAGCGCCATCACCGCAAACTGCGTCTCGCGGAACGGCGTTCTGAAATTCTCGTAGGACTGCTTCGGGTCGAACCAACCGCCCCATGCCTGCTGGCGCGAGAGCAGATAGCGAATCGCCTTGGCCACTTGCGGATGGTCAGGCTTGTAGCCCGCCAGCGCGAGCGTCCACAAACAATGCCCCGTCTGAAACTCAACGGCGGGTGAATTCGCGTCGAACAGCATAGACCACTGCCCATCCGCGCGCTGCAAGCTCAGGATGCGTTCGCAGTTCTTGCGGATGCGTTCGGCGTAAGCCTTCGGGTCTATCTGCGCAAAGTCAATCGTCTGATAACACAGGTCGCGCATGTCCTTGATTTTGTCCTGCTCAATCAGTCTGCGCAGTTGGTCGCGGTATTGACGATATTCTTCTTTCTTCGTGCGGCGATAAAGTTCATCGAAGACAATCCAGCTGTGCCCGGCGATTTCATACGCGCTGACCAACGGCGTGTTGCCGTTTGTTTCGTCGGGCGGCAGTTCCGTGCGACCTTTGTAGTAGAGTTTGAGGTAGCCCGCGACACCCTCCAGGCATTGTGTGTTGCGCGGCAGCGCGTCGGGGGCGGGGAAGTTTTGTTCGTGCAGGTTCAGCAGATACGCGAGTCGGCTCATCACGTTCGCGCTCGCGCTGATGACGCGCGTCCACGAAGCGCCGGGGTGTCCATAAAACGGACGCGGGTTGTTGTAAAGCCGCTCGGTCAGGAACTTCAACGCGCCGCGCTGCTTCACGGGATAACCGTTGCGAACCGCGATTTCCTCCGCCCGCGTCGAAAAATGCGCAGGATGACAGGCGATGCACTGCGCCGTTTCTGCATGGACATTTGCCACGCGGTTCGTCACCCCGCCCGCGCGCGGCGTATTCGCAAACCACGAATCGCCCGCCGCAATGATGTAATCCATGCCCGCACGAACGGCGCGGCGCGACGCCGCAGAGAGGGCATGAAGGTTCTTAATCTCTAATCCCTCATCGTAGGGTGGCACCTCATACGTCAGCGTCCTGAGTTGATAGACGGGATGATTCCCCTTGACCTGCACGTAGTAAGTGCCCTTTTCAATCACCCGCGTCGTGAACTTGTTGCCGGGCAACGCCTGAATCTCGTGCGGGTCGGTCACGGGGTCGCTGCCCTGTTTCCACTCCACGATGCCGCCATCTTTCTCGCGGTAAATGGCAATATCCACTGGCACTTCGCGGTCGAGGAGGTCGAGTGAGAAATAAACGAGACGCGGTTTCTCACCGTTGTAAGTGAATCTGAACCAGTCGTCTGATTGCATGTTGCGCCCGAACGCGTTCGGGTTTGCGTATTGCGTGCGTAGGGGAGGCGGCGAAGGTTCCGGTCCCATCGGGAACATGAAGTCCGCGTCGTCGGCAGTGGCGAAGACGGTTTTCTCCAGCCTCATTTCGTTGGCGTCTTGATAACGGTTATTTGGCTCGGTTTCAATGATTGCCGAAGAGTTGACCGCTGACCACTCACGCACCTTTACCTGAAAACTTGCGTTGTCGCCCCGAAGGATGACTTGTCCCTCCCCATCGGCGGAAGACCGCATGAGGAAGTAAACGTCCGGGTCGCCGACGTGCAACGTTTTGCTGACGACCTCGCGCTGACTGTCGCGCACCGTCACGCGCACGGCGTCGTTCGCGCCCAACGCGCTGGGATTCTCCAGAGCAATGCTGACGGAATAAATCCGCTGTGCCTTGAGCGGCATCGCCTTCTCAAATCGCTCGCCGCTTTTGAGTTGCCCCCTCACGTCCAAAACGTGCGGCAGCGGCAGCGACTTGGGCACCGTTGACCCCGCCGACGAAAGATGGCTCGGTCCGACGAACGCCGTGACTAATGCTGTCAATAACAATCCCAAAAAATGCTTCACAGTTCTCCTCCTGTGCGTTTTACGATATGGACGACAGATTTGACAACGTGCTGAAAGGCAAGTTGCTTGCCCTTCGTCAAAGACCGCCAGCGTTGACGCAAGACAAGAGCGATGATAAAATGACAGAGGAACACGCATGATTCTGGCGGAGTGACCTAATCCTACTTTGTCACTTCGGCTTGACCACGATGGGCGAGGGTCTCTGACCCCGCCCAAAGGCTGACCGAAGGTCTCCAAAAGGGTGGGGAGACCTACGGTCAAGCATTGCGGCGGGGTCAGAGACCCTCGCCGAGCGGGGAACGTGCATGACTCTGGCGGAGTGACGTAACAAATAGAGCGGTGTATTTCCGCCTGAAATACTGATGGTGGTTCCATAATGAGTGAGAACGGCGCGACAAAACGGTTCTTCCTGAGCACCTACGGCTGTCAGATGAACGTCCACGACTCCGAGCGGATGGCGGGGATGATGACGCACGACGGGTTCGCGCTGACCGACGACCCGACGCAGGCGGACGTCATCGTCATTAACACCTGCTCGGTGCGCGAGAAGCCGGAGCAGAAACTGTTCAGCGAGTTGGGGGCGTACCGCAAACTCAAAGAGAAAAACCCCAACCTCGTCATCGGCGTCGCCGGCTGCATGGCGCCGCGCGAGGCGGACACCATCCGCGCCCGCGCGCCCTACGTGGATATTCTGATAGGTCCGCGCAGTATTGCGCGGCTGCCGGAGTTGGTGCGTAAAGTTGAGTTGCAGCGCAAGCCGATTGACGCCATTGACCTGCTCGACGACCCGACGCCGCTGACGCCTGTACGCCGCGCCAGCACGTTGAGCGCGTGGGTGGACGTCATCTTCGGCTGCGACTACAAATGCACCTTCTGCGCTGTTCCCTCCGCGCGCGGCAGAGAGCGCAGTCGCCCGCCGCAGCACATCTTCGACGAGATTGACGAACTGGTCGCGCTGGGCTACAAAGAGGTGACGCTGCTCGGTCAGACCGTCAACGCCTACGGACGCGACTGGGGCTATCGCCTGCCCGACGGGAAGGTTCATGGGGCGGAGTTACCACTCCCCACTCCCCACTCCCCACTCGCCAAAGCGGAACGCATTGACTTCGCCTGGCTGCTTGAGCAGATTGACCGCCGCGCGCCGCAACTGCGCGTGCGGTTCACCAGCCCCCATCCGCAATTGTTCACAGACCGTTTGATTCGCGCCATCGCGGAACTGCCCTCGGTGTGCGAGCACGTTCACCTGCCGTTGCAGTCCGGGCACAACGAGGTGCTGCGGCGGATGAAGCGCACTTACACCATAGAGAAATTCCGCGCCCTCGTGGACAAACTGCGCGAAGCGGTGCCGGGCATCGCCATCACCACCGACCTCATCGCAGGCTTCCCCGGCGAAACGGAGGAACAACATCAGGCGACGCTGAGGGTGTTGGAGGAAATTCAATTCGATCAGGCGTTCATGTTCGCCTACTCCCCGCGCCGCAACACCGAAGCCGCCGACTTCGACGACCACTTGCCTAACGAAGTGAAGAAACGCCGTCTCGCAGAAATCATCGCCCTGCAAAACGAGATTTCGCGCCAACGCAACGAAGCGCTGGTTGGACAAACGTTCGAGGTGCTCGTCGAAGGTCCCAGCGAAAAAGACCCGACCAAACTCAGCGGGCGCACGCGGCAGAACAAAATCATAGTGTTTGCAGGAAGCGAAGACCTCATCGGACAACTCGTCCCCGTCAGGGCGACAAAAGGGTATCTGTGGGGGTTTGAAGGAGTGATGGAGTGATGGAGTATTGGAGTATTGTTCTTTGCTCCAACACTCCAACACTCCATTACTCCATTACTCCAATGATCCATCGCTCTGGTGACCGCCGACACCGCTTGCGCGCCCAGTGGCACGACGCGGGGATTTTGCTGCGGCAGTTCCGCGGGCGGCTCCTCCTGTTCGCGGGCGTCCTCATGGCAGGCACGCTCGCCCTCTACGTCGGCTACCACGAAACGCTCTCCCTGCCGAAAGCGTTGTATGCGACCCTCATGCTCATCGCCACGGAATCCGTGTTGGAATTCCCCAAGGTCTGGTATCTTCAGATACTCTTCTTCGCTTTACCCATTATGGGTCTGAGCATTTTGTTGGAGGGCGTGCTGCGGTTTGGCATCATGCTGTTCAACAAAACGCTGCGCATCGAGGAGTGGCAGAAAGTGCTCGCATCCACCTACAATCAACACATCGTCGTCGTCGGTCTGAACCGCATTGGCTGCCGCGTCGTGCGCGGACTGCTCGACATGGGCGAGGACGTGGTTGTGATTGAACACAAACAACACCACCACTTCGTTGAGGAGACGCGGGCGTCAGGCGTTCCCGTCATCCTCGGCGACGCCGCCCAACCCGACGTTCTGCGCCAAGCCAACCTGCCGCAGGCGCGCGCGCTCATCCTCACGGGCGAACACGATTTGGAGAACCTCGAAATCGCCCTCAACGCCAAAGACCTCAACCCCGACCTGCACGTCGTCATGCGCACCTTCAACGAAACCCTCGCCGACAAAGTCAGCCGCACCTTCGGCATCGGCTCCGCCTTCAGCACCTCCGCCCTCGCCGCCCCCGCCTTCATCGGCGCGGCCACCCGCAAAGCCGTCACGCAGTCGTTTTACGTGGACGGCGAACTCTTCTACGTCGCGCAGTTCAACCTCTCCCGCACCAGCCGCCTCGCCGGTCAAAAAGTCGGCGACATCGAAAAGAAACTGGACGTCAGCCTCATCCTCCTCAAAAACCGCCAGACGACCGACCCCCATCCCAACCCCGACGTGCGGCTGAAGCCAGAGGATACGATTGTCGTGCTAGGCAATTTGGAGGCGTTGAGCCAGTTGGAGGAGATGAACGGGTGAGCCGAAATTTGGTTGATGCTCTACTCTCAGCGGCGGTGGCGGAGACAATGAACCGGTCCTGCCTTCCATAACACTCGCGTCACTACACCAGTAGTGAAAAATCCAACGAAGGGAGGGGAATAACCATGACCACTGCCACCGCGCAAGAGGAACGCCGGGGCACCGTCGCCGAGGTGGATGAAGAATCCAAGCCTTTGCCCTACCTCGAACGTGTGCTGAACGAAATCGAGCGGGCGAACGCTCAACGAGAGGAACCAGCGAAACGCCCAAGGACGACCGAGCGCGCCCCGCACCCGTTCGCGTACGACTAAGCCCAAAGGGTCTGAGGGGGTCTGAGAGGTCTACCTGTCAGCGGATTGGGCTTAGAGCCTACCCCAACAATGTTCGTAGTCAGCCACGCAGCGCAGCGGAGTGGCGTCCCGACGGCACTCCACTCCGTTCCGTGCCTGACGACAAACGAATTTTGGGATAGGCTCTTAGACGCTTGCTCCCTGCATCCGTTTAATCCGCTACCGGAATCCGTTGACAGTAACCTCTCCGACCCCTCCGACCCGACCCCTTGTTTTACTATGAACTACCTCAGCTTACCCCTTCCCCTCTTTCGCCAATCCCTGCGCGACCTGCTACGGCAGCCGACGCGCACGCTGCGCTTTCCTGTCGGCATCAGCCGCTGGGAAGGCAACGTCGAACTCCTCGCCGCGCCCAGCAATACACAGAGGCGCAATGAATTGCGCGACTACGAACAAAGGCGCACGCTGCTGCTCTCGCTCACCGATGATTTCACCTTGCCTTCCTCCCTCCCCGCCGACTGCGCGGGTGTCCTCCTGATTGGACGCGAACGGCAGCGCGGTCAAGCGCGGGGCTTCGTGCAACTCACCCCTAACCAGCTTGAACCACTTGATACCCTTCATCTCGTCGGCGCCGGCATGTTCACTGTCAGGCTCAATGACCAATTCCCAATGACCAATGACCAATCAGCCCAACCATTAGACACTGGACATTGGGCATTGGACATTCCAGAACGCTGGTCGCGCACCGTCGGCGCACTGGGGCTTGACGTTTGGCACCGCCTCATCACTCTGCGCTACGCCCTCATTGGCGTCGGGCGCTCAGGCAGCAGCCTCGCTCTTGCGTTGGCGCGTTTGGGGGCGCGTCATCTCACGCTCATTGACCCTGACACCATCGAACCCCACAACCTCGGCGAAATGGAAGGCGTCACCGAAGCGGACATTGGTAAACCCAAAGTCGAAGCCCTCGCCGCTCACCTAAGCGCCCAATTTCCCAATTTCCCAATTTCCCAATTTCCCAATTTCCCAATTTCCCAATTTCCCAATTTCCCATCCCCGACTCCATCACCAGCCTGCGCGCCCTCCACGCCGCCCAAGCCAGTGACGTTCTCTTCTGCTGCTCGGACCACGACAGCGCCCGCCTCGCCACCGCCGCGATTGCCGCCCTTTTCTGCAAGCCGCTCATAGACATCGCCACCGGCATCTTCTATGACGCTACCGCACAGGATGATTCCGCTCCGTCACCGTCGCGGCTCGGATTCCGCAATCCACAATCCGCAATCCGCAATCGAAGGATGGGCGCTGACGTTCGCTTGGCACTGCCCGCCGAAACCTGCCTCCTCTGCCTCGGCGGGCTGCGCGACGAAGCGGGGGCGCGGCACGCCCTCGCCTCCGCCGACGCCGAACGCGCCATCTACGCCCAGCGCGACTGGCGGCGCGAACGCGCCGGCAGCCTCGCCAGTCTCAACCACCTCGCCGTCTCCCTCGCCCTCCGCCTCTATGAGGACCTCCTCAGCGAGCGCGTCCAAACCAGCACATGGATTCACCTTGAGTTCGACGACGCTGGACGCCTTGCCGTCAATTCCCCAATTCCCCAATTTCCCAATTCCCCAATTCCCCAATTTCCCAATTCCCCAACCCCCTGCCGTCTGTGCGCCTTGACCGGCTGGGGCGAGGAGGGGCTGTGGCGCGTCGCAGAAATTTTTGTTGGCGATTACCGCTTCAGATGACTCTCCTGGCTCTCCGCGCACTACACACACAAAAAGCGAAACTGATCGGCGGGGGTCTCCTGACCCCGCCGAAACGCTTGACCGTAGGTCTCCCCACCTCAGCCTTGGGGCGGGGTCAGAGACCCTCGCCCATCGTGACCGGAGGTAACTTACGATGAGCTTGCACAACCCCGCGCTGGAAAACCGAGCCCGCACGCTGGTCGGGCAGGAAGTGGAAGTCGTCCACGCCCGCGCCGACATGGGCGCGGGCGACCCGCCCTTCTGCCTGCGCGGCGTGCTGCGCAGCGTGGACGGACGGTTCTTGCAGTTTGACAACGGGCTAATCGCTCTGAGCACGATCGAGTCCATTGTGCCCATCAGTGGCTCACAAGCCACTACACGAGGCAAAGAAGACACATTCTCTCGGAAAGGAGGTTGTTGATCATGTTCAGACCCAAACTGCGGCAGGTCGCGGTGTGGATGTTCGTGTGCACGCTCGCCCTGCCCGCCGCAGCGCCCACGCCCGTCGCTGCCCAGACCTATCGCGTGGTGGTGGAAAAGCGCTGCCTGGCGTGCGGGCGGGAGGTGCCCCTCACCTCACAGGTCGGGCAACGCTGCCCCCACTGCGGCGCGTTCTGGGGGCGTCAGGTCGAAAGCGAAAAGAGGGAGACGCTCCGTGTTCCAGCACAACCGCGCCCCCGCAAAAAGGAGGCAGCACCCCCGCGCGCGAAGACGCCCCAGCGCCCGAGGACGCTGACCCAGCAACCGCAGCGACGGGTCCGTCCTGCAACGCCCCCGGCGGTGCAGACAGACGCCCGCACCCAGGCGTGGAAACAAAGCGTCCTGAGCCAGGCGGCTGCCATCAACCCGCGCGTGCGCGAGGTGTTAGGTGGGGTGCCCGCGCCTGTTGAGGCGCCTCCGGCACCTGCCCCCGCAGAGGCAGCGCAGGATAAGGACACGGTGCGCGACGCCGAGGTGCTCCTGCGCTCCTCGCGCGGTGCGCCGGTGCGCGCCCGTCAACTGGCGCTGTGGATTGTTCGCCATCCCCACGCCAGCCGCGCCGACATCCCAGCGGCTTACGGCTCGGGGAGGAAGCGCGCTGACCTGCTGCGGGAAGCGCGCCTCCTGATTGTTAAGGCTGGCTTGAACCCCCAACGCTACCGCGCCTTCCGTAGCCCGTAGCGTTGGAGAAAGAAGAATCGCAAAGGAGGTTATGTTCCAATGGAAGAAGAAGGCACCAGATTAGCGTGGAAGTCGCTAAGAGCAACCCGTGGGTGGCGCTTTTAGTGAGTGTCGCCGTCGGCACCGGCGTCGCAGTCAACCACTACAACCGCAAAGAAGCCCCCGCCCGCATCGTGGTCAACGGCACCGTTGTCTACGACGGCACGGCGGTCTTCCGCAACGACCGCATCATGTTCCCGCTGGGCTTCGCCCAAAAGGCGGGCGTGCAGGCGTTTTATGACCCGCAGACCCACATCGCCGTCCTGCGGCAAGGCACCGATAATGTGGCAGTCAAGGCGGAGTCGTTGACCCTGATTGCGTTCCTGTCGGAGGGCGACGGCTGGCTGCGCGAGGGAGAAGCAGGGCTGAGGGCCCCATTCGACCCGCTGCGCGTGCCGATGGAGACCGCGCCGATGGTGGAGGGCGGTCAACTTTGCCTGCCCTTGCGCGTCATCGCTGCCGCTCTCCACACAGACCCGAACGACGTGAAGTGGGACCAAACGACGCGGACGGCGACCATCACCACCAGGAAGAGGATCGAACCCAACCCGCTTCCCGACGCGTCGGTTTGGGCCAGATAGATTGCGCCGTTGAGCGTGTGGTACTTTGGAAAGAGCTGGCGCGAAGGGTATTTGTCCTTCATGAGCGGCTCAATGGTCCGGTCCTCGCGTATGCGGTACATCCAGTAGGGTTTGTGAGCGGGCTCGGTCATTGAAGCACAGGCTGACGCGTTGCGGTCGAGCGCATAGGCTATGCACGCGTCGAGCGTTTCGGCGCCTCGAAGCGGAGTGGTGGGCTGGAGAGTTGCCAAGTAGTCGTACCCGGGCAGGTTTTCGATTGCGTGCAGAGCAGGGGCTTCTATGGGCGCGTCGTCCGATGCGAGTTCAGCCGGCCGCAGAAACGGAACCTCGGCGCCGCAGCCCTCGGCCGTTTCGGCGATAAGCCGGTCGTCGGTGGACACAATGACGCGGTCAACGTAGCGCGACGCGGCCGCAGCCTCTATGGTCCAGGCAATGAGCGGTTTTCCGGCAACCAGTCGTATGTTTTTCCCCGGGATTTCCTTTGATCCGCCGCGGGCAGGAATCATGGCGAGGATTTTTTTGTTGCGGTACATGTGACTTTTCCTTGAGCGTGCAGGATTAAAATCGTATACGGCCAGGCTTTCGGGGCAATCGGAGGAGCGTACATCAAAAGGCAAGCAGGTCGTCCCATGTCACCGGCGCGTCCGCGGCAATGGCGCGCGCAGCTTTCTTTCCCAGTATCAGCGGGAAATAGCGCGGCAGCAGGCCGTGGCCAGGGCCCTTGATGGTTATGTTGTCGAGCGTCAGCGGTTCGCCTG
>FWWM01013025.1_pt1 | contig 13616 bp, 11 predicted proteins | sample 2228351 | NCBI WGS metagenome assembly FWWM01 (sample SAMEA103939774, study PRJEB20133) | metagenome | reverse complement strand
TCGCGAGGCCTGGCGGGCCCCGGAGCTCGCGCCGGGACGGCTGGTTTCGCTCGCCGGCGATCCGCGGTCACTCGCGGTCGTCTCGGCGGTGCAGGCGCTGATGCTGGGCGACGCCGACTTCGCCCTGGCCGGCGGCGCCGAAAGCATGAGCCGGTCGCCCTACATCCTGCCTGCCGCCCGCTGGGGCCAGAAGATGGGCGACGCCGGGGCCTCGGACATGATGCTGGGCGCGCTGAACTGCCCCTTCGGCACCGGCCACATGGGCGTGACGGCCGAGAACGTCGCGCGCAAGTACGAGGTCTCGCGCGCCGAGCAGGACGAGTTCGCGCTCCAGTCCCAGCTCAAGGCCGAGGCCGCGCAGAAGGAAGGCAAGTTCAAGGACGAGATCCTGCCGCTGGAGATCAAGTCCAAGAAGGGCTCGGTGATGTTCGATACCGACGAATACCCGAAGCACGGCAGCACGCTGGAGGCGCTGGCGGGCTTGCGCCCGGCCTTCAACAAGGAAGGCACGGTCACGGCGGGCAACGCGTCGGGCATCAACGACGGCGCCGCCGCCGTGATCATGATGAGCGCGTCCAAGGCGCGCGAACTGGGTTTGAAGCCGCTGGCGCGCATCAAGGCCTACGCCTCGGCCGGCCTGGACCCGTCGATCATGGGCATGGGGCCGGTCTCCGCGACCCGCAAGTGCCTGGAGAAGGCCGGCTGGCGCCACGAGGACGTGGACCTGATGGAGATTAACGAAGCGTTCGCCGCGCAGGCGATCGCGGTCAACAAGGAAATGGGCTGGGACACGTCGAAGATCAACGTGAACGGCGGCGCGATTGCGCTGGGGCACCCGATCGGTGCCTCGGGCTGTCGCGTACTGGTTACCCTGCTGCACGAAATGGCACGACGAGATGCCAAGCGCGGGCTGGCAAGCCTGTGCATCGGCGGCGGGATGGGGGTGGCGTTGGCGGTCGAGCGCGATTGAACGCGGCCGCGACCTGAAAGCGTGACGAATAAAAACACTGGAGAAAATAATGGCTAGAGTAGCATTAGTAACGGGCGGCATGGGCGGTCTGGGTGAGGCGATTTGCATCAAGATGGCGGCGCTCGGGTACAAGGTTGTCACCACCTATTCACCCGGCAAGAAAACTGTCGAAAGCTGGCTCGCGTCGATGCGCGAGCAGGGCTACGATTTCAAGGCCTACGAGTGCGACGTGTCGGACTACGAGTCGGCGCAGGCATGCGTGGCCAAGGTCGTGGAGGAGGTCGGTCCGGTTGACGTGCTCGTCAACAACGCCGGCATCACGCGCGACATGACCTTCAAGAAGATGGACAAGCCGAACTGGGATGCGGTCATGAAGACCAACCTGGATTCCGTGTTCAACATGACCAAGCCGGTCTGCGACGGCATGGTCGAGCGCGGCTGGGGCCGGATCATCAACATCTCGTCGGTCAACGGCCAGAAGGGCGCCTTCGGCCAGACCAACTATTCGGCGGCCAAGGCCGGCATGCACGGCTTCACCAAGGCGCTGGCGCTGGAAGTGGCGCGCAAGGGTGTGACCGTCAACACCATCTCGCCCGGCTACATCGGCACCAAGATGGTGATGGACATCCCGGGCGAAGTCCTGGAAAGCAAGATCCTGCCGCAGATTCCGATGGGCCGCCTGGGCAAGCCGGAAGAAGTGGCCGGCCTGGTGGCCTACCTGGCCTCCGACGAGGCAGCGTTCGTCACCGGCGGCAACATCGCCATCAACGGCGGCCAGCACATGCAATAAGCGGCAGCGCCGCTACAAGAACACCGCCCGAGGGCGGTAAAACAGTTCAGTTAGCTGCAATAAAACCGTCGTTCCCGCGTAAGCGGGAACCCACTCTGCTGGCGTTATCGAAACGCTGGCAAAATTGGGTTCCCGCTTTGAACTGCCACAAGAAAGTTGGACAGCAATTGTTCACTTTCGAGGGGTAGATGGGTAAGTACACAAGGCAGACCAAACTTAAGGTCATCAAGGAATATTTAAATGGACACCTCGGGTATCGCCGGCTTTCAGCCAAGCTAGGCATCTCAGCTTACACGATCCGGCGTTGGGTAGATGCGTATCGGTTGCACGGCGATAAGTCGTTCGAGAGACGCCATATTCGTTACCCCGCCGAGTTCAAGCTGTCGGTGCTGCAGCACATGTGGGACAATGGGGCCACGATCAATCAGGCGGCCGCGTTCTTCAATATTCCCCATTCGGACAGCATTCGCACTTGGGCGAAGCGATACAACGAGGGCGGTAGTGAAGCATTAGGCCGTGTACAAACCGCTGCTTCAGATATGGCGACACGACTGCCACCACATGACGATAAACCTGCACATGAGCTCACGCGCGAAGAGCTGCTCAAACGTGTCGAGTACTTGCAGATGGAGGTTGCTGTCCTAAAAAAGCTGGAAGCCTTAACTCAGGCGAAGAAAGCCGCTGCGCAGAAAAAGCGCAAGTAGTGCATGAGTTAAGGCAGACCTATCCAGTTGTGGCACTGTTGAAAATGGTGAAGCTGCCGCGTAGCACGTTCTACGCTTGGGACGCCGCGCGCAAGATGCCGGATAAGTACGCGAAGGTCAAAGGACTGATCAAACAGATCTACGAAGCACATAAGGGGCGCTACGGCTACCGACGCATCGCGGCCGCGCTACGCTCGTACGACATTGGTCTGCACGCGAACACTGTGCGACGGGTGATGGCTCAACTCGGATTGAAGTCGGCGCAACGAATTAAACGATATAAATCGTTTAAGGGAAGTATCGGTATTGTCGCGCCCGATCTTCTGCAGCGCAACTTCAACGCCGAGGCGCCAAATCAAAAGTGGGTAACCGACGTGACCGAGTTTAAGGTCGGTGACGAGAAAGGCTATCTTTCGACGGTCAAAGACCTTTGCACACGGGAAATAGTGGCTTACGAACAGAGCGTACGCCCTACCATGGAAATGGTTACGTCGATGATGAAGAAAGCCTTGGCTACGCTCAGGCCAGGCGAGACGCCAATTCTTCACTCGGATCAGGGATGGCACTACCAGATGCCAGATTTTCGTAAGCTGCTAAGCGACCACAATGTGGTGCAGAGCATGTCCCGCAAAGGCAACTGTCTCGACAACGCAGCGATGGAAAGCTTTTTTGCCGTATTGAAGACCGAATCTTTTCACAAGCAGAAATTCGATAGCACGGCTGCATTACGGAGCATGATCGATGAGTACATCCAGTACTACAACACGCAGCGCATCAGTACTGTCCTGGGCGGCCTGACCCCATCTCAATGTAGGGTCAAGCACGCTCAAGTCGCTTAAACTGATTGTCCAGCTTTTGTGTGGCAGTTCACTTTCGCGGGAACGACTGGATTCACCCATATCGCCTGCTGGCGCGGATGCCGTGCTGACTGGCTGGGCCGGCGAGCGCAACCGGAAACTCAGATATTGCGCAGTACCGCGCCCTTGGGCGGCGCGAAGTCGGCGACGTCGTCGACCATCTTGGCGCGCTTGGCGTCGCGCGAGTTCAGGTGCAGGTCGGAATACTGGTGGATCGCCCATTGCTCGGGCGTCAGTTCCACGTGCTTGCGCAGGATGGACTCGGTGCGGGCGTCATCGGCGCGCAGGCCCTCGACGATGATGCTGAGCGCGTCCGGACGCGAACCGGGCGAAGCCGTCGCGTGCGACTTGTGGACCATGAAGCGTGCGGTCTCGCTGCAGTAGCGGCGGGTACCGGCCAGGAACAGGGTGACCGCGATCGAGGCCACCGCCCCACCGTTGTACATGACGAAGGTGATCGGCGAGTTCGCCAGGAAGTTGTGCAGGCACAGGCCATCGCTGACATAACCGCCATTCGACTGCACCAGCACGTGCGCGGTGTCGATGCCGTCCTCGGTCATCGTCGCCACCGCTTCGAACACCCGGTGCACCATGTCGCTGTTCACATCGCCCGACAGCGTGAACCAGGCTTCCTTTCCTTGTTTTGCTTGTTCTTGGTTCATAGGTTTTCCTGCCCGCTGGATGTCATGGGTTAAGTTTAGCAAAACCCGCAGGAAAGCCCGGTGCCACGCTTCAACCGTGCGGAGGCCCGGAACCGCCGCCTCGGGCACCGCCCCTTCCGGGCCAGGTGTACGCCACCGGTTGACAGCGTCACGCCGCTGACATATTCTCCACAGTCTTGATCGGGAGAGGGTAGCCAGCGCTACCGCCGAAGGGGCATCACCCAAAAACTCTCAGGCAAAAGGACCGGTCAGGGGGCGGCAGCGCAAGGCGCGGCGTGCCCTAACTCTGGAGAGCGGCCGCGGCCACGCCGGCGGTCCACCGAAGGGGCAGGCGGAAATCCGCTATCTCTCAGGTACCAAGGACAGAGGGGCGAATGCACGCGCGCGCGTGCGCACCCTATTTACCTGCCCTGAGGACTACATGACGCTCAAATCGACCCCGCTCAATTCCGCACACCGCGCCGCCGGCGCAAAGATGGTCGACTTCGGCGGCTGGGACATGCCCGTCAACTACGGCTCCCAGATCGAGGAACACAACGCCGTGCGTACCGACGCGGGCATGTTCGACGTGTCGCACATGTGCGTGGTCGATCTCGAGGGCGCCAAGGTGCGCGACTTCCTGCGCGGCCTGCTGGCCAACAACGTCGACAAGCTCCAGGTCCCGGGCAAGGCGCTGTACTCGTGCATGCTGAATCCCGAAGGCGGCGTGATCGACGACCTGATCGTCTATTTCTTCAGCGAGAACTGGTTCCGCCTGGTCGTCAACGCCGGCACCGCCGAGAAGGACGTGGCCTGGATGCGCCAGCGGAACGAGGCGACCGGCAGCGGACTGACCATCACCCAGCGCCGCGACGGCGACAACGCGATCGCCCTGGTCGCCGTGCAGGGTCCGAACGCCCGCGCCAAGGTGTGGCAGGTGCTGCCGTCGGCCCAGGCCGCCTCCGAGCCGCTCAAGCCATTCAACGCCGTCATCGTCCCCGACACCCAGTTCGGCGAAGCGATGGTCGCACGCACCGGCTACACCGGCGAAGACGGCTTCGAGATCGGCGTGCCGGCCAGCCAGGTCGAGGCGTTCTGGAACGCGCTGGTCGCGGCCGGCGTCAAGCCCGCCGGCCTGGGCGCGCGCGACACGCTGCGCCTCGAGGCCGGGATGAACCTGTACGGCCAGGACATGGACGAGACGGTCAGCCCGCTCGACGCCGGCCTGGCGTGGACGGTGGACCTGGTGTCCGAACGCGACTTCGTCGGCAAGGCGGCGCTGCAGGCGAAGGGCCAGCAGGCCAACTTCGTGGGCCTGATCCTGCGCGAGAAAGGCGGCATCCTGCGCGCCCACCAGAAGGTGGTGAGCGCGGCCGGCAACGCCGGCGAGATCACCAGCGGCACCTTCAGCCCGTCGATGCAGCAGGCGATCGCCCTGGCGCGCGTGCCGCTGGACGTGGCCATCGGCGACACCGTCCACGTCGAGATCCGCGACAAGAAGCTGGCCGCGAGCGTGGTCAAGCTGCCGTTCGTCCGTAACGGCAAGGTCCTGGCGGCCTGACGAGACACATCCAACAACAACGCAAACAACCAACGCCTCACCCTGATTAGGAGCTTCACATGAACATCCCAGCCGACCTGAAATACACCGAGTCCCACGAGTGGGTCCGCGCCGAAGCCGACGGCACCCTGACCGTCGGCATCACCGAATACGCGCAAGACGCACTGGGCGACATCGTGTTCGTCGAACTGCCGCAGGTCGGCAAGTCGTTCACCGCAGGTGACGACGCCGCCGTGGTCGAGTCGGTCAAGGCCGCCAGCGACATCTACGCTCCCGTCTCGGGCACCGTGGTCGCCGTGAACCAGCCGGTCGCCGACGCGCCGGATTCGATCAACAGCGACGCCTACGGCGCATGGCTGTTCAAGCTGCAGCCGAACGATCCGAACGCGATCAACGGCCTGCTCGACGCCGACGCCTACGGCAAGACCACCGACAACTGATCGGCCGGGGCCAGCGCCCCCCCCAGCGGCGCGCCCGACCGGCGCGCCGCACGACTGAATACCCACCCACGGCTCCGGCATCCGCCCCGGCGCCAAAGCTTCTCTTTTTGGCCACTACCATGACCCGCACCAGCCTCACCCAACTCGAAGCGCGCGACTCCTTCATTCCGCGCCACATCGGCCCGTCCGACACCGAACAGGCAGCCATGCTGTCGACCCTCGGCTACGCCACCCGCGCTGACCTGATCGACGCGATCGTGCCGGCCAACATCCGCAAGAAGAGCGAGCTGGACCTGGGCCAGTTCTTCGAACCGATGACCGAGCAGGCCGCGCTGGCCAAGCTCAAGGCGATCGCCTCGAAGAACAAGGTCATGAAGTCGATGATCGGCCAGGGCTACTACGGCACCCACACCCCGCCTGTCATCCTGCGCAACATCTTCGAGAACCCGGCCTGGTACACCGCCTACACGCCTTACCAGCCGGAGATCTCGCAAGGCCGCCTGGAAGCGATCCTGAACTTCCAGCAGACCATCACCGACCTGACCGGCATGGGCATCGCCAACGCGTCGATGCTGGACGAAGGCACGGCCGCCGCCGAGGCGATGACGCTGATCCAGCGCGTGGGCAAGTGCGCCTCGAAGGTGTTCTACGTGGCCGACGACGTGCTGCCGCAGACGCGCGAGGTGATCGAGACGCGCGCCGCGCCGCTGGGCATCGAGGTGCGCACCGTGGCCGCCGACCAGGTCGGCCAGCTGGAAGAGTCGTGCTTTGGCGTGCTGCTGCAGTACCCGGGCGTGAACGGCGAGGTGCGCGACTACTCGGCCGCCGTCGAGAAACTGCACGCGGCCGGCGCGATGGTGGTGGTGGCGGCCGACCTGCTGGCGCTGACCGTGCTGACTCCTCCGGGCGAATGGGGCGCGGACGTCGTCGTGGGTAACAGCCAGCGCTTCGGCGTGCCGCTGGGCTTCGGCGGCCCGCACGCGGGCTACATGGCCACCCGCGACGAGTACAAGCGCTCGATGCCGGGCCGCCTGGTCGGCGTCACCGTGGACGCGCAGGGCAACAAGGCGCTGCGCCTGGCGCTGCAGACCCGCGAGCAACACATCCGCCGCGAAAAGGCGACCTCGAACATCTGCACCGCGCAGGTGCTGCTGGCCGTCATGGCCGGCATGTACGCCGTCTACCACGGTCCGAAGGGCCTGGAGCGCATCGCCCAGCGCGTGCACCGCCTGGCCGCGATCACGGCCGCCGGCCTGTCGCAGCTCGGCTTCGAAGTGATCAACAAGACCTACTTCGACACCCTGACCATCAAGACCGAGCGCGCATCCGAGATCCTGGCCGCCGCCGTGGCCCAGGGCGTGAACCTGCGTCCGGTCGACGCCGGCCATGTCGGCCTGTCGCTGGACGAGACCACGACCCGTGACGACGTCGCCCTGCTGTTCTCGATCTTCGGCAAGGTCGCGGGCAAGAACCAGGAGCTCGACATCGAGGCGCTGGACGCCGACGCCAAGGGCGCCTTCCCGGCCGCCCTGCAGCGCGCGAGCGCCTACCTGACCCACCCGACCTTCAACCGCTACCACGCCGAGCACGAGATGCTGCGCTACCTGCGCAGCCTGGCCGACAAGGACCTGGCGCTGGACCGCACCATGATCCCGCTCGGCTCGTGCACGATGAAGCTGAACGCGACCTCCGAGATGATCCCCGTGACCTGGCCGGAGTTCTCGAACATCCACCCGTTCGCGCCGGAAGACCAGACCGTGGGCTACCGCGAGATGATCGGCCAGCTCGAAGACATGCTGTGCGCGGCCACCGGCTACGCCGCCGTGTCGCTGCAGCCGAACGCCGGCTCGCAGGGCGAGTACGCCGGCCTGCTGGTGATCCAGAAATACCACGAGTCGCGCGGCGAAGGCCACCGCAACATCTGCCTGATTCCGTCCTCGGCGCACGGCACCAATCCCGCCTCGGCGAGCATGGTCGGCATGCAGGTGGTCGTCACCGCCTGCGACGCGAACGGCAACGTCGACCTGGACGACCTGAAGAAGAAGGCGGAGCAGCACAGCGCCAACCTGGCCTGCGTGATGGTCACCTACCCGTCGACCCACGGTGTGTTCGAGGAAGGCATCAAGGAACTGTGCGAAGTGGTGCACGCGCACGGCGGCCAGGTGTACATCGACGGCGCGAACATGAACGCGCTGGTCGGCGTGGCGGCGCCGGGCGCATTCGGCGGCGACGTCAGCCACCTGAACCTGCACAAGACCTTCTGCATCCCGCACGGCGGCGGCGGACCGGGCGTCGGCCCGATCGGCGTCGGCGCCCACCTGGCCAAGTTCCTGCCGAACCAGCGTTCGACGGGCTACGTGCGCAGCGAAGACGGCATCGGCGCGGTCAGCGCGGCGGCCTACGGCTCGGCGTCGATCCTGCCGATCTCGTGGATGTACATCGCGATGATGGGTGCGCAGGGCCTGACCGCGGCGACCGAGACGGCGATCCTGAACGCCAACTACGTCGCGCGCCGCCTGGCGCCGCACTATCCGGTGCTGTACACGGGCCATGACGGCCTCGTCGCGCACGAGTGCATCATCGACCTGCGCCCGCTGCAGGACAAGACCGGCATCAGCAACGAGGACGTGGCCAAGCGCCTGATGGACTTCGGCTTCCACGCGCCGACCATGAGCTTCCCGGTCCCGGGCACGCTGATGATCGAGCCGACCGAGTCGGAGTCGAAGGCGGAACTGGATCGCTTCATCGAGGCGATGATCACGATCCACGCGGAGATCGTCAAGGTCGAGCGCGGCGAGTACGACAAGATGGACAACCCGCTCAAGGGTGCGCCGCACACCGCCGAGGTGGTTACCGCCGACGACTGGAAGCATGCGTACAGCCGTGAGGCGGCGGCCTTCCCGGTCGCATCGCTGCGCAAGCAGAAGTACTGGCCGCCGGTGGGCCGCGCCGACAACGTGTACGGCGACCGCAACCTGTTCTGCGGCTGCGCGCCGATCGGCGACTACGAGTGATGGTGGACGGTGGGCGGGGCCGCCGAGGCACGAGTGCCCACCCTACGGGCTGTAGGGTGGGCTCCTGAGCCCACCACGGACACTCGACGCAGTCGGATGGGCGGGGCCGTCGAGGCACTCGTGCCCACCATCGCGGCCAAGCTAGCGGCTCGACGCCAGCCGCAGGTGCGGGTGGCGCCGCTTGCGCCCGCCCTCCTCCTTCCGTTTCCCCTCTCCCTCCGTCCCCGCCGCCTCGTCAAGGCGGAAGGTGGACACGGCGCGCGATAGCGTCAGCGCCTGCAACTGCAGCGTGCGCGCCTCCGCGGCGGCTTCCTGCACCAGCGCCGCGTCCTTCCGCGCCCTCCCGTCCATCCGCGCGATGTCGCGCGAGGTGCTGTCGATCGAGCGCGCGGAGTCGAGGATGGTGCGCAGGGTGCCGTTCAGGTTGCGGATGCTGTCGTCGAGCGCGCGCGAAGTCTGTGCGATCTCGTCGCCGCCGTAGGCCCGCGCCTTGACCGTCAGGTCGCCGCTGGCCAGGTCGACCGCCGCCGCGCCGATACCCCGGATCTCGGCCAGCAGCGCGCGCCGGACCGCGACCGTGATCGCCAGCGACACGCCGATCGCCAGCGCCACCACCACCGGCATCAGGTAGGACGTCACCCGGAAGTCGGCGGCGGCCGCTTCCGAAGCCTGCTCGGCCAGCCCGTGTTCGAGCCGCATCAGCGCCTCCAGGCGCTTCGCCACCACGCCGAACGCGGCCTCGGCCTTGATCATGGCGTTCGCCCCGATCGACTGGTCGGCCTGGCCCAGTTCGATCACCTCCCTTACCTCCTGCACGTAGCGCCGGTGCGCCTGCGCCGCCTGCTCGACGTAGCGCCGCTCGGCGCCGCCGGCGCGCGTCATGCCCGCCAGCCGTTCGAAGCCCAGGCGGATCGCCTCGTGCTGCCGGTGCAGCCCGCTCACCAGCGGCTCGATGCGGGCGCGCGAGATATTGCCGTTGTACCAACTCAGCAACTGGTAGATCCGGGCGTGGGCCCGCTGGGCGCGGGTGACCTGCTCGCTGGCGGCACGCAGGTTCGCCGCCCGCTCACCCACGATGGTTTCCAGGGACTGGTTCTGACGCACCATCGCGTAGTAGGCGGCGCTGGACAGCAGCAGCAACAGCAGCAGCACGACCCCGGGCGCGAGCAGCAGCTTGGGGCCGATCTTCAGGCGGGCCAGCGTGCGGGCCAGCATGCTCAATGCCCGGGAGTGAAATAGAGGCGGGAGATGAGGCGCCGGTTGGCACCCGAAATCATGGATCTGGTCATGGTGTCCCTCTCGTGTCGGTCAATGCGTGGGTTGCCCAAACGCATTCAACCAATTTAAGACGGGAGCGGACGACCCGCGTTGAGCGAAATCAAGAGATGGATCCGGAATACCGCTCCACCGCGCTCGACGCGATGAAACGGTATTTCAGCTGTGCGCCCCGTGCGGGAGCGCGCGCGGGGACATCAGCCAAGCTTGGCGGCGTGCTCACGGGTGGCGTGGAAAGTCAGCTTCGGCCAGCGCTCCTGGGTCAGGCGCAGGTTGACCGACGAGGTCGCCAAATACGCCATGTTGCCTGCCGCGTCATACGCCACGTTGTGACCCAGCGCGGTTTCGAAGTCCGACAAGGCCTTCTTGTCGTCGGACGAGACCCAGCGCGCGCTGCTGATGCTGGCGCTCTCGAACACGGCGTCCACGCCGTACTCGTTGAGCAGGCGGCTGGCGACCACCTCGAACTGCAGCACGCCGACAGCGCCAAGGATCAGGTCGCTGCCCAGCACCGGCTTGAACACCTGCACCGCGCCCTCCTCGCCCAACTGCTGCAAGCCCTTGTGCAACTGCTTGGTCTTGAGCGGGTTACGGATGCGCACGACCCGGAACAGTTCAGGCGCGAAGTAAGGGATGCCGGTGAAGCTGAGCATCTCGCCTTCGGTGAAACTGTCGCCGATCTGCATGTTGCCGTGGTTCGGCAGGCCGATGATGTCGCCGGCGTAGGCTTCCTCGACCTGCTCGCGCGAGGACGCCATGAAGGTCACCACCGACGAGAGCTTGACGTCGCGGCCCAGGCGCAGGTGCTTGACCTTCATGCCCTTTTCGAAACGGCCCGAGCATACGCGCAGGAAGGCGATGCGGTCGCGGTGCGCCGGGTCCATGTTGGCCTGGATCTTGAAGACGAAACCGGAGAAGGCCTGCTCCTGCGGCTTGACGGCGCGCACCGTCGCGTCGCGCTCGCGCGGGCCCGGCGCCCAGTCGATCAGGGCCGACAGGATCTCGCGCACGCCGAAGTTGTTGATGGCCGAGCCGAAGAACACCGGCGTCTGCACACCCGACAGGAAGCGCTCCAGGTCGAACGGGTGCGAGGCGCCGTGCACCAGTTCCACTTCGGTCTTCAGCTGCTCGATCTCGAGCGGGAACATTTCGGCCAGGCGCGGGTTGTCGATGCCCTTGACGATCTCGAAGGCGCCGTCGGCCTTCTCCTCGCCCGCCTTGAACAGCATGATCTCGTCCTTGAGCAGGTGGTACACGCCGCGGAAGTTCTTGCCCATGCCGATCGGCCAGGTCACCGGCGCGCACTCGATCTTGAGCACCGACTCGACCTCGTCGAGCAGTTCGAGCGGATCGCGCGTTTCACGGTCCAGCTTGTTCATGAAGGTGACGATCGGCGTGTCGCGCATGCGGCACACGTCGAGCAGCTTGATTGTCTGTTCCTCCACACCCTTGGCCGCGTCGATCACCATCAGGGCCGAGTCCACCGCGGTCAGCACGCGGTAGGTGTCTTCCGAGAAGTCCTGGTGGCCGGGGGTGTCGAGCAGGTTGATCACGTGGTCGCGGTACTCGAACTGCATCACCGATGAGGCGACCGAAATGCCGCGCTGCTTCTCGATGTCCATCCAGTCCGAGGTCGCATGGCGACCGCTCTTCCGGCCCTTGACGGTACCGGCGAGCTGGATCGCGCCAGAGAACAGCAGCAGCTTCTCGGTGAGAGTGGTCTTGCCCGCGTCGGGGTGGGAGATGATGCCGAACGTGCGGCGGCGCGCGACCTCGCGCGCGATCACGGCGGGCTGCTTGCCTGCCGAGCCGCTCTCGGTGCTTTCGGGTACTGCGGTGTCTTCGGTAGCCATAGTCTCGGCCAACAGTCGGGCCTTGGTGCAAAGCCCTCGATTTTACCGGGTCTGGCCGCCCTTGTGTTGGTCTTTCCCGTGGCGCGGACAGAATCGCGCGTCCGCCCACCGCCGCTCAGGCCTGCCCGCCAGCCGCGGCCTCGATACCGAGCATGAGCAAACCGAGTTCATCCTCCCAGACCTGTTCATCGTGAACTGGCGACATCGTGTAACCGTGGATGAAGTCGACCAGCAAGCCGACGGCGCTCCGGCGCTGCCTGTCGGTCAAGCCGAGCCCCTCTGTCGCGACCTCGAACAATCGGGCGAACTGCCCGGCCAGCGCCTGGGCCGGCGCGCCACCTTGCGCGACGGTGCGGGTGAACTCGGGTGCCTTGGCGGCGACCGTCCTGTAGGCCCCTGCCAGCACCGCCAGCCGCTGCCGCCAGTTATCCGCGTGCGCCATCCCGGGTGCCGCCGCGGCCAGCTGGCGCGCGAGCCGTCCGGTCAGGGCGTCGTGGATCGCCTGCTTGTTCGGAAAGTAGTGGTACACCGCCATGGGATCGACGTGCAGCCGGCCAGCGAGCGCGCGCATGGTCAGCTTGCCTTCGTCCTCCAGCAATGTGGCCGCGGCATCCAGGATGGCGTCGGGCTCCAGCCGCTCGGTCTTGCGTGCCATGGGACTCCTTTCGATTGACCAGTCAAATTCTACACCGTAGAATGCAAGTCTACATCGTAGAAAACGGGAGTAGTCATGGCAAGACCGAAGGTAAGTGTTTTTCTGGCGACAAGCATGGATGGCTTCATCGCGGGAAAGAACGGAGAACTCGACTGGCTGGCACCGGCGCAGTCTGCGGACGCGGGCGGGGGCGATTACGGATACGGTGCGCTGATGGAGTCGGTGGACGCCGCCGTCATGGGGCGCGGGACCTACGACGCGATCGTCGGCATGGGGGCGTGGCCGTTTGGCGGGCGGGACGTGAGAGTGCTGACGCGACGCCAGGGCGAGCTGGCGAACGGCGCCCGGCGCCACAGCGGACCACTGGCACCGCTGCTCGCCGAACTACATGAGGCGGGACGCCGCCACGTCTACCTCGACGGAGGGCAAACCGTCCGCCAGGGCTTGCGGGAGGATGTCGTGGACACACTGATCGTCTCGGTCATTCCAGTCTTGCTGGGAGACGGTATCCCGCTGTTCGGCCCCGGCACGCCCGGAATGCGCTGGCGCACGGTATCGGCGCACGCCTACGCTTCGGGCCTGGTCCAGCTGGAGTGGGCACGGCACGACTGAATCCTGCGTGCCGCGCGTGCGGCCCTCAAGCCGCCTCGGCCTCGAACTCCGACCGCGGCCGCGCCGGCGCGGCCAAACGCTTGCGCGACGCACCGGACGAGGCGGGACCAGCGGCGCCACGGCCACCGGACCGGCCCGGCTGATTGCCGGCTTCGGCCGCGTCGCCGACCTTGAACACGCTCACCAGTTGGGCCAGCGTGGCCGCCTGGTCCTGGAGCGAGGCCGCGGCCGCGGCCGACGAGGT
>FWWM01013023.1_pt1 | contig 13617 bp, 14 predicted proteins | sample 2228351 | NCBI WGS metagenome assembly FWWM01 (sample SAMEA103939774, study PRJEB20133) | metagenome | reverse complement strand
CCGTCAGCAAGCCGTCAATCAGAAAGTCCGACTCGGTCTTGGTGAGCACGTCCTCAATCATCTCTTCCGAGTTCATCTCCGGAGGCAACGCTCCATAGATGGCGACGCCTTCGCCGTTGGAGCCTTGTGTGGTGAGGTATGAGGCATACTGCGCTTCGACGCCCTCGAGTCCCAGGAACTGCTCGCAGAGCAGGCTGGACAGTTGGCGCCCCAAAGCGGGAGAAACCGCCTCAGTAACATTAAAGGGGAGAAAAGTGACCTTCGACATGACGGAACCTAAAGCGAGTTTATCTAATGAGAGCCGCCTGATACCCAGCGAAGAGGCGATGATGGCTTTGGGCGCCGAACTTGCCGCCAAGGCCCGCCCCGGAGTTGTCCTTCTTCTCCAAGGGGAGCTTGGCGCAGGAAAGACCACGCTGGCGAGGGGTTTTCTCCGCGCGCTCGGATACGAAGGCGAGGTGCGATCGCCTACGTTTAACCTTCTCTGGCTGTACGAAACCGAGCCACCGGTATGCCACGCGGATCTCTACCGGCTCGATCGGCCCGAACAGGTTGAGGACCTCGGGCTCCACGAGTACTTCGAAACGCACGCCGTCCTCGTCGAGTGGCCGGAGAGAAACTTCGATGCGTTCCCGGAGGACGCGATTCGCGTGCGGATTGAGGTTCTTACTGACGGCCAGCGCCGCGTCTCCATTGCCGGAGGGAAAACCTCGTGAAGCCGTTCCTCGTTTTGTCCACCAGCAGCCCCCGAGTCGCCGTCGGCGTGATCGGGGAAGACAATTCCGGCCAACTCCAGATGCTCAGCAAGGAGGGTGCTTTCGTAGAGCGAAACGCCGAAGAAGCAACATTCTTGCTTTTGCACGAGGCGCTGGACAAGGCTGGGGCGCGTCTCGAGGATCTCGTAGGGATTGTTGCCGACGTTGGGCCTGGTTCGTTCACGGGGGTTCGAGTGGGCGTCACGATTGCGAAGACGCTTGCATGGGCGAAAGGGCTCCCTGTTGCCGGCGTCCGCTCGTTTGCGCTCATCAGCGAACCGCCGGTCGCCGTGCCCTCCCGGAAGGGGCGCTACTTGGCGCTGCACACCACAGGCGAGGTGGAAGAGGTGGACGACGAGACGGTCCGAACGGTGGCCGCAGCCGGATACGGCTCGGCGTTCCCAGAGCCTCTCTACCCGGATCCGGAGAGGGTTCTTCTTCACTGGTCCGACTTGCGATGGATGGGCTCAACCGGAAGAGCTGGTTCCGGAGTACGTGCTGGAGCCGGGAATCAGCAAGCCGAAGGTGCCCTATCCCAACGTCGAGCCGTAGCCGAAATCCAGCCAGCGTGTCAGAATACGCGACCGTGCCGCCAATTGCGGACCTGCCATCGTTCCTCCCAAAGGGCGTTCCTCTCCGTGAGAACGTCAGCATGGCGCCTTACACGACGATGCAGGTGGGTGGCTCCGCGGAATACCTCATCGTCGTGCGCGATCTCGGCTTGCTTGCGGAGGTGGCGAGCGCCCTGCACGCCGCCAGCGTCCCTCATTGGGTGCTGGGTTCCGGCAGCAACCTTGTCGTTTCCGATCGGGGAATTCCGGGCGTTGTCGTCATCAATGCCTGCGATCGAATCGAGGTCGGAACGGAAACGATGGCGGAGTGTGGATGCTGGTTCCAGGATCTCTTCTTGGCAGCGGCTCAGGCCGGATTGGAAGGACTGGAGTTCGCGGTAGGCATTCCCGGTACGCTCGGCGGCGCCTTGGTGAGCAACGCCGGCGCCTATCGGAGCAGCATCGGCGCCCTCTTGACCGCGGTTGATGTCGTCTGGGAGGGCGTTCGGAAAACCGTCGAACCTGACGCCTTGGAGTTCCGGTATCGAGATTCCATCCTCCGTCGCCCCGGCGGTCCCCGCATCGCGCTCCTTCGCGCGTGGTTACGGCTGGAGCCTGGCGAGCCTCACCACATCTATAACCTCGCGCGGGATTATCAGCGGCAGAGAATCAGCAAGCAACCCCCACACCCAAGCGTCGGCTCCTTCTTCAAGAACGTGCTGGACCGTTCCCTTGCCGAATCGCTCGACTCCCTGCCCGCGAGTCTGAAGGAAGCGGGTGTCATCCCGGCTGGGTATCTGCTCGAGGCGTGCGGGATGAAAGGACTGCGACGCGGGAACGCGATCGTATCCAGGATGCACGCCAACTTCCTTTGCAACTTGGGCGGCGCCAAAGCGTCGGACATCCGCTGGCTTGCAGAAGAGGCGAAGCGCCGAGTTCGCGATCAGTTCGGCGTCGAGCTGGAAGAGGAAGTCCTCTACGTCGGTGACTGGTCGGGTTGGGAGGCTGCGAATTGAGCGACACCGCCATCGGATTCCTGATTGCGCTCGTCAGTTCGGCCGCATTCGCGGCCTACATCTTTCCCCGGAAGCTCAGCCGTTTGAGCGTATGGGCGTACCAGTTCTATCTGTCTCTGGCCGTTGCTCCCCTGTGCGTCGCCGTTGCGCTGGCCGTGGATCGAACGATCGTAGGCCGGAGCGACCTGGTGCTTCTCTCGTTTTCTTGCGGAATCATCTGGACGCTTGGGTCACTCAGTTACAGCACCGCTGTGGACTACATCGGTGTGGCGCGGAGCACGCCCATCAAGAACATGGCTCCGTTCTTCGCTTCGATCTATGGCATCCTCATCTTCCACGAGTACAGTTTGAGCGACCCGATCTCGCTGGGCCTTGCGATCGGTGGGGTCGTGTTGATGACGGTCGCGGCGATCGTCTTGGGTCGCGCGAGCGCACCCGAGTCGGAGAGGGCGCTTGCGTTCCAAAACGGGAGCGCACCGGAAGCTCGGCGCCGAGCCTTCCAGATTGGAGTCTTGGCGTCTTTCGGTGCGGCGTTCTTTTACGGCGCGTACGCCATCCCACTCAAGGTCGTGTTGCGCGAAGGGATGACCGCGTACCAGGCGGTCGCCTGGCTCGGCATCGGCGTACTCGTGAGTTCCTTCCTTCTGTTCTGGATCAAAGAGCGCCGGCTCTCGCCTAAGGCCGAGGGAAGACAGATCCGCCTCTCGTTGGTCGCGGGAGCCATCTGGATGAGTGGACAGACGCTCGGCACGGTCGCGATGGTGTTCGTGCCGATGAGTATCTCTTGGCCGGTTTCCAATCTCAGCACGTTGATCGCGATCGCTTGGGGCGTGTGGATCTACAAGGAGGTCCACCTCGAGAGACACTTGCGCGAGGTCGGCGTCAGCCTGGTGAGCTACGCCGCGGGCCTCGTGATGCTGGCGCTGGCTGCGCCCGCCGGCCACGTTTAACCGCAGAGCTCGGTTACAATCGGTCGCATGCGCGTCGTAGCAGTGGATGCGGGCGCCGGCTCTGTCAGGCTCCTCGCCGTCCGCCTTTCCGGAGAAAGGTTGGAGATCGAGCGACAGAGCGCATTCGCGACGCCCTGGTACGACGACGGTCGGTTCGAGCGCTGGGACCTGCGAGCCGTCGTCGAGGGGATTCGTAACGGACTCGCGGACGCCGGAGAGTTCGACAGTTGGTCTGTGGACACGTGGGGCGTTGACTTCGGCCTCTTGGACGAGCAGGGGCGACCGATCGCCGATCCGATTCGGTATCGCGACCTCTCCCACGAAGCCGGGCGCCGAGCGATGGACGAGCGAATCGGCCGCGAGCGGCTGTACAGTCTCACCGGCATCCAGCCCCACCCCTTCAATACCGCCGCCCAACTCATGGCGCGAAGACTCCGTGGCGACGAAGAGCTTGCGCAAGCCAAGAGACTCCTGTTCCTTCCCGACCTGATCCATGAACTCGTTGGCGGCAAAGCGCAAACGGCCGAACGGAGCATCGCCTCGACGTCGGAACTACTCGGGCTTGACGGCGAGTGGTGTGGCGAGGTTTGCGACGCCATCGGCGTCCGGAACCTGCTTCCGGCGATCTGCGCCGAGGGGAGACAATCCGACGGCGTCCGCACACTCGGGCACGACACGGCCTGCGCCGTACTGGCGGCCCCAGGCGAAGGGGATGACTGGGCCTATATCAGCTCCGGGACCTGGTCGCTGGTCGGCGTCGAGCTGGAACGTCCCATTGCGACGCCAGAGGCAATGCAAGCAGGGTTCACGAACGAGCGAGGCTATGGCGGCAGCGTCCGCTTCCTGAAGAACGTGATGGGCCTCTGGCTCCTGGAGAGGGCGCGCGGCGAGAGACCCATCGAGCAGTGTCTGGCAGAGGCCGAGAGAGCGGAACCCACTGGCGTCCATTTCGACGTCAACCACCCCTCACTCCTCAATCCGGACGACATGGCTGCCGCGATCCGCGCTTTGGCTGATGGCCCCCTTGGCAGCGAAGCGGCGCTCTACCGGTGTATCTTGGAAAATCTGGCTTCCGCCTACGCGGAGGCGATTGCTCAGGTCGAGCGGCTGACGGGGAAGGCCGTTCAGCGGATCCACGTGGTCGGTGGGGGATGCAGGAACCGGCTTCTGAATGAGCTGACCGCGCAGGCGACCGGCAAACCGATCATCCTCGGGCCGGTGGAGGCTACGGCGGTCGGAAACGCTCTCGTGCAGCTGGCCGCTTTGCGAGGCGCTCCGGACTCTCGCGAAGAGCTACGAGCGGTGGTTCGCCGCTCTTTTCGCCTCGAAACCGTTGAGCCGAAGGGGGGCGCGGGGTGAACAGAACCGGCCGTTCAGCGTACAATCTCTACACAACCTCTGAACCAAGGTGTACTCACAGATGACGACGCGAGAACAGGTAGGCCACCTCTTGAGGAGATTCGGTCTGGGAGCCAGCAAGGCCGAGTTGGATTTCTACGAGAAGCTGGGCGTGGAGGGAACCGTCGAGCGGCTCGTTCACTACGAGAAGTACCCGCTTGGCTTCACGCTCCAGTTGGGCAAACTGGTGCCGGTCCGAGACGGTCGGGTCCAGCTCAATCCTGCCTTCGTGGCACAGGCGTGGGTGGCCCGTTTCCTGTTCACGGAACGGCCCCTCGAAGAGAAGCTCACGCTCTTCTGGCACGATCACTTCGCCGTGAGCGCGTCGAAGGTGACTAACGCCTACATGATGCTCCAGTACGTCAACACGCTTCGCGCCGGAGCGAATGGCAACTTCCGCACCCTGCTGGAGAACGTAAGCAAGGACCCCGCAATGATGTTCTGGCTCGACTCGCAGACCAACGTCGCGGGCAAACCGAACGAGAACTTCGCGCGCGAGGTGATGGAGCTCTTCACGGTCGGAATCGGGCACTACACGGAGAAGGACATACAAGAGGCCGCCCGAGCGCTCACCGGTTGGGCCTGGGTTCCTACGCGGGACTTCAATCGCGTGCGTCAAGATCCGGAGGCGCTATCCGAGATCCTGAACACGGGCACTCCGCTCTTTCGATTCGTCCAACGGCCCGGGCAGCACGACAACGGCGTCAAGACCATCCTCGGCCAGTCGGGCAACTTCAACGGGGACGATGTTTTGCGCATTCTTCTGGAACAGGAAGCCTGCCCCAAGTACCTTTCGCACAAGTTGTGGGAATGGTTCGCCTACATGGATCCGGAAGAGAAAGTGGTGGACCATCTCGCCGCTGTGTTCAAGGAGAACGACTTCGAAATCAAGCCGGTGCTCGAAGAGATCGCCAAGATGGACGAGTTCTGGAGCAAGAAGTGCATTCGGAATCTCGTCAAGAACCCGGTGGACTTCTGCATTCCGATTGCGCGGCAGCTGGATATCGGGACGTTCTTGAAGCCGCTGTTCGAGAACCCGCCGGAAGACGCCCCGCAACGGCCCATCGGCGGGCTGGGCGGAATCTACCGAGCGATGTCCGCCCAAGGGATGCAGCTTCTCTTCCCGCCGGACGTGGCCGGCTGGGACTGGGGAGAGAAGTGGATCTCGACGAGCACGATGGTCGAACGGATCCGCTATGCGGACATCATCGCGAATCCGCGCAGCATTCTCGTGAGCGACCTCGGCCCCGCTATCGTCACCCAGCGGGGAGCCAAGACGGCGGCGGAGGCTGCCGACGCTCTGATCGAGATCTGCGACGCTCAGATTTCGAGTCAGAGCCGCAACGCGGTCATCGGCGCCATCTCAGCCAACGGTGGCGTAGAAGCGCTTTCCAGGCCGCAGTCCAGCGCGCCAGCGATTCAAGAAGCGCTGCGCGTGCTGTTCGCGGCGCCTGAATTCCATCTATGCTAAGGAGACCAACATGAACAACGAACTCACCCGAAGGGACTTTCTGCGCAGCAGCGCCCTCATCGCTCTTGGCCTCGCGGCACCGCCGTGGCTGGCAGAAATCGCGCGGGCCGACATTCTCAAGCTCGCGAAAGGCGGCAAAGTCTCGCCGGACAATATCCTGGTCGTATGCCAGCTTTCCGGCGGAAATGATGGCCTGAACACCGTCATCCCGTGGAGCGATGCGAACTACTACCGCGTCCGACCCACCCTCGCCGTGCCGGAGGACCAGGTGCTCAAAGCCACCGACGACCTCGGCTTCCATCCTTCGATGACGGCGTTCAAGGAGCTGTACGACCAGAAGCAGGTCGCCATCGTACAGAACGTCGGCTACCCGAACCCGAACCGCTCTCACTTCCGGAGCATGGAAATCTGGCAGACGGCCAATCCGGACAAGGTGGAAGCGTACGGATGGTTGGGCAAGTACCTGGACAACCAGGCGAAGGCGGGCAGCATCAATCCGGTCGTCGCGATCGGACTGACGCAGACGACGCCCGTCGCGCTGAAGGCGAAGCAGGTCAGTGTGCCCTGTTTCGCAAGTTTGGCTGATATTCGCGGTCTCATCGGAGACCCGGACGAGGAGCGCCGCTTGCGCGAAGCACAGGGCGGAATGGCGGACGGCAGCGCATCCACGATCCGAGAAGCGAACCTCGCCGCCCTCGACGCCATGTCAGAGCTGAACAAGGTGCTACAGACGTACGAATCTAAGTTCGAATACAATCAAGACAACTTCGGGCGCGGGTTCCAGCAGATCGCCCAGATCATCGCCACCTCCGCGAAGACGCGCGTCATCTACTTCTCGGCTGGCGGATTCGACACCCATAGCCAGCAGAAGGATCAACACGCTCGCCTGCTCCAGCAGTTCAGCGACGCCCTCAACACCTTTATGAAGGAAATGAAGGCGATCGGAAAGGCGGAGAAGGTCACGGTTCTCGTCTTTACCGAGTTCGGACGTCGCGTTGCGGAGAATAACAGCCAAGGCACCGACCACGGATCGGGCAACGTGCTGTTCGTCGCAGGGCCGCAGGTGGAAGGGGGCTTCATCGGTGAGAAGCCGGACTTGGTCAACCTCGACCGCGGCGACATCCGTTGGAAGATTGACTTCCGCCAGGTATACTCGACCGTGCTGGACGAATGGATGGGCGCAGACAGCGCAACGCTATTCGGCAAAGCGTTCCAGCACGTGCCGATATTCTGAGACGAACGAGCATGGATCCTGGGGGCTGGGCGAACCCCGCTCAGCCCCGAACCTTTTCCTGGTCGCTGGCGTGCAGCTGCGCCTGGACGATCTCGTCCGCCAGCCGAATCGTCGTCGGACTCTCTTCGGCGCGAAGGCGTTCGATCAGCGCGTCCACGTCCTCGCGTGTCACCGGCCCGATGTACTGATCTCCCACTTGGAGCAGGGGCGCGCGGTCGCACGCGTCCAGACACTCCACCTCTTCGAGAGTGAACATTCCATCCGGCGTCGTCTCGCCCCAGTCAACGCCGAGCTTCTCTTTCAAGTAGTCCGCAATCCGGTACGCCCCGCAGAGATAGCAAGAGAGACAAGTGCACACCTCGATCAGGTGCCGGCCGACCGGATGACCGACGTGGTACATCGTATAGAACGTTGCGACGCCTTCGACCTCTGCGTACGAACGCTGAAGGCGCACCGCCACTTCCGCAATCGCCTCGGGAGGCAGCCACCCACCGTATTCGCGTTGGGCGATCCAAAGCGCGGGCAGCATCGCCGACTTCTTGTCAGGATAGTGTGTTAGCAGCTGCTCCAGCTCCTTCACGGCGCGCTCGCTGAAGCGCAGATCCACCTCCTCGGGCTTCGGCGGGCGGGGTCGGTCCTTCAGATTCGAAACGGGGATCGTGTCCATTAGCGGTCAATCTCTCCTAACACGATGTCAATACTTCCGATGACGGCGACGACGTCTGCAATCAGCCGTCCCACACACATCTTCTTGAGACCCTGCAGATTCATGAACGAAGAGGGGCGCATGTGGAACCGATACGGCCGGTTGCTTCCATCGCTCACGACATAACAACCCAGCTCTCCCTTGGGCCCTTCGATCGCTACGTACGCCTCGCCGGGAGGTACGCGGAATCCCTCCGTCCACAGCTTGAAGTGATGGATCAAAGACTCCATCGAAGTGTCCAGCTCCTCTCGCGGGGGCGGCACGACCTTTCGGTTGTCGCTGTTCCACGGTCCTTCGGGCAAACCGTCCATCACCTGTTGCAGAATCTTCACCGATTCGCGCATCTCGGCGAGGCGAACAAGGAACCGCGAGTAGACGTCTCCTCCTTCGCACACCGGGATCGCGAAGTCGTACTGCTCGTATCCCGAGTACGGGTTGCTCTTGCGGATGTCCCATGCCAATCCCGAGCCGCGGATGATGGGCCCGGAAAGACCGTACGCCATGCAATCCTCAACCGAGATGACTCCGACACCGATCGTCCGTTCCTTCCAAATCGGGTTGTCCACGAGCAGCCCCTCGATCTCAGTCAGCGCATCGGGGAACTCCTTCAGGAACGGGAGGATGAGTTTGTCGAAGCCCTCCGGCATGTCTCCACGCAGGCCGCCCGGAACGATCCACGACGGCATCATGCGTACGCCCGAGAACATCTCGAACATGTCGAGAATCTTCTCGCGCTCGCGGAAGCACCAGAAGAAGGGAGTCATCGCACCGAGGTCGAGCGCGCTCGTACCCAGCCATACCAGATGGCTCGCAATGCGACTCAGCTCGCAAAGAAGAACCCGAAGCGCCTGTCCCCGCGGGGGCACCTCGAGATTCAACAGTTTCTCGACCGCGAGCGTGTATACCAGGTTGTTCCCGTTGGCGGACATGTAGTCCATCCGGTCGGTCATCGTGACCACCTTGAGGTACTGCATGTACTCGCCCTCTTTTTCCATACCCGTATGGAGGTAGCCGATGACCGGTTCGATGTTGATGACCGTCTCGCCCTCCATCTCACAAATCAACCGTAAAACCCCGTGCGTACTCGGGTGCTGAGGCCCCATGTTCACGACGAGCGTGTTCTCGCCGATCCGCTCGAAGACGGTCTCCGTGGACGGCATGAAGGTTTGCTCAGACATCTATCGGCCTCCTACATCCTCCGTGCCCGTAACGCCTTCGAAGCTCTCGCCCGCGTGCGGTCGTTGCAGGTCCTCGATTGCCGGGCCGGTCGTGCTCTGGTCGAACGGGATGTCCTCGCCGCCCAGAGGGAACTCCTTGCGCAGCGGATGCCCTACCCAGTCGTCGGGCAGCAGGAAACGTTTGAGAGTCGGGTGTCCTTCGAAGACCACGCCAAACAGATCCCATACCTCGCGCTCCGGAAACTCGGCGCCCGGGAAGACCGGAATCAACGAGGGAACCGGCACGCCGTCCTCCGCGCCGACTTTCAGGAAAATCCGTGAATAGTACTTCATGGAATACAGGTTGTAGATCACCTCGAAGCGCTCTGGCAGATCGCGTTCGTGTTCCCATTGGCTGTAATCCACACACGTGCATTCCGAAAAGTAGCGATACTGCAAGTCCGGGTGGTCTCGAAGGAACTCCGCCACGTCGCGCAGACGCTCCCTCATGACGCAGAGGAACGTATCGCCCCGGTATTCCTTCACTTTGAGAATCGCGTCCGGCATCTGCTCCCTAAGCAGAACCACTTCCAGACGCTCGCCCTGTACGACAGGATTCGGCATTACGACGCTGCCCTCGCTTCTTCCACGACTTCGATCGTTTCGGCGGGTGCCGCGCTCGGCTTATCGTCCTCCGGTTCCACGGCCATCTTCTCGGGTGGGAGGCTCGTGCTCTCGTCCCACGCCAACGCCCCAGAGCGGATCACATAGGCATCGCCCAAGAACCAGAGGAACATGTACACCATAATCGCCCAAAACGAATACAGCGCGGCAGGATGACCCGCCTCCAGCCAGTCCCGGTAGGTCGCCATCCACGACCAAAGGAAGACCACCTCGATGTCGAAGAGAATGAACAGGATCGCCACTAAGTAGAACTTGACCGGGAATCGCTCACGCACACCCGGAAGCGGCTGCACCCCGCATTCGAACGGCGCCTCCTTGTACGGCGTCTTCCGCTTCGGCCCCAGGACCCACGACAGCGTAACCATCGCCGCGCAAAGCACGCCGGCGACTGCCATCAGCAGCACGATCGGTAGGTACGGATTCATGCCTCCCGCGATTATGGCACGGTGGGCCCCGCGAGACGACGCCGTACCTGTGCCCGTTCCCCCTTCAGCGAACCCCGAAATGTGGCACACTATTAGGTAGATGCACAGCGAAATCCCCCTCGAAGACACGGAGCGGCTGATCAATACCATCCTGCCCTTCTGCCAGCAGATGGTCCAGCGGCATGGAGGCTTCCACCCCTTCGGCGCCGTCATGTCTACCGTCGGAGACGTTGAGCTCGTGGCCGCCTACGCCGGAGAAGAGTTTCCCGACCCCGACGACCTGGAGAGAATGCTACGGGACGGAATGCGCGAGGGAATCCGAGACGGGAAGTACCGTGCCGTCGCCATCTGCGCCGACGTCCACCTCACACGAGAGGACGGAGCCGAAACGGACGCGATCCGCATCCACATCGAACACGAGGAAGGCAACACCAGCGCCTACTACATCCCCTACCGCCTCGGCGAAGGCGACCCGGAATACGGCGACATCTTCCGCACCACCGCCGAACGCCGCATCTTTCCCATTTAGAGGCGCTTAACTCATCATACACGAATTCCCGCCATTCCGTTGCATGTCCTCTGCTTTATCGTTGGTCCAGCCATCACGAGTAACCGGTAAGGCCGACTCTGTTCGCGCTGCGCCAATACCCGGAAGGTGAACAAGCAAGAGCGTATCAAAGGGCAACCGTTCACTCGCAATTGGGAAAACCTCATGGAATCCACCTCCTCCACCATAGCCGCACCAAGAAGAAGATGGCGGTGGGGCCGCTGGGTACCAGGAACAACCATGGCAAGTCACCGCCTGCAGTCCGCGAGTTGAAATAGCCCAGCCAAAAGACAACCACGCAGATGGCCGCCGCGGTGGCGGTCCACTGCCGCGGAGATGCCGACCGCCACCGAAGTAGACCTAATGCGACGCAGGCAATCCAAATGAGCCCGATCCCGCGCCACACGCCGCCGATTTCCTCAGGGCCCGGAGTTGGATACGAGGCCATGAACAAAACCGCGCAGGTGGCCAACACCGCGTACGCAAGCCAGAGAGCCGACGCAGTCACAGCCTCGGAAACTCCCCCGTTCGGAGCCCGCCAGATGTGCCGGAGCTGCCGCGACGGGGCGCCCCCTGGCGCGGTTGTGGTTGGCCAGTCCCCACCTTCGGTTCGCCCGCAAGCGGGGCGGGCACCGGCTCACCAGGCGGCGGGTCGTACCAATACAAATGAGACCAGTACAAATGCTCGGAGATCCCTGACAAGCAACGGGGGCACCCCTGTGCCAGCCACTGAGCATCCAACCGCTCGTCAGCTGCGCCTTCTTGCATACCAGGTCACCCATTCATAAATAATGATAACACCAAGAGCAACCGCAGCAGGCCCAAGCGCGCGTTTGGCGTCTCCGTTCGCGACATCACGCCACATCAAGGTACCGATCATTATTGAGTAGAAGAACAACCTTTCGCGCACGCTCACTTCTGAATCTCCCCTGTGCCAATCCCAATGCGAAGCGAACGAGATCTCCACGCACGGACGCGCTTCCGAATCTCGGGCGGAATGGCGGAATCCTTCTCGGCTCGCTGAAGGTGTGGAAGTGAGAGCGTGGCGCTCACGGATGCCAGCGCCTGAGTCGCCGCCCATCGAATGCGCCAATTGGGGTGGGCCGCCATAGCCTCTAACGCAGGAACGGTCGTCGTGCTGCCGATCTCGCCCAAGGCTCGTAACGCAAACTCGCGCACCCCTACCGGCTCCTTTTCGGACTCGGCCACCGCCAGAAGCACCCGGGCAGCCTCCTCATTATCCTGGCCCTGAAGTCCAAGTGCTCGCGCAGCGAGACACCTCACACGACGATCCATATTCCGCCCGCGCACGATCTGTATCAACGCATTTGAGCTGTCGGGCACCCGGACTCTGCCAAGCACGATTAGTGCGGCGCGGACTACCCTCCCGTCCCCTTCCTCAAGGAGTTCGCGCACGCGTTGTCGAACGCGCCTGCTCCGTCGAAGCCTCGCCGCCTCCTTCGTTGAGTCGAGGATCATCCGCAACAGCCGAGCCTTCTCGAACGCCCGCGCGGACCGACTCATCTCGAGCCACTCCCTAATCGTCATGCCCACTCTCCTCGCAAGGGCTCTGCACAAGCTTCGCCCCGGCAAAGCGTATCGTACAACATGAGGCAAATCTCAAGGGCCCACTTGTTCCCGTGCCTTCCGATGTGCTCGCACCTCGCCCACAAAGCCGAGCATGTTTTGCCACCGAGGCTGTTGCAGATCGAGTAACAGAAAGACCGAGCCTTGCTCTTGCTAAATGTCTCATCACAAGCTTCTCGGCACAATTTATTTGTAAATGTTTTCTCGCACAGTAAAAAGACATCTGATGAACAGTCGCACGCGCTGTCAGGCTTATCTATCCTTCTCAAGCCATTCACGCCCCAAAACGCAATCGTGCCGCTCGGATCAATCGCCATCGTCGCCGAGTTCTCGACGTACGCGTACAGATTCAAGTTCGGCACGGGATCCCAACTCCAGAACCGCCCGTGCGAAGGCGAGTAGTACCGCACGCCGAGCAGGAGAAGGCCCGACGAAGAACCCATCGCCCCGTCGTCGTAGTAGCCCCACTGGCCCACATAGCGGTAGGGATTCACGCTCGTGCCCGTCGAGGACTCCAACACCCCAAACGCGTTGTACTCGTACGTGTCCGTCACATTCCCGCTCGAATCCGTCAACGCACGAGTCGAGCCGAGGGCGTCGAAGTGGAAGTACCGCTTCACACCCTCGCGGTTCGAGGAGATCAGACCAAGACCCCACGTGTTCACAGCCTTGATCGTAAACGTCCCACCGACCAAAGTGTACTCCATCAGAATCTCTCCGCTTAACTCATCATACACGAATTCCCGCCATTCCGTTGCACCCGCGAGTTTCGACCGCATCCTTTTGCCATCCCCATCGTATTCGTGAGAATCGTCGTTCGTCGTCCCGGGATAGTCCACCCCAAGCAGGTGACCCTCGTCGTCCCAGCGGTAGGTCGTCGTGTTCCCGCTCGCCACCTTCGTCTTCGTGTTCCCGAAGTGGTCGTACGTGAAGTCCACAGAACCGGCCTCCAGCATCTCGTTGTTCAGACCGTACGAGTAGTCCGTCGGAACTCCATCGTGATGCTGGACCAGCCGGTTCCCGTTCGGGTCATAGAGCCATCCGTACTGATACAGCCGAGAGCCGTTCACCTTCTGCGACCACTTCGTCTCGCTCCGAAGCTGATACCGAGGGTCGTACGTGAACGCCCAATCTTT
>FWWM01013018.1_pt1 | contig 13618 bp, 13 predicted proteins | sample 2228351 | NCBI WGS metagenome assembly FWWM01 (sample SAMEA103939774, study PRJEB20133) | metagenome | reverse complement strand
ACTGACCCACCTTGACTAGTTGCATTTTCATCGTCTCCCTCCCCAAGCACGTTCTGGCGGTTATTTTACCATCAACGGTTTAGAGGGAGACTACCTAATAATGATGGTCGTCTAATCGAATTTGGAGAGCGGTGTTATGATGCAAATGATCAGTGTTGGGAGCGCGATCATCGAAGAATAATTAAGCGGGTAGTGATACCGTTAGAATCTCTCCAATTTCAACATCGCACCCTGTTATCTCTGCTGTTGGCGCTGTATCCAGAGGAACAATTCAACAATCCCACGCCGATATGGTACTACTTTATGAGTAAGGAGCATCCGCTCGCATCAGGGAAGACTTATCCACGCCTGTGGTATGTAGTTAGGGAGCGGGGTAATACAGTGCGATGCAGGTGAAATGGAGACTGAGGTGGCGTATGCGCAAGAGTAAGGGGCGGAGGATTCTCAGGAGCGGAATCGTGTTAGTAGGCTCTGCACTGGTAGTGGTGGGGGTATGGCACCTCTGGAAGCAGGCTACTCCCCAGCGTCCTCCTGCTGTTGCATTTGCCGAGCGGAGTCTCTCCCTGTTAGAGCAGAAGCTGGCGGAGGCGCGTTTAGCTCAACCTGAACAGGCAGAAACACTCTATCAGGAGTTGACCCGAATAGAAGCACATACTCCAGATGAGCAGTATGTGGTCGGCTACGCACATTACCAGATTGGCAAGTTGAAGGCGGAGAAGAAACAGTTCGACCAAGCAAAGAAAGCCTTTGAAGAGCTGGAGCAACGGAATATCGATACCCCTGCCCTTCCGTTAGATCCCAGCTTTGGCACTTGGAGCGAGCAAGGCGCCTATCAAGCGGCTATCTGCGCCTATCAACTTGACCCGCAGGAGGGCATTCGGCAGATGATCCAGTTTATGGAGCAGTATCCCACCAGCCCGCTGGTGATAGGCGCTCACAAGCGGATTATGCGCTGGACGCAGGAGCGCCCACCTGCAGAAGCAGAAAGGGCATGGCAGAAAGCCCAAGAAGCACGGCGCGAGCAGCTGAAACGCGCTTCTGCGTGCGGTCCGAAAGCATTAGCGTATGTGCTTCGCGAAGAGTTCGGGATTGAGGTCGACTGGCAAACGCTTATGAACGAGTGCGGTACCGATACTGAAGGAACCTCGCTGTGGGCACTTGCAGAGTCGGCGCGCCGTCGTGGAATCAGCGCCGTCGGGCTGGAGGTGTCTACCAAAGGCTTGCTGGAACAGTCGCCCCCCTTCTTAGTATGGAACCCGTTGGGGCACTATGTGGCAGTTTTGGAGCGCAATGGAAAATGGCATCTGTACGACCCCGACAAGGACGCGCTCCAACCTTGGGATGTGCGCACTCTTCACAGCGCGCTCCAGTTTGGGGGAGTCCGTTCCCCCTCTAAAGAGTGGCGCGGAGCGATTTTGCTCCTGCGCCCTCGCACTTTAGCCAACCAAACGGATGGAGGTAAACAGCGATGACACGCAAGCAGAAGATGGTGCGTTATCGGTGGTTTCAGCGCGTGAGCTGGGTTGCCCTATTTGCATTAGGCTTTCAGACCGCAGCGCCCGCAGCGCAAGCGGGCGTGGAGACAGCGACACGCCACTACAAGGCGTGGCAGAATCGCCGCGCGCAAGCGCGTCCCGCCCCTCCCGATGTGCGGGTTTTGCGCAAGAGCGAGATGCTCGCGCTCAAAGGGCGCGGACGGATTCCCAGCTTTGCAGGGCAAGCGAAGTGGGACATCATCGATAATGGGGTGAACCTGCGCACGCGCAACTACACCTATACCGCAACCGATTTGACCCTGCCAGGGGCAATCGGGATTCCTGTGAGTGTGGTGCGCACCTGGAACGCGAACGACGACCGCGAAGGTCCGTTTGGGGTTGGCTGGAGCTGGAGTTTGGATATTCGCCAAGCAGCAGGGGGGCTTATCAAGCGCAAAACCTCCCCCTCGCGCACCGTGCCGACCCAAGTGTCCAACGGGCGCAGCATGCCTGTTGTGAAGTTGATGGGAATTGACCCAAATGGACAGCCTCGCTTCCAAGTAGACATGTTGGATGGTGCATCGTGTCAGGATTTGAGTGGGGAGCAGTGGGTAGCGTGGCGGGATGCCGACGGGCTCTACACCCCACCCCCGTGGGACCACAACGAATACGAAAGCACCTACACGACCGTGGTATATGAACAGGACGGAGAGCAGTATATTCGAGAGTACGCGCTCAGCACGAAGGTCACCACGCCTGATGGGACGGTGTACTACTATGAGGCGGTGCTTCAGCCCGAGGGATTGCCTGTTGTAATGGACAATGCTGGCAACGAAGTCTATTCCGAGCAGGTGCTGAAATGGGTGGAGGATCGTCACGGCAATAGAACTGTTTATGAGTATAGGTATGAAGACAATGTGCTTCACTCGTACTATTTAGCGAATGGGAATAGGGATACAGCGGTGGTGCGCAAAGCGTTTGTGAAGCATATTACCAATGCCAGTGGCTTCGTGCTAACTGTGGACTGGAACTTTGAAAACGGAGGAGGCTACGATGCAAATGGTCATTTGGCACATCCGCGCGTGGTGGCAATCCACAGCAGTGATGGGCGGACCGTTCAGTATGGATATGAGGATCACAACAGAAATGGTTCTATTTGGGATGACTCGGTGACGACGGTGCGCAGTCCTGGAGGACGGATAACGCGATATGGATACACGACTTGGCAAAACAGCAACTTACCTCCTGGGTACGCTTCTGAAGAGGGGCTTTTATGTCAGATTACGGATGCGGATGGGGTAGCGTTCCGGATTACTTATAATAGCGAGGCCGATCCAGATACTGATCGCTACTGGTATGCGGTGGCTGTGCAGTCCGTGCAAGAGCCATCTGGAGCCAGAACCGATTATATGGATGGGAGCCTGCGTAAGCAATATGCACCAGGGATTGTAGTGAATCGGGAGTTTAGCTTTGGCAATGAGATTGGCTTGCCCGATTCCTTATGCGGTCAAACCAGAGTGGGTTATGGGGTATCAGAATACTGGGTAACAGATGATGAGGAGGTTGGGGCGCGGTGGGTATCTTATATGGCGCGTCATCGCGATTACGATCGACTCACGGGACAGCAGATAGGTGAGTCATACTTGCTTCCTAATGCATTTTTAGATCGGATAGGGCTACCAAGATTTGTGTTTGAGGCAGAAGCCGAAGATGTTCGTACCCTGCCTTTATTTGTACCCTCTTTTGTATCGGTTCCATTTTTGATGACAGAATATTGCGAATATAACTGCTTTGGTCAGCCGTTGGAGATACGGCAAAAGGGTATCACTTACAACAGCTGGTATGGACCGTTTGATGAATTTCTCTACACCCAAACAGTTTCCTATTGGGGCAAAGAGAAATATTTCCAGAAGCGCTTGGAAATCGACCCCAAAGGGCGCAAGGTGTACTACGACTATTATGACCGCAACGCCCCGCAAGGGTACAAGGGGCAGCTGAAAGCGGTCTATGCCCAGCCCGTTTCGCAGTTCACCCAGCAAGGCGGGGAATGGATACCTGCCCCCGGCACCACGCCAATCTCAGAGGTGCTGGAATACAATCAGCACGGGCAACCAGTGCTGAGCCGTGCCCTACAGCAGGCAGGCACGAACCCCCGCTGGGTCTACACCCGTACCGAATATGACCCTGCTACAGGGCAACCCTCAACAGTGATTGAAGATGTGTACGACCCTACAGGACAGATTGGGCATCCGAACGGCATAAACCGAATCCGAACCACCACCTACGATGCATTAGGGCGTCCAGAGGTGCAAAGCACCTATAGTCGCGACGGTCGTCTAATCCAATCGTTGCAAACGGTCTATTTAGACGAAGATGGGCAGGTGAAAGAGGTCAAGCAGTTAGCACCCGTTCAGCGAAGATTGGTAGAATATACCTATACGCCTGCAGGACGCACTGAGAGCGTCCACGACCATCAATCGGGCGTGTTCAACTTCTTCAGCTACGAACCCAACACAGGGCGAATCCATGTTGTGGAGGAATACTGGAACGGTTCAGACCGTCCCAAGTATCGTTGGGAATACGGCTACACAGGTGCCGACCTAACCAGCAAGACCTTAACTGTAAATCCTGATACAAATCAAGCCCAGATTTGGCGATGGGAATATAGAAGCTACAAGACAGGGTATCTGTTCCCGTTGCAAAGGGCTTTTAGGCGGGTGGTGATGTATCCGCCTGAGAATCTGAATGTAAGTCGCTACCCCTTGGTGGTGGACTATGTGTATGAGCATCCAACTTTTCGGTTGCGGGCTGCGCGGTTCGGCGTGATCCCAATGGATCCCGACGACCAAGTGCCCCAAGAGAGTTGTAAAACCCTCGCAGAGGATTTGATTACCCAACCGTTGGCTGAGCAGTGTCCCAAGGCGTTTGCGCTCGCGTGGTATGTGTATGACCCACTGGGGCGACTTGTAGACCTGCGCTACTATCAAGTGGAACGGGAGCGGGACGAGTCTGGACAGTGGTTAGACAGCTATCGCTATTCGCCAATGATGCGGTTTGAATATTTCACAGCTGATTCTGACGAAACTAATCCAAGCGGTTATAATCCCTATAACTATCAGGCGCAGTATGATGCAACTGGCAATCGCCTGCGCATGCGTGCGTTAGACTATCTGAACGGTCAACCCCAAGAAATGCGGGTTGAGGCATATCAATATGACGAGCTGGATCGGCTGACGCGCGTGAATTATTCGCAAGTGGGGATAGGCAGTTGGTCAGATAGTTGGAGTTACGATGTGATGGGCAATCGGTATGGAGCGGGCAACCCTGCCTATGACGGTCTGAACCGTCTGACCCAGTTGGGCGGCGCTACTATCCAACACGACCTGCTCGGCAACCGCCTGCAAGACGCCCGCTACCTCTACCAGTGGGACGCGATGAACCGCTTGGTGCAGATGCAAGCCTATCAGCAAAGTGGGAGGTTCAAAGTGCTGGGCGACACCTGGCGCTTTGGCTATCGCGCCGATGGGCTACGGGTGTTCAAGGAGCGGGTGTCGATGGGAATAGCGATGGGAGCTTCGGCAGGAGGCTCGGAGCGCACGGAGTATCTGTACGATGGACAGATGCCCGTGATGGAACAGGACTTCAAGAATGGGGTACTCCAGCAGACGCGGGTACACTTTTTAGGAGCCAGAGGGATAGAAGCGGTGGTGGCGATAGACCATACCTCACAAGGCAATCCGACAACGCTCAGGTGGTTGCTGTACGATGGACACGGCAACTTGGTTCGGACGATGGCGCCTGATGACTACACTCTCTCGGCGTGGCAGTTTCGTGGGGTGTGGGGCGAGGTGCAGGGCAATCTTGCCCTTGGCAGGGGTTATTGTGCGAACTTAGGTCATCCTGAGGACGAGACGGGCTTAGTCTATATGCGGGCACGGTACTACGAGCCTGCGACGGGTCGTTTCATCAGCGAAGACCCTGCACGAGATGGGGTCAACTGGTATCTGTATGCGGATGGGAATCCGGTGAATAATGCAGATTTCACTGGAGAGTTTCTTTTAGGATTGGCATCCTTGATGGATGTTATGATTTCGATTACCGAGTTGCTCTATTCACGAACGCTCAAGGACAGAGGAGACATTGCAGCAGCCCAAGCTGCAAGAAATACACTAACCGAAGCCTTTCTCAAATGGTATGATGAAATTGCAAAGTGGTTAGATGTGTTAGATGAAATGTCCGATTTGCTAGAGTATGGTGATACTGGGAAAGGTGGATTCTATATCAAGAATCCCAATACTGGAAAACAAGTGCATGTAGACCTTGACACAAGTCATCATGGCTATCCTCATTTCGATTTACAGTGGAAGGGACGAGCTAGAAAGAGGCTTCCATTTTAGAAAGTAGAGGTGATAAGCAATGACTTTGTCTTGTATGCCTATGCTTATTTGGTGGGCACCAGTAGGAGTGGAGTTTCATGGTTCAGACTTAGCGTGGCTCTTTCCTGAGCCACGTTTCCCCACAGTGGCTTTTACGGTCATCAAGAAAAACGAAAAGGCGCACTGTGAACCTTTTAGAAATTCTAATCTTTCCCAAAGTTCCACTGAAACAGAAATCTGGAGCGTCGATACAGCAGCGTACCACACTTGGATTAGTAATTTAAATGATAAACTTATACAATTTATTCTATCAATTGCTAAAACAATTCCAAATTCGGTCATTTTAACATGTGCAAACTACTTGGATTATGATTTTGATTCATTTCAGAAATGGGCATCGGAGCAATCCATCTCACTTCCAATTTTCTCAGCCCAGGCATCGCCCGGAAACTCACCTTTTTATGTTCTTCATGAGGTAGATTTTCAAATGCTTTTGAATGGAACTGGCTTTTTTGCTGGCTCGAATCAGTGGTTAGAAACTACCTTAGGAATAGGCTTCTTTATTGCTTCACGCGAGAGAAGGTTAACTAAGTACTTGTTAGAAAGCCAGGGTATCTGTTTCGATGAGGGAAATACCTCAGGATTATCTATCGATTTTGAATCTCATAACTGGAGTAAAGGCGATTTGATTAGGTATGTTGCACACAGAGCGTTAGGGAATTATGAGCTACTCAAGCCGTTCGAGGCGATGATTGTTCCCTATGGTGATGAAGTGCGTGAGCAGATACTATTTGTGCATCGCCACCTTAGTCGTGATTACATGATAAGGTTAGTGCAGACGGCATTCAAGCTTCCATTGGTGGTCTCTTGGCCGTCCCCAGAGGAGCTAAAAGCATGGGATTGGTCGCTAAAACTACCCCAGGACATTGAATGGATTGTCAATCTCAGTGAACCAATTTAATCAAGGCACTTACTATTGGTACGGTGGCTAAGATGAAAGGACTAACCCTAATCGCCACTTTAGGACCTATAACCCGCGAAGTACTTGGAGAAAAAGGTGCAGAGACATCAGGCACCTTCCATCTGAGTACTCTGTTGCGTCATGTGGTGCCTGACCCCGCCACCCTTGCCAAACCCTTACTCGTCAAAGGCAAACCTGTGCAAGCATACCTCTCCGACTTCAAAGTCGCCTTTGCCACCACGCAAGAACGGCGTTTGCAGTGGTGTGGGCAAGGGGTGCTGATGCCCAACGCCTATGTGGCTGTGGGTCCTCTTGTCTACTGCCAGCGTCCGTCTTACTCCAAGCGAAGAGACCATCGGCAGATGATACTGGACTGTGGGATTCCACTGCACATGGAACAGCGTGGAGATGATATTGCGCATCTACCTGCTCCGTATGTTTGTCTTAGAGACTTAAAAGTGGGCACTTGGCTTGCCTGCTTGGGGAGGTTGTACTTTATTTCCTCTGTCTCCTCAACCGAGATGGGGATGGTTCGTGTCCGAGTGGTTCGAAGGCAGATACTGGATTTGCGGGTTGAGGCGCCCACTTTTGGGCAGATTATAGATTGGGAGATAGGGCAGCCGTTGCCGCATGATCCCGATGAGGTAGATAATTTGCACACTGATTTTTACACTTTGGAGGTGCTCTGAAGAGTTAGGAAATTCTACAAGCACACGGAACGCTGTCGTTGGGCAGATGCCCGTGATGGAACAGGAGTTCAAGAACGGGGCGCTCCAACAGACGCGGGTAAACTTTTTAGGAGCCAGAGGGATAGAGGCAGTGGTGGCGATAGAGCATACACAGGGTAATCAGGCAACGCTCAGGTGGTTGCTGTACGATGGGCACGGCAACTTGGTTCGGACGATGGCGCCTGATTATGCCCTCTCGGCGTGGCAGTTTCGTGGGGTGTGGGGCGAGGTGCAAGGCAATCTTGCACTTGGCAGGGGTTATTGCGCGAACTTGGGTCATCCTGAGGACGAGACGGGCTTGGTCTATATGCGGGCACGGTATTACGAGCCAGCGACGGGGCGGTTCATCAGTGAAGACCCTGCTCGGGATGGGGTGAATTGGTATCTGTATGCTGATGGGAATCCGGTGGGGAAGGTGGATGTGAGTGGAAAACATCCAGTCCTTGCAGCACTGCTGGTGGGATTTCTTTTGGGATCGGTTTTCGGTTTCTTTGAGAGTCTCGTTTCTCAACTTATTTTGAATCAGCGAGTAGATCCGATCGAACTGTTAACCGACACTCTAATCGGCGGAATACTAGGAGGCATAGGGGGAGCAGGATTCATGGCTCTAAAAGGTGTTAAATGGGCAAGCAGATTGGGGATCATCCGAGCAGCCTTTGAATTTATGGCAACGCACAGTTCGGCAAAGCAGATCGGTGTTGCTTTATTAGGAGCCGTCCTTGGGGGAACGCTTGCAGGAGGTATTAAAGCAGCGGTTATTAGCGTTGTTTCCTATGTTTACGGACGTCAAGTGCAGGTAATGCTCTATATGGCATCAATTGATTTAGAAGGCGAATGAAGGTACGCTCAAAAACCACCGTGGAGGTTTAGGATGATTAAACGTAAGTGGCAGGCTATCGGTCCTTGGCTGATTATATTTCTATTTTTCTTCCTTATCAACCTGTTTGTTCGGTTTGTTGTACTGCCTGTTTTATCGCTGTATATTCCCGCAGTAAGAGAGATAAGAGAGGGAGTAATTGCGGAGTTCCTGGAGAGTCTCAGCTTTGGTGCTGGGTTTACATTTATGATCTGGTTTGTCTGGTGGTGGAATAAGCGTTTTAAGAGCAAACTATAAGCTAACTTCGCCCAACGGGTGGAGAGTGGTCTGACACGGTTGCAGAGACCATCCACTATCTGTTGTGGTAAAGGTGGTTGTATGATGTAATGGGCAATCGGTATGGAGCGGGCAACCCTGCCTATGACGGGCTGAACCGCCTGACCCAGTTCGGCGGCGCCCGCATCCAACACGACCTGCTGGGCAACCGCCTGCAAGATGGCAGATACCTCTACCAGTGGGACGCTATGAACCGCTTAGTACAGATGCAAGCCTATAAGCAGAGTGGACGGTTCAAAGTTGTGGGCGACACTTGGCGGTTCGGGTATCGCGCCGATGGGCTGCGGGTGTTCAAGGAGCGGGTATCTTCCGCCGTGTCGCTGGAGGGGTTGGCAGGGAATGTGGTGCGTACCGAGTATCTCTATGATGATCAGATGCCTGTGATGGAACAGGAGTTCAGGAATGGGGTACTCCAGCAGACGCGGGTAAACTTTTTAGGAGCCAGAGGGATAGAGGCAGTGGTGGCGATAGACCATACCTCTCAGGGTAATCAGGCAACGCTGAAGTGGTTGCTGTACGATGGACACGGCAACTTGGTTCGGACGATGGCGCCTGATGACTACACTCTCTCGGCGTGGCAGTTTCGTGGGGTGTGGGGCGAGGTGCAGGGCAATCTTGCACTTGGCAGGGGTTATTGCGCGAACTTAGGTCATCCTGAGGACGAGACGGGCTTAGTCTATATGCGGGCACGGTACTACGAGCCTGCGACGGGTCGGTTCATCTCGGAAGACCCTGCGCGGGATGGGGTGAATTGGTATGCGTACTGTGAAAATCAACCTGTCGATCGTGCTGATAGCAATGGTCGGTTCTGGCACATCGTTGGTGCGGGTTTGATAGGTGGTATATTAGGCGGGATCTCTTCAGCGGTCAATGGAGGCAGCTTTTGGAAAGGGTTTATTGGAGGGTTCATAGCAGGAGCAGGATCAGCCCTACTCCCAGGGGTGTTAACTGCCTTAGCAGGAGCCTTGGGGGCAATGGTCACGGCTGCCTTAGAGGGACAAGATTGGAAAGGGATTCTGAAAGCAGGTGGCATGGGCTTAGCGATTGGGTTAGCTGGCTATTTGCTACGAGTGGCAGCTGGAGTAGAAGCAATTAGCGAGGGCGACAAGCTTGTAGACGAACTCTACTGGTTTCTCATTGGTGCGAATGCCGATCTCTGGAGCAATAACATAGTGACATATGCTTCGCCATAATTTGCGCAGGAGGGTTAAATGGCTCAGCGAGAGGTTCCACCGAGGTTAGTCTATGTTGACTTACTTCGATCCCAGCCCAAGATAGGCTTGTGGGGCGTCACGGTTTTAGCTTGCTTTTTTGCTTCATTTTTGTTAGTGGATGGTTTACAGGCAAGGATATGGTGGGAAATTATTGCAGCGTTATTGTTGTTCTTTGCAGCGCGTGAATTAGCTATCGAGGCACAGATCAACCACTTAGAGTATTTGTTTAATGAAAAGAGTATCGTTTGTTTTCGTGAACAAGAAATAATAGAGATTGGCTGGGACGCCGTTACCAGAATTTCTCGGAAGTATATCCTGTGGTTGCCAATAGGAGGAAGGGCTTTTGAAATATATGACATAGTTGATAACCAGGGACAACGAATTCGTATCTGTCCATATCGGTTGAAGGCGGATCAGGAGGAACTCCGATTGCTTTTCAGGCGATTAGAGGAGCTAAGGGCTCGGCGATAATTGGTGGGATGTTTTATGAGGATTTCATGTTCTTGCTGGAGCAGGAGTTTGACGAAAGGGGATTGAAGGAGAATAAATCCTGCTAATAATGTGAACAGTTGTTTGAATAAGGTACATACTGAGAAAGGGAGAGTGAAGTCTGTGTATAGTCGCTACGAATAGACTACCTGCACGATGGACAGATGCCCGTGATGGAACAGGACTTCAAGAATGGGGTACTCCAGCAGACGCGGGTAAACTTTTTAGGAGCCAGAGGGATAGAAGCAGTGGTGGCGATAGACCATACGCGGGACAATCGGGCAACGCTGAGCTGGTTGCTGTATGATGGGCATGGCAACTTAGTGCGCACGATGGCGCCTGATTATGCCCTCTCGGATTGGCAGTTTCGGGGGGTGTGGGGCGAGGTGCAGGGTAATCTCAATCTTGGCAGGGGCTATTGCGCGAACTTGGGTCATCCTGAGGACGAGACGGGCTTAGTCTATATGCGGGCACGGTATTACGAGCCAGCGACGGGGCGGTTTATCAGTGAAGACCCTGCACGAGACGGAGTGAACTGGTATCTGTATGCCGATGGGAATCCGGTGAATAAGGTGGATGTGGATGGATACGGTTCCCTCCCAGATACACTAATCAAAGAGCAGATACAAGCCGAACTTGCTGCCACTAGCGGACAAGGTGCGTTACGCGTGGGAGACGTCCTCACAAGAGGAGTGATATATGGCGAAAAGGCTGTACCACGCTTTCTGACTGAATATGTGAAAAAACTTGGTTTTGAAGGGGAGAAAAGTCTCTTGCGTAGAGCAATTGGTAAGGCTATAGAAGAGTTTAAGCGTGATATAGGAATGCGAGGTGCAGATAATATAGGAGTATCATCTAATGGAATTTTTGTGACAAATTCTTCGGGGCGCATTATTGGTTTTGTAAGCGACATTCTTTATTATGTGATTTTAGGATGGTAAAATGACAGACAGTAGAAATAAAGAAAACTGCTATGTTCTCAATGGGTTCTGGGGCAACTGGCGCCTAAGCCCTTCGCCACGACGAGTCGAACTCTCACTCCTCCCCAGTCGCCAAGAATACTGCTTCCGCTTCTTTGCTGAAAACCAGCCAGAGCCGATAATCGCTCAGGGCAACCTACGCCACTTGCAATTCGGCATAGAGCATTTTGTATGGTTAGCCGAGGCTTTCCTATGCATCCGCGAGACATCCGCCTACCGAACGGGTCGCTTCGCAAATAAAGTATGTTTTCGCTTGGAGATTGAACCTCTGATCTTGGTGCTCAGTCCCCTATCCCCTGCTCCTGAATGCAAGCGTGCGCGGTGTGAATTTTGGATCAAGTCGTCAGGAGATACGGTGGAGGACGAAGGGTACATTCGCTTTGAGATGTTCGTGCTTGTTGAAGAGGCGGAGGCTTTTGGGCGTGCGCTTTTGGAGGGATTAGCGTGGCAAGAATATCCTGTGCCATAGGGTAGTTGCGCGTGAAGAAGGTGTGGCATCTGCCGGTGGAGGTGATGCTCGCGGAAGCGGTGGACAGCGGTCCGAGAAGGGTGCGCACGGAGGCAGAAGAGGCGAAGCCCGTGTATATCGGGCACGAGGTCGACTATCTGTATGACGGACAGATGCCTGTGTACGAGCAGGAGTTTGAAGATGGCATGCTCCAGCAGACTCGGGTACACTTCTTAGGTGGCAGAGGAATAGAAGCGGTGGTAGCGATAGACCATACGCAGGACAATCGGGCAACGCTGAGCTGGTTGCTGTATGATGGGCATGGCAACTTAGTGCGCACGATGGCGCCTGATTATGCCCTCTCGGATTGGCAGTTTCGGGGGGTGTGGGGCGAGGTGCAGGGTAATCTCAATCTTGGCAGGGGCTATTGCGCGAACTTGGGTCATCCTGAGGACGAGACGGGCTTAGTCTATATGCGGGCACGGTATTACGAGCCTGCAACAGGGCGGTTTATCAGTGAAGACCCTGCACGAGATGGGGTCAACTGGTATCTCTATGCCGATGGGAACCCGGTGAATAAGGTGGATAGTCAGGGAACCTCTTCAGACACAGATTTGCGAGAGTTAGCCAAACTTGGTAATATGTGGCGCATAGGTGCTATAATTGCATTTATCCTAACCAAATTGGTTAATTTGCATGGACTAGATAGCCGTGCAGCAAAGCTAATACAGCATGTCCTTGAAGGCATTGAGTCTTTGATATCAGCAATTGCAGGTTTGAGGAATATGCTAAAGATATATGAAGCTTTTCGTGGCACCAGAGGAGATGTTGCAGCTACAGGGGTGCGCGCGATAGTGATTGAGGGAGCTTTGGCTAGCCTTGCTACAATCTATGCGATAACGCAGTTAACTTTGGCTTATCTGGTTGTTGCGGACCCAACTGAACATGACCGAGCGGAAAACCTTCCGTTTTATGGCATCGGCATGTGAATGGGATAATCAAGGGTGCAACTGGGGGTATATAGATGGATACGTGGGTAGTAATATTATCTCTAGTGATGAACTATCTTATCCTGTTTTTGGGAGTAGTCTCCGTGTTAGGCTCGATCCCCGAAGTAATAAGGTATCGTAAGAGAGTTCACTTGCTCCTGCAGAAGGGTCGTCGCGTGTCTTGGAAAAACCTCTTGGCAGATTTTTCACATCCTATTTTTGGAATTTGCCTGATATTGGCTTGGTTTACAGTATTCAGGTCGCTTGGTATAGGTTGGAAATTCGGCACTGTGGTGCTGACTTACAGTCTTATTCAATTATTTTATTGGAAATATTCAACAGTATCTTTGCTACTAGATAGGAAAGGGGGTAGTGGTAGGAATCAAACCTTGTAGGTTTTAAGGCGCAATCCTTTGGTGTTTGCTGTTGGGTACACTATTCACGGGCGCACGATTGAACGGGAAGAAGACCCCCATCTCCCCGATGGCACGCCCGTCGAGGTGGAACTGCGAACGCCAACCGCACCAAGCTTCCCTTCGCACGCCCTCGCACAACGCCTGCAAACCGCTGCACAGACGCTCCTCAACCACTACCTCCACGACCCTGAACTGACCGCTTTTAGTGCCTTAGACGGTGAGGCGTGGCATGAATACAGGTGAGGTCTGGCTCATCAATCTAGACCCAACGGTCGGCGCGGAAATCAAAAAGACGCGCCCTGCGGTGATTGTCAGTGTGGATGCGGTGGGCGTTCTGCCGTTGCGGGTGATTGTGCCGTTGACCGAATGGAAGGAGCGTTATGCACAAG
>FWWM01011268.1_pt1 | contig 13619 bp, 9 predicted proteins | sample 2228351 | NCBI WGS metagenome assembly FWWM01 (sample SAMEA103939774, study PRJEB20133) | metagenome | reverse complement strand
ACGGCGTGAGCAAGGAAAGGGTAGTGGTGTCGGCTGGCGCATGACGATGATGCCCAGCCCGCGCGCAATCCCTGTTCTGTTCGTCTCGCAAACTACCGCAGAGGCCGGTGGCGAGCGCTCTTTACCCTTGCGCGATCGGTGCGCTCTCCATTCCTCATATCCATTCACGGAATAACGTTCATGCCCGGCCTGGCCGCCAGAAGCAATGTTTGCCTGGGAAGCGATGCGGACGTGTGGATCAATGGGGGGATCAAGTCGTCGGGTCGCCCCTCCACTGGCGGCTGATGAGAATGATATTCGGTGGACATAGATCATCCGCTAACTATCATCGCCACTATTGACGCCATCCCAACTATCAACGTATGATGAATATTGAACCATCGAGATTCTCCTGCGCTCCTTATGTTGCAAAGAGCGTATTGCTCAATACAGGTAGAATGGCATGAAACAATCCGTGCGGACTCTGTATGATTTTGCCCGTCCTCATACGGTCATTGCCACCAGTGTGCAGGTGGTGACAATGTTTATCATCGTGACCGGCTGGCAACCGGTGACCCCGGATCGGATCGGACTGGTGCTGACCACACTGGTGGTCTGTTTGAGTCTCAATCTGTACGTGGTGGGAGTCAATCAACTGACCGATGTAGCGATCGATCAGATCAATAAACCCTGGTTGCCGGTCGCTGCCGGGCGTTTGTCGGTTGCCGGCGGACGATGGATTGTGGCAACCGCACTGATTGTGGCGCTGATTGGCGCAGCGCTCCTGAGCGCGGCGCTCTGGCTGACCGTGGCAGTGATTGCGCTGATCGGCTCACTCTACTCGTTGCCGCCCCTGCGTCTCAAGCGCCACCCACTCCCTGCTGCGCTGAGCATTGCCAGCGCGCGCGGCGTGATCGCGAATACCGGCCTGGCCTTTCATTATCAGCATTGGCTCGCAACCGAGCTGCCGCTCACCACGCTGGCGCTGGCCGGCTTCTTCTTCTTCGGCTTCGCGCTGGTGATCGCTCTCTACAAAGACCTTCCTGACGACCGCGGCGATCGCCTGCACCAGATCGAGACGCTTACCACTCGCCTCGGCCCGCAGCGCGTATTGCAACTTGGCCGCCTGATGTTGACCACATGCTACCTGCTTCCTATCGGTGTCGGCATCTGGTCGCTGCCAGCCTTCGCCGCCGGGTTTCTCGCGCTCAGCCATGCCGTCGTGATTGCGCTCTTCTGGCTGATCAGTCTGCGGGTCGATCTGAGCAAACACCAGTCGATCACCAGTTTCTACATGTTCCTCTGGGGTATTTTTTACACTGAATTTGCCTTGCTCAGCATTTATCGGCTAGCGTACACCTTGTGATGCGCTTTCCCGATCCATCCCTCCGCTCTGCTGCCGCCAGCCGCTCACGGAAACAGATTGCCGCTGGTGGACGAGAACGACGGGAGGCAGGAGCGAACAACCGTGATAGAGGAGCTATCAGCATGACTCTGGTGAACTTCGCGCGCGTGTGGTGATCATCCCGCAATCGCTCGTTGTCGCAGGCACATCGTCCCCTGGTTACCGATGGAACTGATCATCCGTGCAAGTGTATGAACAGCGCATGGCTTCGCTCGACAATCGCCTTGATCCAGCTTGGACGACCGCTGCACCTGATCGGCGGCGCGATCTTCTATGGCGTTGGGGTGGCTGCTGCCGGCCCGCTTTCGCTCAATCCTACCCTCGCGCTGCTCGGTCTATGGGCTACGCTGAGTGCGCAGTTGATGAACCACTACAGCAATGATTATTTCGACTACCACGCCGATCGAGCCAATCCCACCCCTACTCGTTGGTCGGGCGGCAGTCGGGTATTGCCAGATGGTCATCTACCGGCTCGCGCAGCCCTGATCGCGGCGCTCGGGTGGGGCGCTCTGGCATGTGTGCTGGCCGCGCTCAGCGCGGCGCTCTCCCCCAATCCACTACTCAGTCTCACGATCTTGATCAGCGCCATTGGGCTGGCCTGGCTCTACAGCGGCCCGCCGCTCTACCTCCATCGACGCGGGCTGGGTGAAATCGTCGGCGCGCTGCTGGTGCCCGGCGTCACGGCTCTAACCGGCTTCATCTTGCAGACCGGATTTGTCACGCTGACCCTCATCCTCGCGCTCATCCCGCTCTGCCTGTTGCAGTTTGCCATGCTGGTCGCCGTCAGTCTGCCCGATGTAGCGGGCGATACCGCCGCCGGCAAACGCACACTGGCGGTCATCTTCGGGCCAGAGCGAGCGGCGCGCTGGCAAAGCTGGGCCATCATGGCCGCGTTTGGCATTCTGCCTGCGCTAGCTATGGCCGGCGTTCCACTGCCTGTCGCTGCCGCGCCGCTGATCACCGCCCCGATCGGTCTCTGGCTGATCGTCCGTCTGCGCGCCGGCATCTGGGCCGATCCTGCCGGATGGGAGGCGCTGGGTTTCTGGAGCATCGGCATCCTGGTGGGCAGCGCCGGGTTGATGCTGCTGGCCTTTCTGGTGAACTAACGACGACAAAGCATAACCGCCGTGCTACAATGCCGCTACACCGAACCGATAGCAGCGGTGAGCGACTCGGTGGTACATGGAGACGAGGTTATGCGACATGCGCTGAATGGGCCAGCCGGAGCGGCGATCATCGACGATCGAGGACACATCCTGTTTATCCACGCCGAACGTGAAGTTTTGCGCAGCAATGGCGCAATAGCCCATGCCTACGGCGTCGATTTCCCCATCACTGGCGTGGCTAATATCGATACGACTGAACGCCATCTGCGCGTTCACTACACGACGACCCGACCAGAACTGATCCTGCGCCTGGAACTCGAAGTGACGCCAACCGGGTTTCGGTTGTTGTGGTCAGGCCCGCCGCATCTGCCGGCGCTGCGAGTTGAGTGGCAGCTCGAACCGGGACGACCATGGTACGGGATGGGTGAACGGGTCATTCAGCACTGGCCGCTGGATGCGCAGCCGGTAGTGTCCGATCCATTCGAGCCGATCGATCATGGCCGTGATGGCACGCTCAACATTGCGACTCCGTTCTGGCTGAATGCGGCAGGCGCCGCGCTGCTGCTCGACGATCCCGATGGCGAGCTGGCGGTGAGCATGGATCAGGCCGGTGATGGATTGTTGCGGATCACCGCGCGCGAAGCGCCACCGCCGCCCAACCTTGGCTTCGACGAACGCTATGCCGCGCCTGGCCCGCGGCTGGTCAGCAACATCTTTCTGGCTGACAATGCGCCGGCGGCGTTCCATGCCGCCCTGCCGCTGCTGGGCCGACCAACCGCCGCGCCGCCGCTTGAATTGTTTGCGCGCCCGATCTGGACGACGTGGGCGCATTACAAAATGGACGTCACGCAGCGCGATGTGCTCGATTTTGCCGCTCAGATTGTGGCGCGCGGCTATCCTTACTCGGTGCTCGAAATCGATGATCGCTGGCAGCGCGGGTATGGCGCGTATGTGTTCGATCCGCATAAGTTTCCCAATCCGCGGGCAATGGTTGATGAACTGCATGCCGCTGGCTTTAAGGTCACCCTCTGGACGCCCATCTTCTTCGATCCTGCCGACAGCGCCTTTACAGTGGCGGCCCGCCGCGGCTACCTGATCCGTCATCCGGCAGATGGTCGCCCTTATCTGGTGCGCTGGTGGCAAGGATACGGCGGCGTGCTCGATCTGACCAATCCAGAGGCGGTAGCCTGGTGGCAGAGCGAGCTGCGCGCCCTGCAAGATGAAACCGGCGTTGATGGGTTTAAATTCGATGCTGGCGAAGCCAATTTTATTCCGCCCGACGCCATCTGTTATGCCCGCGAGCCGCGCCGCCGCTATGCCGACCGCTATACCGAATTCGTTGCCGACCACTTCGCCTTCACCGAAGTCCGCGCAGGCTGGCGCAGCCAGCGCCGCGGTCTGCTCTTCCGCGAGTGGGACAAATGGAGCCGCTGGGGAATTGACAACGGCTTGCACAGTGTGCTCACTCAGGCCCTGACCCTGAGCGTCTGCGGCTATCCCTTCGTGTTGCCCGATATGATTGGCGGGAATGCCTATCAGGGCGAAACGCCGGACGGTGAACTGCTCGCGCGCTGGACGCAGTTGAGTGCCTTTCTGCCCACGATGCAGTTCAGTATCCATCCATGGCAGTACGGCGCCACGATTGATGCGATCTGTCGCCAGTACGCCAGCATGCATGTCGAACTGACCCCGTATCTGGCGACCCTGATCGAAGAGAATCTGCGCGACGGCTCGCCGATCGTCCGTCCGCTCTTCTGGCACGCGCCGCGCGACGATCTGGCGCTGCGCTGCAACGACCAGTTCCTGCTCGGCGCGCATTATCTGGTGGCGCCCATGCTCCAGCCCGGTCAACACGAACGCGCTGTCTATCTGCCGGCTGGGGTCTGGCGCGACTATTGGCGCGGAACCGTGTATCAAGGGCCAATAATGCTGGACGCCGTGCCGGCGCCGCTTGATCAGATCCCACTGTTCGAGCGCCAGGAGTAGGAAACGACTGACTCAACGATCGATCTGCCCTCCATTACTGACAGAGAGAGGTTAACGGTATGTGCGCGAGCGTTCGCGTCAATCGCAACGGCATCGAACTCGATGGCAAACCGTTCTATCTGCTTTCGGGCTGCATCCACTACTTCCGCTGGCCGCGCGCCGAGTGGCGCGCTCTGCTTGAACAGGCGCGCTGGGCTGGCCTGAACACCATCGACACGGTGATCCCATGGAATCGCCACGAACCGCAGCCCGGTGTTTTCGATTTTGCCGATGAAGCCGATCTAGGCGCGTTCCTGGATCTGTGCCACGAGCTGGGGTTGAAAGCTATCGCGCGACCCGGCCCCTATATCTGCGCCGAATGGGAGAATGGCGGCCTGCCCGCATGGTTGACGGCCAGCGGCGATCTCCGTCTGCGCACCGACGATCCCGCTTTCATGAGCGCAGTCTTGCGCTGGTTCGACACACTGATGCCCATGCTGGCTGCGCGTCAGCACACCTGCGGCGGGCCGATCATCCTTTGCCAGATCGAAAATGAACACTGGGCCTCTGGGGTTTACGGCGCCGATGAGCATCAGCTTACCCTGGCGCGGGCTGCGATCGAGCGCGGTATCACGGTGCCCCAGTACACCTGTGTCGGCGCAACCATCGGCTATCCGGAGTTTCGCAACGGCTGGAGCGGGATCGCCGAGAAACTGGCGCAGACCCGCCAGATCTGGCCTGATAACCCGCTGATCGTTTCCGAACTGTGGAGCGGCTGGTTTGACAACTGGGGCGGTCACCGGCAAACCCGCAAGACGGCGGCCAAACTCGATCTGATCCTTCATCAGCTTACCGCTGTGGGATGCGCCGGATTCAGTCACTGGATGTGGGCAGGCGGCACCAACTTTGCTTTCTGGGGTGGACGCACGGTCGGCGGCGATCTGATCCACATGACGACGAGCTATGACTACGACGCTCCGATCGATGAGTATGGTCGGATCACTGCCAAAGCGCTGGTTGCCCGCCGCCATCACCTCTTCCTCAGTTGCTTTGGCGCTGAGCTGGCGCCTGTGCTGGCCGATGCCCTGCCAGGCGGCATGACGGTGATTGGGCCGCCAACTATTCCCGGACGAAGCGAAGGCGGCGCCCAGCCGTATCGCACTGCGCGCGCCGCGCCAACCGCGCCGCCGGAGTGGCGCGATTTCTGCGCGACGTTTCTGTCAAACACCGGCCTCGAAGCAGTAACCTATCAGGTCTTTTTGCCGACGGGCGAGCAGCTCAGCGTGGAAGTCGAGCCGGTTAGCATCCGCCCGATCTTCGCCAATCTGCCGCTCGGCACGAGTGGCATCACCATCGCCAGCCACACCGGTCGCATTCTTGGCTACTGGCCGGAGCAGGGCACGCTGGTCATTTACGGCAATGAGGGTGAACAGGGCCAGCTCACGCTGCGGTTGCCCACGCCACCGGCGGGCATCCATGCCGAAAACACCGGGCTAAGCGCGCGCGTTGCCCTAACTGCCGACACGCTGCGCATCGACTACTGGATTACCGCCGAAGGGCGGCGCGTCGAAGTAGCCTGGGACGATCACGCGCTTCTGATCGAGATCCTGCCGCAGCGATTAGCCGAGCGCTACGGCAGCCCGCCCCTGCCAGCGCCGCTGCCGCAGCATCGTCTCATCCTGCCGGCGCGCGCCTTTGCCGTGGCCGAAGCGACAGACGACACCGGCTGGCAACCGATCGCCGAACCAACATCGCTCGAACAGCTCAATTGTCCCTACGGCTACGGCTGGTACCGGGCCGAGATTGACCTGGACGCGCCGCTGACCACCACAATCGCCGCGCCCGAACTGAACGATCGCGCGCTGGTCTTGATCGATGGCGAGTTTGCCGGCGTGTTGGGCGTCGATCCGCGCGGTCCCCGCTACACGCTGCCACTGCATCTGCCTGCCGGATCACACGACATCCGGCTGCTGGTTGACAATCTGGGCAGGTTCAACTACGGCCTGAAGCTGGGTGAACGGAAAGGGCTGCTCGCGCCGCTCTATCTCGACGGCGCGCAGGAAGACATCTCGGCGGGCTGGGCCGCCTACTGGCAAGAGGTACAATTTGCCGGCGAAACCGTGGCCAATATCAAACCGTGGATCGCTCGCCCCGATGCCGAGCAGGTGCATCTGGGCCGCTTCGCCTGGTCGGGGCCGCTGGTCTGGCTTATTCGTCCGCTTGAGATCACGGCAGGGCGACAATACCGCGTGCATATCACCGGCGATCGCAACGCTGGCGCCTTCTTCGTCAACGGCGTAGCCGTCGAGCGGTTCAGCCGACACCGGAGCGGCGGCTTCATCAGCGCTGACATCACCCACCTCCTGCAACCGGGCATGAACACGCTGGCGCTTCAGATCACCAACTACGCCGGTGCGCCATGGCGCGCCACCCTGATTAGCTTCGATGCCCGCCAACCACTGCCAGCGCGCTGGAGCTTCCGCGCTGGCGTCACGCTGAGCGATCAGCCTGCCCCGCCCACCGGCCCAGCCTTCGTTCAGGCCATCTTCACCCGCAGCGACCTGCCGACAACCATCCACCGCCTCGCGCTCCGCCCCGGCACGCTCGACAAAGGGGCGATCTGGCTCAACGGCCAGCACTGCGGTCGCTTCTGGCAGATCGGCCCCCAGGAGGAGTACAAACTGCCCGTCTCGTGGCTGGCCAGCCACAATGAGCTGTTGCTCTTCGTCGAGCAGAGTCGCAACGGCGCCCTGGAACTGGTCTACGAATAAACAGGCAGGAGTAAACATTCAGCGTTGCTCGCGGGTGTGCGATCGATTACACACCCGCGAGCCAACCAACATCTACCGCCGGCGAGGCCATGCATGGCATATCCTGCCATCAGCAACCAATTGAAGTTGTTTATTCGAGCGTGGGTAATCGCGTGACGATCGCACCACATAGACACGAAGTCCACAATGGCACGCTGATGAATGGTCGATCACGCCTCATACTATCCGCCAGCAGCTAGCGGGAGCATTGGAAGGAGATGACGGAAAGGCACATGAACAGGTGCTACGCTATGATCGATCGGGAGACTATCTGTCACCTTCTCTCTCGCTTTCATTCCTTGCCGCTTGAGCGCTACGCCGCCATGAGCGTCAAGACTGTTGCCAGCAAACACCGACTCACCGCTCTGGCGTTGCAATCGTGATCAGACGATGCGTCAGCTCAACATTCCCATCAACAATCACCCGATCACCGATGCACGATACCAGCGTCAGCCGTTCATCGCCGGTAGGCAGGATGTACGCCACCTGATCCGGCGTTACCCGTTCTTTGCGCGTCACCACATAGCGAAAGACACTACCATCGGCGCTGTAGAGCAAAATCTCACTGCCAGGAGCGAGCCGTTCCACATCGGCAAATGGCGCCGGGATGTGCGGCGCTTTGCGGAAGCGCAAGACATGACCCCAGAGCACGATATTGTCACCCTGCCCCGGCCTGGCGCTATGCAGATACCAGCCAACCTCGTGATCGAGCACAATCGGCACGTTGTTGGCGTCGAGGCCGACCGGATACAGTGCGCGGTCAAGATTGATAGCCGGGATCACCAGCCGCACCGGTGTGCGATCGCCAGTCGGCGGCAGAGTAGCCATGGGCAACGGCGTGGCGGTCATCGTTGGCGCCGACGTTGCCGTCGGAACTGGCAGCGCTGTCGGTGAGGCTGTCGGGCTGGGCGAAGGCAAGGCAGTCGCGGTCACGGCTGGCGTGGCGGTCAACGACGGCGTTGCGGTCGGCGCCGACTCAGTCGCTATGGCCACGCTCACCCGATCGCGCAGAGCCGTCGGCGTCGGCGGATCGGCGACTGTCGCCGCCGGGCCGCACGCGCTGAGCAAGAGGCAGACGCACACTCCCATCAGAATCAGACGCATCGCATACACCTCGCGGAAGCTGAACGAAATCCACTGGTAGCCTACCATAACCGGCGCGGAGCGCGGAAGCGATAAAGATAAGCGCTGCTTGCGCATTAGCCTCGCTGGCAACGGCGCAGCAATGCCCGATACAGCCAGCGCTCACGCAACGCCCGCTTGAACACAGCGCCGCAAAGCCTGTTATACTGAACAGCAAAACCAGTGATCACCAACGAAACGTATGCGCACACTCACCCTCCATCAGCTTGGTCGCATGGAATACACCGCCGCCTGGGAACGGCAACGCCAGCTCGCCCGCGCCCGTTCGAGCGGACAGATCGGCGATACGCTGCTGCTGGTCGAACACCCGCCGACGATCACGCTCGGCAACAAAGCCCGCCATGATCACATTCTGGCCTCACCCGATGAGCTGGCGAGGCGCGGCGTAGCCGTCGTGCAGAGCGATCGCGGCGGTGAAGTCACCTATCACGCGCCCGGTCAACTGGTAGCTTACCCGATCTTCAAACTCTCGCAGCACGGCAGCGATGTTGGACGCTACGTGCGCAACCTGGAAGAGAGCGTCATCCGCCTGCTGGCCGACTACGGTCTGAGCGGCGAGCGCGTGCCCGGCCTGACCGGCGTGTGGGTGCGCAACGGCGCGGCCAAAATCTGCGCCATCGGCGTCAAACTCAGCGCCAGCGGCGTCACCACCCACGGTCTCGCGCTCAATGTTGATCCCGATCTGAGCGGATTTAACCTGATCGTGCCGTGCGGGATCAGCGATCGCGGCGTCACCTCACTGGCTGCCGAGCTGGGCGCTGCCCCGCCGCTGGCCGAGGTCGCCGAGCGGCTGATCGGGCAAATCTGCGCGGTGTTTGATTTGCAGGTGGATGTTATTTCCAGTGGATTGACTGCAACGTATCTTTGTTAGCCTCCAGGAATTTCTGCGCAGTGTTGAACGCATTGAAGAACAATGGCGTGCCAGCAAAAGATAGGGGAGAAACCGGGCCAATCGTCATAAACGAATATTCACGACTGGCCGTATCAAATGAAGAATGTGGATCACGAAACAATTGGTAAAGGTCAAGAGCCTTGCTCCGCCCGCCAACCAACTCACTCAACGCCTTGAACTCAGTTCCCATTCCCAGACCAAAGCCAAAAAAGAAGATACGTAGCTGGTCCAGGATTTCGCGATGGAGACTAGAGAGGGTCTGGCTGATGAACATCCATCCGACACCGTATTTGCGGGTGGTGCGGGCAGCGTCGATCAAAATCCCGCGTACTGCCCTTTGCTCTTCGTCTTGAGGGTTGTCACGAGACGCAAGGCGGTGCGCTTCGTCAATCAGTACCAGTGTATTGAGACTGTGGTTCTGTTTGTAAGCACGTTCTGCCGCTGTGCGAATACCTTCCAACAATCGTTTGATAACCAACGCTTGTATCGTCTCATTCCAAAACAAAGGAGCACTTTGAGGCTGACGATGATCTTCACCAAAAAGAGGGAGTGTGTCCAGGCTGGCAGTTTGAGTTGCCTGTTCTATCGACAAGTCTATCACGACGAGAGGCCGTTGCCCTTGATCAGGAGCGAACAGGTTAGCTAGCAATTTCTCCACCTTTTCCGCGCCCTGGCGATCTTCACGGAACAGGTGCGCGACAGGAAGCCACACGGTTTGGTATAGGTCGTCTCGGTTAGTGCTGGCTATCTGCTGACGTACCCGGTCTCTGGCCTCCTTTGAACCGTAGAATTGAACCTGGACGTGATCCTCTTGTAAGTACTTCCAAACCTTTTCGAAACTCTCTTTTTTGTACAGATCGACGAGATGCACTTTATCTTTTTGCAACCGTTCACTTATCACTTCCGCAGCTTGACGTTGATTTTCTAAGGCCTTAACGCCTAGTCTCTGGAAGAAGCCTGATTCAGTTAGAATCTGTGCGAATAGTTCCCACCGGTCTAGTACCAAGTTTTTTACACTATACACCCGGACCGGCTTCTTGAGCCTGTTCAGAATATTTCTCATCGGCAACCGAAACGCGCCTGGCACTGTCTCACCCCTGGCTTCTTTCGCAAATTCGCCTTGCGGATCGATCACCAGTAGTGCCATACCGGGATAACGGGCATAGGCAAGCAGAATCATCTTGGCTAACACCGATTTCCCAGAGCCGGTTTTACCAAAGATGCCCAAATGGTAGGCCTCTCCTGCCCCCTCGGTATCAAAATGCTTAAACCAAAGTGGTAAAAGGGGTTTTGAACCGTAGACATGCCCCAGGTAGAAAAGCTGATCTCGGTAGGGCGAGAGCAGTTCAAACAAGACAGCATCATCGACCAGATGAACAGGAGTGCCAGTGGCAGGGACAGTGCCTAGAATACTGGGACGGTAGCCGTTCGCTTCAGTGGAGAAGACGGCACTGATAGTCATCTCTCCCAGATGGGTATCCTGACGTTCGCTAACGGTATCCAATCGTCCGCGCTGGCGAATCAGGCTGCGCATTGTAGGATCTTCGTGCCATACATTGCGCATTTTCACTTCGGTAATCTGCCCAAGCGCGTAATGAGAATGTCCATCTTGCTGATAACGGAACAGAGCCAGTTCTCCTACGAGTTTTTTGTTTACAGCTCCGGCCAGGATATCTAGCGCTATTTCGCTTGTGGAAGAGGGTGAGCCAATAACTCCAATTCGTTCAGCGGCATCCACGAGTTGATCAAGATTCTTGTTCATAGGTCTAGACTCCTGACTCGGTACGATACCCGTGCAAACCGAGAAACACTTCGTCAAAGTTCCCTTGATAGTTTTCGGCAATTCGCTGACTGGTTACCTGTCGGAACGTAGGGATTGCTTTGGGCAAATGCTTCACCATCCGGTCTGCCATGTAGAGCGGATACGGCTCCATGACAGCAGGTGCGCCGCACTGATGACGAATCCCGTGAAGTACAATAGCTAACCGCGCTTGATTTTCGGCCACAGCACGACTCATCTCGATGCGCAGAGCTGGTATCCAGGGGTGGGGTCGGTAGTAGACGACCCGAATCTCGTTAAGAGATTCGGTGATCGTCTTCACGATCGGCTCAATCCGTTCTCGGATCGGGGAGTCGATCGGCGTGAGAGTCAAATGCCAGGGAGCTGATGGTCGTTGTAACGGTAAGGGTTTCGTATACTCACCTGGATCTAGAAGGAAGCTCAACAATGCACGATCATCACGTGTGTCATGCCATTTCATCTCCTGACCAATCTCACGTCTGGTCGTGTATTTAGGAATCGCTAACCAGCATCTGTCACTGCGAGTTGATGCCAGCACTGCCTGGTACGCTTCCAGAAATAATTGCACCTTCTCAAGAAAGTGCCCTGTCACGCGGAGATGTGCAGCCTCCTGACACTTGTTTAACGCCTGGTTGAAGTAGATGAGCGGAGTTGTCAACGACCCGTCCAGTAGAACAACCTCATGCGGCGCTCTCGCAGCTAGCTGCAATTCCAGACCGATCATTAAGGCACGCAGTATTGTGCCAGTGTCCGCCTCATGATTCTCTATCTCTACCCAGACCAAATGACGGGGTTCCGGCCAATGGCGAGCTTCAGAAGGCGGTGTTAGCCCCTCTACTGCAACCGCAGCCACGGCAACAAGATCACTGGCTAACAATCGTTCTAAAGCGTAAGAGCCATCGATACCGCAGGTTGTCGGAACAGGCAGGTATGGAAGTTCAGCTTCGCGAAGAAGCAGTTTTGCTTGTTTGAGACTCTCACGCCATTCCTGACGATGAGCGCGAACATGCTCAAAATCGTTCAATAGCTGTTGACTTAGCGCTTCCGTTCGATTGAGAACTTCATCCACTAATGCAGCAGGAAGCTCGCCGAAAGGACGTTCGCTGGAATCTGTCATGAGATTACTCCATGAGTAATAAGCGTTTGATACCCTCTTTGCTCCAGCTCTGCCAACCATCAACCCGAGCTGCGCGCGGTAACAACCACCGATCGCGCCACCATGCAGCAAGTTCTGAGAATGGCAGGTTACGATAGATTGGATCTGGATCACGCCCTTCCAGGTAATCTTCCAGGTTACAGACAAGACGAAACAAAAATACTTCGCGTTTAACGCCGTGATGAAGAAGATCGGCTGAGAAACCGAGTTGTTCTAACGCGCGCACCATTGTCTGCCATTTTCGACGTGGGCCAGTTCCAAAACCACCTTTCGTTGAAATCCCTCTGTGTTCTAAAAACTCACGGAAGAGCGGGTATAACTCCATAAGATGAAACGTTCCATATCCCTCAGTGTAACCGATAGACTCTGCTATCACCATTTCTCTGTACTTGACACGATTATACAAACTACTTCGTCCAAACGCACTTGTTGTTGTCAGCGCAACCAAATGAGGCGGTAACACACGCTGTTCCATTTCGGTTACTCGCCCTGCATACTTCTGCCAATATGCATGACGAATTTCATTTGAAGCTGCGGTGAGTACGATCAGCTTTCCTCCCAGTAGTCGATCGTAAGGTGGCACGGCCCCCAGTGTCTGCACATCCATCGTTTGATTAACCAGCTCTGTCTTTCTGCCAGGTGGATAGTGAAACAGGCGATCGCGCGCCGGAAAGCTGAGTGGTGGCGATTGCAATGCAAGTAAACCTATCAACTTCTGATTGGATTGATCAACGACCAGGAATCGTAATCGGCGACCGTATCCTTTTGAGAATGGGATAGACCAAAGTAGTCGAGCAACACGAAAAAGATGATGCTCTCTCTCACTCTTGACCTCAATCAGTGTTGGTTTTACCTGTTCAGGATCGACCTCCTTTCCATCAGCAAAGAAGGCAAGATAGTCTTCCAGATGTCGTCGAAGCCAATCTTGATGTGTAAAAAGTTCTAACCGAGAGGCAGGCTGATGAATTTGTCGCAAGCTCTCCTTATCATCACAAGGTGGAAGAAGTGTGCCGTCTCCATTGCTAATAAATCCAACTTCTTGCAACTTCTCAAGCACAAGCCTTCGCAGTTGAACTACATCCACATTATCAGCCTTTTGGACATCAACAACAGTCATTGCAGACACAAATCTCCTCTATGATGCGCATAATCACGCTGATCAGGTTAAATCAGATTACAGACGCAACAAATCGTACACCCGCCATCACGCTGCAAATGCACTTCAATTGTTTGACTTCCATGCACCTTATTCCTTCTAATAATGTAAAGGCAGAGCAAGTGGGATTCAACCCTGATCGGTGTGTTTTCGATAGCGATGTACCATCGTTTCTTACACACAAGCAATCTGGATCCAGTGAAAGA
>FWWM01013014.1_pt1 | contig 13621 bp, 10 predicted proteins | sample 2228351 | NCBI WGS metagenome assembly FWWM01 (sample SAMEA103939774, study PRJEB20133) | metagenome | reverse complement strand
GCACCCGCTCGCCGTCGCGGCGCCATTGCGCCTCGATGATTCGCTCGAGCTGCGCACCCGTGAGCGTCATCGTCACCAGCGTATTGCCGAACGGCTGCATCGCGAACAGGTCGCCGTAGGTGACGGTGCCGTCGGGCGCCCGCGGCGCGAGATCGGTGCGGATGCCGCCCGGATTGGTGAAGGCGATTTGCGCGCCGTGCGCACGTGTGGCCTCGAGGTGTGCGTCGGCGACAAGACGGCCGGCGGCGTGGTCGCCGCCGTCGGAAGCTTGCCGCGTGAAAGGGGCGGCGATGCGGCCGACCGGCCGCTGCGCGAGCGGCGCGGCGCGCTCCGCGTAGTGCGCGACCAGCGCCGCGACACGCAGCGAAGGCGGCAGCGGCGGAAAGGCGGCGAGCACGTCCGGATCGTCGTTGCGGTCGTTCGGCACGGGGAGATTGCGGGCGCGCGCGCGGATCACGCCGCCGCCGGCGCGATCGATGTCCAGGTCGACGACCGACACGAGGCGCCCGAAGGATGCGCCTTGAATGACGACGCGACCGTCGATCGTGCAGTTGTAGGCGCGGTGCGTGTGAGCGGACAGCACCACGGCGATCGCTTTGTCGAGCTTGCGGACGATGTCGAAGATCTCGCCGCGCGGATCGACGCAATCGTCGATGCCGCCGTCGGTTTCGCCGCCTTCGTGAACGACCGCGACGATCGTCCGTACGCCTTGCGCGCGCAGCTCGGCCGCGTACCGGTTCAGCGTCGCCGCCTCGGCGCGGAAACGCCAGCCGGCGACGCCGCGCGGCATCACGATGCCGGGTGTGGCGCGCGTGACTACACCGATGAAGCCGACGCGAACGCCGTCGACGGTCTTGACCAGATACGGCGCGAACAGCGTCCGGCCTTCGCGGTCGACCACGTTCGCTGCAAGAAACGGGAAGCGCGCGCCTTCGTACCGACCGGAGGGGTGCGCGCAGGTCGCCATCTCGCCGCGCGGCGTGCTCGCGCATCCGCCGGCGACGAGCCGGCTCAGTTCGGTGATCCCCTGGTCGAACTCGTGATTGCCGACGGCGTTCATATCGATGCCGATCTCGTTCATCGCCTCGATCGTCGGCTCGTCGCGGAACAGCGCCGAGACGAGCGGGGAAGCGCCGACGAGGTCGCCGGTGGAGATGACGACGCTCGCCGGCTGCTCGCGCCGCAGCTCGGCGATGCGCGTGGCGAGGAACGCCGCGCCGCCGCTGCGCACCGCGAGCGCACGGGCGGCATCTGTGGGATGCGGTACCGCGATGGTCAGTTCACCCGGCAGCAGATGACCATGGAAATCGTTGAAAGCGATCAAGCGCACGCGCGCCGGCTCGGACGGCTGCGCCCACGCCGCGTTGCAGGCAAGCAGCAGGCTCGCAAGCAGCTTGCAGACGGAGAAGACGAATCGCATCGGCGGATCTCCGGCCGCGATTATCGATGGTCCGAGCCTGGACGGGGTGCTCTGCTATCGTCGGCGCATGAGCGCCGCCGCCACGCCGGGCAGCTTCAAGAGCGATGCCGAGATCATCGGGCTGGTCGGCCTCGCGCACGGCACTTCGCACTTCTTCCACCTCATGCTGCCGCCGCTGTTCCCGTGGCTGATCCGGGAATTCTCGCTGTCGTTCACACACGCCGGTTTTCTGATGACGGTCTTTTTCGTGATCAGCGGCGTTGGTCAGGCGCTGGCGGGCGTCGTCGTCGATCGGGTGGGCGCGCGTCCGGTGCTGTTCTTCGGCGTCGGCATGCTCGCCACGTCGGGTCTCGTACTGGGGTCGGCGAACAGCTATTCGGCGCTCGTTCTGGCCGCTGCTGTCGCCGGCGTCGGCAACTGCATCTTTCATCCGGCCGACTTCACGCTACTGAACCGCCGCGTCTCGCCCGCACGGCTCGGGCACGCGTTTTCCGTACACGGGCTGTCGGGCAACCTCGGCTGGGCTGCCGCCCCGGTCTTCATGGCGGGGATCGCGAGCGCGAGCGACTGGCACGTGGCCGCCTTCGCGGCATCGGCTCTGGGTTTCGCGGTACTGGCGACGCTGTTCGCACGGTTGCGGGTGCTCGACGATCGCGTCCCTGAGGTGCTGCACGCGGCGCGCGCGGCCGGCCGTGCGAGCGAGGCATCGGGGCAGCTCGACTTCCTGCGTTCGGGCGCGGTCTGGATGTGCTTCGTGTTTTTCTTTCTGGCGACGGGCGCGTTTGGCATCCTCCAGAACTACGCGCCGGCGATCCTTGGACATGTCTATGGGTTGCCGCTTGCGCTGGCCACCGCGGGCCTCACCGCGTACCTGCTTGGAAGCGCAGCCGGCATGGTGGCCGGCGGATTCGCCGCCGCGCGCCAGGAAAACAGCGATCTGGTGATCGCGTGGGCGCTCGGGCTCGCGGCGCTCGTGGCGTTGCTGCTGGCCAGTGCAGCGATGCCCGCGTGGAGCGTGATCGCATTGATGGCCGCGATGGGGCTCGGCGTGGGTGTGGCCGGCCCGAACCGCGATCTGCTCGTGCGCAAAGCCGCGACGGCGCAGTTTGGCAAGGCCTCGTATGGACGAGTTTACGGATTCGTGTATTCGGGGCTGGACCTCGGCCTGGCGGTGACGCCTCTGGCCTTCGGCCCGGTGCTCGATGCGGGCGGTTTTTCGGTCGCGTTGATCGGCGTTGCCGCTTTGCAGGTCGCCGCACTGCTGAGCGCGATTCGCGTCGGCCGTGGCGCGCGGGCGGCGCACGCAGTGGAGAGGGGAACGACGCAATGAGCAGCTTCGCGACGACGGATCTGTGCGATGCGCACGAGGCGCGCCTTGCGAGCGGCGAGGTGCAGGTCATGCAGCCCGGCATGCTTCGCTTGGGCGCGCGACGCAGGTTTCACGGCCAAGCCGTCACGCTGAAGCTGTTCGAGGACAACTCGTTGCTGGCAGAGGCGGTTCGGTCGCCGGGTCAGGGGCGCGTGCTGGTCGTCGACGCGGGCGGCAGCACGCGCTGTGCCGTGCTGGGAAGCAACCTCGCCAGGGCGGCTGCGGACTCGGGTTGGGCCGGTATCGTCGTGTACGGAGCCGTGCGCGATGCGGACGAGATCGACGCCTGCGCGGTTGGCGTGCTGGCCCTCGCGCTCGACCCTCGCCGTTCCGTCAAGCGGGGCCTCGGCGATCGCGACGTCACCGTTAGTTTCCTCGGCGTGACGGTACGCCCCGGCGATTGGCTCTACAGCGACCGCGACGGGACGCTGGTCAGCCCGTCGGCGCTGCACGGCTAGGCCGCCTACATTTCATTCCGTGGCGGTCATTTCGTATCGCGGCATTTGGCTTGTGCGTAGCAAAAGGCCAAGTTTCGCAAATCCGAACAAAAAGCCGTATAGCGAAACGACGTGCGCATTTAGTTGAAAAATAAGGAGTTGTTCTCAATTCTTCTATAAGATACTTGTCTTGCTGCGTCGCCGGACAGACCATACGATGACGTTGGCTGCCGCGCTTCGGCTAACGCGCCGAGCTTCGGCAGATCCTCATCGGCAGATATTCATTCGAGTGGAGAGAGCATGACCGCACGCAAACTCGAGGCGCAACGCCTGCAGAAAGACTGGAACGAGAACCCGCGCTGGAAGGGCATCAAACGCAGTTACACGGCCGACGACGTGGTCCGTCTGCGCGGTTCGGTTCAGGTGGAACACACGCTGGCCAGGCGCGGTGCGGAACGGCTTTGGAAACTGCTCAACGAGGAGCCCTTCGTCAACGCCCTCGGGGCGATGACCGGCAACCAGGCGATGCAGCAGGTCAAGGCAGGCCTGAAGGCGATCTATCTGTCGGGCTGGCAGGTCGCGGGCGACGCCAATCTGGCGGGCGAAATGTATCCGGACCAGTCGCTGTATCCCGCGAATTCGGTGCCTGCGGTGGTCCGCCGCATCAACAACGCTCTGACCCGCTGCGATCAGATCCAGTGGATGGAGGGCAAGAACCCGGGCGATCCCGGGTATATCGACTACTTCGCTCCGATCGTTGCGGACGCCGAGGCCGGTTTCGGCGGGGTGCTGAATGCCTTCGAACTGATGAAAGCGATGATCGAAGCAGGCGCGGCCGGTGTGCACTTCGAGGATCAGCTGGCGTCCGTGAAGAAGTGCGGGCACATGGGCGGCAAGGTGCTCGTACCGACGCGCGAGGCGGTCGCCAAGCTCGTCGCCGCGCGGCTGGCCGCCGACGTGATGGGGGTGCCGACCATTCTCGTGGCGCGGACCGACGCGGAGGCGGCCGATCTCGTCACGTCGGATGTCGACGACAACGACAAGCCCTTCCTGACCGGCGAGCGGACCGTCGAAGGGTTCTTTCGCACCAAGCCGGGTCTGCAGCAGGCCGTTTCCCGCGGTCTGGCCTACGCTCCTTACGCCGACCTGGTGTGGTGCGAAACCGGCAAGCCCGACCTTGCCTATGCGAAGGCGTTCGCCGAAGCGATTCACCGGCAGTTCCCGGGCAAGATGCTCGCGTACAACTGCTCGCCGAGCTTCAACTGGAAGAAGAACCTCGACGACGCCACGATCGCGAAGTTCCAGAAGGAACTGGGCGCGATGGGCTACCGGTTCCAGTTCATCACCCTGGCCGGCTTCCACTCGTTGAACTACTCGATGTTCAACCTGGCTTACGGCTATGCGCGGAGCCACATGAGCGCATTCGTCGAACTGCAGGAGGCCGAGTTCGCGGCTGCCGAAAAAGGCTTCACCGCGGTCAAGCATCAGCGCGAGGTCGGCACCGGTTACTTCGATGCGGTCACGACGACCATCGAACGTGAAGCGTCGACCGCCGCACTGAAGGGCTCGACCGAGGACGAGCAGTTCTTCGACAGGCAAGCGGAGAAGAAGGCCGCCTGAAACGCTCGGTCTTTCGTGTCGGCGCGGCAACGCTTTCGTTGCAATGCAGCTTGAGCGCCCTCTGACCGGTCCCTAGACTGCGCCGCGATTGCCAAAGCGCACAAGCGCCGGAGGAAGACAAGGGCGAGGTCGTAGGAGACGACGTCAATAAGGTGTAAGAACGTTGAATCGCTGCTGGGGCCGCGCGAGCGGCCCTTTATTTTGCCGCGGCACGTTCAGCGCGTGCGGCGCGACTCGGCCGATCCGCTCAGCGCGAGCCGAAGCGAATCGTCGGCGAAAGCCTCTTTCAGCCGGTTGATGAACAGGCGCACGCGCGGTGGCAGATGCTTGCGTGCCGGGAAAACGCAGTACACCGGTGTCGGGGCGGCCGCGTAGCGGTCGAGGATGCTGACGAGCCGGCCGGCGCGGATGTCGTCTCCGACCTCCCACAGCGAGCGCCACGCGAGTCCAAGCCCGGCCAAGGCCCAATCGTGCAACACCGCGCCATCGTTGCATGCAAGCGCGCCGGCCACGCGTATCGTGCTGGCCGCCCCGTCGATCGTGAAGGTCCAGCCGCGCTGCGGAGGCGAGCCGCTGCCGGCGCCGTCGCCGAGCGTCAGGCACACATGATGCGCCAGGTCGGCGGGATGACCCGGCTGCCCGCGTCGGCGCAGGTAGGCCGGGGCGGCCACGACAACGCGCAGGCTTTCGCCTAGCTTGACGCGAACCAGCGAGCTGTCGGCTTGTTCGCCGAAGCGGATCGCGCAGTCGAATCCCTCGGCAAGCAGATCGACCACGCGGTCCGACAGGTCGAGCGAAATGCTCAGGCGCCGGTGCTCGCGCGCGAAGTCGGCGGCGATCGGCGCGATGAACTTGCGGCCGAAACCCGCCGGCGCCGTTACCCGCAGATGCCCCGTCGCTTCGGTTCCGCGCGCGCAGACCGCGCTTTCGGCGGCCTCGAGTTCGCTCAGGATCCGCTGGCAGTCCTCGACGAAGGCTGCGCCTTCCGGTGTCAGCGACAGACGACGCGTGGTGCGCTGTAGCAGCTTGACGCCAAGCCGCGTTTCCAGGGCGTCGAGCCGTCGGCTCACCATCGCAGGCGCGACCCCTTCGTGTCGCGCGGCGGCCGATAGGCTGCCGCGCTGGACCACGTTCACGAAGGTCGCGATCTGCTTGAAGTGGTCCATTGTTGAACGAAAGTCAAAGAAGCTGTGCCGCTCATGCCTCAATCGGCAAGTTGCGTGCAAATATACTCGGACGGTCGCCAGCCATCGCTCGTGCATGCGCGCCGCACTGTTCGACGTTTTCGGGACCTTGCTCGACGTGTACTCCGTACAGGCGCTCGCCGAGCGTCTGTTTCCGGGAAAAGGCGGGCGGCTCGCGCAGGCTTGGCGCGACAAGCAGATCGAATACACGCGGCTGCGCACGCTGTCGGCGCGTTATGCGCCGTTTTCGCAGGTCACGCGCGAAGCGCTCGAGTACTGCGTCGAGTCTCTCGCGCTCGATGCGACCGAAGAGAAGCTGCGCGCGCTGCTGGCGCAGTACGAACGGCTCGTATCGTTTCCCGAGTCGCTCGACGCGCTCGAATCGCTTCGTTCTGCCGGCGTGACGCTCGGCGTGTTGACCAACGGCGATGCGCCGCTCGTGCGGGCGGCGCTGGGCAACGCAAAGCTGCTGCCGCTCTTCGAACATGTACTGACGGCCGATTCCGTGCAAGCCTTCAAGACCGCCCCGCCGGTTTATGCACTCGGCCCGCGGGCGCTGGCCAGACCGGCCAGCGAGATCCTGTTCGTGTCGGCCAACGGCTGGGACGCGATCGGCGCCACATGGTTCGGCTATACGACCTTCTGGGTCAACCGTACCGGGGCGCCACCGGAGCGGCTCGACGCGAACCCGCACGGGACCGGTCGCACGCTGCGCGATGCGGTCGACTTCCTGACTTCCCGACTTCGCTGATCCGAAGGAGTACGCGATGAACCTGCCTGAAGGCGTGCAAATCAGCGCGCCGCTCAAGCCCGGATTCGAAAAAGTCCTCACGCACGACGCGCTGGCGCTGGTTGCCGGATTGCATCGCGAATTCAATCCGCGCCGACGCGAGCTGCTCGCCAGGCGTGCCGAGCGGGCAAGGCGGCTGGACGCGGGCGAGAAGCCGGACTTCCTCGCGGAAACGAAGCACATCCGCGAAGGCGCGTGGACGATCGCGCCGCTGCCCAAGGATCTGCAGTGCCGGCGCGTCGAGATCACCGGACCCGTCGAGCGCAAGATGATCATCAACGCGCTGAACTCGGGTGCCGACGCTTACATGACCGACTTCGAGGACAGCAACACGCCGAACTGGGACAACCAGATCACGGGCCAGCTCAACCTGATCGACGCCGTGCGCCGCACGATCACGCTGGAACAGGGCGGCAAGACGTATCGATTGAACGAGAAGATCGCCACGCTCGTCGTACGCCCGCGCGGTTGGCATCTGGACGAAAAGCACGTGCTCGTCGACGGCGAGCGCGTCTCCGGGGGCATCTTCGACTTCGCGCTGTTTATGTTCCACAACGCGAAGGAGCTGATCGCGCGCGGCTCGGGCCCATACTTCTATCTGCCCAAGATGGAATCGCACCTGGAGGCGCGGCTGTGGAACGACATCTTCGTCGCCACGCAAAAGGAGCTCGGCATTCCGCAGGGAACGATCAAGGCCACGGTGCTGATCGAGACGATCCTCGCCGCGTTCGAGATGGACGAGATCCTGTACGAGCTGCGCGAGCACAGCGCGGGGCTGAACGCCGGCCGCTGGGACTACATCTTCTCCTGCATCAAGAAGTTCAAGTTCGACCGTCAGTTCTGCCTGGCCGATCGGGCGAAGGTGACCATGACCGCGCCGTTCATGCGTGCCTACGCGCTGCTGCTGCTCGCGACCTGCCACAGACGCAACGCGCCGGCGATCGGCGGGATGAGCGCGCTGATTCCGATCAAGAACGATCCGGTTGCCAACGAAAAAGCGCTGGCCGGAGTACGCGCGGACAAGGCGCGTGACGCGGCCGACGGCTACGACGGCGGCTGGGTTGCGCATCCGGGTCTCGTGCCGATCGCGATGGAGGAGTTCGTCAAGGTGCTGGGCGACAAGCCCAATCAGCTCGACAAGAAGCGCGACGACGTCAAGGTGACCGCCGCCGACCTGCTGAACTTCCAGCCGGACGCGCCGATCACCGAAGCGGGCCTGCGCATGAACATCAACGTCGGTATCCATTACCTCGGCGCTTGGCTCGCCGGCAACGGCTGCGTGCCGATCCACAACCTGATGGAAGACGCCGCCACGGCCGAGATCAGCCGCTCGCAGGTGTGGCAGTGGATCCGCTCGCCCAAGGGCGTGCTGGAGGATGGCCGCAAAGTGACCGCCGAGCTGGTCAAGGCGCTGATCCCCGAGGAGCTGGCGAAGGTCAAGGCCGTCGTCGGCGGCGACACCCGGACCTACGATCGCGCCGCGCAGATCTTCGAGCAGATGAGCACGCAGGAAACTTTTGCCGAGTTCCTGACGCTGCCGCTGTACGAGGAGATCGAATAGCGGCCGGCCGTTCGACACCCGTCGCCGCATCCGGCGTATGGTCCGGTGCGAGATCGCTCGAAGAGGCGAAACGCCGTGACGCTATGCCCGATCGCAGTCGTCGCCGGTCGCCGCAAGTGCCCGGCGTTTCCTGTCTGCCCGCTGAAGTCCGTCATCGGCGATCAGAAGGCGCCGCCGCAGGCCAGGCCCGATGCGCCCGCCGCCAAGCCGCCGCGCAAGGGCGGGCGCGGGAAGTAGCGGCCGCTAGATCACCGCGCCGACCAGCGCGGCGGTCACGCAGGAGGCGAGCAGCCCGCCGGCGATCGACTTCGCGCCGAGCTGCGCGAGCTCGGCGCGCCTTTCTTCGGGCAGCATCGTCGCCATGCCGCCGAGCATGATGCCGAGGCTGCCGAAGTTGGCGAAGCCGCACAGCGCGTAGGTCATCAGCAGTCGGCTGCGGTCCGACAGCGCCCCGGGCGCGAGCGCGGCGAGGTCGAAGTAGGCGACCATTTCGTTGAGCACCGGTTTCTTGCCGAGCAGGTAGCCCGCAACCTGCGCTTCGGCCCATGGGATCCCGCTCGCCCAGGCGAGCGGCGCGAACAGCCAGCGCAGAATGCGGGCGAGCGTTTGCGGCGCGCCGCCCACGTCGGGCAGCGCCCCCAGCAGCGTGTCCACGAGCGCGACCAGCGCGACGAAAACGATCAACATCGCCACGATGTTCAGCAGAAGCTGCAATCCTTCGAATGTGCTGCGCGTCAGCGCGGCCATCGCGCTGGGGTCCTGCGGCGAGATGAACGCGTCCGCCTCGCCAATTCGTTCCGGCGGCACCATCAGCGCGGCGACGACGATCGCCAGCGGGGTGGCGACGATCGACGCGACGAGCAGATGGCCGAGCGCGTTCGGCACGACCGGCGCCAGCACCGTGGCGTACAGCACGAGCACGGTGCCGGCGATCGTCGCCATCCCGCAGTTCATCACGATGAACAACTCCGCGCGAGACAGCCGCGCCAGATAAGGCTTCACGACCAGCGGCGCCTCGATCATGCCGACGAACACGTTCGCCGCCGCCGACAGCCCGACCGCGCCGCCGATGCCCACGCCCCGGCGCAGCAGCCATGCGATGCCGCGCACGACTGTCGGCAGGATGCGCCAATGAAACAGCAGCGCCGACAGCGCGGCGACCAGAAGCACGAGCGGAAGCGCGCGGAAGGCCAGCACGAAGCTTGCGCCCGATTTCCTTTCGACGAAGGGAAGTTCCGCTCCGCCCAGGTAACCGAGCACGAAGCGCGTGCCCGCCGCGGTCGATCGATCGAGCGCCTCGACGACGCCGTTGAGCCGTCCGAACGCTTCGGCGACCGGCGGCACTCTGAGTAGTAGCGTGGCGACCACGAAGGCGAGCGCCAGGCCGGAGAGGACGACGCGCCAAGGAACCCGGCGCCGGTTTTCCGAAATCGACCACGCGACTGCGAACAGCGCAGTCAATCCAAGCAGGCAGTGCAGCGTCTGCATTGACGATCCCGATGCGGAAGCGGCCGCGCCCGATTGAACCATGCGACCGGGCGGACGACCAGCGTCTCGCCGGACCTTGCGCGAATCGAGCGATCGCTCGACGGCGCGGGCGCGCGCGCGCGTTAGCATCGGCGAGGTTGATTCGACCGCGCCGCCGGCGCAGGGAGTGACGATGAATCCGATCGACGTTCCGGCGCAGTTGCAGGCCGTCTTCGAGGCGCAACGCCAGGCCTACGACCGCGAAGACTTCCCGCCCTGGGAAGTCCGCCGGGACCGGCTGCTGCGGCTGCGTCGATTGCTCGTGGACAACGAGCCCGCGTTCGAAACGGCGATCGCCGCCGATTTCGGGCGCCGTCCGCGGCTCGAAACGCAGATCGCCGAGTTCTTTCCTGCGCTTGCTGAGATCAAGACCGCCTTGCGCCATGGCAAGCGGTGGATGAAGCCGCGCCGCGTGTGGGTGTCCAAGTGGTTCCTGCCGGCACGTGCCGAGATCCTGCCGCGGCCGGTCGGCGTGGTCGGGATCATCGTGCCGTGGAACTATCCGGTGTTCCTCTCGATCGGTCCGATGGTCGGTGCGCTCGTCGCAGGCAATCGGGCGATGGTCAAGCTGTCCGAATACACGCCGGCCTTCGGCGAGTTGTTCCAGCGGCTCGTCGCGCGGACTTTCCGCCCCGACGAAGTCAGCGTCGTGCTCGGCGGACCGGAGGTCGCGGCCGCTTTCAGCGCCTTGCCCTTCGACCACCTGCTGTTTACCGGCTCCACCCCGATCGGCCGCAAGGTGATGGCGGCCGCGGCGCAGAATCTGACGCCGGTCACGCTCGAACTCGGCGGCAAGTCGCCGACGGTCGTGGCGCCCGGGTATTCGATCGAGCGCGCCGCCACACGCATCCTCGCGGGCAAGCTGCTCAACGCCGGGCAGACCTGCATCGCGCCCGACTACGTGCTGCTGCCGCGCGAGAGGATGGAGAGCTTCGTCACCGCGGCGCGCGCGCAGGCGCGACGCATGTATCCGCGCGGGCTGGCGAGCGACGAGTACACGAGCATCATCAACCTGAAGCAGTATCGCCGGCTCGTCGGTTGTCTGGACGAAGCGGCCGCGCGCGGCGTGCGCATCGAGCCGCTGTTCGAAGGCGCGCAGCGCGACGATGCGGCGCACCGACTGGCGCCTGCGCTGCTCATCGAGCCGCCGCACGCGGCGGCGGTGATGCGCGAGGAGATCTTCGGACCGCTGCTGCCGGTGCTGGCGTACGACCGTGTCGAAGAAGCGATCGACTTGATCAACGCCCAGCCGCGTCCGCTCGCGCTGTACTGGTTCGACGAAGATCGCGCGCGCACCGAGCGGGCGCTGCGCCGCACGCACGCCGGGGGCGTCTGCGTCAACGAGACGCTGGTGCACGTCGCGCAGGAGGAACTGCCGTTCGGCGGCATCGGCCCGTCGGGCATGGGGCACTATCACGGCCGTTGGGGCTTCGAGACCTTCAGCAAGTTGAAGCCGATCTTCCGCCAGTCGCGGCTGAACGGCATGGGACTGTTCATGCCGCCCTACGGCCGGCACGTCGAGGTGCTGCTGCGGCTGATGAAGCGGTTCTGAGTCTCAGTCCAGCATGGCGAGCGGGATCGCCTCCACGAGGTCGCCCGCGGCATAGTCCGTCTGCGGGCCGACCGCGATCAACGTGTCGGCTTCGACGATCGTGCGCAGCATCGCCGAACCCTGATCTTTCAGCGGCGCCACCGCGAGCGTGCCGCGCGCGTCGCGCACGAAATACGCACGGCGATAGTCGATGCGGCCGCCCCGCACGTGAACGGGCTCGGCGAGCGGCACCGGCAGCGACGGCGGCGGCGCGGCGACGCCGCCGGCCAGATGCAGCAGCACCGGCCGCGCGACCAAATGGAACATCACGAATGCAGCCACCGCGTTGCCGGGCAGACCGAGCAGCGCCATTGCATGGCCGGACTGCGCCAGATGGGCGACCGCGATACCGCGCCCCGGCCGGATGTTCAGCGGGACGAATCGCACGCCGCCGGCGCGCCGCACGATGTCGGCGTCGCCCTGCGCCGCGCCGCCGCTGATCAGCACGGCATCGAGCCGGTCGGCCAGCGCTCGCGCGAGCACGCCCTCGAAGTCCGCACTGCGGTCCGGGCAGATGCCCAGGTCGACCGCTTCGAAACCCGAGCGCTCGACACTGGCGCGCAGAAAGGGGCGGTTCGCGTCGTAGGCCGCGCCTGCTGCCAGCGGCGCCGGCGGATCGGCCAGCTCGTCTCCGGTCGACATCAGCCCGACGCGCAGCCGGCGCATGACCGGCAGTTCGCTGCAGCCGAGCGCGGCGGCGAGTCCCAGATCGGCCGCACGCAACTGTCGCTGCGAGGGCAGCACGATGTCGCCGCGCGCGACGTGCTCGCCGCGCCGGCGCACGTTGGCGCCGGCCGCCGGCGCGCGCACGATGCGCACGCGTCCGTCTTCGCGGACCGTGTCCTCGACCATGACGACCGTGTCCGCGCCCGCAGGCAGCGGCGCGCCGGTCATGATGCGCACGCACGTGCCGGCCCCGACGTTGCCGGTGAATGCGTGACCTGCCAGCGCGGTGCCGATCTCCAGCAACGCGGGCAACGCCAGATCGACGGCACGCAGCGCGTAACCGTCCATCGCTGCGTTGTCGAACGCCGGCAGGTCGAGCGGCGCGGCAATGTCCTCGGCAAGGATGCGCGCGAGCGCCGCGTTTGTCGGCACGCGCTCGATGCCCTCGATGGGCCGATAGCCCGCGATCAGTTCGGCGATTGCCTCGTCGACCGACAGTTCGCTCGGCTTCATCGCGCGGTCCGCAGCACCGCCGTATGAAGGTCGGCCGGCGCGTTGAAGTTGGCGAAGGCGCCGGCGTCGGCGAACTCGACGGCTCGCGCACCGACGCCTGCGAGCCACGCGGCCACACGCCGTTCGCCGCGCGCGAGCGCGGCGTCGAGCGAGGCACGCAGCGTCGAATGCAGCAGGCAGCACAGGGCGTGGGTGCGCCCACCGGCGGCGGCCACGCTCGCGCGCGCGCCGTCGAGCCCTGCGGCCAGACGTTCGACGAGGTCGAGCGGAAGGTTCGGCGTATCGCAGGCCACGACGGCGAGCCACGGGGTGCGCAGCGCCGCGAGCGCGGCTCGGATGCCCGCCAGAGGCCCCGCGAAAGGTCCGTGCTCCGGCAGATCCGTGACGACCGGCGCTCCGAGCGCGGCGTAGCGATCGAGGTTGCGGTTGGCGCTGATCAGCAGGGCGCCGACCTGCGGCGCAAGGCGTGCCAGCACGTGCGCGACAAGCGGCTTGCCGTCGAGCTCGACGAGCCCTTTGTCCAGTCCGCCCATCCGGGTGCCGCGACCTCCGGCGAGCACCAGACCGGTGATTTCCGCGCGTGTGGGAGCCGCCAAGGTCGCCGCCTCAGCCACCGATGTAGGACATTTCGATTTTCGGCAACGCCACCGTCGCTTCGCTGCGCAGCTCGGAATAGCGGTCGCCGCGTCGTCTCCAGATCTGTCCGATCGCCGTCGAAATCTGCGCGTCGCTGGCACCGCCGCGAACCAGCGCGCGCAGGTCATAGCCGCGCTGCGCGAACAGGCAGAGGTACAGCCGCCCTTCGGTCGACAACCGCGCACGCGTGCAGCTCCGGCAGAACGCCTGCGTGACGCTCGAGATCACGCCGATCTCGCCGCCGCCGTCGCGGTAGCGCCAGCGTTCCGCGACCTCGCCGGGATAGTTCGGGTCGAGCGGCTCGACC
>FWWM01013013.1_pt1 | contig 13622 bp, 12 predicted proteins | sample 2228351 | NCBI WGS metagenome assembly FWWM01 (sample SAMEA103939774, study PRJEB20133) | metagenome | reverse complement strand
ACCGCTTTTCACCCCACACCCAGCCCCTCCCCGCGTGCGGGGAGGGGTGAGAACCCCTTCTTGTGTGCTCAACTGCGTAACTCTTGGAGTCCTTTCTTATCGCGCCATCAGTAAATACATGACCGCGATGAAATTGTTCAGACTGTGCGCCAGAATTGGCGCGGTGAGGGATTTCGTCCGCTGGAACAGCCAGACCAGAATTAGCCCCAAAACGAAATAGGCGACGAAAGCGGGGACGTTCGTGTGCAGCGCGGCGAACGCGAGGCTGGACAGCCCCGCGCCCCACTTCGCCCCCAGACGGTTTTTGATGCCCTGATACGCGAAGCCGCGAAAGAAAATCTCCTCCCCAACGGGCGCGACGACAGCGATGACGAACACGGCGAACACTTTCATCGGAACGGAGGATTTGAGAATGGAGTCAATAAGTTTGACCTGCGGGGCTTGCGCGTCCCACTGCTCCAAGTCGCCGCTGCTGATGCCGATGAACAGCATCGCGTGATGCGTGAGGTAGGGAATGAGTTCTCCCAAGCCGAAAATTACGACGCCCGCCACCGCGCCTTGCCCCAGCCACGTTTTCCAGTGGGTGCGGCACAGCCCTAACGCCGAGACACCCTGCCGCCGAATCACTGACAGCCAGAAAAAGCAAAAACCAACCAAGACAGCGTTTTGGAAGATGACCGAGCGCAGCATGAAACCGGTTGAGATTTCAATGGGTTTGTTCTGAAGAATCGCCTGCACCGCGCCGCAGGAGAGGAGCGCATCAATAATGATAGGGATGAAACTGAACATGAGTCCACCGACGCCGACCACGAGGACGTCAGCAATGCTCCACGGCAGGACTTTCGGGGGGTTGTTGACGGCTTCCGCGCTCCGCCGCAGCACCGCGCCGCAGTGGACACAAAACAACGCCCGCTCATCGTTCGCTTGCTCGCAGGCGCACATCCTGAGAGCCACTGACCTCCCTGTGGCATCGTCAAAGTTAGTCATGCAAAACCTCCGCTTCTTGATGATTTTTGTCGTTCTCGCCCTCCTTGCGACGTGTTCCGTTTGACAGCGAACAAAGCCTCTGGTAAAGTGAGAATGACCCATGAGCAATGAACGGCTCGTCAGTGAGTCAATTGGTCATTGGACATTGGTCATTACAATTACCATGCCGACTGCGTATGATATAATTATAGCAAAACGGGAAGGCAAAATCCTGACCGCCGAGGAAATCGCTTTCATGGTAGACGGTTTTTTGTGCCAAAAAGTGTCAGAGGCGCAGATGGCGGCGTTTCTGATGGCGGTGCTGTGGCGCGGGATGAGCGCGGAGGAGACGTGGTTTCTGACGAAGGCGATGACGGAGTCGGGCGACGTGGTTGACCTCTCCTCGATTCCCGGCGTGAAGGTGGACAAGCATAGCACGGGCGGCGTGGGAGATAAGACGACACTGATTGTCGCCCCGCTCGTTGCGGCAGCCGGGGTGCCGGTCGCCAAGTTCACGGGGCGCGCGCTGGGGCACACCGGCGGCACGGTGGACAAATTAGAGTCAATTCCCAGTTTCTCCCCCCACCTGACAAGGGAACAGTTCTTACAGCAGGTGCGGAGCATCGGGATTGCGCTGGCGGGAGCGACGGAGAACCTCGCGCCCGCCGACAAGCGTATCTACGCGCTGCGCGATGAGACGGCAACCGTCGAGAGCATTCCGCTCATCGTCGGCAGCATCCTCAGCAAAAAACTCGCGGGCGGAGCAGATGCTTTCGTGTTCGACGTAAAAGCGGGCAACGGCGCGTTCATGCCGACAGTGGAATCCGCGACGGAACTCGCCGACGCTCTCGTGGCGACTTCTCACCGCGCCGGCAAACGCGCCGTCGCCGTCATCTCCGACATGAACCAGCCGCTGGGCTGCGCCATCGGCAACGCGCTCGAGGTCGCGGAAGCCATTGAAGTCCTGCAAGGCGGCGGACCCGCCGACGTGCGCGAACTGTCTTTGACGTTGGCGGCACACATGCTGCGGTTAAATAAATCCGAAATCCGAAATCCGAAATCCGAAATCGAAAGCGGCGCTGCCCTGCAAAAATTCCGCGAACTCGTCGCCGCGCAGGGAGGTGATGTGTCGGTTGTGGACAATCCGCAGAAACTTCCGCAGTCGGCTCACCGTATCGTCGTCACAGCCGACGCCAGCGGCATCGTCACAGCGATTGATGCGCTCGCGTTGGGAAAATTGGCAGGACGCCTCGGCGCGGGACGCATGAGCAAGGACGCCGTGATTGACCCAGCGGTGGGCTTCGTCCTCCATCGCAAAATTGGCGACGCTGTTCAACAAGGCGAGGCACTGCTCACCGTTCACGCCAATCAAACACTGTCGGACGACTTCCTGAGGGAGGCGCGAAAAACGTTCACCATCGGCAACCAGCCGACCACTCCCCCGCCGCTCATTTACGCGGTTCGAGAGTCCTGAACTTTATGCGTCACGTCTCACGTTTCACTTTCGAGGTGCAATCATGACTCTCACATCCTTTCTTTCTGGCGCGTGCGGCGCGCTGTGCGGATTGATGCTGTGGCTGATCATTGCCGGGTTCAGCCGAAAAAGGCTTGCAGTGGGCGGCGGCATCGGCACGGCGGTTCTGGTGGGCAGCGTCTGGGGATTGAGCAAACTGTTGGAGAAGTATCCGACCAGCATGGAAACGGAGAGTTTGTCTGAGACCTTCATCACGTTCGCCATCATCGGCTATTTGTTCTTTCCCATTCGTCTCGTCACGCAGATGGCGCGACGTTCGACTCAAGTGAGCGACGGAAAACGAACCGCGACCTTCCGGGATTACTGCGCGTGGCTGACGCTGGCGTTTGCGTTGGGGTTGATTTTGTTCGGCGGTATCGGCGTGCCCGCCAGTCTGATGCGCTACGGTGTGCAAGGCGTTCTCACGCTGCTGGCGCTCGTTGCGGGAGTTGCAGGTGGAATGGCGGCGTCTCGACATTTCAATCAAAGCAAGCCTCTTGCGTATCCATCACATCATTACGTTCACTCCGGCTTTCCACTGCCCTTCATGGGAGCGTGGACGTTTGTTTTGCTGTTTGCCACCGCCGCTGTGACCTACTTGTTCTACTGAGCCTGCGACGCGCCCATCGGTCTGGTGGCGTGGAGCGGATTTTTGGGGACATGGGGATTTTACATCGCCCTGTGTGGAACGCAATGGTGTTGGGCGCGCCGATACGAAGCGCAACACGGCGCGCCCCTGACAATGGAACGTCGCACCGAGCCAATCGCCTCTGCTCTTGCAGAAAGTCCGAAGAAAGGATAATCAAGGATGTCCAACCCAACCGCTGTTTGCCAGTGTCCCATCGAACTGTTGCAGAACCTCATCCGATTCAACACCACCAACCCGCCGGGCAACGAGGTTGATTGTATCGCCTACCTCAACGACTTGCTCACCAGAGCAGGGTTTCAAACGACCCTCATTGCCCGCGACCCGGCGCGCCCGAATCTCATCACGCGCCTGGCGGGACGCGGCGACGCTCCGCCCTTGTTGCTTTACGGTCACGTCGACGTGGTCACGACGGAAAAGCAAACGTGGCAGCACCCGCCGTTTGAGGGGAAGTTAGTCGACGGCTGCGTCTGGGGGCGCGGCGCGCTGGACATGAAGGGCGGCGTCGCCATGATGCTTGCGGCACTCCTGCGCGCCAAAGCTGAAGGGCTGACGCCCCCCGGCGATGTCGTGCTCGCCGTCGTCAGCGACGAAGAGGCGGACAGCGAACACGGGGCGCGGTATCTCGTCGAAAATCACGCTCATCTGTTCAAAGGCATCCGTTACGCCATCGGCGAGTTTGGCGGATTTGCGCTGCGCGTCGGTCAACTCAAGTTTTATCCCATCATGGTCGCCGAAAAACAGGTCTGCTGGATGAAGGCAACCGTGCGCGGACCGGGCGGACATGGCTCCCTGTCGTTTCGCGGCGGGGCGATGGCGAAGTTGGGGCGACTTCTTCAACAGTTGGACCAGCACCGCCTGCCGGTTCACGTCACGCCCGCTGCGCGTCAGATGTTCGAGGCGATGGCCGCCGCCCTGCCCGCCCCTTTTAACGAGATGATGGGGCAACTTCTCAACCCAGATTTTACGGACGTGGTGTTGGGTCGGTTGGGCAATCTGTCGCCCATGTTTGAACCCCTGCTGCGCAACACGGTCAACGCCACGATCGTGCGCGGCGGCGAGAAAATCAACGTGATTCCCAGCGCAATCGTCGTCGAACTGGACGGACGTTTGCTGCCCGGTTTCACGCCCAATGACATGTTCGCCGAACTGCGCCCCCTCATCGGCGATGACGTGGAACTGGAACTTATCCGCTACGACCCCTGCCCGCCCGAACCAAACATGGGTTTGTTCGATACTTTAGCGGGTATCCTACGCGAGGTTGACCCCGAGGGCGTGCCGGTGCCGCTGCTGTTGAGCGGCGTCACCGACGGACGCTTTTTCTCGCGGTTGGGCATTCAGACTTACGGTTTCCTGCCGATGAACTTGCCGGAAGATATGGACCTGACGCAACTGATTCACGCGGCGGACGAACGCATTCCCGCCGAGGCTCTCTCGTTCGGCGCAGACGCCCTCTACAAAGTCTTACAGCGTTTTGGGGAGGCACACGAGCGATGATGAACAGTAACGAATACCACTTCATCACCCGTTGGCGCGTGGAGGGAACGTGCGACGAAATTTCGGACGTTCTCGAAGACGTGGAATCGCTGACGCGGTGGTGGCCCTCCGTGTATCTCGACGTGGACGTTCTCGAACCCGGCGACGCGCGCGGTGTCGGCAAGGTCGTCGCGCTGCGCACGAAGGGCTGGCTGCCCTACACCTTGCGTTGGGGATTTTGCGTCACGGAATCGCGCAAGCCCTACGGCTTCTCTCTGGGGGCTTCAGGCGATTTTGAGGGCAGCGGCGTCTGGACGTTTGAGCAGGACGGCGCGTGGGTGAACGTCACCTACGACTGGAAAATTCGGGTTGACAAACCTCTCCTCCGTTATCTTTCGTTTCTTCTCAAGCCCATCTTCGCCGCCAACCATCGCTGGGCAATGGCGAAGGGCGAAGAGAGCCTTCGTCTCGAACTCGCCCGCCGCCGCGCCATGACACCCGCCGAACTCGCCAGCGTTCCCCCCCCGCCGCCGCCCACGACGACCTCCCCTCTCCCCTTGATACTCAGTGCCGCCGCAGTCATTACTGTCGGAGTAGGATTGGCATATTGGACACTCAGACGTCGTCGTTCCAAAGAATGACTTTCCCGCGTCACGCATCACGTTTCACGCATCACAACACATCCGCATCCAGCGGACGGTATCCCCCCGGCTGCGGGCGATACGGCTTGCCGCAGAGTTCGCTCATAACCACCCACTCGCCCTCCGTCAAGTTGCCGTGATGATGATAAAGAAACCGCTGCAATCCCGCTTGCTGCGCGGCTTGCAGCAAGCGGCGCAAATCACCGGCAGACATCGGGTCGCCGTCGTGCGGGCGACGTCCGGAATCCACCCACGGCACGATGCGCTGCGGGTCGTCCACGGCGGCAAGAGCGCGGCGCGTCTCCTGTTTCACCACCGTCTCGAAGAACTCCGCGGGAAACCCGTCCTCAAAGTCGCTGCGGCTTTGAACGCCCGGCAAGGTCAAACCGAACAACGCGCTCACAACCGCCAAAGCGTCGGCATCGCTCAGACTTGGGTTCCACATCGTTAGCGTTTCCACGTAACGATAGACCGTGCCGTACGTCCCATCGAAACCGCGATGCCAGAAGTAATGTTTGGGCAACAGCACGTCAATAAACTCTGCCAGCCGCGCAAAGTCATAGCCACACAGCGGCGCGAAGCAAGCGGAACGCGGACCCAAGCCGAGTTTTACCTTGCGCGTCGCGTGCGCGTCCACGCACGACCTCACGTTGCGGAAGAAATCCGTCAGCGCGTCCACGCGGAACTTGAACCAAGCCATCAAATCCGGGTCAGAGCCAATGAGAGCAAACCCACCGAGCAACCCGCCTGACGCATGAAGCGTGATGCGTGCTTGGTCAAGAGAATGAAGCGTCTGATACAGTCGGTCTTTTGCGGCGACCAGCGCGGCGTAGTCATAACCAAGTTGTGCAGCTTTCGACGCGACGGATTCGGGCAGGTCGTTGAAGATGTAACTGCGAAAGTTCATGTGATGAGGGCAGATTTCGTAGCCCCATTCGGGACCGTCCATGATGCCGCCCTCCGCCATCGGGTAACGTTCCAGCGTGTCAATCAAACGAGCGCAAAAAGCATCGCGCGTTTTCTCGTCTGCGAAGATGTGCCCCGTCCCGCCCGCTCCCATGCCTGCCGCGGGGGTGAAAATCCACACACTCCAGCCGCGTTCTTTCGCGGCGGTCAACGTGCGCTCCAACAGCGCGCGTTTTTCAGTAGACTTCTCCATCGGCGCGGGGGGCGGTTCAACGCCCAATCGCCGATAAACCTCTAAGTTCGGGTCAAACGTTGCAGTAGGCGGACGAGCGCCCGTCACTGACTTTGTGCCCGCCAGCAATTTCGCGGCATCGAAAAACATCGGTCCGATGACCAACCCATCCACCCCGCCCTCCGCCCAAGCGTCGAAGAGCCGCTCGTAGTCGTCCATGACGGACTCAAGGTCGCGCATTACGTCCATCCACAGGTTCATCCTTCTTACCTCCTCGCGTGTTGTGTTGCTGGTATTGTAGCGGCGCGGCGCGGTTTTGTAAAGAACCCTTGCATCATGTCCAGCCCGCGCAGGCGGACTTTGCGCCATTGTAGCCCGCGATTTCAATCGCTGGGACAAATGCGCGTCGTTGATTTTTTTGCCGTCCTGTGTTACACTCACGGATAATCAGGATGCTTGGAGGTGATTGCTTTGGCTAAGAATACCAACAAAACAAAATACGTCCTTCCCATCATCATCGAAAAAGACAAACACGGCTACTACGCCGAGTGTCCCGCGCTGCAGGGATGCTACACGCAAGGCGACACTTATGAGGAAGCGCTGGCGAACATCAAAGACGCCGTGAAGTTGCACCTGCAAGACCGTTTGGCGAACGGCGAGGCGATTGACGTTCCAGAGATGGTTAGCGTGACGACGTTGGAGGTGGCGGCGTAATGGCGCGGCTGCCGCGTGTGACGGCGGGCGATACGATTCGCGTGGTGGAGAAGTTGGGCTTCACGCTCTCGCGGCAGAGCGGCAGCCACAAAATCTACCACAACGCGCAAGGTCAGCGCGTGACCATCCCTTTTCACGCAGGCAAAATCCTGCACCCGAAAGTGCTGAAAAGCATCCTGCGGGATGCAGGCTTGACGGTGGAAGAGTTCCGCAGATTGCTGCGCGACCCGTAGCAGACGTCAATGTTGGCAAGGGAAGCTCCCTCGAACAGGTGACGAATGAAGACATGGGGTTTGGGATTTGTCGCTTGACGCCGCAAAACCCAATCGTTTATAATGACGCGAACGAAAAACGTGAGGGAGGAAACCCCATGCACATTCGTCATTTCGTAGCGATTGCTTTTTTACTCATTTCAGTCGCGCCGTCGTTCGGCGGCGAAATCGTTCGGTTGAATGCGGACAACTGGCACCTCGTTCCCGGCGGCAAAGAGGTCGACGCGATTTATGGCGATTACTTGCTTCAGAACGATAAGGTCGTCATCGTGGTCGCGCAGCCCGCGCCGGGGCGGCACGCGCATCTGTCGTGTCGTCACATTCAGGGGGCGGTGATTGACTTCGCTTTGCGTGAGACGAACAACGACCAACTGACGGCGTTCATGCCGCATGGCGACCCCTACCTTGCGCCGGCGGCGACGGCTGCCGAGATTATAACCGCCAACGGTGCGGAGGTGCGCCTGCGCGTGACAAAATCGCCGACGGACACCGACCCATTTGAAGTTGTGACGGAATACGCTCTGCGTGACGGCGAGCAGTTCCTGCGCGCGACGACGCGCTTCCGCAATACGAGCAACAAACCAGCGGGGCGGCGCGTGTCCGACAAAATGCGCTGCGACCAGACTTTTTCGCAGACGCCCGAAGGCGAGTTTGCGTTCGTGACCTTCTACGACCGGTGGTTTCACGCCGCCTACGCCGTCGTGCGCCCGCAGGGGAAGATTTACACCAACGGTAGATACGGCGGCATGTTCGGACCGAATAGCGGCACGTTTTTGGATTATCCCGAACTCATCAAAGACCCCGCCACACGCCTCACGCAGTTTGAGCCGAATCAGGAAATTACGCTGACGCGCTACCTCATCGGGGGGCGGCACGAAGCCGAAGCGCAGTTGATTGCGCGCGATATCTTAGGGCAACCCAACGGGCGCGTGATGGTGTCGGTGCAAAACGCCGGGAAGCCCGTGGGGGGCGCCGACGTCGTCGCGCGGCAGAACGGCAAAGGCGTCTGTGCGGCTTACACCGACATGCAGGGCAAGGCAACGTTCGCCCTGCCCCAAGGCAGATACACGCTCGTCGTGTCGCAAATCGGACGGGCGACGAAGGAAGCGCCCGTCGACGTCGCCAGCGAAGCGAGCGTGAGCATCGAGGTCGGTCCGCTCTCGCAAGTCACCTTCAACGTCACGGACGCGGAGGGCAAGCCGTCGCCGTGCAAGGTGCAATTCGTCGGCATCGCGGGCACGCCCGAACCGGACCTCGGACCGATCCAGCGCGCCAACGGGTGTCGCAACCTCTACTTCTCGCCCAACGGCAAGTTCACCGTCGCGCTGCCCCCTGGCAAGTATTACCTCATCATCTCGCGCGGTCCCGAATACGATGCAGTATACCGCTACCTCAACTTGAACGAGGGACAAACCGCCCGCGTGTCGGCGCGGCTGGTGCGCGTCGTCGACAGCAAGGGCTGGATTTCGGCGGACTTTCACAACCATTCTTCTGAGAGCGGCGACAATACGACGGAAACGGAAAGCCGCATCACCTGCCTTGCCGCTGAGGGCGTGGAGTTCGCCGCCTCCACCGAACACAACCGCATCCAGACGTATCGGCATCGCCTGAAAGCGTTGGGGCTGGAGAAAATCATGGCGACCTCCGACGGCATTGAGTTAACCGACAGCCCCGGCTCGCTCAACCACCAGAACGCTTTTCCGCTCAAAATCAAACCGGGGATGCAAGACGGCGGCGCCCCACTGACCGATGCCGACGTGCTGACGCAAATCAAGCGGCTCTACGACCACGATGACAAGAGCGAAAAGTTAGTGCAGCAGAACCATCCCGACATTGGCTGGCTGTTTTACGACAAGGACGGCGACGGGCAGCAGGACGCGGGGTTCAGGACGTTTGAGTTCACGCACGTCATTGAGATTTGGGCGACGAACATCCTCGCTATGCAGCCCACCACCGGCACGGGAAACAACCTGCGCAACAACCGCATTTTCAACTGGCTGCAACTGCTCAATCAAGGCTTCCGCCTCCCCGGCGTGGCGAACACCGACGCTCATTATTGCTTCCATGATTCAGGGGCGATTCGCAACTACGTCAAATCGTCCACCGATGACCCCGCGAAAATTGACGAGATGGAAGTGGTGCGCCAGTCGAAGAAGGGACGCATCATCATGACCAACGGTCCGGTGATGGAGGTTCTGTTTAATGGCTCTCTGCCCGGCGACGAGGTGAAGGTGAGGAACGGCAAGGGCACTTTACGTGTCCGCGTGCAATGCGCGAACTGGCTGGACGTGGACCGCGTGCAGGTGCTGGTCAATGGACGCCCCGACCCGAAACTCAACTTCACGCGCGCGTCACATCCGCATTACTTCCGCGACGGCGTGGTGAAGTTTGACCAAAATATCCCTGTGACGTTAGAACAAGACGCGCACATCATCGTCGTTGCCATCGGAGAGAGCGCGACAGTTGGTCCCATCATGGGGCAGCGCGGTGAAACGCCGATTGCCATCAGCAATCCCATCTACGTGGACGTGAACGGCGATGGCTTCCAACCGAACAAAGACACGCTGGGCGCGCCGCTGCCGACGAAGAAGGGATAAGGAGGTGAATGAAATGTCCATGACCGTGAGTATCCAAGAACTGAAGGAGTCATTCATGCGTCGTTGACGCGCCACGCTGCCGGAAAATCGTCTTCGTTCGTAGTAGCGCAATTGATTGCGCATCGGATTGACGTGCGATGAATCGCACGACTACGAACGAGGACGACGAGGACGATTTCTTCAATCCCCTTTGAATCTATCCCTCTCCATCCTCCGCTTCACCTTCGTTGCCACTTCTCGCAGCGATGCGGAAACGTCGGCGTCTTTGTCGTTGAGGATTTTGTAGGTCGCGGTGTTCATCAGCAGAATTGTCTCGGAGGAAAACTGATTCTGATAGACGGGCGGCACGTCGTTGGCGAGCGTGGTCAGCAGCACGCCCAACCTGCCGTCCACGAAATCGTCGGGTTTCTGAAAAATGGGGTCGCGCCACGCGGGTTTGTAGGAGGTGATGATTTTCGTCTGCTCGTAACGGTTGCGGGCGGAGGCTTGGTCGAAGTAAAGAAACTTGAGAAGTTCCCACGCGAGGTCCTGCCGCTTGGACTGCTTCGTTATGCCAATCATCGTCCCGCCCCACGTCGAGGTGCGCCGTCCGCCTTTCGTCCACGCGGGCAGCGGCATCGCGCGGTATTTGCCCTTGAGTTCCGGCGCAAATTTGCGAATCGTCCCCACGAACCAGTCAGCGGCTAACACGCAGTAGAGGCGGTTCTCTTTCATCGGTCCGTAGAGGTCGGGACCGAACGGCGGCGCGGCGAACGCCATATCGTGCGTCATAAACATCTCGCGCATCCACGACGCAACACGGCGCGCGCGGGGCGTGTCAACGTGGATGTTGCCCTGCGCGTCAAAGTAATCCTCACCGTTTTGCAGCAGGAACAGGCGCAGGTGCGCCTGCGCGTCGCGCCAGAGCATGAGGGCGTGCTTCTCATTCTTCCCGTCGCCGTCCGCGTCGAGCAGGCGCGGATGCTTTTGGAAGAACGCGACGAAATCATCCCACGTTTCTATCTTCTCAAACTCCCCCGTCAAATCGCCTAACATGTCGGTGCGATACAGCAGCACAACGGGATGGACGTCGTGTGGCACGCCATAGATGCTGCCGCGATTCGACCACGGCACGAAGCGTGTTTGCACCATGCGGTCATACACGCCCTCGCGCTTGAGCCGCTCGGTCAAGTCCACAAACCCGACGTCGCTTTTGCGCCCCAAGAAAAACCGCCCCGACTGATTAATCTCAATCTCCGCCAAATCCGGCGCGCCGGTGTTGGACAGAAACGCGGCGAGCAGTTTGTCCACCAACACGTTGCCGGGGATGAGTTGTAGGTTGACTTTCACCCGGCGCTGTTTCTCAAACAGTTCCACGCGCTCCCTGTATTCGTCGTAGTGCGTATTAGCAAACACCCAGAATTGCAGCGCGTCCTCCCCCGCTGACGGGCGCATCCACACGAACGGCAGCGACAGCAAAAACAGCAGCGCCATCACCACCGGCGCACGACCGAGAGGGAATTCTTTGGCAAACCAGTTGGACATGAGACGATTGGAGTGATGGAGTGATGGAGTGATGGAGTGATGGAGTATTGATTTGTCTCCAACACTCCAACACTCCATCACTCCAACACTCCATTACGGTGTGACCGTCACGCGCACGCCCTTGCCCGTGTGGGCAAACGCTAATGCTTCGTTGATTTCAGTTAGAGGAAATTGATGAGAGATGATTTTCTCAAACGGAAACTGGTGACGATGATGACGGAGGAACTCCAGCGCGCGCGGGATGACCCATCGCTGATAGACGATGACAGAATAAATCGTTTTATGATTGCGCACGACCTGACCCGGTTGAATCGTTCCTTCCACGCCGAGGTTGATGTTGCCCACCCACAACGCGCGTCCGCCGACGCGCAGCATCTCGATGCCTTCCTCAATCACCGCCGTCGAACCCGTGAACTCCGCCACCACGTCCGCGCCGTGTCCGCGCGTCAAATCCTTGACTTGCTGAACCCGCTGCGATGCATTGCTTTCCATCGCGTTGATGGTCACGTCCGCGCCGAACTCTTTAGCAAGCGCGAGGCGGTGCGGGTTGTTGTCCACCGCGACAATCAGCCCCGCCCCCATCGTACGAGCGACCGACGTGGCGTAAAGCCCCAACCCACCGACGCCTTGGATGACAACGGCGTCCTCCAACGTGATGCCCACCTGGTTCATCCCGTAAATCACTTCTGCCAACGCGCAGTTGACGGGCGAGACGAGGTCATCAGGCAACTCATCCGGCACTCTGAAAATCCACTGCCCTGCGCGCAAGTAGTAGTAGTCCGCGTAGGCGCCATGAAAATGCGGCGGCTCTTCACAGGTCGAGCCGAGCCAGTAGCGGTAACGATGTGGGCACGCGGGCAAATCGTGCAAGCACGCGGCGCACGTCCCGCACGGCACGAAGTAAGAGTAAACCACGCGGTCGCCTTCCCGCAGCGGCTGCCCCATTGCATCCGTTGTGATGCCACCGCCCAACTTCTCAATGTGCCCGACCATCTCATGCCCCATGATGCGCGGCGGACCGCTCTGCACGCCCGGTCCGCGTCCGCTGATGAAATGCAAGTCGCTCCCGCACACGTTGGCGCGGTGAATCCTCACCAGCATCGCCTCCGCCGCCACATCCGGCAGCGGATACTCGCGTATCTCTAACGGCTTCCCCACTTCCGTAAACACCGCAGCACGTCCCGTCATGCGTCCTCTCCTCTCGCAAATCCTCAAAGCCCTTAGACATTTCCCATGCGCGGAACGCTCCGGCAGATTGAATGGGACTTGTTGGAGGTTGGACAATAACAAGAATCCCTGCCCACAAAAAACGCCCGCTGCCGCCTCCCGTCCGGGCAGGAGGCAGCGGCAGGCGTCTGACTGTTGTCGTTCACCAACTCGCCAACTCACCTACTCGGCTCCCTCATCGCTTTTCCTCTGGCGTTGGGTGCCAACCTATGCCACAGCGATAAGCGCATCCAACTGGCTCTGCGGGTCGGTCTCTGGATTGAACACCGTCAAGCCCTCTGCTTGCGCGGCGCGGAGGAGTCGCAGGTCAGAAGCAACTATGACTACATCGTCGCCCATCGTCCGCAGCACAGCGGCGAAGTCCAGGGCGGAGAGCAGCATGACCGCGTCTACGCTGTTGATGGAGTGCTGTTCGATGAAAGGAATTGCCGCCAATACCAAACTGTCAGTGGCTGTAAACGTCTCAAACTCTGCGGCATTGAGCACCTCCGTATGGAGTTCTGCCATGCCTCGCGCGAATGCGGCAGTTGAGATGCGCCCGCCGTTGCGCTTACGGACCAATATGGAAGCAACCTCAGCGGCTGCCAGCGTCAGCGAAGTCAGGCGGTTACGGGGAACGTGCTCAAAGATGTGGTCAATCAAGTCACTTCCCTGCTCAGGGGCGTAGCGTTTGGCTAAGGCCCTGGCGTCGAAGTAGAAGGTGTAAGCCACCGCTACTCCTCCCGCATTTCTATGATGCCACGACTGAATTCGTTATCCTCGGGCTTGATGCCTTCCGCCAGAAACATCTCGCGCAGTCGCTTCGCCCCGACAGGGGCTTTGGTGCATAAATCGAGAAATAGGCGCAATCTGCCTATCTGGAAGCAAGGATTACGCCACCAGATAACTTTCAGGCATGCCGAGATGTG
>FWWM01004732.1_pt1 | contig 13623 bp, 15 predicted proteins | sample 2228351 | NCBI WGS metagenome assembly FWWM01 (sample SAMEA103939774, study PRJEB20133) | metagenome | reverse complement strand
ACCGCCTGGACCTCTCGGCTTCCGAACTCCTTGCCCCGATCAACAAGGGCGGTGGAGGTGGGGAGAATCGACCTGACGCTCACACCGGGAGGCCTGCCCGCGGTCAGGAGGACCGGGCCGGTTCGAGGGGCAGGGGGCGGCCCGGCCGGTTCAGGAGGATCTCGAGGGCGCGGTCCCCCTCGTTGAAGAGCAGGTCCACGATGGAGAGGTCGGGCAAAAACCCCACCTGCGGGAACTGCTGGCAGTAAAGGGGACAGGTCCAGTTCTGGAGCCAGACCTCGATTCCGGCCTCCTCGAAGAGCTCGGGCTCGAGGTGGTTAGCGGCCGCGTAGTCCCCCGTGAGGTACACAGAAGCCCCCAGCGCCCGGCAGATGGCCACGAGGCGCTCCGTAGCCCGGCCCGGGATCCCGAGCTCGGAGCTCCGCAGGACCCGGGTCCGGACGCCCAAAAGTCCGAAGACCACCTCCAACAGCGCCAGGTTCAGCTCCGAGAGGTGCTCCCACTCCCGGGCGTAGACCGCCTCGAAGGCCTCCGCGTACCGCCGGAAGAAGGGAGCCCGGCCGTAGTGGGTCCGCAGGGCGTTCCAGTGCTTTTTGCGCCAAGCTTCCCGGTTGCAGATGCGCACCTCGCGGATGGGCTTCCCGAACGGGTCCTCCACGGGCACGGTGAGGTAGGTCCACCCCTGCGCCGTCTTGATCTTGTTCCGGTTCTGCCAGCCGTTCTTGGTGTACTGGGCGTCGTCTAGGAGCACGAACACATCCGCCCGGGCCGCCTTGTCCACGTACCGCAGCCATGGGAGGTAGTGGGGCTGGTGGACGGCGACGATCATCCCCGTGATCGGGCCGGTGCAGGGGGTGCGTGCCGCAGGAAGCCGTTTTCGCGGCACCACCGGATGGTCCGGCGCAGCCCTTCCTCCAGGTCTACCTCCGGCCGGTAGCCCAGCAGCAGGCGCGCCCGGGTGAGGTCCGGGACCCGCCGGGGCGTGTCCTCGAACCGCTGGCCGTAGTAGTCCTCGTAGGGCACGAACACGATGCGGGACGGGCTTTCTGTGAGGTCCCGGATGAGCTCCGCGAGGTCCCGGATCCGGATCTCCCGGTCGTTTCCCAGGTTGAAGACCTGTCCCTCCGCCTCAGGAACCTCGGAGGCCAGGAGGATGCCGGTGACCAAGTCGTCCACGTAGCAGAAGCAGCGGGACTGCTGGCCGTCCCCGTGCACGGTGAGGTCCTCGCCGTTGAGGGCCTGCCGGATGAACCGGGCCACCACGGTGCCGTACCCGTTCTCGTGGATGCGGGGGCCGTACACGTTGAAGAAGCGCAGGATGACCACGGGAAGGCCTTGGGCCGCGTAGGCCCAGGCGAAGTGCTCGTCGATGGCCTTGGAGGAGGAGTACGACCAGCGGGCCACGGTGGTCGGGCCCAGCAGCCGGTCGTCCTCCTCGCAGAGCGGCGCCTTGGTGGACTTCCCGTACACTTCGCTGGAGCTCGCGAGCACCACCTTCTTCCAGTGCCGGAACGCGGCCCGCAGGACCGTCTCCGTCCCCTCCACGTTCACCCGGATGGCCTCCAGCGGGTTCTGTACGATGTACCACACGCCGACCGCGGCCGCGAGGTGGAACACGAGGTCGCAGGACTCCACCAGCCGGTCCACCACCGGCTCGTTCAGGATGGAGTCGTTCACAAACCGGAACCGGGGATGGCCCAGCAGGTGGCGGATGTTCGCGATCCGACCCGTGGAGAGGTTGTCGAGCACCACCACCTCGTGGCCCCGCTCGAGCAGCCGGTCCACGAGGTGCGACCCGATAAACCCCGCTCCTCCCGTGACGAGCGCGCGCATCCGGACTCCTCAGGGTACGATACGGCCGCGTCGAAACCGGGATCATCCCTCGGAAGCAGGAAGGAGCCGGATCAGAAGGAGGATGCGTGGTTCCCTCAGATGGGGTATCCTGGTCGGGCCATGGATGCCACCCCGCACCTCGTGTTCGGCGCGGCCCTGGGCATGCGGGTGCGCAACCCCCTCCTGGCCTTCGCGGTGGGGGTCGCAAGCCACGCGTGTCTCGACCTGATCCCTCATGCCAACTACACGGGGTGGCGGCCGGTCTCCCCGGCCCTGGTGCTGGACGTGGCGGTTGCCGTCGGACTCAGCCTCCTCATCGCCCGCCTGAGCCCTTCTCCCACTAGCGCCCTGGCGGGGGCTGCAGGCGCCGCCTTCCCGGACGTGGAACGCGTCTTAGGCGGACACCCGAAGGACTTCCTCCAGCGGCCGCCCATCGGCCTCGCGCAGAACGAGATCCCGCCGCCGTGGGGCCTCCTGACGCAGGCCGCGGTGGTGGCGGTGGCGCTGTGGCTCGTGTGGCGGGGCCGGCGGTAACATGAAAGCAGCTGTGCGGGGCGTTCGGTTCCACAACGGCCGGATCCACACCCTGGACCCCGCGGACACCACGGTGCAGGCCCTGGCCTGCCTGGAGGGCCGGATCGTGGCGTTGGGGACGGATGCGGAGATCCGCGACCGGTTTTCGCACCTCCCGGAGGTGGACCTCGGCGGGCTTACGGTCTTGCCCGCCTTCACCGACGCCCACCTGCACCTGGTCGCCCTGGGGTTCTCCCTCCGGCAGGTGGACCTCGGAGACGCGGGTTCGCTCGAGGAGGCGATCCTGCGGGTGGCGGAGGCGGTCCGGCGCGCGCCCGCCGGAAGCTGGGTCCTGGGAAGGGGGTGGGACGCCAACCGGTGGCCGGAGGGCCGGCTTCCCCGCCGGGAGGACCTGGACCCCGTTGCTCCCCGCAACCCCGTGGCCCTGTGGAGCCGGGACGGACACCTCCTGTGGTGCAACTCCCCGGCGCTCCTGCAGGCGGGAGTAGGGCCCGGGACGCCGGACCCGCCCGGAGGCCGGATCGACCGGGAAGACGGGGAGCCCACGGGGATCCTCCGGGAGACGGCCACGGTCCTTGTGGTCCGGGCTATCCCTAAGCCCCAAGAGGCGGAGGCCGCCGTGTTGGACGCGGCCCGCTACCTCCATCGGTTCGGGATCACGAACGTGCACCACATGGCGGGTCCGGGGGAGGAGACCACGGTCCTCTCGCTCCTCCAGGACCTGTACCGGTCGGGGAATCTGCGGATCCGGGTGGTGGCCGCCATCCCGGCCCAGCGGCTGGAGGAGGCGGTACGACTCGGGCTGCGGTCGGGCCTGGGAGACGAGTGGCTGCGGGTGGGCTTTGTGAAGATCTTCGCGGACGGCACCCTCGGCTCCCAGACCGCGGCCATGCTGGAGCCCTACGACGGCCAGCCCCAAAACACCGGGATCGCGACCTACGACCGGGAGGCCCTCATCGACCTCGTGGTCCGGGCCTCGGAAGCCGGGTGGGCCTGCGCGGTGCACGCCATCGGCGACCGCGCCAACCGCCTCGCCCTCGACGCCTTCGAGGCCGCCCGGGAGGTGAGTCGGCGGTGGGGGTTGCGCCACCGGGTGGAGCACGCCCAGCTCCTGCATCCCCTGGACCTCCCCCGGTTCGGAACGCTGCGGGTGGTGGCCTCCATGCAACCCGTGCACTGCGCGAGCGACGAACCCCTCGTGCGGCGGTACTGGGGAGGTCGTGCCCGGTACGCCTATGCCTGGCGGTCCCTGCGGCAGACGGGCGCGGTGGTCGCCTTCGGATCCGACGCGCCCGTGGAAAGCCCGGACGTGCTCCGGGGCCTGTACGTGGCCGTCTTCCGCCGCCACCCCGAGGACGGCCGGGAGCTTCCGGTGCCGGAAGAATCCGTCTCCGTCCGGGAAGCCCTGCGGGCCTACACCCTGGGTGCCGCGTACGCCGCGGGGGAGGAGCACATCAAAGGAAGTCTTGAGGTGGGGAAGGTGTGTGACCTCGTGGCTTTAGACCGAGACATCCTCCGCCAGCCGGAGAGCCTACCGGAGGCACGGGTTCGGATGACGGTCCTCGGCGGGGAGGTAGTCTTCTCCGATTAGAAGGCTCCCTCCAGCTCCAGCAGGGCCCGCTTGCGGTGCACGCCCCATCCGTACCCGCCGAGTTGGCCGTCGCTGCGGACCACCCGGTGGCAGGGAATAAGGACGGCCACGGGGTTGGCCGCGCACGCCCGTGCGACGGCCCGGGCCGCACGGGGCTTCCCGATGGCCCGGGCCACCTCCGCGTAGGACCGGACCTGGCCCCGGGGGATGGCCCGCAGGACCTGCCACACCGCCTGCTGGAACGGGGTCCCGCCCACGTCCACGGGGAGGTCCAGGGAATCGCGTTGCCCGGCGAGGTAGGCCCGGAGGGACGAGACGAACCCTCCGAGCCGTTGGTCCTCGTCCACCCGCTCCGCCTGAGGGAAGACCTCGTGGAGGAGGCGCTCCAGCTCCGCCTCCTGGTCTCCGAACAGCACCGCACACACGCCCCGCGGGGTCGCGGCCACGAGCATCCACCCGAGCGCGCAGGGCGCCACGGTGTAGCGGACCCGGACTAGACCTCCTCTTCGTCCTCCCACGCCTCCTCGGTCTGGAAGCCGCACTCCGCGCCGCAGACCGGGCAGGGTCGGGTGAGGGGGACGGCCACCTGACCCCTCACTGGAGGAAGAACCGGCCCGAGGGCATCTCGTCGTCCAGGGACCGCAGGCCTTCGGGCTCGACCCGGTGCCCGCAGATGGGGCACTCGTACCACGAGGCCTCCAGGGCGCGGGGCTCCCACCGGATCTCCATCACGGTTTCGCAGTACGGGCAGCAGAGCTGCTGTTCCCGCATCCCCCTCTCCCCCTTCCGGAGGTACGGTGAACATTCTGTGCCCGGTGGGAAATTCCTGCTGGCCCAAAACGAAAAGGGGGCCTTTTAGCCCCCCAATCCAAACCGGTCCTCAGGAACCGGCGACACCCGCGTGCCGGAAGATCCCGAACCGCTCCGCCCGGCGGGCCACCACCTCCCAGTCGAGGTTGCGGAAGAAGGCGTCGATGTAGCCGCCCTTGTTGGTGCCGAAGTCGATGAAGTACGCGTGCTCGAAGACGTCCAGGGCTACCAGCGGCGTGCAGTTCCACACGGGATACGTGTTCTGCTCGTCGCCGATGTAGTTGAACAGCCGGCCCGTGTCCCAGTCGTACGCGAGCCACGCCCAGCCCCGTGCCGCGATCCCCGTGGCCTTCAGGTCCTTCTGCCACTCCTCGAAGGACCCGAAGTCCCGCTCGATGAGCTGCAGCAGCGCCCCCGACGGCTTCCCGCCGGGACCGCCCAGGTGCTCGAAGTAGATCTCGTGGTTCTTCACGCCGCCGACGGCCCGGGTGAGCTCTACCTTCAGCTCCCGGATGTCGGAGTAGGTGGGGTTGGCTTTGGCGGGGTCCTTATCGAGGGCCGCGAGCTTCTCGAGGATCTCGTTGGCCTTGTTCACGTAGCCCTGGTAGAGCTTGTAGTGCTCCTCCATGGTGCGCTTGCTGATGCCGTCGAGCTCCACCTCGAAGGACCGGAACTTCTTGGCCTCATACCTGACCATGCCGATCCCCCTTTCCTGAGAACATTCTTGCACTGCGCGAATCTTGGCCTAGTATACCACAGAACGCTCTACGGGCGCTCCACCGGTTGCCCGGTTCGGGCGTCCACGAGCACGTAGTCCGCCTTCCGGTAGGTCTCCGTGGTCCCGCAGTGCGGGCAGGTGTGGTAGTTGGCGGCGAAGGTGCCCTTCCGGAAGGAGGTGGTGTCCGTGCGGATCCCGGTGTCGTACTGCTGCCCGCAGGCCTTGCACACCACGTGGAGCGCGATCCTCGCCACGCCTACGTCCCGAGGAGCTGGTCCCGGAGCCAGACGAGCTGACGGCCCTCCCGGAACACGGGCTCCGGGACCTCGCCCGCCTCGAGCCGCTCGAGGAGCTCCTCCGGGGAGATCCCCAGGGCCGCGGCCGCCTCGTACGTGGTGAGGATGGCCTCCCCGCACGCCACGGCCTCGCACACCCGCCGCAGGAACCGGTTGGACCCCGGGCGGTGTATGATCAGGTCGATGGCGGACGTACCGCGGGGGTGCGCGTGCTTCACGAGGTTACTGAACCGTTCGAACTCCTCCGGAAAGCCCCGCAGGTGCGGGAGGACCGCAAGGTCCCGCGATGGGTCGGACACGGAGGCCTCCGCGGAACAGTCGGCTGGTGCCGGAGGAGGGATTTGAACCCCCACGGGCGTTGCGCCCACTACGCCCTGAACGTAGCGCGTCTGCCGTTCCGCCACTCCGGCCCGTGCAGCACTTCATACTAAGAAAACCGGAGGGACCCGTCAAGGTGCCCACCCGCCTCGCAGATCTCGTCGACGCCCTCCTCCGGCGCTACGGAGACCGGATCGTGCACGTCCACCACCTCCCGCCGCGGCCGACGCGGTACGCGGACCCCTCCCGTCCCCTCCCGGATCCCCTCGCGCAGGCCCTGGAGCGCAAGGGGATCCGCCGGCTGTACCTCCACCAGGCGCAGGCCCTGGACGCGGTGCGGGCGGGAGAATCCGTGGTGGTCACCACCGCGACCGCGAGCGGGAAGACCCTCTGCTACACCCTTCCGGTTCTCGAGCGGATCCTGGAGGACCCCAAGACCCGGGCCCTGTACGTGTACCCCACCAAGGCCCTGGCCCAGGACCAGCTGGACGAGCTGCGGTCCTTCGGCGTGCGGGTGTTGACCGGGATCTACGACGGGGATACCCCGCCCCGAGACCGCCCCTACATCCGCGACACCGCCCAGATCCTCCTCACGAATCCCGACATGCTGCACCTGGGGATCCTCCCGCAGCACCGGCGGTGGGCCCACGTGTTCGCGAACCTCCGGTACGTGGTCCTCGACGACCTCCACGTGTACCGGGGTGTCTTCGGGAGTCACGTGGCCCTGGTGATGCGCCGCCTGGAGCGCATCTGCCGGGCCCACGGGGCCGACGTGCAGTTCATCTGCACCTCGGCCACCCTCGCCAACCCCGGGGAGTTCGCGCAGCGGCTGCTCGGCCGGCCCGTGCAGGTCATCGCGGAGGACGGGGCGCCTCAGTACGGTCGGTTCTTCGTCCTGTGGAACCCGCCCCTCGACCCCTCCGGCCTGTTCCGCCGTAGCCCCTACCGGGAGGCCACGGAGCTCTTCTGCACCCTCGTCCAGCACGGGGTGCGCACCATCGTGTTCACCCAGGCCCGCAAGATCGCGGAGCTCATCTACCGGTATGCCACGGACCGCCTGCCGCCTCGGCTGGCGAGCCGCATCCGGCCCTACCGCGCCGGATACCTCCCGGAGGACCGGCGGGAGATCGAGCGACGGCTGTTCACCGGGGAGCTGGTCGGCGTGGTCTCCACGAGTGCCCTGGAACTGGGCATCGACGTGGGAGCCCTGGACGCCGCGGTGCTCGTGGGGTTCCCGGGGACGATGGCCAGCCTCGAGCAGCGGGCAGGCCGGGCCGGGAGGACGGGGGAGGGGCTCGTGGTGCTGATCGCACTCCCCGATGCCCTCGACCAGTACCTCATGCGCAACCCCACGTTCCTGTTCGGCCGGCCCGTCGAGGCGGCGGTGGTGGACCCGCACAACCCCTACCTGCTCGCCGACCACCTGCGGTGCGCGGCGGCCGAACTCCCCCTCACCGAGGAGGACTTCGCCCTCTTCGGGGAACCTGCCCGGGAGGTGGCGGAGTGGCTGGTGGAGCGGGGGGAGCTGGTGCGCCGCACAGGCCGGCTATACTGGCGGGGCGGACGGTACCCGGCCTCGGAGGTGAACATCCGGTCCGCGGGCGGTTCGGAGATCCGGATCGTGGACGAGGAGGGGAGGCTGTTGGGGACCGTGGAGGAGGCCCGCGCCTTCGTGCAGGTGCACCCCGGGGCCATCTACCTGCACCTGGGCGAGACGTACGAGGTGCAGGCTCTGGACCTGGAGCGCGGAGTGGCCCGGGTGCGCTGGACCGCCGCGGACCACTACACGGAGGCCCGCACCACCACGGACCTCGTCATCCATCGCGAACGGGCCCGCAAGCCCTTCGGCGCCACCTGGGCCTTCCTGTACGAGGTGGAGGTCACCACCCAGGTGGTGGAGTACGCCTGCAAGCGCCTCGAGACGGATCAGGTCCTGGCCGTGTTCCCGGTGGACCTCCCGCCGCAGCGGCTCCACACCGTGGCCGTGGGGGTTTGGGTGCCGGATCCGCTTGCGGCCCAGATCCGGAGGGAGGGGCTGGACCTCGCGGGCGGGATCCACGCGGTGGAGCACGCGGCCATCGGGCTCTTGCCTCTGTTCGCCATGTGCGACCGGTGGGACATCGGCGGGGTCAGCTACCCCCTCCACCCGCAGACGGGCCACGCCTCCGTCTTCGTGTACGACGGGTACCCCGGCGGGATGGGGTTTGCGGAGCGCGGGTACGAGGTGCTGGAGACGTGGCTAAAAGCCACCCTGGAGGCCATCCGCACCTGCCCCTGTGAGGAGGGGTGCCCTTCGTGCATCCAGTCGCCCAAGTGCGGGAACGGCAACCAGCCCCTGGACAAGGCCGCGGCGATCCTCCTGCTGCAGGCCCTGGTCGGGGACGAGTAGGGACCGGGATGGCTCACAAGACCGGAACCCTGTACGTGGTGGCGACCCCCATCGGGAACCTCGAGGACGTCACCCTCCGGGCCCTCCGGATCCTCCGGGAGGTGGACCTCATCGCCGCGGAGGACACCCGGCACACGGCGAAGCTCCTCCACCACTACGGCATCCGCAAGGCCATGGTGAGCTACCACGAGCACAACGAGCGCCAGCGCACGCCTCAGCTCATCGCGCACCTGCGGGAGGGCCGGTCCGTGGCCCTCCTGAGCGATGCCGGAACCCCCGGCATCTCGGACCCCGGCTACGAGCTCGTCCGGGCGTGCGTGGCAGAAGGGATCCCCGTGGTCCCCGTCCCAGGGCCGAGCGCCCTCCTCGCGGCCCTTGTCGTGAGCGGGCTTCCCGTGGACCGGTTCCTGTTTGGGGGATTCGTGCCCCGGAAAGCGAGCGAGCGCCGCTCGTTCCTCGAGGAGCTCAAGCCGGTGCGGGCGACCCTCGTCCTCTTCGAGTCCCCGGAGCGGCTTCTGGAGACCCTGCGGGACCTGCGGGCGGTGATGGGCGACCGCAGGGTGGCGGTCTGCCGGGAGCTCACCAAGCTCCACGAGGAGGTCTTCCGGGGCACGGTGACGGAGGCCATCGCGCACCTCGAAGTCCGTCCTCCGCGGGGCGAGATCACCCTCGTGGTGGAGGGTGCAGCCGGTGCACCGCTTGAGGCGGGCGAGGTCGAGGAAGACCTGCGGCGGCTGCTGGCGCAAGGGGTGTCGGTGCGGGACGCGGCGGAGGCGGTGGCGAAGGCATACGGCGTCCCCAAGCGGGAGGCGTACCGAAAGGCCCTGCGGATCCGGAATGCGGGGTAGGAGGGATTCCGTGCACCTGTTCGTCTACGGATCCAGATCTCGTACGCCGGCTCACCGGCCGCACCTTCCGGACAGCCCCTGCGGTCCTCTCCGGTTGGCGGCTCTGCCCGGCTGAGCGGTCGCGGTCCGGATACCCGGAGATCGTGCCGGATGCCGGAGCCTCCGTCGCGGGACTCTTGCTCCACGACGTCGACCCGGACTCCCTGCGCGCCCTGGACGCCTACGAGGAAGGGTACGTGCGCCGCAGGGTGAGGGTACGTGTGGGCGAGGCGGAGGTGGAGGCGGAGGTCTACGTGCCGTCCGCCCGCAGGCCCGCGGCCTCCGCGGCCAGGCGCTTGAGGCGTTCCAGGTCGTAGTCCATGAGGACCGTGAGCTTCTGGGCCTCCAGCGACCCCTCCGCGTGGATGGCCAGCACCTCCAGATACCCTCCCAGGTCCGAGGCCACCAGATCCCGCAGCAGGTTCATCACCCGCAGCCGCGCCTCCCCCGAGACCCCCTCCCGGCCCCGCAGGTAGGGCTCGATCCGCCCCCAGACCTCCGGGTTCTGGACGTCCTCCTCCGCGGGCCCCGTCACCAAAAGCCCCCCCGCGATGTCCTGTACGTCCCGCACGGCCTCGTGGTACCCCCGCGCGAACAGGTACTTCGCGGTGTTGGTGAGCACCACGTTGGGCACCGCGATCCCTTCCACCACCCGGCCCTCCACCGCCGCGGCGGTCGTTAACCCCCGGACCGCCTCCGCGTACATCACCAGCCGCGCCAGCTTGTCCCGCACGTGCGCCGCTCCCCTAAGCCCCTGGTAGTCGGCGATGAGGGCTGCGGCCCCGATCAGCAGCTCCAACAGCGGGGTCTTGTACGAGACCGCGGTGAACCGGTGGAACTCCACGAAGGTCTTCGCCAGCCGCCCCGCCTCCTCCCACTCCCCGCACAGGAACACCCGCTCCCACGGCACGAACACGTCCTCGAAGACCGTGAGGGACTCGATCATGGCGTGTCGGCTGCTGAGGGGGCGGTCGAACGCGCTGGTGGCCTCAAACCCCCGGGGGCTTGCCACCATCATCAGCCCGGGCGCGTTGGCGGGGACCGCGAAGGCCACCGCGTAGTCCCGGTCTAGCTCCGTCATGGCCCGGGTGGGCAGGACCAGGATCTCGTTGCTGTAGACGGCGTTGGTGGTGTGGGCCTTGGCTCCCCGCACCACGATCCCTTCCGAGGTCCTGCGCACACACCGCACGTAGAGGTCCGGGTGGGGCTGCTGGGAGGGCCGGCGGCTGCGGTCTCCCTTCACGTCCGTCTGGGCCACCGCCATGGCCAGGTCCTGCTCCCGGCACCGCTCGTAAAAGGCCAGAACCCTGGGGAGGTAGTCCGTGCCCCGCTCCCGGTCCATCCGGCCGCACACGATCATGAGGGAGAACAGGGCGTCCGTTCCGATCTCCTTGATGAGGGGAACGAAGGACCGGGCGAGGCGGGTGGTGGTCTCGATGAGATCCCGCCGCCGCAGGAGGTCTTCCGGTGTTCGGGGGATGTGGAAGTAGCGGCTGTAGCGCTGGCCTGTTTGAGGATCCTGCACCACGAAGGTGGGGTCATGGAGATACTCGTGGGCCAGCCGGAAGTCGATGGCCACATGATGCGCCCCTTTGGCGAGGTGCGGGTGGGCGGTCACGTCCTCCACGGGCCTCCCCCGGTAGATCACCCGCCGCCCGTCCCGGAGGCTTGCCAGGAACGCCTCTACGGACCGCAGGCCCACGGTGCGCCTCCTCTCGGCTAGCCGCTTCGGGCCCGCAGCAGGTACTTCTGGATCTTCCCCGTGGCGGTCTTCGGCAGCGCCTCGAGGAACTCCACGGACTTGGGCGCCTTGAAATGCGCGAGCCGTTCCCGGCAGAAGGCGATGAGCTCCTCCGCGGTGGCCTGCATCCCGGGTCTCAGAACCACGAAGGCCTTGGGGACCTCTCCCCATTTCGGGTCCGGAGCTGCCACCACCGCGGCCTCCAGCACCGCGGGATGCTGGTAGAGCACTCCTTCCACCTCCACGGAGGAGATGTTCTCCCCGCCGCTGATGATGATGTCCTTTTTGCGGTCCACGACCTGGAGGTAGCCGTCGGGGTGCACCACCGCGAGGTCGCCCGTGTGGAACCACCCGCCCGCGAAGGCCTCGGCGGTGGCTTCGGGGTCCTGGTAGTAGCCGGCCATCACGGTCGGGCCCCGCACCACGACCTCTCCCATCTCCCGCCCGTCCCAGGCCACGGGCGTGAGGTCCTCCCGCACCACCTGGACCTCCCCGCACAGGAGCTGGCCCACGCCCTGCCGGGCCTTGAGGGCCGCCCGCTCCTCCACGGGCAGCGCCTCCCACTCCGGCCGGGCCTCGCATACCGTGAGCCAGGGCCCTGTTTCCGTGAGGCCGTACACGTGCACCACCTCGATGCCCAGGGCTTCCACCCGGGCGATGAGGGCCGCGGGTGGGGAAGCCCCGCCCACGTACCACCGCACCCGGTGCCGGGGCCGCCAGGTTTGGAAGGCGGGGTCGTTGAGGAGCATCACCAGGACCGTTGGGGCGGAGCAGGCCATGGTCACCCCTTCCTCGTCGATGAGCCGCGCCACCTGCGGAGGGTCGATCCGCGGGAGGCAGACGTGCCGGGCGCCCACCGCGGTCACCGCCCACACGCCGCCCCACCCGTTCACGTGGAACATGGGGAGGGTGTGCAGGTAGACGTCCTCCATCCGCAGGCGGCCGTGCACGATGAAGTTCACCACGTTCAGGGCGGCGTTGCGGTGGGTGAGGATCACCCCTTTGGGATGGGCGGTCGTCCCGCTCGTGTAGTTCAGGGTGATGGGGGCGTCCTCCTCGAGGTCGACGAGCTCCTCCCACAGGGCCCGCGCGCGGTCCGCTTCCGCGGTGGCGATCAGGGCTTCGGATCCGTCCGCCTCCCCGAGCAGTACGGTGCGGAGTCCCTCCACCCGCCCCTCTAAGGCAGAGGCCACTTCCCGGTAGGCAGGGTCCGCAAGCAGCACCCGAGCCCCGGAGTGCCGGAGGATGTAGGCGTACTCGTCCGGTGTAAGGCGGATGTTGAGGGGAACCAGCACCGCGCCCGCGAGGGGGACCGCGTGGTAGGCCTCCAGGGCCCGGTGGGTGTTGGGGGAGAGGACGGCTACGCGGTCCCCGCGCTGGACCCCCAGCTTCCGCAGGCCCGCGGCGAGGCGGGCACACCGGTCCAGGAAGGCGCCGTAGGTGAGGCGCAGCTCTCCGTCCACCACCCCGATCCGGTCCGCGTAGATCCGGGCCGCCCGCTTGACAAACCAGAGGGGGGAGAGCCCAAGCCGCACGGTCTCACCTCCCGCTAGACCGTCAGGAATTCCCGCATCGCCCGCTCGTTGGCCCAGATCTCCTCCAGGGTCCCTTCCAGCTGCACCATCCCCTTGTCGAGCACGTAGCCCCGGTCCGCGATGCGGCGGCAGAACCGCACGTTCTGGTCCGCGAGGAGGATGGTGACCCCGAGGGTGCGGATCTCCCGCAGGGTGTGCTCCAGCTGTCGGACCACGAGAGGGGCCAGGCCTTCCACGGGTTCGTCCAGGAGCAGGAGGTCCGGGTTCGTCATGAGGGCCCGGCCGATGGCCAGCATCTTCTGCTGACCACCCGAGAGGTGGGTGCCGAGGTGTCCCCGCAGCTCCCGCAGGTCCGGGAACAGGTCGTAGACGCGCTCCTTGGTCCAGATTCCCGACCGGGATCCCGAGGCGTATCGGGCCAGCTCCAGCTGCTCCTCCACGGTGAGGTCTGGGAAGATCCGGCGGTCGTCCGGGACGTACCCGATGCCCATGCGGGCGATCTCGTGCGGCGCAAGGCCCCGAAGCTCCTTCCCGCCAAACCGCACCCGGCCCCCGCGCACCGTCGCTAGCCCCAGAATGGCCCGGAGGGTGGTGGTCTTGCCCGCCCCGTTGCGGCCCAGAAGCGCCACCACCTCCCCGCGCCGCACCACTAGGCTCACCCCGTGTACCACCACGGAGCCACCGTATCCCGCCACCAGCCCCTCCACCTCCAGCACCCTTACTCCTCCTCGCCCAGGTAGATCTCCCGGACCTCGGGGTTCGCCCGCACCGCCTCCGGGCTTCCGTCCGCCAAAATCCGGCCACGGTTCATGACGATGATGCGCCGGGCCAGCTGGAAGACCACGCTCATGTCGTGCTCCACCAGCACGAAGGTCACCCCCCGCTCCGAGGCCAGCCGCTCCACGAGCCGGAACAGCCCCGCCCGCTCCAGGGGGTTGAGGCCGCTAGAGGGTTCGTCGAGCAGGCACAGG
>FWWM01013005.1_pt1 | contig 13627 bp, 11 predicted proteins | sample 2228351 | NCBI WGS metagenome assembly FWWM01 (sample SAMEA103939774, study PRJEB20133) | metagenome | reverse complement strand
TTTGTCCAAGAATGGAACGTCTTGAAAACAAAAATAATAGTGGGTTACTTAATTTCCTTGCACTAGGCCAAATTTTACCATTCTTTGTTAATACTTTTGGACTTACTGCAAAAACCCTATCATTATTTCTTAAAAATTCATACATCCTATATACTACATCAATTTCAAAATCACAATCGGGATTGAGTAAAAGTACATAATTTGAGTTTGCATATTTTATTACTCTATTTATCGCAGGACCAAAACCAATATTGGATTTACTCTCATAAACTTTAACATTATCAAAATTTTCAATTTTATCAGATGGTGAATTATTCCAAATGATAACTTCAAAATTTTCACTATTTAACTTTTTTATAATCCTTCTAATTTCATTAGAAGTATAATAATTTACAATAATAATACTAATTTTATCCATCAAATGATATTCAAAAGATCCCTTAGGTTATCAAACTCAAAATCTGCTGTAATTTTATAAACTCTTGGTGTTGCACCAAATCCTCTTCTTTTAATATGAACATTTCTTATACCTAATTCTTTAGTAGGAATTATATCGTGATAATAGCTTTGAGCAACATGCAAAAGTGCATTCTTCTCAACATTAAATACTTTTAGAGCATATTCAAATATTAAATGTGATGGTTTATAGGCTTTTACTTGACTTGCAGTTATTACATAATCAAATTCTACATCAAATTTTCTTTTCGTCAGTTCAAATAAATCATCATCAACATTAGAAATTATAGCAATTTTATAACCTTTATCCTTAATAGTCTTTAAAACATCATTTGTATCTTCAAAGGGTTCAAAATTGCCAAAATTGTTTAATAAGATTAATTTTTCTTCTTTTTCTAGATCAAAATCAAAGTAATCTGAAAATTTCAATACAATTCTTTTTAAAATCTCCTTATAAGGTAAATAATTCCTTTCAAGTCTACTTTCAATTATTGAATAGATTTCAAGAATTTCATCATCTTCAATATCAATTTCATATTTATTAAATAGTGGTCTTAGAGTTGATAAAATGCCAATTTCCCAATCTATTAAAGTTCCATAGCAATCAAATGATATAATTTTCATGTTTTAAGAGGCTTTCTTTTGGTTGAAGGTAGCAAAACATTATTTAAAATTAGTCTATAACCAGGTGAATTTGGATATTTGCTTAAATCAGTTGGAGGTTCACCTACAAAGTGTTGATAATCCTCAGGATCATGTCCTCCAAGAAATGAGAAAAATCCTTTACCATAAGTACCATAGATGTATTTAATTTCATCTGTTTCTGGGACATCTGCAAGAACAATTACATTATCCTTTATTTTATCTCGCCTAAAGCCTGTATCTTGACCCAAAAACTCCTTAATTACAGATGTATGGTCTTGGGTCAAGATCGTGGGAATAATATCAAATTTAGCAGAAAATTCAAAGAGTTCAAAATAACTATTGGGACCCCTTGGTACTGCATCCCTTGTGATATCAACATCAGAATGTTCATATATATAAGGATCAGTTATTACTTTAAAGTCTTTAAATGCAAATGTTTGAGAATAATCCAATTTTTGATTGTAATTTGGCTCTGGTGGTGTTCCATCAAATGGTACATCCGCTATATCAACATTCTGGCTTGCTAATGCTATATCAAGTGTAATAGGGGCAGCACACATTGCAAATAGGAATTTACCACTTGCTACAAAATCCCTAATTTTCAGAGCAACTGCCTTTTTAAGAGATGGAATATCTTTAAATCCTAGTTTTTTTGCCATTTGCATATTAACTCTTACTATTTCTTGATACCATGGAGCATATTGATAACTTGCCCAAAACTTACCAAGCTGTCCTGTAAAATCCTCATGATGTAAATGCAACCAATCATATTCCATAACTTTACCATTTAGAATTTCTTCATCCCAAATCCTATCATAAGGAATCTCAGCATATGTAAGTGCAAGTTCCACTGCATCATCCCAAGGTCTATTATAGGGTGGTGCATAAACTGCAACCTTTGGAGCTCTTACAAGCTCAACAATTTCCATATTTTTCCTCTCGACAGTAGCATAAATTTCTACAACATCAGAAGGGTTAAGGTTTTCTACATAAACGCCCATCTTACTTGCTTTCACAAGAATATCTTTATTAAACTCCATCATAAAACTGCCACCTCTGTAGTTCAAAATCCACCAAGTCTTATACCCATTCTTAACTGACCAATAGGCAAGTCCATATGCTTTAAGATGATCAGCTTGCATTTCATCCATAGGGACTAATATGCGTTCAAACGTTAAAATTGTTAATAACATACTACTGAAATTTTAAAGCTTCTATGAAGTCTTTCAGATTTTAATAAAATTACATACACACCCCTTTTAAGTTCTATAGGAATTTCATTAAAACCAGATTTTAGATTATACAATTTTGAAAGTAAAACAGTACCATTCATTGAATAAATATCAATTTTAAATCTATCATTAGTAGATAGATGTAATTTAAGTTTTCTTGTTTTTTGGTCAAATTGCAAAATTAAACTATCTTTTTCAGTGCTTGAAGGTGCATCTACTCCTTCAATGGCAAGCAGGGCATCTATCCTACCCCATCCACAATTATTATTAGGCCAATCATTTGATAAGCAGCCAGCAGGTCTTATCCTACCATAATCAGTAATAATTCTATATATTTGATAGTAATTTAAATCTGATTTCTTTTCAAGCATAAGAGCAATTATTCCAGTAATATGGGGTGTAGCCATGGATGTTCCTGTTCCATTTGAATAACCATTAGGTGGATTTGCAACTGAAGAGGGGACACCAACACCAGGTGCAGCGATATCTGGCTTTATATAATTCCAATCAGGTCTTGACCAATAGCTTTGATCAGCATATAAACCTGAATCACTTGCAGGTCCTCTACAGGAACGATACCATATACTATCATTCTGATCAACTGCTCCAACACCTATCACAATTGGATAATCACCAGGACTTGCTATTTTATTAAATGGAGGACAATTTCCGATAGAAAAAACGGGAATTATACCATTAGCTCTCCAACCATTCCAAATAGCATACCAAAGCCAATCATTAGGTCCATTTGTTCCCCAAGAATTATTTACAGCTCTCACTGGAACATTCTGATTTGCTTTCAGTTCTGTGAAATGTTGAATACAATCAACTACTGATGTAGCAGTGCTTGAACCACTTGAATCAAATGCCTTACAAGCTATAACCTTTGCACCAGGTGCAACTCCAATATCAGGACTAAACGAACCCAATCCATCACCACCTAATATCGTTCCAATAGTATGTGTTCCATGATTGTGGTCATCGTATGGATAAGAATAACCGTTTATAGCATCAAACCAGTATTGTGATAGCACTTTACCCAAAAGTGCAGGATGACTAGTATCCACACCCGTATCGATACTACCTACAATTATACCATTTCCTGTATATCCATATTTTATCCAAACACTATCCGCTCTAATTTTAATTATATTCCAAGTTGCATCTGAACTATTTATCTTATACTCATTTTTAACATCGTCAATAATATGGAAGTAGTTATTGTTATAGTAGATTTTGTAGATTTCATTTCTGTTTAAAATTAGATTTTCAAAAGCACTTCTTCTAAGCTTCACATAAATAGCATTTACTACCCAAAATTGTTTAACTTCATAAACATCAGGCGAAACCTTTAGGTGTTCAACAAGCATTTTTTGAGAATTGAAGTGATAATTTTTAAGAAGTGAAACCTTTTCAGCTGGTGAGAGACTGGAATTTTCTGGTAAGATGAATTGATCTTTTAGGACAATAAAAATTTCAACAGGTTCATTAAAAGAAGTCTTTTTTAGGACATCTTGGAGTTTATAATCTATTTGAAAGTTTATTGTTAAGTACAGCATGTTTTAAATTTTAAAGAACTCCTTAAACCTGGTCAATATACTTTAAACTTTCTGATATGTCCAAGAAAATTGGTATCTTTGCAATTCAAGGCGATTTTGAAGAGCATAAATATATCTTAGAAAGACTTGAACAACCCTATAAACTTGTAAAAAGTAAGGAGGATTTTAATGATATTGCTGGACTTATAATACCTGGTGGTGAATCAACAACATTAAGAAAAGTTATAAGAAATAACAATTTAGAAGAAGTGATTTTAAAATGGAAGGAGGAAGGAAAGCCAACGCTTGGTACATGTGCAGGCATTATAATAATGGCAAAGGAAATTTTAAATGATGAGGATGGGAAAGGTTTTGGATTTTTGGACATTGTAATTGAGAGAAATGCATATGGAAGGCAAAGAGAAAGCTTTATTGCTGAGGTTGAATATAGTTTTGGAGGAAAAGCTAATGTTGCATTTATAAGGGCTCCTATTATTAGAAAAGTTAATAGAGGTGAAGTTATAGCAAAATTAAATGAACAAGTTGTAGGTGTAAAAGATGGTAATTTTATAGGTATTACATTTCATCCTGAAATTACGGGTGATATTAAGCTCCATGAGTTTTTTTTAAAATTAATATAATCTAAAAATTTTCATCCATCTTGAAATCACTAAAAATTCAAAAACATTCAAGTCATAAAATTTCTTGTTATTAAATTCATCACTCAAAATCTTCTTAATTTCATCAAAATTCAAAAAATCTAACTTTCTTAAAATTTCTATTTCACTTCTTACAAATTTTTCATTCTCAAAAAGCCATGCTCTAATAGGACCACCAAATCCCATCTTTTTTCTTTTTACAATTTTATCAAATTTATTCTTTAAAACTTCCTTTAATAAAATTTTATCAACTTTTAATTTATAGCTTAATTTCTTTGAAAATTCTAAAATCCTATCATCCAAAAGTGGTACTCGCATTTCCACACTCTTTGCCATTGAAAGCTTATCAGAATATAATAAATTGTGATGTGGTAAAAATGTTAAAAAATCAAAAATTAACATTTTTTCATAATAGTTTCCTTCAATGTTTTCATAAATAACTTTTACTTTTTCAAATGGATCATAGCTTATTTTTGAAAGCCTTTTAAATTCATCATCATTATAATAGCTTAAATAATAATAGTATGGTTTATTCCATACTCTTTTGAATTTTTCAATATCTCTTGAAAGCTTTTTAAATCTCTTTGGAAAATACATCTTTTCAAGCGGCAAAAACCTAAATTTTCTATAAATTGAATATGCTTTATATCTTGGATATCCACCAAATAGTTCATCACCTCCCATTCCTGAAAGCACTACTCTTGATTTTTTATAATCGCACATTAAATATGTAGAAATTCCTGCAATATCTCCAACGGGCTCTTCGATATAATATACAAATTTATCAAAAAGCTCTTCATTAAATTCAAATTCAACAGGTTCAATCTCAAAATCTAAAACTTTACTTACAAAATTTGCATATTCAAATTCATCTGAAACTATATCCTTCTTCTTATAATGTTCTTTATAGATTAAGCTAAATGCCTTTAATTTCTTATATTTACTTGAAAATAAGCTAACTATTGTAGAATCAATACCTCCACTTAAAAATATATTAACTTCAACATCTGCTATCAATTGACTTTTTACTACATTATCAAATGTTTCAATGAAAATTTTCTTTGCAATATCAAGCTCTTTGATCTCATTAAAAAATCTATAGTCCCAATAAGAATAAATTTTTACATTCGAATTTTGAAATTCTAAAACACTTGCAGGTTTTAATTTATAAACATTTTTAAATGCAGTTTCATCATCAAAATTAAATAAAAATAGAATGTGATTTAAAATTGCTTTTTCATTAATATCCTTATTTTCAATAATTTCTAAAATTGGTTTAATTTCAGATGAAAATACAATACCATTTTTATAAAATGCATAATATAATGGTTTAATGCCAGCTTTATCCCTTATTAAATAAAGTTTATTCTCATTTTTATCATATAATGCAATTGCAAACATTCCAATTATTTTTTTAAGTGCATCTTTTATACCAAATTTATGAAGTGTATATAGTAAAACTTCACTATCAGAACTTGTTTTAAATTCATATTCAGAAAGCTCTTTCTTTAGCTCTAAAAAATTATAAATTTCACCATTAAAAGCCATTATTAAATTTTTATATTGCATTGGTTGATTCGCACGTTCTGAAAGATCAATAATTTTTAATCTACAAAATCCCAAACTTATATTTTCATCTTCATAATATCCTATACTATCAGGTCCTCTATGCTTTAATAAATCTAAATTTAGTTTCTTTCTTATTCCAAATGTTCCTAAAAATCCACACACTTAGAAAATTTTAAAGATTATTAAAAATCTAAATATACTTCACCATTTCCCTTTTCAATCCTTCCAAGTACTATATATTCAAATTTTATATTATCTAATTCCTTTTCATCCAAAATTAAAACCATTCCAATGCCCATATTCCAAACCCTAAATGCTTCATTTAATGGAACATTTCCAACTTCTACAAAAAACCTAAAAATTTCAGGAATTTCATAATTTATCTTTATATAAGCTTTTAAATCATTTCTTAAAATCCTCTTTATATTATCATAAAATCCACCACCTGTAATATGTGCAGCACATTTAAAATTAACATTTAAAATCTCCTTATAAATTTTAGTAGGTTTAAGAAGTTCATCTATTAGTTTTTCATCTAATTTAATTTTCTTTTCTTTTATAATTTTCCTAATTAATGAATAGCCATTTGAATGAAATCCATTTGATTTTAAACCAATTATAACATCTCCAACTTTTAAATTATTCTTATTTGGAATATTTTCCTTTTCAGCAATTCCTACAATAAATCCTGCAACATCAAATCTATTCTTTAAAAAAATACCAGGTAGTTCCGCTGTCTCACCCCCAATTAAAGTACATTCTGCATATTTACAACCTTCAATTATTCCATCAATAATTTCCTTTGAAATTTCTAAATCTAATTTTGAAACTGCATAGTAATCTAAAAAGAATAAAGGCTTTGCTCTCATTACATAAATATCATTTACATTCATTGCAACCAGGTCAATACCAATATTTTTTAATTTTTTAAACTTTCTTGCAAGCTCAATTTTTGTTCCAACACCATCACTAGATGCTACAAGAACAGGACTCTTATAATTTTTAATAGTTTCAGAAATATCAAAAAGCCCTCCAAATAGTCCTATATTTTCTCCTACCCTACTTTTAATATATTCTACAAATTCATTAGCTTTATCAATATCAACACCTGATTCTTTATAGAGCTGAATAAAAGCACTTGTCATACTTCACCTTTTGTCAAGAATTTTAAAGCTAAATTAAAAACTTCAATACTAATCCTATCCAAAATCGTCAAATATCTATCCCTTACTCTAATTCTATCATTCTTAATTTCCAAAAATTCTTTCAAAGGTTCAAAAATTTTAGTATTATTCCATTCAAGTCCTTCATCAAGTCTTAGTGATAAGTAAATTTTCTCCAATAAAATTTGTTCTTCATTCAAAATATCAAATTCTCTATAATTTTTATAATTCTCAATATAGAGTTTAATACTTTCAGGATTCTTATATCTTAGGTTTGGCTTTATAAATGAACTTGCAGATGGTCCAACACCAACATAATTTTCTCTTTTCCAATATATTAAATTGTGCTTACATTCAAAGCCTTTTTTAGCATAATTTGAAACTTCATATCTATAAAATCCAAACTCATTTAAAATTTCATCCCTTATCAAAAACATCTTTTCAATTGTTTCATCTGATTGAGTTTTGATCTTTAATTTTTCAAATGGTGTCCCCTTTTCTATTGTAAGAAGATATGTTGAAATGTGGGTAATGGGAAAATTTGCAACTTCATATAACATCATCTTCCAATCTTCTAAGCTTTGTAAAGGTCCTCCAAATATCAAATCTACATTCACATTTTCAAAACCCAATTTGCTTATTAAATCTATCTTCTTATAAACATCTTTTTTCCTATAAAGCCTTGTATAAAACTTTAACTCCTCATCTTTTAAGCTTTGAACACCTATACTTAACCTATTTACACCATAATCCTTAAAGATAAGAAGCTTATTTATATCAACAAGTTCAGGATTCAATTCAATAGTCCATTCATAATCATTTGATAGCTTAATATAATTTACAATTGCTTCAAATAGCTCAATTAGTTCATTTTCATTTAATAAGTTAGGTGTTCCACCACCTATAAAAATAGTATCGTATAAATCTTGATTTTCTGCAATTTCCATTTTTAGAACTTCAATGAGGTTTTTAATCTCAAATTTATTTTTGGGAATTTCTTTGTAGAAATTACAATATGGACATTTAACTTTACAAAAGGGAATATGAATGTAAATACCCTTCAACTATAACACAGTTATAACTTTAGCTATATTTCTAGGCTTATCTACATCACAACCTCTTAAATTAGCTATGTGATATGCAAGTAGTTGAAGCGGAACTATTGAAATAATAGGTGTTAAATACTCATCAATTTCTGGAATTTCTATAATCTCTTCGCTTATTTCTCTCATCTTTTCATCTCTTTCATTTACTACAGAAATAATTTTGCCACCCCTTGTATATACTTCATTTGCATTTGAGAATGTTTTATCATATACACTTGTTTTTGGATTTATTATTACAACAGGCCAACTATCATCAATAAGAGCAAGTGGTCCATGCTTCATCTCACCTGCTGCATAGCCCGTTGCATGTATATAAGATATTTCCTTTAATTTTAATGCTCCTTCAAGAGCTGTAGGATAGTTTATACCCCTTCCAAGAAACATGAAATGATTGGACTTATAAAATTTTTGAGCAATATGTTGAACTTGTGCATCTCTATATAGAATGCTACTTACAATATGAGGTAATTTCCTTATTTCATTTATATAGAAATCTATAACTTGCTTATCTACAAAACCTTTCAAGTATCCAAGCTCAAGTGCAAGAAATAATAAAATTGTAATCTGAGCAGTATATGCTTTTGTAGATGCAACACCAATTTCAGGTCCTGCATTTATGTAGATTACATAATCACTTTCTCTTGCAATCGAACTATCTACTACATTTACAATTGATAAAACTTCAAGTCCTAATTTCTTTGCAAGTCTAATACCTTCAAGTGTATCCATGGTTTCACCAGATTGACTTATTGCCATAATAAGTGTTCTATCATCCATTATCCTGTGTGAAAATTCAGAAGAATAGTCTGTATCAACCGGAATTTTAGCAAAATTTTCAATTAAATACCTTCCTACAATACCTGCATGAAGTGATGTTCCTGCTGCTTGAATAACAATTCTATTTTTGTTTAATAAAAGTTTCCTTAAATTGTGATCTTTCAATAGTAAAAATTCACCCTCCCTTATATATTTACCAATGTTTCCATCAATTACTATCGGTTGCTCGTAAATCTCTTTGAGCATGAAGTGGGGATATGGACCTTTTTCTACCATTTGGACATCCCAATCAATCTCTTTAATTTGTTTTTGCTTTACATTACCATCAAAATCAAGAACCTTGTATTCATCTGCCTTTAGAACAACCAATTCTTCATTATCAAGAATAATAATCTTCTTGGTATGTGGTAAAATTGCAGGAATATCTGATGCTAAAAACATTTCATCATTACCAATACCAATTATAAGTGGTGAATCTTTTCTTATACCAATTAAAGTATCAGGATAATCAGTATTTAATATAGCAAGTGCAAAAGTTCCTTTAAGCCTTTTTACAGTAGATAAAACTGCTCTTATATAATCTTTTTCATATTTTTGATATTCTTCAATTAGATGTGCTACAACTTCTGTATCAGTTTCTGAGGTGAAATTGTGTCCCTTATCCATTAGTTCAGTTTTTAATTCTAAATAGTTTTCAATAATGCCATTATGAACAACTGCAATTTTATTGTTTGAATCCACATGAGGATGAGCATTCTCATCTGATACTTTTCCATGTGTTGCCCACCTCGTATGACCTATACCAACTTTTGAAGGTGGAAAATTATAATTTTCAAGCTCTTTTTTTAAATCAGAAATTCTCCCTTTTTTCTTAACTACTATAAGATTATTTTTATTATCAATGATTGCAATACCAGCAGAATCATAACCTCTATATTCAAGTCTTTCAAGGCCTACTATGATTGTTGATTCAACATCTTTTTGACCTTTTCCTACATATCCAAATATACCACACATATGCCGAGGGAGGGACTTGAACCCTCACTCCCACAAGGGGAAGCGGATTTTGAATCCGCTGCGTCTTCCTATTCCGCCACCCCGGCAAGAAGTTCTGAAATTTTAAAGTACATCAAGATAATCAGTAAAAGAAAATCTGACTTGTCCATTATAAAATTATCCTTTAAAATTTTCAAACTTGACAAGGGCCCGTAGCTCAAGTGGCAGAGCAGCGGACTCATAATCCGTGGGTTGTAGGTTCGAGTCCTACCGGGCCCATATGCTTTGGTTAATAGGAACAATTTTAATGAGCAAAGAGACCTTTAAAATAACTGATGATTATTATAAAATAACCTTCAAAGGAAAGGCTGAAAATGTATATGTTGCAAATGTTATAAAAGGTGAAGTAAAGTATGATACTTGTAAAATACCTATTATGAATATATTAGTTAATACAGATGGTAAAATAGAAGAGTGCATTTATAAACCTACTAAAAAAATTAATGAATTTGAGGTAGTTATATACTATAGAAGATAGAACTTGATTACTGCTGTTGAAATTGAAGCAAAAGCTAAAGAATTGAAGCAAAAAGGTTATCCTATAATTTCGCTTGCTATTGGAGAACCAGATTTTCCTGTTCACGAGAATATAAAAAAGGCTATAGAAAGAGCGATATTTGAAAATAAAAATTATTATCCAAATCCACAAGGTTTATTAGAATTAAGAGAAGCAATAGCTGAATATGAAACAAATAGGAAAAAGGTTCATATTAACCCTGATGAAATCCTTGTAACTGTTGGTGGAAAGCCGATCATATTTTATACAATTTTTCAGCTTTGTAGTAATGATGATGAAATAATTCTATTTGAACCATACTATTTGGTATATCCTTATTGGTGTAAAGTTTTGAATATAAACTATAAGGTTGTAAGACTAAATGATGATGGGACAATACCAAAAGATGAACTATATAAAGCTATTACTCCTAAAACAAGACTTCTTATAATAAACTATCCAAATAATCCACAAGGTTCTTTAATGAGCAAAGAAAATTTAGATTTATTATTAGAAGTGCTTGATAAATTCCCAAGAATTTACATTCTATCAGATGAAGTTTATTCAGAATTAGTTTATGAAGGTAAGCATATTTCAATTTTACCATATAATAGGGAAAGAATTTTTTTGCTTGAAAGCTTTTCAAAAACATTTTGTATGACAGGTTTAAGACTTGGATATGGTATATTTCCAAAGAGTTTTATTCCAAATTTAAAAACACTAAATTCAAATTTAATAACAGGACCTTCAACACCTGTTCAATATGGTGGTATTATTGCACTAAAAGATGAGGAAGTTAAAAAGTACGTTAATTACATGCGAGAAGAGTTTAAAAAGAGAAGAGATTTTCTTTATGATGAATTAAGGGATTTTGTTTCATTTAAACCAAGTGGAGCATTTTATTATTTTGTAAAAATTCCGTATGATGGAATAGAATTTTGCAATAAGGCATTAAATGAAAAGTATTTGGCTTTAACACCTGGTATTTTATTTGGTAATAGCTTTAAAAAATATGTTAGAATATCATTTGCAAACTCTATGGAAAATTTGAAAGAAGGTATAGAAAGATTTAAAAGTCTTTTATGAAACTTATAGCAATTACAGGTAATGCAGGCAGTGGCAAAACTACAGTCTCACATATACTAATTAGAAATGGATATTGTGTAATAGATGCGGATAAAGTAGTTCATAAACTATTAGATAGTGAAGAGGTTAAAAATTTCATAAGAAAAACATTTGGTGATGAATACCTTGATAGAAAAAAACTTTCAGACTTACTATTTAAAAATCCTATCCAGATGGAAAAATATGAAAAATTTATTAGAAAAAGAGTTTTGAATGCTCTTAATGAAGAGATTCTAAAAGCTAATTGTGATATAGTTTTTGTAGATGCGGCACTTGTATTTGAATATGGACTTGAATATATGTTTGATAAAATCATTTGTGTAGTTGCAGATGAAAAGAAATTAATTGAAAGATTAAAAATCAAAGGTTATAGCGAGGATACTGCAAGGATGATTTTATTAAGGCAAATACCACAAATTGAGAAAGCAAAAAGAAGTGATATAATAATTGAAAACAATGGAACTATTGAGGAACTTGAAAAGAAAGTCTTAGATATTTTGAAAACTTTAGCAAATTAAAATTTCCTTTCAATTTCTTCTAAATCTATTTCATAAATTACTCTCCTATTTTGCTCATCAAAATTTGGGTTCTTTAATGAAAGCAGTTTTAGTATAATCTCCTCATCTGATAAATTTGAATTCTTAACTGCAGCATCCAAAATAGCATCTATAAAATGAGAAAGTTCCAAATAATGATTTTTGTTCAAAAGTGCATTAAGTATATTTTCTATTTCTTCATAGCTGATAGTATGAATAAAATCAGGAATACCATTTAGAATAGTTTCTTTATCATTTAAAATGACATTAAATCCATAAATCTTAAGTATTTTCTCATCCTCTGAAGAAAGTTTTATTTTAAAACTATAAGGAAATGTAAGCATTTGAGTTTTATATTGCTTATTCAATAATTTTTGAAGGTAAATTTTTCTTAATGCTCTTTCTCGGTGAATTATTAAAAGCTTGTTTTTGGATGTTGTTGTTATAAATTTTGGTTTTTGAAGTTCCCTATTATTTGAAAATTGAACAATTTTTGGCTTTAATTTAACATCAACATTCTCTTTTAAAAATTTTTTAATCTCATCGTATAAATTAAGGTCTTTTGAGAATTTAACTTCCAATTTTTTTGGATGAACGTTAACATTTACATCACTTGGATTTACATTTATAAATACTATAAAATGCTTTATACCCAACCTACTTATTATTTGCAAAAGTTTATTGTCAATTACAGGTCTTAAATTCACAAAAATTTTATTTTCTTTAAGCTTAGGAAATAGATAAAAATCTGCTGAAAATCTATCAGTTTTCAAAATTTTCTTTTGGAAATTACTAAACAATTCTCTTATTCTTTCATCCTTTGAATCCTTCGCATCAAAAAACATCTTCTTGTTGGATATTTGAACTTTAAAAACTAACCTCTCAAATGCTAAAACATAATTTAAAATTGTACTTTTTATTTTTTTAATCTCTGTCTTTGAACTTAAAATAAAATTCCTTCTAATTGGCACATTGAAAAATAGCTCCTTTACAATGATAGTAGTACCCTTTTGGCAATAACAACTCCTAAAATCCACTAAATTTCCAGCCTCAAAAACTGCCTCATATCCATCATTCCCATCAACACTACTTCTAATTATCATCTTTGACATAGTTGAAATTGAATAAAGTGCTTCGCCCCTAAAACCAAATGTTCTTAAATTATAAATATCTTCAAATGAATTTAATTTACTTGTCCAATGCTTCTTTGCGATATTAACTAAGTCCTCTTTTAAAATACCTTCACCATTATCTTTAACTTTAATAAAG
>FWWM01000686.1_pt1 | contig 13629 bp, 10 predicted proteins | sample 2228351 | NCBI WGS metagenome assembly FWWM01 (sample SAMEA103939774, study PRJEB20133) | metagenome | reverse complement strand
TGATCGGCACCTCTACTTGAATCCCACTGGCCAGGTGATCTTTGGCGTGTATCCGGGGTCCGCCCGGACGATCAAATCGCCGGGATCGTACCGCGACGGCCAGTGGCACCATGTGGCGGCGACTCTCTCGCCCCGCGGCATGTACCTCTACGTGGACGGCGTGGCCGTCGCCACCAATACCGGCGTCACCAACGGAGCGGCCTACAACGGATACTGGCGCATCGGCTATGATGCGCTCGGCGACAACTGGCCGGAACGTCCGTCGTCGGCGTATTTTTCCGGCACCCTGGACGACATTCGCATCTACAACATCGCCTTACCCGCCTGGGATATCGCCGCGCTGGCCAGCGGCGACGGGGATGGCGACTGGATGCCCGACGCCTGGGAGATCGAGTATTTTGGTGCCACCAACGCCGTCAACGGCGGGCCTCTCGATGACGGGGACGGTGACGGTCTGTGCAACCGCGACGAATACCGCGCGGGGACGAATCCCACGAATGCCGTTTCCGTGCTGGCGATCACCTCCTGCGAGATGGTCGATCAGACCAATCTCATTCTGCGGTGGTCCAGTGTAGAAGGCCGCTCGTATGCGGTGCTGCAGCGTACCAATTTGGTCAGCGGCGTGACGCACACACTGACCAACCGGCTTGTCGGCGTGCCGCCGCTCAACGTGCATACGGCGGTGGTGCCGTCGGTGAGCGCGCCCCGTTTTTACCGGATTGCGCTGGATCCCTGAGGGGGAGGAGCGTATTCACCGTTTGGGGTGGCGGGTCAGCTGATGGAACCAGGCATAGGCGTGCCGGGGGCCCTGTTCGTCCAGTTTGCGGGTGTGTGGTTCGTCGAGAGGCGCAAGCCCTCCCACGGCCTCAAAGAAGTCAAGTCCGGATTTTCCTGTAAAATGTGGAAGAGCATAACCTCCACGAAGAGCCTCCTTATGCGGTCCGCTAAGCCCGATCAGGATCCTCTCTGGCAAAAGTCCAGGTCTACCGCCATGTGTTTCCGACGTTCTTCGATGTAGAGCTTCATCCTTACCCCGCGCCAACATCTGAGGTATTCCGTCAACCGGTATAAAGTTCATGTCGTTACCGACTCGATCTGGGGCATGAAAGCCATCATTGGCGCACCACGTTCCGTGAGCGTTCAGATGTACTTCTGCTCGTCGTAGACGGTCCTGGTTTCCCAGCAGGAGAAGATGACGCGGATCCGCTTGAAGGCCAGGGCACGAACGGCGGCCTGGTGTCCTTTTCCCCGTGAGCGTTGCAGATCGTAATACGCTCTGGCCCATCGCGAGAAGACGATGGACGACCCTGCGAACGCGTGGAACGTCTGCCGCTCGAAGCGTGGGCAGGCAAACCGGCGATGCACCCAGGTGGTCTTGCCGCTTCGCTCGATCACCGGGGCGATGCCCGAATGCTTCTGTACGGCCGATGCGTCAGCCCAGCGTTCGCGGTCTTCGCCAAAGATCGAAAGCAGCCTGGGGGCCAGCGCTGCGCCAGCTCCCGGCAGGTTCTTGAAGATGAACGCATCGGGATGCGCCTTGAACGCCTCAGCGATGGTCTTGTCGAAATGCCGAATGGCGGCAGTGATCTGGATGATCTGCTTGGCCAACGCAACGGCCATCATCTTGGACGGTTCCACGATGGCGGCGTTCGTGGTGAGCGGGACTTCCCGTTCGATCCGATCGAGCCGCTTCTCGATGCCAGTCCGGCTCCGCGAGGTGTGCCGGTAGTAGAACGAGACGATCGTCTCCCGCCGGGTACGCTTCAAATCCTCGAACGTCGGCCACTTGACGATGAAGTCGCAGCTTATCGGATGGTGCAAATCCGACGCGATCAACGCCAACGCCTGTGGATAATAGTCCTTGAGCATGGCCGTCAGCGAAAGGCTCATCGGCGAGCGCCGGTCGACCAGTTTGCGCCGCTTTGCTCCGAGAAGCTGCAAGCGTTGGGTCTCCTTCTCGTCCGGCCGCCACCGGACCAGACGGTCCCTGTGCTTGTCCCGCATCACGCCGAGCCGTTGCGCATCGGAAGGGTCATCTTTCGCGCCGCTGACCGCCCACGTCTTACGGAACGATGACAGTGAGCGCGGGTTTACCGGATAGATATCCACCACATCGGCAAACTCCATCCGTGCGTAAGCCAGCGGGCCTTTGGACTGCTCCAATGCGATGGCGATCCCGCCGTCCGGATAACGAGCCTTCAGGCCCTCGATCCAGCGAGCGATCGCTTCAGGCGACGGCTCACGAGTCGAGGCCGTATGCGACCCGTCGGGTTCGCGCACACATACGGCGTGAGCGTTGTGCGCCCAGTCGATGCCGATCAATACGGCATATTCCAGTTCTTCATGTCCGTTGTGCATGACCACTCCTTTCTGTTATGGGTTGACGGACATGAACCCGCTGGCCCCGGTTCAGCGAAGGCTGAATAGTCGAGTCATTGAAGTGCCGACAACTTGAGTTATTCGTTATGAACCAAGGCGCACCCTCTCGCCCGACCAGGTTGGCGCGTGAAACGTCGTAGCGTTGGGCCCTCCGTATTCGTGACGGGAGGGTGCGTGTTCGTTGCCATGTTATCATGGCTTTCAAGTCATCTCCGGCAGAGTGATGAACAGGCAGGAGCTAGGAGCTTCGAGGGGCTCTCCGCTCCTGCCTGTTCATCACTCTGGAAAGGCTATACAGGCCCTTCTGCCGTCCCCCGTCAGTCGCAGGCTCCTTCCCCTCCACCCCCTCCTGACGGAAGGTTCTTTCCGTTTCGCGGAGTCGCTCAGCCCGTCGCGTCGTCCTGAACGTTCGGCGTTGGGTCTCGTCAGGTCTTCCTCCTCTTGCCTTCTTCCGTCCCGCCCCAAAATCCTCAAGCGCGTGTGATCTCCCCCGAATGGCCCCAGCGGGGAAGACGGAAATCCGGATTGACGGCGAGGCAGGAATCCGAGTATATAACGCGCCACGCATGCAGGCGAAAAGACTCGGCTTCTGTGGGGCTGCCTCCTCCGGAAAGTGTGTACTGCTCTACGATCTAAGGGCGCCCTTCCAGCATGCCGCGGGGTGAAGACGGGATAGAAAGATCCGGCATTTTCTAAACCGGACGAGTGGCACCCACCGCATCATGCGGTGGGTTTTGATCTTGCCGCAACGGGGGGGGCTGAAAACAGAGCCGATGCGCCTTTTGTCGGACGTGCACGGGCCAGCAACCGACCGGCAAAGGAGGAATGAAAGGGATCATCCCTCCGTCCTAAAGGCATCTGCGCCGAGGGCCGGAGCCCAGGAGCCAATGAAAACCGGAGCCGATTGTGTCCTGGACGGATTTCGACGCGCTGGGGTCCGTACGATTTTTGGACTTCCCGGAGGGGCGGTTCTGGATATTTTTTCCAAACTGTACCACTCCTCGTTTGAGTTTATCCTAGCCCGCCATGAGCAGGGAGCCACGCACATGGCCGATGGATACGCGCGTGCCACAGGCCGCCCGGGCTGCTGTATCGTGACGTCCGGTCCGGGCGCCACCAACACCGTCACTGGTCTGGCCACGGCTTGTGCAGACGGCATTCCGCTGGTCTGCGTGACGGGGCAGGTTCCCTCCTCCATGATTGGCAACGATGCCTTTCAGGAGGTGGACACGGTAGGGATCACCCGGGGCATCACCAAGCACAATTATCTTATCACATGTGCCGACGACATTCCCCGCGTGATGGACGAGGCGTTTTTTTTGGCGACGACTGGACGGCCGGGCCCTGTTCTGATAGATATTCCGAAGGATATCCAGCAGGCGGTGGTGCGACGCGCAAAGCCGGTGCCACCGCACCTTCCCGGCTATCACCTCTACGATAAAGCGGATGAGAAAGCGATTGAAGCCCTGGCCGATGCGATCAACCAGGCGCATCGGCCACTCCTTTATGTGGGCGGAGGCGTAATCGCGGCCAACGCTTCTACCGAATTGACAGCTCTGGCGCGGAAAGCACAGATTCCTGTGACAACGACGCTCATGGGGCTCGGTGCGTTTCCTGAAACGGATCCACTCGCTCTACGGCTTCTCGGCATGCACGGCAGTGTCGCGGCCAATCGCGCAGTGGATCACTGTGATCTCCTGATTGCTGTGGGCGCCCGGTTTGACGACCGCGTAACCGGGAAGGTATCGGCCTTTGCCGCGCGGAGTAATAAAAAGGCGCATATCGATGTGGATCCGTCCAGCATTAACAAGAACGTGCCGGTAGATTTCCCCGTTGTCGGCCATGCCAAGACCGTACTACGGCAGCTTCTGCCGCTGGTCCGGAAGAGCGGGCGTGCCGAATGGCTCCGACAGGTACGCCACTGGCAGGAACGGTACCCGTTCGCCTACAACCGCCGGACCCGTCAGCTTTTGCCTCAGTATGTCATAGAACAGCTCTACGAGGCTACGCGTGGGGAAGCGATTGTGGCAACCGATGTGGGACAGCATCAGATGTGGGCCGCTCACTTCTACCGATACGTACGCCCCCGCACGTTCCTTTCCTCCGGAGGGCTCGGCACCATGGGTTACGGCTTGCCCGCCGCTATCGGTGCGCAGGCTGCCCTTCGAGACCGCCTGGTTACCGTGATTGCCGGCGATGGAAGCATCCAGATGAATTTTCAGGAGTTAGTGGTGGCCGTTGAGCACAGGCTTCCGATCAAGGTGTTCATTATCAACAACGGGCATCTCGGGATGGTGCGACAGTGGCAGGAGATGTTTTACCGAAAGGAGTACGCTGCCACTGTGCTTGGCCAACGCGGACGCGCCCGCATGGAACGCATCCGGACGCCGGCCCGCAACGGGTATCTTCCGGACTTTGTGCGGTTGGCCGAAGCGCATGGCGCCATGGCCTTCCGGGTGAAAACCAAAGCGGAACTTGCCCCCACGTTGCGTCGCGTCTTGAACGCGGACCGACCCGTCGTGGTGGACTGCGTCGTGAAGCCCGACGAAAACGTCTATCCCATGGTGCCGCCGGGGGCCGCGTTGGCCGACCAAGTGCACGGTGTGACCCTTGTGTAGAATCCAACCGGATCATGAATCGGGAAAGGGACCATGGAGACAAACGGACGTGAGTCGCGCCCTCGCAACGCCGATGCCAGCTCGGCGCGGACTGCCCGGCTCAAGCAACACAGGAGGCCGATATGATTCACATCATCAGCGCGTTGGTCAACAACAAGCCCGGTGTTCTGGCCAGGATTATCGGGCTTATTTCAGGAAGGGGCTATAACATTGAAAGCCTGGATGTGGCTCCCACCCCGCAGGATCACAGCGTGTCCCGGCTGACGATGACGGTGCCGGGAGACGATCGCATTCTCGATCAGGTGACCAAGCAGCTTGAAAAACTCGTGGATGTGCTGGAAGTCACGCATATTACCGATCGCACGATTGCGCAGCGCGAGACGGCCGCCGCCGCTAAACCGGCTCGACGAAAACGTTTGAAGGCTTAAAACACAGTGGATACACATCGCGTCATCATTTTCGATACGACGCTGCGCGACGGGGAACAGGCACCGGGCGCCAGTCTGAATCATCGCGAAAAGATTGAACTGGCACGGCAGTTGGCCTTGTTGAACGTGGACGTGTTGGAGGCCGGATTTCCGGTCGCTTCTCCTGACGATTTCCGCGCCGTACAGGAAATTGCTCGCACGATCCCAGGGCCCACGATTGCCGCATTGGCTCGCACCGTGGAGAAAGATATTGAGCAGGCAGGCCGCGCTTTGGCGCCGGCCCGGCGCCGACGCATCCATGTCTTCAGTTCTGGAAGCGACATTCATCTCCAAAACATACTGCGCATCTCTCGCGTGGAAAATATCCAGCGATCCGTCCGGGCCATCACGTTTGCCAAAACCTTTACGCATGACGTGGAATATTCGGCCCAGGACACCACGCGCGCAGACCGGGAATATCTGGTTGACCTTTACCAAGCGGCCGCCGACGCCGGAGCGACGACCCTGAACATTCCGGACACGGTCGGCTACGCGATTCCCGATGAATATGCCGACCTGGTGGCATTCCTGATCGCACGGGTACGGAAACCTGGACTAATTTTTTCCGTCCATTGCCATAACGATTTGGGGCTCGCGGTGGCCAACTCGCTGGCTGCCGTCAAGGTCGGCGCGCGTCAGGTCGAATGCGCCATGAACGGGATCGGTGAACGGGCGGGAAATGCAGCCCTCGAGGAGGTCGTTATGGCCCTTCGGACACGGGCAGACCACTTCGGCGGTTTGGTCACCCGGATCCGAACCGAGCGCCTCGTCCGAACGAGTCATTTGGTCAGCCGTCTAACCGGTATGGCCGTACAGCGGAACAAGGCCATTGTCGGCGCCAATGCCTTTGCCCATGAATCCGGTGTGCATCAGGATGGCGTTCTCAAAGCGCGTGCCACATATGAAATCATACGACCCCAGGATGTCGGCATCGAAGGCACACAACTTGTGCTGGGCAAGCACTCCGGGCGGCACGCGTTTCGGCACCACCTTTCTCGGCTGGGGATTCGCTTGAGTCCGCAGGAGCTGGAAAAAGCGTACCGGCGATTCATCGACCTAGCGGACCGGAAAAAGTTCATCTACGACGACGATCTCATCGCATTAGCCCAGGAACAGTTGGCGGAACCGAGTGCGCTATTCCAACTGGACTACTTTCATGTGTCCACGGGAACAGGCGGCATTCCTACCGCCACCGTGCGTCTGCGCCGAGGGAAAGAGGTCCGCCAAGATGCGGCCTGTGGCGACGGCCCCGTGGATGCCACCCTGAAGTCCATTGATCGCATGGCAGGCGTACGAGGCAAACTGTTGGATTTTTCGGTGCAAGCCATCACGGTGGGAAAAGATGCCATGGGCGAAGTGAATCTGCGTGTGGCTTTCGGCCAGGAAACGTTCAGCGCCAAAGCCGCCAGCACCGATATTGTTGAGGCGAGCGCAAGGGCCTACCTATCCTGTGTCAATCGTTATCTTTCCCTTCCCCAGCCGTCGGCGAAGCCCTCGCCAAAGCTCCGGGGCTGCGGTCAGACGAAAACACGCCGATGAATATTTCCGGCCGAACTAAAGTGTATGCGGTTCTCGGGCATCCGATTCAGCATTCTCTGTCGCCTCTCATGCACAATGCTTCTTTGCGTCGGCTTGGGGTGGACGCCGTGTATGTGGCTTTCGATGTGGCCCCACACCGGCTGATGCATGTCCTTCCCGCTATGGCCGACCTTGGGTTCGGCGGTGTGAACCTCACTATCCCACTGAAGGAGATAGCCTTTGCCGGCCTGTGCGATCTGGATGCCTCCGCCCAGCGACATGGCGCGGTAAATACGGTGGCGTTCCTACCTCACGGAATGAAAGGCTACAATACCGATGAAGAAGGCTTCCGCATCGCCCTGCGCGAAGCCTTCGCGATCGCGCCAGCGGGGCGCTCGGTGTTCCTCCTCGGGTGCGGGGGAGCCGGACGGACCGTAGCCATCACCTGTGCGCTCGATGGCGTTCGCAGGATTTTTTTGGCCGATATCCAGGAGGATCGTCCCCGACGCGTCGCCGCCGACATTACCGCGGTGGCTCCCGGCGTGGAGACGGTGGCGCTTCCGGTCAATCCTTCGTGCTGGGTAGCCGAATGCCGGCAAGCGGATCTCGTTATTCAGGCCAGTCCGATGGGGATGAAACCGGACGATCCGTCACCCCTTCCGTCGGAGGCCTTCCGTTCTGGGCAATGCGTGTTCGATCTGATCTATATGTATCCCGAAACAGAATTCATGCGGATCGCTCGCGAGGCAGGCGCGCAAACGGCGAATGGGTTGAGCATGTTGCTTCATCAAGGAGCGTGCGCGTTCCGCATCTGGACCGGACAGGCGGCCGATGTGGCCGCCATGCGGTACGCCCTAGAAAAAGCGGTTTACGGTACGGGGAACCTCTCGGGGCTTCCCCACTCGCGCGGCACCAGCAGATGATGATGTTCCGCGGCCTCTGCGAGCGGGAACGTGTATCGTAGAAGCGAAGCCATCCATGCGCGGATATAACACGCTGTCGTGGTCGTTGGCCCTGGCGTCTTTCGTGTTTGTGTTCGGAGCGTGTGTGGGAAGTTTTTTAAACGTCTGCATTTATCGTATCCCGCGCGATTTGGCTATTGACCGCCCGCGTCGATCGTTTTGTCCTCATTGCCAGCACACCCTTGCCTGGTATGACAACATTCCTCTGATAAGCATCTGGATCCTTCACGGACGGTGCCGTCACTGTGGGGTGCGCATCAGTCGGCGCTATTTTGTCGTCGAGATCGTTGTGGCCTTGCTTTTTACCCTGGTCTGGCTCCAATACGAACGGCCTGCAGGACAGGCTCCGTTGGGGCTTCTCTCGTTGCCGGATGCGCGGATGGTCCCGGTATACTGGCTGGTGATGAGCGGGCTTACCCTGGCTACGTTTGTGGATTGTGAGTTCTTGATCATCCCCAACCGTGTCACCCTCGGGGGCATAGCCTTGGGAGTGCCCCTGAGTGCCTTCGTGCCGAGCCTTCACGGCGTGGACAGTTGGAAAGCTGGCGGCCTGGCTGCGACACTCGGCGCCGCCGTGGGCGTGGGTCTGCTCTGGCTTGTGGCTGAGTTTGGACGATGGATCTTCCGTCGGGAAGCCATGGGGCTGGGGGATGTGAAGCTGCTGGGAGCGGTCGGCGCCTTTTTCGGCTGGCGCGCCGTCTTGTTCGTCATCATGCTCTCGTCTCTTCTCGGCTCCATCGCCGGGATCCTGCTGATCCTTCTCGGTCGCAAGCAACTTCGTAGTCGAATCCCCTACGGGCCGTACTTGGCCCTGGCGACGGTGATCTGGATGTTCTGGGGCCAAACCATCTGGTCATGTTACCGGATGATCGTCTTCCCGCCCATTCCGGCGTCGTAAGCGGGGCACGCGGTGGGTGGGACAGTACAGAGGCAGAGATGCGGGCAGGCGTCCTGGGGGCGTGATCACCCGGCGATTCGCCGGCGCACCGCGCGCATGGCACGCTCGGCCTCCCGGTCTGCATCCCGACGTTTGAGTTCCTCACGCCGGTCCGCATACTCCTTGCCCCGACAAAGGGCGAGTTCCATCTTGATCCAGCCCCCCTTGAGGTAAAGACGCAGCGGAATCAGCGTCAACCCTTTGCGGGCCAGGCGGCCTGCCAGATGATCAATCTCGCGCCGGTGCAAAAGAAGCCGGCGCGGCCTGTCAGGGGGCAGGGAAAAGCGACAACCGTGCTCGTAGGGTTTGACGTGAAGGTCCCGCACGATCGCCTCGCCGTCCTCGACTTCGGCAAAAGCAGAAACTAAACTCGCACGCCCCTCGCGAACGGATTTGACTTCACTTCCGGAGAGTTGGATACCGGCCTCAAACCGTTCGAGGATCGTGTAGTCACGGATTGCACGTCGATTTTGGACGAGCACCTTCACGCGTGGCGTTAGGTTTGCGGCAACCTGTCTCAGGGAAGTCGACGAGATACGCAAAAACTCGCGATATCCCAGCGCGAGGGGGGAACATTGGGAAAGGCCCCCGTCAAAGGAACGGAAGCGAGACGGCCGGAGAGATTATCCGCGTATTTGCTGGATCTCAGGGTTCGCAAAGTCAATTTCCGCAATAAGTTTTCCTTCCGCAATTTCGCGAAGCGCCAAATCGAGATTTTCTTCGTCAGGCCGCGCTCGTCGCACCAAAGGCGGGAGACCGGCGTTGAGTTGTCGGACGCGCTTGGAAACCATGTTGATCAAAACAGGTACACTCGGCACACGCTGCTGGGCTTGGGCAAGAAGTTCGAAATCCAAAGGGTTATCCTCCTACAAAAAAGAGACGGGGCGCATCTTAAGCGCCCCGTCCTTTCCCGTCAACCGTTTTTTACGTTTTTACATATCCATGTCGTTGTGGGAATGCGGCTTTGCTTTTTCCTCCTTCGGAATATCGGTGACCATGCATTCCGTGATGAGCAGTAGCCCCGCGATGCTGGCGGCGTTCTGAAGCGCACAACGCACCACTTTAGCCGGATCGACGACTCCGTCTTTGAGGAGGTCGGAATATTTCCGGGTGACCACGTTGTATCCATAGGCACCCCTGCCTTTCTTGACCTCTTCCACCACCAAGGCACCCTCGAGACCGGCGTTGTCAACGAGCTGACGGAGCGGGAGTTCGAGCACTTTCCGGATGATGTTCACGCCGATAGCCTCGTCTCCCTCGGCTTTCACCTCGTCCAGAGCCGATTGGGCCCGCAAAAGCGCGACCCCGCCTCCCGCGACAATACCTTCCTCGACCGCCGCGCGGGTGGCGTGCAGTGCGTCCTCAACCCGGGCCTTTTTCTCCTTCATTTCCGTTTCTGTGGGAGCCCCGACGTTGATCACGGCAACCCCACCGGCCAGCTTGGCAAGCCGCTCCTGGAGTTTTTCGCGGTCATAATCCGAGGTGGTCTCCTCGATCTGCTTCTTGATCTGGGCCACACGGCCCTGGATGTCCGACGTTTTGCCAGCGCCTTCCACAATCGTGGTATTCTCCTTGTCCACAGTGATGCGCTTGGCGCGTCCCAGATCTTCCAGCTTCACATTTTCCAGCTTGATGCCAAGGTCTTCGGTGAGACACTTTCCACCCGTCAGGATGGCAATGTCCTCGAGCATGGCCTTGCGGCGATCACCAAAGCCGGGGGCTTTGACCGCACAGCATTGCAGAGTGCCCCGCAATTTGTTGACCACCAAGGTAGCCAGCGCTTCCCCTTCCACTTCTTCCGCGATCACCAGCAACGGCTTACCGATTTTGGCTACGTTTTGCAACAACGGCAGAAGGTCTTGGAGGCTGCTGATTTTCTTCTCGTGGATGAGAATGTAAGCGTCCTCCAAAACGCACTCCATCGATTCCGCATTCGTCACGAAGTAGGGGGAGATGTACCCTTTGTCAAACTGCATGCCCTCTACCACGTCCAGCGTTGTCTCGATCGTTTTGGATTCCTCGACGGTAATGGTGCCGTCCTTACCGACCTTGTCCATAGCGTCGGCAATGATCTCGCCGATGGCGGTGTCGCCGTTGGCGGAAATAGTGGCCACCTGTGCGATTTCTTTGTGATCTTTGACTTTTTTGGATTGCTTGGCAATAGCATCCACCACAGCCTGGGTGGCCTTTTCAATGCCCCGTTTCAGGCTCATGGGGTTGGCCCCGGCCACGAGATTCTTCAACCCCTCGCGGTAAATGCCCTCCGCTAGGAGCGTCGCGGTCGTTGTCCCGTCCCCGGCCACATCGCTGGTTTTGCTGGCCACTTCCCGCACCATCTGAGCCCCCATGTTCTCAAACGGATCAGGGAGCTCAATTTCCTTGGCCACCGTCACGCCATCCTTCGTGATAGTCGGCGAACCGAAGCTCTTGTCGAGAATCACATTGCGGCCTGCTGGGCCCAGCGTACTGACCACCGCTTTAGCCAGCTTTTGTACGCCGTTCAGCACGGCATGACGTGCGTCCGTGTCATACTTCATTTGCTTACCCTTGTCGGCCATAGAAACAACTCCTTTCTGCTCGAGGACCCCGTTCACTCAATAATCGCCAGGATGTCTTCCTCGCGAATGATTTGGTATTCTTCGTCATCGATTTTGACTTCCGTTCCGCCGTATTTCGGCATGAGGATTCGATCGCCCTTCTTTACATGGAACGGAATTATTTTCCCGTCGTCGTCCCGTTTCCCGGTTCCGACAGCGATCACCTTGCCCTCTTGAGGTTTTTCCTTGGCGGAATCCGGAATAATGATTCCTCCCTTTTTGACTTCCTGTTGTTCTATCAACTTAACCAGAACACGGTCGCTCAACGGTTTGATTTCCATAGGTCTTCTGTGTGCCTCCTTCTCGGATGCCCACCCGGCGGATGCAGCCCGGCGGGCGGTTTTCTCTTCATGTTTCTCCGTCACTTTTTGTCATCGACCATTTCGAAATCCGCGTCAATCACCTCCCCGTCATCCTTTTTCTTTTTCCGGGAAGACCCCTTATCGGTCGTCTCGCCGGGCTCGCGCGCTGAGGCGTCGGATTCACTCGGCGCCGTGGAGTCCTTCCGCGATCGCTTGGCCTGGGCATACAGGTCAGCCGAAACGGCTTGCATCGCCGTATTCAAGGCCTCCATGCGGGATTGAATCTCCGCCGTCGAACCCGACTTGGTGGCCTCCTTCAGCTGCCGGATCGCGTCTTCCACACGAGCTTTTTTGTCGGAGGCTACCTTGTCGCCCTGCTCTTTCAAAAGCTTTTCGGTTTGATAGACAAGATGCTCCGCCTGGTTCTTAACTTCCGCTGCCTCACGACGCTTCTTATCTTCCTCGGCGTATTGCTGTGCCTCCTTGACCATCCGCTGAATTTCCGCGTCGCTTAGTCCGCTCGACGCTGTAATGGTGATCTTTTGCTCTTTTCCTGTTCCCAAGTCCTTCGCCGTCACGTGCAAAATACCATTGGCATCAATATCAAAGGTCACCTCGATCTGGGGAACCCCGCGAGGAGCCGGCGGAATTCCATCTAAATGAAAGCGCCCGATGGACTTGTTGTCGGCCGCCATCTCGCGCTCTCCCTGTAGCACGTGAATTTCCGCCGTGGACTGGTTGTCAGAGGCAGTACTGAAGATTGTACTTTTACGAGTTGGGATCGTGGTATTCCTCTCAATCATCCGGGTGAACACGCCGCCTAGAGTCTCGATTCCCAACGACAAGGGCGTGACGTCAAGCAACAGGACATCCTTCACCTCCCCTTTAAGCACCCCCCCTTGGATCGCGGCTCCGACGGCGACGACCTCATCGGGATTGACGCCTTTGTGCGGCTCGCGGTTAAACAAGCGCCGCGCGGTCTCCTGCACTTTCGGCATCCGTGTCATCCCGCCCACCAGCACGACTTCGTCGATGTCACGCGCTGAAATCTTGGCATCATGGAGACAGTTCTCCACGGGCAGAACCGTCCGCTCAATCAAATTCTCGACCAACTGCTCAAGCTTGGCACGGGTCAAGGTCATGGTCAGATGTTTGGGACCGCTGGAATCGGCCGTAATGAACGGGAGATTGATTTCCGACTGTTGGGATGTGGACAACTCGCATTTGGCTTTCTCCGCGGCTTCCTTCAGGCGCTGTAGGGCCATGGGATCCTTGGATAGGTCAATGCCGTGTTCTTTCTTGAATTCCGTAACCAGCCAGTCAATGATCCTTTGATCGAAATCATCGCCACCTAGGTGCGTATCGCCGTTAGTGGCCTTTACCTCAAAGACGCCATCTCCGATATCCAGGATAGAAATATCAAACGTCCCTCCTCCGAGGTCATACACCGCGATCTTCTCGTCTTTTTTCTTATCCAACCCATAGGCGAGCGACGAGGCTGTAGGCTCGTTAATGATGCGTAGCACCTCTAAGCCAGCAATTTGTCCGGCGTCCTTGGTCGCCTGCCGCTGGCTATCGTTAAAATAGGCGGGAACGGTGATAACGGCCTGTTTGATTTTCTCTCCCAGGAAAGCCTCCGCATCGGCTTTCAGTTTTTGCAGTATCATGGAGGAGATTTCAGGCGGAGAATAAGTGCGATCAAAAACTCGCACATGCGCATCCCCATTGGGAGCGCGGACAACCTCATAGGGAACTAGGCTGATCTCGTGCGCCACTTCATCGTATTTTCTCCCCATAAACCGTTTAATCGAAAAGACCGTATTTTCAGGGTTAATAATTGCCTGATTAC
>FWWM01011670.1_pt1 | contig 13634 bp, 17 predicted proteins | sample 2228351 | NCBI WGS metagenome assembly FWWM01 (sample SAMEA103939774, study PRJEB20133) | metagenome | reverse complement strand
CCAGCCCTATTGCGAGCGGGAAGACGAAACCGCGCCCCGTGCCACTCATCTCGTGCTGGGCGATGCAGCGCTTTCTGGCTTGCTGGATGAATATGCCCGCCTCGGCGGCAAGGAGGAGGTTCGCGATGCTTCGGCTCGTCTGGCTGGCCGCTAAAAGGCTTTTCCACGGATTGAAGACGCTCCCGCGCGAGGCCGCGCTGGAAGAGCGTGTTGCCGAAGAGCCGCCGGAGCGCGCCGGGGAGCCGCGCCGGCCAGAGGAAGAGGGGCAGGAGCGCCGCGAGGCCGCGGTGGCGCCCGTCGCCGTCCCAGGCCCGCCGGAAGGTTCCCTTGGCCCGGTGGATGAGGGCCTTGGCCTGGGCGGGGGTGATCCCGAGGCGCTCGCCGATCTCGCGGTGCGAGCGGCCCTCGAACTCCCGCAGGACCAGGGCTTCCCGGTGGTGCGGGGGAAGTTCCTCGAGGACCGCCCGGACCTGCTCGCGCTCGAACAGCCGCTCGACGAGCTCCAGGGGGTCCTCGGCGCCGGCCCCCCGCAGCTCCTCGATCTCGTCGGTCGAACCGCCGCTTGGGGGCCGGCGCGACCGGGCCCGGAGCGCGTCGAGCGAGACGTTGGTGGCGATCCGGGCCACCCAGGCCGCGAGCTGGTACCGGCCGTTGAACCGGGGGAGCCCCTGGAGGACCCGGAGCATGGTCTCCTGGGCGGCTTCCTCGGCGTCCTCCCGGTTCCCCAGGATCTTGAGGCAGACCGCGCCGGCGAGGGGCCGGTAGCGGCGGTAGATCGTGGCGAACGCGTCGGGCTCGCCCTCCTGGAACGCGAGGACGAGCGCGCGGTCGTCCTCCTCCCCGAGGAGGCCGGTCCCGCGGCGGACCTCGGACACCCGTGTGACCATACGCTCCCCTTGAACGCCCCAACGTCCGCCGCGCGTCCGAGGTTACGCGGCACGCCGACCATCGGCCCGCGGCTCCCGTTCCTCGACGCTCCCCGGTCCGCCGCGGTTCCGCCGGAGCCTATCACGGGAGGGGCCGGGAGGCGTGTCGGTCGGGCGGACGACCCCCCGTCCGGGGACGGCGATCGGGGCGGCGGCCCCCGGGCCTGGCGACATCTGGATCCGTCGTGCGCGCCGGTGCCGGCGACCGGTTGCGCTACTCGCCTTCCGCCCGCCTGACGCCGACGGCGAGCGCGACCTGGGTGAGGTCGGAGCGGACGGCCCGGATCTCTTCCACGAGCTCCTTCCGGGAGGCGTGGATCTCGTCCCGGAGCTCGGTGCGGAAGGCGTGGATCTGGCCCTTCAGTTCCGTCCGGAGGCCCTGGATGTCGCCCTTGAGCTCGTCCCGCAGGCCTTGCATCTCGCCCCGGACGAGCTGGATATCGCCCTTCAGTTCCGTGCGGACGCCCTGGATGTCGCCCCTCAGCTCGTCCCGGAAGCCCTGGATGTCGCCCCTCAGCTCGTCCCGGAAGCCCTGGATGTCGCCCTTCAGCTCGGCTCGGAGTGCCTCGTTCTCTCCCTTCAGCTCGGCTCGGAGTGCCTGGTTCTCGCCCTTGAGCTCAGCTCGGAGGACCTGGTTCTCGCCCCTCAGCTCGTCCCGGAAGCCCTGGATGTCGCCCCTCAGCTCGGTCCGGAGGGCCTGGATGTCGCCCCTCAGCTCGTCCCGGAAGCCCTGGATGTCGCCCCTCAGCTCGTCCCGGAGTGCCTGGTTCTCGCCCTTGAGCTCAGCTCGGAGGGCCTGGTTCTCGCCCTTGAGCTCCGTCCGGAGGGCCCGGGTCTCCCGTCGCAAGCCGTTCACCAGGAAGCCCAGGATGAGGCCGACCGCCCCGACGACCAGGGCGTTGATCACCGTCTGCGTCGTGTCCATCCGACCTCCGATCCAGGGGGAGGAGGCCGACGCGACTCTAACAGCTCCCACCGACGCCCCGGGGCGGAGCCCGCCCCGGGGTCGCCTCGGCTCAGCGAGGGTCGACCGTGACCGGGCAGCGGATGCCGCGCACCAGGGCGAGCCGCCGGTCGCAGGTCAGGAGCGCGCAGCGGAGGTGCTCGGCGAGCGCCACGTAGGAGGCGTCGTAGGCGGAGAGGTTCGCACGGAGCTCCCAGACCCGCTCGAGGACCCCGAGGACCGGGTGGCGGACCATCCCCAGGCGCCGCCAGGTGTCGAGGGCCGCCCAGCCGGCCTCGGGCCCGATCCTCCCGGCGGCGACCGCGCGCCGGAGCCCGCTCGCGACCTCCGCGTCGATCAGGTGCGGGACGTGCACCTGTTCCGATCCCAGCGCCCGCCGGGCCGGGCCCGCGTTCAGCAGCGCCGAGAGCGCGGCCGAGGCGTCGACCACGATCACCGCGTGGCGCGCTCGGGTCCCAGGCGGATGGAACCTCCGTGACCAGCGGGAGGGCGCCCGGGACCTATCCGCGGGAGACGCGGAGCTCGCGGTAGGCGAGCCGGAGGGCCTCCCCTTCCTCGAGGTCGCTCCGGCCCCAGACCGTCGCGATCATGTCCAGCGCGAGGTAGCGGCGGAGCGCATCCTCTGGTCCACCCACCGTCGACCCTCCTCTCGCGGATCAGGCCGCATGGAGGACCCGCCCTTCCTCGAGGGCGCGGCGGATGAACGCGCGCTCCTTCATCCCGGCGAACTCCTCCGGGGTGTAGACGAGCAGGTCGAGCCCGACCCGCGGGGCGAGCTCCTCGTAGAGCGCCACGAGGCGTTCGACGAAGGGGAGGCTCTCCATCACGGCGATCAGGTCCAGGTCGCTCCACCGGCCCACCTCGCCGCGGCCGAACGACCCGAACGCGACGACCAGGGTCGCGCCCCGCTCGACGAGGGCCCGGACGATCCGCTCGGCCTCCGCGGCGAGCAGCTGCATGCGTTCCGCCCGCTCCATCGGGGCGAGTATAGGGACCAGGGCATGTCGGGCGAGGGAGAGGGGATCCGCCAGCCGGACGTGCTGGCTGATGGTAGTGTGATGCCATGCGAACCACCATCGACGCTGCCGGGAGGGTCGTCGTCCCCAAGCCTATCCGGGACGAGCTCGGACTCGTTCCCGGCCAGGAGATCGAGGTTTCCCTCCGCGACGGCCGGGTCGAGTTGGAGCCGGTCCCCACCCCGATGCGGCTCGTCCGCCGGAGGGGCGTGCCCCGGGCCGAACCCGAGGTTCCCCTCCCGGCCCTCACCGCCGACCAGGTCCGCGACACGCTCGAACGCGTCCGGCGGTGATCGCGGCCGACACGAGCGTGGTCGTCGCCGCTTTCGCGTCCTGGCACGAGCGGCACCGGTCGGCCCAGAGGCTCCTCGAGCGCGAGGAGGTGCGCCTCATCGACCAGCGCGCCCTCGAGGCCCAGCCGTTCCAGGTCCGGCTCCTGGGCCGATACCCGGCGGTCGTCGGAGCCTTGGCCCTTCCCCCTCGGTGCCGGGCCGGACCTGGTTGACGCCTCGTTCGGATGTCATGCATCATGCACGACATGAGGACCGTGCCCGTCCGGGAACTGCAGCGCGAGATCAGGGCCATCCTCGATCGGGTCGAGAAAGGTGAGTCCGTCGAGATCACTCGCCGCGGGCGCCCCGTGGCCCGGCTCGTCCCCGCGAGGCCCGCTCAGCCCGAGCCCTGGCCCGACCTGGCGGCGCGAGCCCGCCGTGTCCTGGGGCGCCGGCGCATCACACCGCCCCCGAGCCAGCAGCTCTCGGACGACCGCGGCGAGCGGTGAGGGTTTACTTCGACTCCAGTGCCCTCGTCGCCGTCTACGTGAGCGAAGCGCACTCCGCTCGTGCGCGTGCCGAGATCCGCAGGCACGTCCCCGTCCCGTGGACCCCGCTGCACGACCTGGAGGTCGGAAACACGCTTCGCCTCCTGCGCGGCAGAGGCCAGATCACCGCCGCGGAGCTCCGAGGACTCCTCGGGCACATCGATGAGGACGTGGAGAAGGGGCGCCTCCAGCGACCGACCTTGGATCTCGGAGCCGTGTTCCGCCGAGCAGGGAACCTCTCCGAGGCCCACGCGAGCACGACGCTCGCTCGCAGCCTCGACATCCTCCACGTCGCCGCCGCGCTGGAGCTCGGATGTGGGAGCCTCGTCTCCGGCGACGACCGACAGATCGCGCTCGCGAAGGCGGAAGGGATCCGCACCATCGACATCCGCGCCGGGGGCCCGCGGCGCTGAGCTCGGCCACCGGCGGCGGTCGACGGGACCCTGGCCCCTCGGTCAGGGGCGGTCCCGGGGGCGATGCCCCGGGCCCGGAGGGCGGCCAGCGCGGTCGCCCTCCCGGCGTCCGTGAGCGAGATCGGGCCCTCGCCCCCCGGCTCGGGGGCGATCATCCCGAGCACCTCCGCCCTGCCCACGAACTCCCACACCCCGGCCCTCACCGCACGGGGGTGATGTCCTGCATCATGCTCGTCGCCGCTCACGCGCCCTGGAGGGTCCGCCGGGCCGCCTGGGCGCGGAACGCGTCGAGGTCGTCCAGACGTGTCCGGAGGATCGCCACGACCCGCCGGTCGTCCACCCGGAGGTAGCCGTGCACGAGGAGGTTCCGGAACCTCGCCATCTCCTGGAGGGCGGGGACGAGGTCGGGGTCGACGAACCCCGCCTCCCCGAGGACGGCGAAGGAGTCGGCGAAGCTCGCCGGGGCGCGGAGGCCCTCCGAGGCGATCGCGTGCTGCGCGAGGTCGATGCAGGTCTCGATGGCCACCACGAAGCGGTACTTCACGGCGGCGAGGAGGTCCGGGTCCGCGAGGAGGCCGGCGGGGTCCCGGGCCGCGAGGGCGCGGAGGTGGGACAGCTCCTCGGCCAACCGGTCGAGGAGCGCGCGCACCCGGCCGGGGTCGACCATCAGCGGCGGCCCTCGGCGTGTCGGCGGAGCAGCTCCCGGTCGAGCTGGCGGGCGTGGAACTCGAAGTCGAGGAACTCGCGGAAGGCCAGGCTCTCGAAGGCGACCCGGGCGGGCTCGTCGCGCGAGTACAGGACGATGCGCTCCCGGAGGATCCTCCCGAGGAGCGGGAGCGGCGCGTCGTTCATCACCACGACCTCGATGCCGCCGACGCCCGAGGCGTCCTCGAGGCGGGCGGCCAGCGCGAGGGCCTCGGCCAGGGGATCCCGCGGCGGGGGGTCGAGGTAGACGGCCACGTCCACGTCGCTGTCCGGGCGGGCCCGCCCCGTGGCCCGCGACCCGAACAGGTACGCGAAGACCACCCCCGAGCCCTCGAAGGCGACGGGGGCGGCCGTGCGCAGCCGCTCCTCGACCGGATCCGCCACGCCCAGGATGTTCCCACGCCCCGGGGCCCGGCGGGCGCCGTGGGGGGTCGGGCACCGTGGGGGTCGGGCGCCGTGGGGGTCCGTCCCCGTCCGTGTCGGCGCCCGGTGCTACAGTGCCCACACCTCCCCGGAGGAGGTCCCGCGTGGATCCCGTGCAGAGCCTGGTCAACGGGGCGATCGTCGCCGTCGCCGCCGGCGTGGTCGGCCTCTTGATCCATGGGTTCCGTCGGGAGATGCGGGAGGCGGTCGCTGGCCTCGAGGCGAAGCTCGAGGCCAAGCTGGAGGCGACCCGGGTCGAGCTCCGGGGGGAGATCGGCCAGCTCCGGGGCGAGTTCCGGGGAGAGATAGAGCAGCTCGGGGGGGAGCTCGGGCAGCTCCGGGGCGAGTTCCGGAAGGAGATCGCCGCGCTCCGGGACGAGATGCGGGGCGAGCTGGGTCAGGTACGGGACGAACTCAAGGTCCTCCGCTCCGACCTCACGCTCGTGGCCCTCGCCGTCGGCGCGCGACCCCGAGCCCAGGACGCGTAGCCGCGAGGGAGCGGATCAGCCCGGGGACGCGGCCCCGCCCCGCTCCGCGAGGAGCAGGCCGCGCTCGAGGGCTCGGCGAGCGAGCGGCACGCGCTCCACCTCCTCGCGCGTGTAACAGAACAGCTCCACCGGCAGCCCGACGCCCTCGAACCCGGGCCCGTAGTCGAGGGGGCGGTCGAACCAGCGCGGCCGCTCCGAGCGCTCCAGGACCAACAGGACGTCGGCGTCGCTCCCCGGCACCGCCCGCCCCTCCGCGAGCGAGCCGAAGAGCACGACCCTCGACACCTCCGGCCGGTCCGCGAGGAGCCGCGCCGCCGCCGCCCGAAGCCGGTCCAGCGCGAGCCCGCTATCCAGCCAGAAGACCCTCACAGAACCGAACGACCTCTCCCGGATCACGGAGCGCACTACGACCCCGTCCCCGTCGTCGCGAAGACGGCGTACGAGGTGTAGCCCGAGGTCCGGCCGTCGTGGACCACGACGCGGGTGGCCGGGCCGGTCCACACCACCGAGGGCCCGTCGTTGATCCTGCGTTCGGGGTCGCGGGTGCCGGCCACGATCCGCCGGGCGCCCCAGGACCCCCCGTCCGCCGACCCGGCCCAGGCGAGCGCCACCCGGGCGTCGGCGGAGAGGAGGTCGCAGCCCGCGGTGCGGCACTCCGCCCAGGCCAGCCCGACCGTCCCGTTCGGCGAGATCCCCGCCGCCAGGTCGTAGCCGCCCTTGGCCGGGAGCTCGGGCCCGAACGCCGAGACCTGCACCCGCGGCCCCCAGGCGCCCGCCCGCCAGGTCCGGGCGAACACCCCGCGCCCCGTGGTCCAGGCGAACGTGAGCCGCATCGGCCCGGCGGCCACGGCCGGCGCGCCGCCGTTCGCCCGCCCCCCGCCCGACGCCAGCACCACGGCCTCGCCGAAGGTCTCGCCGCCGTCCGTGGACACCTTGGCCCGCACCTCCCCCCGGCTCGAGGAGATCCACACCACCCCGACGGTCGGGCCCGAGGCGGCGACGGCCGGGAGCCCGGCGAAGCCCTCGCCCGAGGCGTCGAGGGCCTTGGTCCGCCCGACCTCGGCGCGTCGCCACGTCTCCCCGCCGTCCGCCGAGCGGGCCAGGCGGATCCTCCCCGCATCCGCGTCGGTCCAGGCCACGTAGGCCCGTCCCTCGGAGGCCGCCGCGGACGGGCGGTCCACCCGTCCCCGCCTCGGCGAGAGCCGCGTCGTCCGACCCCACGAGGCCCCCGAGCCCGCCCGGACGAACAGCACCCGGGGCTGGGCGGGCTCGTAGCGCTCGTAGCTCCGCTGGGTGAGCCAGGCCGCCACGAGGGCCGTGCCGTCGGAGGCGAGGGCCGGGCGGAACGCGTGGCGGTCGGGCTGGCTCACGCGGACCGGCTGCGACCAGGTCCTACCGCCGTCGGCGCTCGAGACGTGGAACACCCCCTGGTAGGGGCCGCCGTCCCGGGCGAAGCCCTCGGGCGTGAGGTCCGAGGCGTAGAGGACGTGGAGCGCGCCCCCCGCCTCGGCGGCGGCCCGGCCGTCGGTCCAGGCGAAGTCGGCGACCTCCCTGGTCTGGCCCCAGGTCGGCGCGGCGGCGGCCGGGAGCGGCGAGGAGGCGGCGGCGACCGCCACCAGGACCGCGACCGCGAGCCCGGGCAGGCCGGGCGGGAGTCGTCGCTCCCTCGTCAGCCGAGCCGGCGCTCCCGGATGCGGCCGTCGGCCGTTCCCCGTCTCCCCCACCATCCGCCCTGGTCCGCCCGACGTATCGACACGGCCCGCGTCACCGGTGCACGATACCGTGCCCGCAGATGCAACCCCATCCACGGCCCCGATCCCCCCGACCGCCGAGCGGCCCCCGCCGCCCCCGGAAGGCACGCGCCCTCGCGGCGTTCGCCCTCGTCGCCGTGCTCGTCGCGGGGGTCCCGCTCCCGTCCGGGGCACAGGTCGGCGACCCCGAGGTCCGCGAGGCACAGCGCGAGCTGCGGGAGGCCCGGGACCGGGTCCGGGCGAAGCGCGAGGAGATCCGCGCCATCCAGGAGCGGATCGACGCGATCGCCACGCGGATCTCGGAGGTCCGGAGCGCCCTCGAGCGGACCGAGCTCGGTATCCGCCGGGCGCGCCGGGCGATCGAGGAGCTCCGCGCGCGGCTGGCCGAGATCCAGGACGAGATCGACGAGCGCTCCCGCTACGCCTTCATCCTGGGCCCGGCCACCGGGCTCCAGATGGTCCTGGCCGCTGACTCCTACGTGCAACTCACCCGGGCCATCGGGCTCCTCGAGGAGCTGAACAGCCGCGACGCCGAGCTCGCCGCCGAGCTGCTCTGGGTGCAGGAACGGATGAACGTGCGCCAGGCCGAGCTCCAGCAGCTCGAGCTCCGCCGGATCGGGTTCCTCTTCGAGCTGGGCACGAGGCAGCACGAGCTGCGCCAGGCGTTCCGGGAGCAGCGGGAGGTGCTGGAGCGGCTCAGGGAGCGCCGGGACCTGGCCCGCCGGCGGCTCTCCGAGCTCCGTCCGTTCGCGGTCTGCCCGGTGGACGGCCCCCACGCCATCGCCGACGACTTCGGCGCGCCGCGCGTCGACGTGATCGAGGTCGAGGGGAAGAACGGCAAGGTGAAGCGGAAGGAACGGCTGCGCAAGCACCAGGGGAACGACATCTTCGCCCCCCTCGGCACCCCGATCGTGGCGCCGTTCGATGGGGTGGCGGTGGACGCCCGCAACGAGCTCGGCGGACTCGCGGTCAAGGTGATCGGCGAGTTCGGCCACGTCTACAACGCCCACCTGTCGCGGTACGGGAAGCTCGGGCCGGTCGAGACCGGCGACGTGATCGGCTACGTGGGGACGACGGGGAACGCGCGCGGGACCTCGCCCCACGACCATTTCGAGTGGCACCCGGGCGGCGGCCCCGCCGTCGACCCCAACCCGTTCCTGCTGCTGGTCTGCTGACCGGACGGCCGAGGCGCGACCGCGGACGCGGGGCCGCCCGGGTTAGCCCAGGTCGCCGGGCGCGGACGCGAGCGCGGGGCCGCCCGGGTCAGCCCAGGTCGCCGGGCGCCGCGGAGAACCGGGCCACGAGCCGCCCGCCCCGCCCGTCCTCGATCGAGCCGACGACCCGGATGGTGCGCCGGTCGTCCTCCCACCGGCCCGAGATCTCCACCCGGTAGCTCGTCCCGGTGGGCCCGACCGCCTCGTAGGCCTCGGCCCGGTCGAGGAAACGCTCGACCAGCTCCTCGTACGGGAGCATCAGGAGGATCTGGAGCCTCCGCGCGAGCAGCGATCTCGCCTCGTCCTCGTTCACCGTCCGCCCTCCCGGCGGCGTCGGTCCCTCCGGCGCCCCCTCCGTCCGGGGGGCTTCCCTCCGTCCGGGGGAGGGCCAAAGATACCCCGATAGGACCGTGCCGTCGGCGGCGTTCGACGCTATAGGCTCGCGCACGGGACGGCTCGCGGAGCGAAGGGCCAGGAGCATGGGGGACGAGGTCGGCCGCGTCCGGGTGATCGTGGCCCACAGGCGCCCGCTCCAGCGCAGCCTGATCCGGTTCTTCCTCGACCCCGAGCGGTTCCAGGTGGTCGGGGAGGCCGCCACCGCCGCCGAGGTGCTCCGGCTGGCCGGGAGGTACCGGCCGGACGCGGTCGTCCTCGAGGACCGCCTCGCCGCATCCCGCGGGCTCACGGTCGCGCGGGAGGTCAAGGCCCGGGCGCCGGGGGCGAAGGTCGTGCTGCTCGGGGCGGAGCCCCGGGAGGCCGGGGCCGAGGAGGTCGGGGCCGACGTGTTCCTCGAGGAGAGCGCCGGGCTCCAGGCCCTCGAGTTCGTGCTCCTGACGCTGTGCGGCGGGCCCGTCGAGGTACCGAGCGCGGCGGAGGGAGCGGCGGTAGCCGTCCCGGTGCCGGCCGGGCCCGAGGCGGAGGCGGCGTCGAGCGACCGGCTCGCCCGGGCCGTCCTGCTCTCGACCTCGGAGGCTCGGCCGGTGGAGAAGTGGTACGCGAGGCTCCAGGGGGCCGCCGCCGCGAGCGTGGTGCTGCTCGCCATCCTCGTGGCCCGCACCGTGCTGGTCCACCCCTCGCCCCCGGCCGGGAGCGGGATGGGGTACCTCCAGGCGGCCGTCCACAGCCTGGAGGAGCTGACCCAGGCCATCGAGGAGGGGGCCCCGCCCGAGGAGATCATCGCGGCCGTCGGAGAGCTGGCGGTCCAGCGGGTGGCGGCCGAGGTGGCCGGGGTGGACGTATCGACGCTCGACGTGATGATCGCGCGCCAGCTCGTTCCACTCCTGCCCGAGGTCCCGCCGGAGGCCATCCCCGTCGTGCAGACGCTCCTCGGAGACGTCGTCGGCGAGGCGCTCCCGCCGACCCCGCCACCTTCTCCATCCCCCTCGCCGAGCCCGACGCCGGAACCGTCGCCGGAGCCTTCCCCGTCGCCGGAACCGAGCCCGACTCCGGAGCCCTCGCCGTCGCCGTCCCCGGAACCGTCGCCCTCCCCGGAGCCGTCTCCCTCCCCGGAGCCCTCGCCCTCCCCGGAGCCCTCGCCCTCCCCGGAGCCCTCGCCCTCCGCGGAGCCCTCGCCCTCCCCGGAGCCCTCGCCCTCCCCGGAGCCGTCTCCCTCTCCCTCCCCGGAGCCCTCTCCCTCGCCCTCCCCGGAGCCTTCGCCGTCGCCTTCGCCATCGCCTTCGCCGGAGCCTTCGCCGTCGGCCTCGCCCGGCCCCACACCGGAGCCCTCGCCTTCGGGCGAACCCTCACCTTCTCCGTCCCCCTCGCCGAGCCCGACGCCGGAGCCCTCGCCGTCGCCCTCGCCCTCGCCGAGCCCGACGCCCGAACCCTCCCCCTCGCCGAGGCCGACGCCGGAACCATCGACCACGCCGAGGCCGACGCCGGAGCCCTCGCCGGAGCCCTCGCCGTCGCCCGAACCCTCGCCGTCTCCCTCGCCGGAGCCCGAACCGTCGCCGAGCCCGACGGCTCCGGAAGGCGGTCCGCCCGGCGGCGCGGGCGCAGGCCTCTCGGGCCTCCCGCTCCTGGCGCTCGGCCCTCGACGCCCCCGCACGGCGCGCTGAACTCGGGCCGTTCCGCGTACGCTCGTCGTGGGATGCGTACCGGGACCGCCGACCTCCCGCTCCACGGCGGGCGCGCCCCGCGGTGGCTGTTCGAGCGGATGACGCTCCTCGCCCGCGAGATCTCGCTCGCCATCGTCGCCGAGGAGGGGTCCGAGGGCCTCCTCCGCAGGATCTCCGACCCGTTCTGGTTCCAGGGGTTCGGATGCGTCCTGGGGTTCGACTGGCACTCGAGCGGGATCACGACGACCGTGTGCGGCGCCCTGAAGGAGGGGCTGCGGGGCCTCACGCCGGACACGGGCCTCGTCGTGGCCGGGGGGAAGGGGCGGGCCTCGCGGCGGACGCCGGCGGAGATCCGGGCCGCCTGCGAGGCGCTCGGCCTCGACCCCGAGCCGCTGGTCCTGGCGAGCCGCCTCTCGGCGAAGGTGGACTCGGCCGCGGTGCAGGACGGGTTCGAGGTCTACCACCACGCGTTCCTCTTCACCGCCCGGGGCCGGTGGGCGGTGGTGCAGCAGGGGATGAACGAGGCGCGCGGCGTGGCCCGCCGCTACCACTGGTTGACGCCTGCCCGCTTCGACGCCGACCCCCACGCCGCGGTGGCGGGCGACCCCTCCCGGGAGGTGCTGAACCTCGTGGCCGCTGAGTCCGAGGGCAACCGTGGGATCGCCGTGCGGCTGGCCAGGGAGGAGCCGCGGACGGTGGCCCGCGAGGTGGCGCGGATGCGCGAGCTCGAGATGCCCCGCCGGCACGCGGCCCGGCTCGCCGACCTCCACCCCGACCGGCTGGAGCGCGTGCTGCTGCGGGCCTACGAGGCCCAGCCCGCCGACTACACCGCGCTCCTCGCCACGCCCGGCGTCGGCGCGAAGGGGCTCCGCGCGCTGGCGCTCGTCGCCGAGCTCGCGTACGGCGAACCGGCCTCGGTCCGCGACCCCCTCTCGTTCGCCTGGGCCCACGGCGGGAAGGACGGCACGCCGTTCCCGGTCGATCGGGCCACGTACGACTCGACGATCGAGTCCCTGCGGCGGGCGCTGGCGGAGGCCCGCGCGGGGAGGACCGAGAAGGTCGCGGCGCTCAAGCGGCTGGCGCGTCTCGAGGCGGCGGGGCGCTCCGGGAGACGCTGAGGCCCCGCCCGGGAGGCCCGACGCGCTCCGGTGCCCGGGGTGGGATTCGAACCCACACGCCCTTGCGGGCCAGGGGGTTTAAGCCCCATCCGTCTTCCCGTTCCGGCACCCGGGCGTCGCTGCCTAGCATACGCCCCCGGCATCCCGCGAGGCGCCCATGTTCCTCCCCCGGTACGTCGGCGTCTGCGCATGGCAGTTCGGACAGACCACCCTCAGGTTCTCCAGGCGGTTGTCGTCGCGCCGTCCGTTGATGTGATCCAGCTCGAGCGGGATGGGACGACCGTTCCACGTCGTCAGCCCGCAGATCTCGCACCGACGCGGCTTCAGTCCCTCCAGGATCAGCCGCCACTTGAGCTGGTTCGTGTACGTGATGAGCCGGCCCTGGACGAGGAGCTGGGAGAGCGGCGTCGCAGGGACCACGGGCCCCTGCGCCCCTTTGCGCCATCCCCGCCCCAGGAGATGGGACGTATCGATCCCGAGCTCGTCGATCCTCTGCTTCAACCGCGTCCGGTTGGACCCTGGGCGGAGGCCGAGGCGCCGCATCGCCTCCGCGAGCGAGCGGGACGCCCGGACGGCCTCGGCGATCTCGGCGTCGGAGCAGTCGGAGAGCGCACGCCCCCGCCGGAGCGTCCGGAGGTGCGAGCCATCGAGGCCGAGCTCGGCGATGCGCCTGCGCACGGTCTCGTAGTTCCCCCCGCGGGGGACGAGCCCGAGGGCCGCGAGCAGCTCGCGCATCGTGCGGCTGCGGGCGAGGGCCGCCGCGAGCTCGGCGTCCGTGTACCTCCTCGCGCGCATCGGACACGAGGAGCCTACGGGGCGGGTCCGACACGGACGCCGGACCCCTGGATGCGGCGCCGACGATGCGGCGCCGAGGGTGCGGCGCCGAGGGCGCGTGCCGAGGGCGCGTGCCGAGGGCGCGGCACCGGCGCGAAGCCGCCGGCGACGCGAGGGCTCGTGTCCCCCCGCTACCGCTCGCGGACGAGGACCCGCTCGATGTAGACCGCGAGCTTCGGACGTTGGGCCGCGAGGTCGCCGGCCCTCGCCGCCTCGGGATCCCGGACCGGGAGCGCGAGGATCCGCTCCGCGACGTCCATCCCGCGGACCACCCGCCCGAAGACGGTGTAGGCGGGGTTGTCGTCGAGCCGGTGGCCGTCCGGCCCGACCACGATGAAGAACTGGCTGCCGCCGGTGTTCGGGCCCGAGTTGGCCATCGCCACCGTGCCGGGCCCGTACTCCTCCCGGCCGGTGAGCTCGTCGGGGATCGCGTACCCGGGCCCGCCGCTCCCCGTCCCGGTGGGGTCCCCCGCCTGGATCACGTCGATCGAGGCGTCGAGCCGGTGCACGTACGTGCCGTCGAAGAAGCCCTCCCGCGCCAGGAACACGAAGCTGTTCACGGTCTCCGGCGCCCGGTCCGCGAGCAGCTCGATCACGATCTCGCCGCACGAGGTCTCGACGATCGCGGTGTACCGCCGCTGGGGGTCGATCACCTCGGGCGGCGGGCCGGCGTACTGGGGCTTCGGCTCCCCGGCGAGGGGCGGCGCCTCCGCGCCGCAGGCCACGCGGCGGGGGGCCGGCTCCGGCGTGACGCTCCCGGTCCGCGTCCCGGGCGAGGCCGAGGGCGAGGGCGAGGCCGTGGGCCGAGGTCGGGGCTCGCCTCCGAACGCGCCGGCCAGGAACGCGACGCCCGCGACGAGCGCCACAGCGCCGAGCGCTATTCCCGCGGCCAGCCGGCGTCGCCG